>JAEEGH010001123.1_pt1 | contig 79282 bp, 68 predicted proteins | sample 9134181 | NCBI WGS metagenome assembly JAEEGH01 (sample SAMN16246544, study PRJNA631951) | gut metagenome | biome: gut microbiome; feature: rumen; material: DP-attached | host: Bos | place: Iran: Karaj | collected 2018-10 | reverse complement strand
GCGCGTGGTGAAGTCCATGCCTCACTGGATTCCTGGTAAGCAGAACGGTTCAGCCGTGCGTGTGAAGTACACCGTGCCTGTGACCTTCAAGCTTCAGTAACCGATTTGAAATGAACGCATTCAACAAGACAGTTGGATTAACACTGATATTAGGCTTGTTCCTCGCATGTGGGAACAAGCCTAATCCTGCTAAGGAAGAAGCCTATCAGAAGGCAGCCTCATTCTTTGCCGCCGACGAGAGCTTCTATCCTATCCTGGATGAGGAACTGTATTATTTCACAACACAGACCCTCGACTCCATCACCCCACTCTACATCAACGAGCAGGACGCCGTCAAGAAGCTCATGGCCGAAGAAACCTGGCTGGCCTTCACCACCCGTGACTTCACGGAGAAAGAGCGTCAGAACCTCAAAGACCGCCGCTTCCTGCCCAGGGCCATCCCCGTCGCCTACGACGGACTGGCCATCATCGTCAACAATGCCAATCCCGACACCTGCATCACCATCAAGGACTTTGCACGTGTTCTGAAGGGAGAAGTCGAACAGTGGAGCGACCTCTATCCCCAGAACAAACTCGGAGAGATCGACGTTGTCTTCGACAATCCCCTGTCGAGCACCGTCCGCTGGTGTGTAGACTCCATCCTCGACGGCCAGCAGTTCAATGCCAAGAACATCGGTGCCGTACAGACCAGCGCTGCCGTCATCGACTATGTTGAGAACCATCCCAACTCACTCGGCATCATCGGGAGCAACTGGCTCAACGACAAACGTGACACCACCAATGTCACCTTCAAGAAGAATATAACCGTGATGGGCGTCTCCAAGATGGACAGTGCCAAGCACTACAACAGCTGGAAGCCCTATCAGTATTACCTATATAACGGCAACTATCCCCTCCGCCGTACCATCTACGCCCTGCTGAACGATACACGTCCCAGCGGCATTCCAACCGCCTTCACACATTTCATCCAGCTGCCCAAAGGTCAGATGATCATCCTGCGCTCAGGACTCCTGCCCCGTTCAGCCAACATGAATGTCAGAAACGTCATCGTAAGAAAGGAGTAACAATTAAACGAAACGACATTTCAAACGTCATACAACTGAGAGACAATTAACAAGAAGTATAACTCATAAAACAAAGGAATTATGAAAACGATCAAATATTTAGTAATGGGTGTGCTGCTGGCAGGTTTCAGCACCACCGCAAATGCACAGGAAGCAGAGCTCGAGGCAGCTCTCGCAGGTATTAAGTCAAAGGCTCCCAACGTAGCCGAGTTAGCAAAAACCGCGTACAAGAAGAACAAGAAGAACGCAGACGCTCTGATCAAGGTGGCTCGCGCCTTCTACGAGCAGAAAGACACTGCCAACGCCAACCTCTTCGCCAATTACGCTAACGAGGCCGGTAAGCCCAAGTATCAGTATGCACCCGCCTATCTGCTGTTAGGCGATGTAGAGGCTTCTTATGGTACCGACGGTGGTAAGGCCGCAGGCTACTACAACCAGGCCATCACCTTCGACCCGAAGAACCCCGAGGGTTACAAGAAGTGGGCTATGGTGTATCGTAAGATCAGTCCCTCTCAGGCTGCCAAGAAACTGCAGGACATGAAGGCCATGTGCCCCGATGAGGACGTTGACGCCATCACCGCACACATCTACATGCTCGCCGGTGACGAGAAGCAGGCTTACGAGAACTATGCCAAGTCAAATGTCGCAAAGCTCGACAAGGCTTATCTGAATGAGTATGTACGCGCCAGCTACTTCACTGGTCACTTCGAGGATGCCCTCAAGGCTGCCGAGGCAGGTCTGAAGCTGGAGCCGCGCAACCCGACGTTCACCCGTCTGGCTATGTTCTCAAACTACGAGCTGAAGAAGTATGATGACGCTAAGGCTTACATCCACAAGTATTTCAACGAGACCGACAGTGCCAAGTTCTCTGAGTACGACCACTTCTACACAGCCTTGATTTATCAGGCTCTGGAGGACAAGGAGAATATGTATGCCCAGTATGACAAGGCCCTCGAGCTCGTCAACGACTCTTCGATGATCAAGCGTCACGCCATCCTCAAGAGTGTCTCTGACAGTTATCTGAAGGATCAGGCTTTCGAGAACGCCATCAAGTACTATCAGGACTACCTGGCCTGCAAGCCCGAAGTGAACTCAGACGATCAGGAAGGCCTCGCACGTATCTACTCAAAGTTTGCTGATGCAGACGAGACCCGCAGGGTTGAAATGATCGGCAAGGCTATTGAGGCATACAAGGTGATGGGCGAGAAGTTCCCCATCCAGAATATCTATGCTGCCTACCAGTGCGCTACGATGAACAACAAGCTCGACAAGACCGGTGAGAAGGGACTTGCAAAGCCCGACTACCAGAAAGTGGTGGAGTTGCTGGAGAGCAAGGCCAATCGCGACAACAGCGAGAACACCATGCTGAAGTACAGCTATCACTATCTGATGTCAAATGCCTTCCTCTATGGCAAGAACAAGGCTCTCGCCAAGGAGTATGCCAACAAGATCCTGGCCATAGATCCCGAGTACGCTCCTGCACAGCAGATCCGTGACCTGAAGTAAACAACATCAATAGTTAATAGAAATAGGAGGGAAACGGTTTTGTTTCCCTCCTATTTCTATCTATCAGTCCTGTCAGGTTCTATCGATCAGTGATGATTATTTCTTTCTACAAATTCTGTATAGGTAACGAACTCATCCTGGCGCTTTTTGAAGAAGAAGGGGATGTCCCTTTTGGAAACATCCCCTCTTGTTTTGTTCGTCAACCTGATCATTAGGGCAGGCTGATAGCCTCAGAAGGACATACACTTGCACATGTGCCACACTCTGTGCACAGATCGGGATCGATAGAATACTTCTCACCCTCAGAAATTGCCTCAACGGGGCACTCACCCTGACAAGTACCGCAAGCGATACAATCGTCACCAATTACATATGCCATAATCTTAACTGTTTATTAATTAATAATGTTTATTACTCACTTAGGAGGATGCAAAGATACGACTTTTTTTGGAATATACCAAATATTAGGTATGTTTTTTTGCAATTTATACGTTGTCGAAATAACCAGCGACATAATAATCAGTCGTTTTTTACGTTATTAGTAAGACAACATGAGAAAGATACTGACCATCATTCTGGCTGTCTGTGCGCTGACGACAAATAGCTACGGACAGACCCGCAAGATACAGAACAAACCGTACATCGACTTGAGGCCGATGCACTTCGGCATCCTTGTGGGAATGAACCTGCAGGATATCGAGTTCGACAACCTTGGTCCCCAGACGGTTACATTAGAGGACGGCACGAGCCACGAGGAAGTGATTGTCTGCGATGCTGACCGTTGGAATTCAGGCTTCAGCGTAGGTGTGCTGGCAGACCTCCGTCTGTCGCAGCATCTGAACCTGCGCTTCTCACCCACGATGCACTTCGGTGCCAAGCATCTCACATTCCGCAACCTGACAGAGACAGATCCGGAAGGTCGCCCGATAGAGGCCAGACAGGACATGAAGAACACCTATATCTCCCTGCCCTTCGACCTGAAGTTCAGTGCCGAGCGCTGGAACAACTACCGTCCATACATGATGGCTGGTGTCAACCCCACATTAAATCTAACCAGTAAGAGTCAGGAGTACATCCAACTGAAGAAAGCCGACTTGTTCCTGGAGGTAGGTCTGGGCTGTGATTTCTACCTACCCTTCTTCAAACTCATTCCCGAGCTAAAGTTCTGCTACAGTCTCCGCGATGCCCTCGATCACGATCATGCCTCAGAGTTACAAGACGTCAATATGCGTAAGTACACCAATGCTGTCACCCGAGGTGCCAGCAAGATGATTGTACTGACGTTTTACTTCGAGTGATTACTTCTCCAGGTTGAGGATGAGTTTCCCCACAAATGCTCCGTGCTTGCCGTTCTGATCGACGGGAATCTGTTTTCCGTTCTTGTCGGGCGCATACTCCAGCGTTGGCATATAGGTGTGGGTATGACCACCCAGCACGAGGTCGCAACCCTCTGTCAGGCTCAGGAACTTCTCATCAGGATAGACGGAGACAGCCCATCCGAGGTGCGAGATGCAGATAACCAGGTCGCACTTCTCTTGTTTGCGCAGAATGTCGATATACTTCTGGGCCGTCTCGGCAGGATCCAAATAGGTAATTCCCTCACAGTTGCCGTCGAACACGAGACCCTTCATCGGAGGTGCGAGGGCGAAGACGCCTATCTTCACACCTTCACGCTTCAGGGTGATATAGGGTTTTACCAGACCTTCCAATATCGTTCCTGTACAGTCATAATTGGAACAGACGATGGGGAAAGTGGCCATTCGGAACAGCTTGGCCATGTTCTCCATGCCGAAGTCAAACTCATGGTTGCCGATGGTAACCGCATCATAGCCCATCTGGTTCATCAGGCCTATTTCCACCTCGCCCTTGAAGAGTGTGTAATAGCCCGACCCCTGCGAGAAGTCACCAGAATCGAAGAGCAGCAGATTGGGATGCTGGCTGCGTTCTTCCTTGATCAAATTGACACGACGAAGGAAGCCGCCCCTCCCCGCCAAGTCCTTATTATCGAGGTTAGGATTCAGCGGCATGATGGTAGAGTGCGTATCATTAGTATGCAGAATCACCAGCTGCTTGTGCTTCTTGGCCACCGTGTTTAAAGGTAAAAAGGTAAAAAGGCAAAAAGGTAAAAGACCCATCACCAACCTTATCACCACCTTATTATATATATAATACTGGTTCATATCGCAATTCTTATTTACTTTCTTACCTTTTTATTTTTTTACCTTTATTCGTCCTTCCACTTTCGAGTCGACCACAATGCCCTTGGCCTGCATGTCACGGAAGTAGTTCATGATGAGAAAACGGGTATTGTTACTAGCCTCCTGGGGTGACACCACATCCTTACCATCACGAAGCGACGGAATGCCGTCATTACCCTCCAACAGATAATTGATCGTGGCCACACGGTATTCTGCCTGAGGATCAATCTCCTGTCCGTGGAGTCTGGCAGAGAGCAGTTCTCCCTTCTCGCCCTTGTCATCCATCTTGACCACCAGTTCAACGCCCTTGCTGACTCCATCGCCTCCATGAGACGCAATTTGCCGGAACACCTCCATCAGTTTCTCTCCCGTGAGGGTGGTGAAGCAAATCTTGTTCTCAAAGGGCGCCACATCGAGCACATCGCCATAGGTGACAACACCCTTCGTAAGGTCAGCACGGATGCCTCCCATATTGTAGACGGCGAACACAGGCTGCTCGTTGTAGTCTTTGGCCGACCAGATGAGAATGTCGGCCAGAAGGTTCGAGAGGTCGCTCTCTGGACGCATTGCATGCATGTTGTGCGCCACCTGTCCGACGACAGGACCCATAATACTGTCGTTCACCCGCTTATAGGGTGCCAGAAACTGTTCTGCCGCCTGATCCGGATTTTGGTCGTAACGGCTGTCCACGATGATTCTACTGCGTTCCACGCCTGCCAGCTGGTAGTGCTTGGGGGCACAAGATACCATCAGCAAGGCCGTTAGAAAGCCTGAAAATAGTAGTCGATGATTCATATCTTAGCAAATTATGGTTTTACTTCCTCTCTGCGACCAGTCAAGATCAGGTAGCGGGTCTTGGCCTGCAGGTATTCGCTATTAGCGGCATTGCGTGAAGTGAGTGCCTGCTGCCACTGGCGTTGGGCATCGAGCAGCTCAGTCATGTTCGTCATGCCGTTGAGATAGTGTTCGCGGTTGATGCGCAGGTTCTCCTCAGAACGTTCCACGCTTTTCTTCGCGATTTGCGTCTGACGGTAAGTACTTTCCAGATTGTCCCAGGCATCTTGTATCTGCAGGGAGATGAGCTCACGTTTGTCTTGACGGAAGTCTTTTGCCTTCTCTACTTCTATCTTTTTCCATTTGTACATTCGCCGTTCGCTCCAAAAGGCACTGATGGGTATCTGGACGGTAGCGAAGGCGATGGCCTTGCTGCTCCATTCGGCGAGCAGCTTGCTGTAATTGGCCATTCCACCCAGCAGTACGATAGGTTGCATGGAGGCTCGGGCTATTTTCTTTTCCAACTCCGACTTTTCCACCCAGATGTCGAGGAGTTGGGTCTCCGTGCGGTTCTCAAGGGCTGTGAGATGTGGCATCAGATACACCTGGGGGTCGACGATGGCGTCATCTGAAATATTTGCATCGATGTCAATATCCTGATCGGCCATACCTATATATTTCGCCAGTGCACGGCGCAACAGCCGACAAGCATTGGCTGTCTTGATGCGCAGAGCCGAGAGCTGGTCTTGCATCAGTTCGACGCCGAGGACGTCGTTTTTGTTGACGATGCCGTTCTCGTAGATGTTGACCGCATCGCGATGTATGCTCTCCGTTTCTTTCTCCATGGCATCGAGCATCTTGTCGGTCTCATGAAGTTCCAGAATCTTGTAAAACAGGAATTCGGTAGTCATCACAATCTCGTCGTCAGTCACCTGTTGCAGTTTCTGGCGAGCATCAACCTGCATGTCGGCCAGTTTGTTGTAATTGCGGATTCTGCCGCCAGTATATAGTGGTTCAAGGACGGTGAGGCCCATCGACGTACCACGTTTGATGGCTTGAATGCCTCCGTTTTTGAAGAAATCCGACCCCTCGGTGAGCGCTTCGATGATTTCTTGCAGATCTTCCGAGAACAATTGCTGCTTCAGCAGATAGTCGCTGGCCTCGAAATGGGTGGCCGACGCTCCTACCATAGGAAAGTACTTCGTGCGGGCATAGCGTTGCTGTTCCTTGGCGATGAGCAGGTCGTTGCGAGCATCCTTGGCGCTGACGTTGTTGACACGAGCCTCCTGGACACACTCCTGCAGGGTCATGATGCGCTGGGCTGGAGCCCCAATGACCACGAGGTGGGAAATGCCAAGGACGAGGAATAACTTCTTTATCTTCATAACTTAAAACCTTTCTTTTACTACACTGTAGCCGACGGGAATCATGGTGATGATAAACAGCATCGACACCAGTGCTCCTATGCAGATGATGACGCCCATCGGTCCCCACAGCGGCGTGTCCTTAATGACCATCGGTATGACACCCATCGATGCAGCCATCGAAGTGAGGAATACCGGTCGGAACCGCCGTTTGGCCGACAGCAGTGCGGCCTCTTTCGTGGGGTGCTCGTGGCTCAGTTCCTCGGCATAGTCAATCATGATGATACCGCAGCGGGTGATGATACCCATGAGCGAGACGAAGCCGAGTACGCCCGTAGCACCAAACTCCTGACCGAACAAGTGGAGTCCCAGCGCACCACCTATCATCGAGAATCCCAGCGACGACATGATGAGCAGTGTGAGCGGTATGCTCTTCAGGTGGAACACGATGATGAAGAAGATCAGCACGATGGCAATCTGCATGCCCAGATACATCTGCGGACGGTATGTCCGTTCGGTCTCTGCCTGTCCGCCCTCCTCAATCCTGATGCCGTCGGGCAGTCGCAGTGTCTTGAGGTCCCGATAGATATTCTCCGTCAGTTCTCCTACCTTCACGCCCTGACGCCCCATCATGCCATAGACAGAGGCCGTCCGTTCACCATTGATGCGTGTGATGGTGCCAGAGCCCCAGCCTGGCTTGACGTCGGCTATTTGCGACAGCGGTGCTGCCGTAATGGTGGGGATCAGGCCTGTCACGCGAATGTTCTTGAATTCGTCGATGTCGTGTCTACCCTTATCGGCATCCTTTACCGTGATGCTCAGTTCGTGGTCGCCCTCCCAGATGGTTGTTACAGGAATGCCGCCACCATAGCGCAAGGCAAAATTCAGCGAGAGCAGCGATTTGCTCATGCCTATGCGGTTGGCTTCTTCAGGCTTCATGGTTACCTCCAGTTGGTTACCCGTCGTGCCGAAGCTGGTGGTCAACACGTCTATGTCCTTGTTTTTCGACAATCGGTGATGTATGCTGTCTATGGCCACGTGCAGGCTATCGAGGTTATCACCTTTCACCTCCACTTCCACAGGGTATTGATGGTCGGAGTATTCTATCTGCCGGAACAGTATCTGTGCCTCAGGAAAGTAATAGGAGTAGCGGTGGGCGTAGTCGTCCAGCATTTCCTGCGTTTCTTTGTCGTTATGGGTGTTTACGATGAACTGCGCAAAGTGGGTTCCGCCAAAGTTGGGTAGGAACGTGGCATGGAATCGCGGTGAGCCACTGCCATAGAACGTGGTCAGGTTGACCACCCGTTCGTCCTTTCGCATGATGCTGGCCAGCGAGTCGGCCACCTGTGCAGTATAGTCCAGGTCTGTGCCTGTAGGCAATATGATATCGACGGCAAACTGGTTGCGCTCGGCCCTGGGCATCAGTCTGATGGGTAACATCAGGATGAGCACAGCCCCCAGCACGATACTTGCCAGTCCGATGGCAAGGGTGGCGCGCCTGTGGCGGAAGCACCACTCTATCAGCTTGTCGTAGTGACCCTGCATCCGCTCGAGCATCGTCTTCCGCTCGCCTTCGTTTCTTTCCTGCTGACCCGTGTGGAGTCCGTTCTTGATAAACTGATGCTGCAATATGGGCACCACGAAAATGGCGACCACCAGCGATACCGTCAGTACGATGCTGATGGCATACGGGAACCATTGTATGAAGTCGTGTATTAGCTTGTCAGTAGTAAAGAGGAAGGGGAAGAACGTGATGCTGATGACCAGCGTGGCCGTGATGATGCTCTTCACGAATTCCCGTGAAGACTCTATAGCAGCGTGCCAGCGATTCATTCCGGAGTCTAACTTGTCCAGATAGCAGTCTACTACCACCACGCTGTCGTCGACAATCATACCCAGCGTTACCAGCAGGGCCGCCAGTGTGACGCTGTTAATCTCGACTCCTGTCATAAGGAATATGGCCATGGAGGCAAATATCGTGATGGGGATGGTGACCACTGCTACACCCGCCACCCTAAGCGGCAGCATCAGGCATACCACAATGATGACGGACACGATGGCGATGAGCATTTCGAGCATGAAGTCCTGTATGGAGTGGTCTACCACTTGGCTTTGGTCGCTGATCACGTTGATATGCACATCCTTGGGCAATGTCTGCTGGTAGTCGCTGATCAGTTGTTTTACTTCGGTACCGAAGTCGATAATATTCTTGCCCCTGATCATTTGTAGCGACAGCAGCAGGCACTGGCGCCCGTTGTTCTTGATGTATTGTCGCGGTTCAGGGTATTCACGCTTGATGGTGGCAATGTCGCTCAGTCGTACCACTTCGCCCGTGGGAGCAGTACTGACAATGGTCTGTGCCAGGTCCTGTTCGGTATTGAGCGATGACCGGATATGTATCTTCCTGCTCAGTTTGCCATCCTCCAGACTGCCTGTATAAAGTGTGCCTGTAAGTCCGGAGACCTTGCTCATCAGCATGGCCGTATTGATGCCGTACATCGAGAGACGGTCGCGATCCAGATAGATGCTCAGCTGTTCCTTCTGCCCACCCATGCGTATCACGTTTGCCAGGCTCTTCACCGTTCTCAGCCTGTCGCTCAGCCCGTCGGCATAGTCGCCCAACTCACGGAATGTCTTGCTGTCGCTTTCGATGGTGACCAGCATGGCCGATGAGTCGCCGAAGTCGTCGTTGGCCACCACACCCAGCACACCCGTTGGCAGTGTCACGCGGAAGAGTGTCAGCCGCTCCTTCAGCTTGTTCCAGAACTCCGTCTTGCTGCTCTCTGTCCCGTTGAGCCATACAATGGCCGCACAGCCATCGTTCATACTCATCGTCGTAGTCTTTTCCCTGTCTATCTCCTTAAAGGTCCAGAGAAAATCTTCCAGGGGCTTTGCCAACTGCTGCTCCACTTCCAGCTCAGACGCCCCAGGATAGACTCCTACCACCAATCCCACAGGAAGGTCTACCTGCGGAAACTCATCCTTTGGTATATATATCAGCGAAGCAATGCCTGCAAGCATCATGACCAGCACCAGCAGCAGCGTGATGCTTTTATGCCTCATGGCACTCGCCACTAAGCTTTTATCACCTCTTGGCTCTTGCACTTTATCACTTTTCACCCTTTTACCTTTTTACTTTTTTACCTTTACTTCACGCTCATTCCCTCACTGACTTTATTCTGGCCTTGGACGATGATCACATCGCCGTTGGTCAGTCCTGTCTCTATGACCACACCAGCGCTGTATATCTCACCTGTGGTGACAGCCTGACGATGAGCCTTCCCTTGCTTCACCATCCACACAAAGGTCTCCTTGCCGCTAATCTGTATGGCATCCTGCGGCACCAGAATAGAATAGTCTGCACTCACGTCCTTCATGTGTACCTTGCATACCATGCCTGGCAGCAATGTATGGCTTTTATTCTCTACCAAAACCTTTACCGTGTATGTGTGGTTGATGATATTCGCTACCACTCCCTTGTTCACCACTCTGCCCGTAAACACGCTATCGCCCAAGGCGGACACCGTAAAGTTCACGTCAGTGCCTTTCTTTATCTTGCTGATCTCTTTCTCAGGAACCGATACGCTTACTTTCACCTTGTCAATCTTCACCAGCTTGAACCCCGTTACACCAGGCATGACACTGCTGCCTTCATGTACAGCAGCTTGTGCCACATAGCCATCAAAGGGGGCACGCAGCACAATCTCGTCCACATTCTTCCGCGACATGGCTTCTGCAGCTTTTGCCTTGGTCAGCATCGACTCCATCTCTACCATTCTTATCTCTGGCAGTGTACCCTTGTCGTAGAGGTTCTTCATGCGGCGATAGGCATCCTCAGTCTGTGCGAGGGTCGAGGCACTCATTTCGTAGGCATTCCTGACGTTCTGTCCGTCGGTCTCGGCCATTGCCTGACCTTTCCGCACGAATTGTCCTTCATCGACCATCACACGAATCACCGTACCTAAGACCCCGAATGTGACGTTGGCACCGTCTTCCTCTTCTATCACTCCCATGAAACTCTTGTTCACGCTCTGTGCCCCAGCCTCTACTTTCTGGGTTCTCACGCTGACAGCATCCTCATGGGTCTGTGTCTCCTTTTTGTTGCATGACCAAAGCAGGAAGGCAGCAAGTATGCAAAAATATAGTAATCTATAATTCATCATTCGCTTCATTATGTTTCGCAATTCGACGGCAAAGGTACAAAAAAAATTGCTTATTATCTCAAAAACTCTCCATAAAGTATTGCAGTTTTCATATTTTATCCTTATCTTTGTATCCGTGACTTATCTGCTGGGTCAATAACCCGGGGTTATCGTCAAATAACCTTGGGTTATTGCGCAATAAGGCAGGGTTATTGCAGAAGAAGGCATTAGTCATCTGAACGGATACGCTTACCTACGCATTTCTTGCTGCGAAGCCATCCAACACATTTTCCATGGCTTCCCAAAAAGTGTTGGAAGGCTTCGTAAAAAACGTTGCTATTATTCCCCGAAATCTGTATCCTCAATACGTATCAAATTGTATACCCACATTATATTGGCATATTCAACATACATTTGAGAATTACCATTCTTCTCAATACGCAGCCTTATAATACCTTATATCCTTCTTGATCCACAAAACTGAATTTCGCAGTTCTACCACCGTCCTTGTCTATATTGAAATCGTTATACTCAGTAATGTTATAGATCTGTGCTTTAGGCGATAATATTTCAACGATGTCTTTTGTCAAATTTAGTGTAATGATCATTCCTGAGTCTTCCCATTCAGACCAGTCTGTCCATTCCCCATTTACTACTTTTTTATATGAGAAACTGGTTGTTTCATAATACCTGATATTATCCTCAGCATAACAACACATACTGAAGAACAAGAAAATAACAGATACTAAACGCCTCATATTGTCCATTCTACGTCCATTATTCTCCTTCCAGTGAGATGGTTACACCAACCATATAGTTCTCGTACAGTTCAGGCTTGCGGGTTTTGAAATACTCGAGCACAGTTTCCAGATGATCCTCTGTGAAATCGAACTTTCCAGGATAGAAGTCCAGCATATCATCATACTTGGAAACCCCTCTGTTAGAAGAATCTTCATAACCGTAATGGCGGATGGTCAGGAACAGCCGATAGTCGTCCTTACTCTCACCCTCTACCCCTATAGTCAACCCATCAGGGCAATGAGAGTGCCGTGATGTGAAAAAGAACTTGAAGTCCTGTGAGAAGCACACTTTATTCAATGCTAATGTCAGGTCTCTGCTAAATTCATTCATATCCTTTTTTATTCAAAATTTCAAATATGTCAGCGCTCATTGCATCAACAATGTCGCCTAATGAATGTGAAGGCAGAATCTTTTGCCACCTATATACAAAATCTGTCTTATAGTGACAAATTCCCGAATCAGCTTTTGCTAATCTGTCTTTTAATCCACCTAGCCCGAAATTCAGGAACAATATCTGTTGCATAGTGAGTTTACTCGTTCTTTCAAAAATATTTTCCCGTTCCATTGCATGACAGTAGTGATTACCTTGAACCTGAATGACAAAACAGCAATCGTCTGCAATCTTCACCTTGGCTTCAACCAGCCCGACACCATGACTCATGCCGCTACTGATAAAAACCTGTTGGAAAGGCTTTGCCTCAGGACATCCATAGAAACTTAGGATTTCATCAGCATCTTCACGTCCACGTCTCAAGATGACATCTGTGTTACTCATACCAAGAATGACTCTTTCCTCATCGGAGTCATTGACCATTCGGGGCTTGAGTTGTTCTGCGAGCAAAGCTGCAATCTGGGCATAGCGCACTTTCTCATAGATGTCATTCAGCCTCAACTCCCGCAGATTATCATGCTGAGAGAGGAATGACTCTTGTTCATCTATTTTCCATCCTTCTGCCAACATGCTCAGACTGCTAATATACTGGCAATAGTCTCGGATATAAGGTCTATGTTCCAGGCAGACGACGCTATCAGGACAACAATCTCTTATCATTTGTGCCAATTCGTCGTAGTGATGAAGTTGCCAGCGCGTATTTTCATTCAAATACTTTTGACCATGGAAATCCTTAACCAGCGACAATACCACGTATGTACATCCTCTGTCGCGGTTCGCATAAACCTGTTCGTATCTGCGTAGTTGCATCAGGTCAGGCAGACTCTTTACCTTATTCTCAATAATGATGAAAGCACACTCCTTATAAGTGACACATAGATCCAGATGCTTGTGTTCGCGTCGAATCGTCCAATCCTCTGGCCATGAAGCATTGATATGGCACATTTTTGTCATTAGTTCTTGGAATGCGTCTCGATAGTTCACGCCCAGCCAATAAAGGAAATTGCTGTGAAACAACTCCTTCGAACCACCTGAAAGATATAGCATCGGCGACGCCTTTAATTCATTCATTGCTGCCATTAATAATTAATTCTACAAATTTCGAAACCCTTGATTTATACGCAACAAATATAGTAATATATAAGATATAATTCAAAAAGAACTCGTTAAAAATCTATAAGACTAACAATAACAGTAAAAAACAATTACGAAGCCAAAACTATTAAGGCTATGAAGATAATAATTATCCAGAAAATGATACCTAAACAATGGCTCCAGCCTTCAAGCAGGAATTCAAAGATGGCTCCGATTCCTTTTAATACCCAACCGAAAAGGCCGCCACCTGTGAAGATGATGAGAGCCAATGCTATAATGCCTATGATTGCCAATATCTCCATGCTTAGCAGGTAATCGTATTGTTCGAATAAAAATCCCCAATCCGCCATTTAACAGATTGGGGAAATTGGAATAATCATTTAGGACTTACGCCACCACTCTTTGAACGGATATAGTTGCGCCTGTCTGTTTGGATAAGTACTTCGTCTCCTTTTGCATTTATATCAAGGATTCTCTCTCCATTTGGAGCAGTCCAAACTTGACTATAACTGGTTGAACCTGTTGAAGCTCTTTGCAACTCCTTGTCATTGTTCGGATTAATACGGAAGAGCCAACTTCCCGCTTTACATTCTCTTGCCATAATTACAATTAATTAAATTAATGCCTACTCTTTAAAGGATTTTCGGCTTCGTCCATATAAGATTGTATTACTGCTGCCGTTCGAGTTCTGTGATTCTTTTTTCAACCCTTTTGCGCTCGGAGCGATAGCTTACTGTAAAACCTTCTCTTGCTTTCTGTTTACTTATATCTGCCTCTTGGCATAGATATTTTTCTATTTGAATTAGCGCAAGGACGTCCTGATATACAGCTAATAATTCTATATCGCGATTCTTAAGCTTCGCCTGTAATTCTTTTATCTCCCTTTTTTGTTTGTTTGGAATATAGCCAAAGAAAAATGCCACAATAATACTGGCTACAAACAATATGAATGAGACATACATTGCCACTTCATTCGTTGATAATTGGCTTATAAACTCCTTCATTGTGTTTAGAATTTAGCGAATATACTTTTGACATAGTTCCAAACCTTTTCGCGTAGCAGATAATTATGGTATTCTTCCAAATATTTCCCTTTTTTGTCAGGATGAGCAATTAGTTTATATGCGAGTTCCCATTTTTTCGTCATTTTACTTCCGACAAAGATACCATATTTCCTCAATTTTGCTGATTTGTGTTCGCTTCCAAAGGCTTTTAATTTAATTTTTTTGCTGTCAACAATACTTTCCATCAATGCCGATGGCACTTCATAATAGCAATGTTCGTCCCCTCTGAGTTTCTTTTGATGAATAGAGAAAGAAGCCAAATTGTTAACTAATGGAATTAGCGGACTGTCATTTCCTTCTACGTTTATCTGAAGTTCACCTTCTGCAAGTTCAAATGGTTTTTTGGGTAATCTATGACCATCATTGTCTTCCTTATCTCTACAAGTACAAATCAACTCAAAGAAATATTTCGCCTCACAATCGCTTTTCTCTAATGCATGGAACTGCCACTCAAAGTTATATATCCTTTTAGAAGCAAACCCAATAAAACTCTTACAATCTTTCATGTGATATATGGTATATCCTGTCTCCTGATCAAGGTATTTATCCCAGATTTGACTCTTCTCATCATCTTTTTTCAGATAGCGCGTATCTGTTCCAAGCACTCTTGCATACGTCAAGTTTTTAACATCCTCTTTATATGTTTCGACCGTATCTTCTTCTTGCCCCACATAATTAATGACTGCTCCATAGAAAATTTGTGCGTTGCTTTTAAAGTCATTAATTGAGATATTCTCAATATCAAATTTATTACGTATATCCCAGTCATTATCTCTGCAAACGCCACAATTATATAAGGAAATTGTTATTGTATTTGCATCACAAAGAAGCTTTATCATTTCCTCATCACCACTATAAGACTCTAAATCGAAAGACGACTTCTTAGCAATCAATCTAGAAGGTATCTCTAGTTTAGTTATTTCCCATACAAAATCAATACTATTTTTATCTGTTTTGAGCATTATTTTTGGATAATTATCAAAGGACCGCCACCCTTTCTTATACTCAAATATTACATAAATTCCAAAATAAATACTTTCTTCCACTATTTCTTTAAAAAAATTCAGATAAATTTTCTCAACAAACTCATTGTTTGTAATATTAATCTCATAATAATCTTTTCCAATATAGTAATGATGCTTTCCATGGGCTTGCTTATTTACATAATTGAAATTCACTTTTGGGTTTTTCTGGGCTTTACCAGAATCCTGTGGTTCAGATTTCATCTGAGTAACCAATCCATCTACATACACGTCGATTTCGTCTTCATCAACACCTTCTGCTGCAGCCTTCTTGTGCAGTACAGCACGTTCCTTATCTGTAATAACACCATCTGCGATTACAGACTTAATCAATTGTTCAAGTTGTTCTGAATACATATTATTAATTTTTAGTTAATGTTATTCACTGAGCACAAAGAGTGTGAGCCTTCTTGACATCCTTAGCCAGAAGGTTCTGCAATACCTGTATAAGTAAGAATGAAATCAGCTCACACCTGCAGGTATATATGTGAGCTGGCTCCACGAAGGAGTAAGCAGTATATATGCTACTGCAGGAGAAGCAGCTTTCAGACTTCTCACCCTTATACTTTGAATTTTGCAGATTCTCTGGCGGGTCAAAGCTTAATCGCTCTCCTCGATGTCGTCGAATGTTATTCACAAACGACGAGGCAAAGATAAGCAATTTTTCCGAAACTTGCAACATTGTGAGCTGTTTTTTTTATTTTGGGGACAAAAATAGTCTATAAAAAACATTTGTGCAAGTCCTTTTCTGTCCTTTTCGTCTTTTATCTTGCGAGAATGAATATTTCTTTGTATCTTCGCAGCATGAAACAGGAATTACTGAAACAGGAAGTGGAACGGATACTCGGACATAAACTGTCCAAGGCCGCTGACTTTGAGCAACTGAGCCACCTATTATTATCACATACGCGCGAGAGACTGTCGCCAACTACCCTGAAACGCTTTTGGGGATATTTGAAAAAGGAGGAAGTTGAGACAAGACCTCACACACTGGATGTGCTGGCCCGATTTGTGGGTTATCGCGACTATGAGGTCCTTTGTAATCAGGCGGAGAACAAGGACGAGGTGCAAAGCGGCATAAAAACAGAAGAAAGGGTGACAGCAGAAGATCTGAGACGCGGACAGCGCTTGGTCATTACGTGGCGACCTGACAGGCGGATTGTCGTCAGGCATAAAGAATACGGCCACTTCGAGATCGTAGAAGCCAAGAACACAAAACTAAGCGTAGGCGATACATTCCGTTGCCACTTGATGATACAGCACGAGCCACTATATCTTGACGATGTGGTACATCAAGGCATGCCGCCAATGATCTACGTAGCAGGACAGCGTGACGGCGTGGTGATAGAGGTGTGTGATTAGTCGAAGGGCAGTTCCGACATTCGCCTTAGCCAAGGCTTGCGATAGTGCTCCTGGATATACTCTATCAATTCCGGATCCTTTGTGTCCCTGATAAGTTCATCGGCGATTCTCAGGAAAGGGATAGTGATGTTTCGCTGGCATCTCACCGTATCCATCATCTGCTGAATGCCATACGCCTGCATCTGCTGGTCTATTTTTCTTTTTGCCTCATTAATATAGTCCTGGCGACGCTGGATGGCCATCTTCTCTGACTCCCGCTGGTCAGCAATCTGATTCATCTGGAGTTGCAGCGAATCGGTCTTTTCCTGTTCAGAAAGAATCTTCGCTTTGTTTTCTTCTTTAAATACTTTCAGCGAATCATTGACCGTACGTATTTCTCCTTGGGTGTGGGTCAGATTCAGCAGAAAGATACTTGCCAACACAATCACAAGACCGATTATGAGAAGTAGCCGACGTGGCCACAGCCAGCAACGGTGCAGGTCTCTTTGAATAACCGGAATATCAGTATAACGACAACGGAGAGGCGCACAGCATTTCCGGACTACCATACATGACGATCGTCCCAAGTGGAGTTCGCGGAGGATGCAGCCCAAAGAATATATATCAGAAGGTCCATCGGGAGCCATGTATCCCTCTGTGCCTACAGGAGCCTTCAAAATAGCGTGGCTTTCTGTATCGGAAAGTCCGAAGTCTATGAGTTTCAGATGCTGACCATCGTGAGTAAGCATGATGTTTGAGGGTTTCAGGTCTCTGTGTTGTGTCTGGCGACTATGCACATAAGCCAATGCGTCCAAAAGCATATCTGCCACATGGCGACGTTGCTTTTTCGTATGTTTTCCCTGTGTCAGCCATTCTTTGAGTGTTATACCATCCACCCACTCCATCACGATGCAAAGGCCCAATTCCCCAACCTCTTCAAGTGAAAAGACGGAAACAACCATCGGATGCTGCAACTGGCTGGTTATCTCATACTCCTTTTGCAGCAATGCCCTAAACACAGTATCCTGACGATACTGTTCTTTTAATCCTTTCAGCATCCACCATCGTCCATGCCGCTTAGCCCGCGTCAGCAGACTATATCCTCTACTTGACACGGTGGAAAAGTCCGTAAATCGATCTGCCTTTAGGATATCATCAGGACTGACAAACCCTGACGTCGGTTCTTCATCGTAAACTTGTGTCATTACTATTCGTCAACGTACTCTTCTTCAGCATATAGAGTACGGAACATGCGAAGTGTATCTTTATATGGCTTGCGCACCTCGTTAGCTGTAAATCCGCATCGTTGATAGAAGCCTACAGCACTGTATTCATTAGTTGCCAATGCTTCGACTGTTAGGAACTGACAGCCGGCAAATGACTGAGTCCTTGCCCTTTCGGCAATCAATTCCACAATAGATTGTCCGACTCTGTTTCCTCGGTATTCTTTTCGAACTGCCAAATAGGCAATATCCAGGGCCGGATAGCGAGGCTTGGCATAAAATGTTTCCTTGTAGTTCCAGTCTATATCGGGCATACCTGTAGTCGACATACCTGTCTCAAGTTCTTCCTTATCATCAGAATCAAGGTCAAGGGAATCAAAACTTAAAGCATAGATTGCCACCAATTCGTCTTTATACCACACACCATAGGCAGAACAATAGTGATTCTCGACACTCATGCGAAAATCACCCTGTATAAATTTATCCATTGCCTCAACGCCAGAGCAAAACGTTTCGAGGCAATGGAAATCAGTTATCTTTTCAGACGTGAGGTTAGAATAGTCTATTTCCATACAATTTTGACTTTCTTCCTTGCTTCACGTCCCCTGCGAATGGCATCCTTTTCTTCAGGCGTAAGGTTGCCTGTTATAGCACGCCACAATGCAGCTCGAATCTCTCTTGAAAATTCTGGCGTAATCGGCTCTCTTGGTGAATTAACTCCTAACATATCTTTGTCCTCCTAAAATGATGCTTGTCCTAATCGACTGCAAATATAAAACTATTTTTGCATATAGCCATGCTTTTTTCGGAAAAACATTCAAAATCTTATTATTTTTATAATAATGTGTATTTTTGCAGCCGAATGATGAAACTTGGCTCAGTATTATAGTATCAGAGATCGTTCGACACCTAAAGTTGTAGGACAAAGCGTCTGACGCTGTTGGGACAGGCGTTGTAAAGTTGAGAGACAAGCCTTGAAAAGGTGATTCTCAAGGCTTGGGAATGGGAGTTTGAAGCCTTGTAAAGTTGGATTTTCAACATGGAACGTTCGTTCTACGACGAAGAACACTAGTTCTAAGACAAAGTTTGTTAATTCTTCGTCAATGAACAGATGTTTTTGGAACATTTTGATTACCTTTGCAGAAAGGAACTGAAAAATGGACGCAGAATAACCTTAAGAAGGACTCAAAACAACAATAATATGGACGCAAAATACATTAAGAAAGAGATTGCCGACCTGAACGGAACGGGTCGCACACAGGCCTACTATAAGATGGTGACGAGGGCGATGAACCACGAGCAGTTCATTGATGTGCTTTGCCGCGACGGAAGCCTGCCGAGAAGCACCTACAAGGCTGTGCTAACGCAGATTGCCGAGAAACTTCCTGGCTGTCTGGCCAACGGTTTCTCGGTAAAGATCGACGAGGTGGGGCTGTTCACGGCGAGGCTGGGCGTGCGCAAGGACATGCTGCCCGATGCCTTCGAGCCTGGCGAGACGAAGCGCAATGCCAGCAGCATCGAGGTAAGGGGTGTGTCGTTTAAGGCCGATCCCGAGCTGATTCGCAAGACCCGCACGAAGTGTGTGCTGTCGAGCGGTGGCGTGAGCCGTCTTAAGAAACCAAAGACCACATTGGAGGAGCGGACGGCGATGGCCCGTAAATTCTTAGAGAAATATCACCTGATGCGAGTGATGGACTACGTCAGGCTGACGGGATTATCAAAAACAACAGCCTCTCTGGAACTGCGGAAAATCGCCGATGATCCCGCCTCGGGAATCACCTTTCGAGGTCGAGGAAGCCAGAAATTCTACGTATTAAGTAGCCTAGAGGCCATCCCAAACATTAAATAATGTTAAATTAAACCTATCCCAATCACCACAACCCGTATTTCTCACAGGAAATTAGTACCTTTGCACCCGCTTTTCGGCGTAACCGATGGAGGGAAGTCACGAGTGGCCCGTCTATGTTGCGTTGGAACGATACAGCAAAACAAGTAAAAAAGTAAAGAAATGGATTTAATTAAAGTTGCTGAAGAAGCATTTGCAACCGGCAAGAAGTTTCCAGAGTTCAAGGCTGGTGACACGATTACTGTCGCTTACAAAATTATCGAGGGTTCAAAGGAGCGTATCCAGCTCTACCGCGGTGTTGTCATCAAGATCTGCGGTCACGGAGACAAGAAGCGTTTCACCGTTCGTAAGATGTCAGGCACTGTAGGTGTCGAGCGTATCTTCCCCATCGAGTCACCGAACATCGATTCTATCGAGGTGAACAAGATTGGTAAGGTCCGTCGCGCTAAGCTCTACTATCTGCGCAAGCTCACTGGTAAGGCTGCCCGCATCAAGGAGAAGCGTCGTCCCGTTACGGCTGAGTAATCCTAACCATCCGGACACAGAAAGAGAGGTTCCCGAAGAGGAGCCTTTTTTTGTAATCAACAAACAACATTTAAGATGAATAATTACAAGACTTCCAAGCAGCCGTCAGACATGAAGGTGTTGATTCTCTTCACCTTGTGGTCGTTCATCATCCAGCTGTTTCTATCTAACGACTCCCCTCTCTTCTGGTTGGCTCACCGTGTCGATTCTGCCTGGTTCTTCATGGAGGGCAAGGCATTCTTGTACGGCATGCGCCCCTATGTGGAGTTCACCGATTTCAAAGGACCGCTGATCTGGCTCTTCTACGGCATCGGCTGGCTCATCTCGCCACTCAACTATCACGGCATGTATGTGGTTTCTGGCGTGTTCTATGCCTTGACGCTCTTCTTCAACTATAAGACGGCCATGATATTCCTGAGAGACAACCGACTGAGTATGGCTGCCACGCTGCCGATGATCTTCGTGTATTTCTTCCCCTGGTTCCATTTCGAGACGCGCTCCGAAGACCTGATGCTACTATTCATTGCCATATCGCTCTATGCCCTGTTTAAACGAATCTATGCAGAGGAGCGTAACGATGTGGCAGACTTCCTGATGCTGGGAGGATGCTTCACCACATTAGTGATGATGAAATACAATATTGCCGCCGCTCAGGGAGTCATCGTACTCATAGCCTTGTGGGATCAGTACAAGAACAAGCGGGGTCTGGCAAAGCCCTTCTTATGGATGATTGCCATCTCTGTGGTGATAGTGGCACCGTTTATCATATATTTTATTATGACGGACACTCTCGGAGCCTTCTTCCACAACTATTTCGTACTGGCTTACGAAACGGTGACAAACGAGAACAGCGACAGTCCCTCGTATATGCAAGACCTGGCCGGCATTCTGGAAGACTACCGCAAGATAGTATTCATCGCCGTCGTTTTCCTAAGCGGCATGCTGTTAAGCCTGCGACTGAAACAGTACAAATTGGTGCCTGTTACCATCGCCCTGCTCTTCATCGCCATATCAACACGCCATAACGTATGGGACTACTATTACGGCGTCTGCTATATCTTCATACTCTATCTGCTCATTGCCGTACTGCTCATCTACAACCAGAGGGCACGCTGGGCATGCTTCGGTCTGCTGTCAGCATACATCATCTGCAGTTGTCTGTATGGGAACCTCATCGTAGGCGAGTTGCGCCAGAACACCATCTTCACCCACAACGATGACCGCGAGGCATTCCAGGCCATCTCAGACGTGATGAAGGACGTGGATCACCCGCGACTGCTGAGCTACGAATGCCAAGAATTCGGCTTCGGTGTGATGTACGGTGCATTACCTGCAGGCGACCAGTTTGCCTATCCCAACGGAGGGACACCAGCAATGATTCGCGATCATCGGAAGATCCTAACCGACAGGAAGGCCGACTTTGTAGTGACCTACTGCCGTGAAAACCAAGCCGACAAGCATCAGGTATTACGCGACATCGAGGCTAATGGCTACGAGCTACGTCTGAAGCGGACATATCTGAACCTGCCGTTCTATATCTACGAAAAAAAGAAATAAGGATTATTCGATGAATTGAATGTGGGAGAAGGCCTAGTCTTCTCCCACATTCAGTTCATCCATCACGATAAAGATCGGACGTGCCTTCACCTGGTCGAAAATGCGCCCGATGTAAAGGCCGAGGATGCCCATCATGAAAAGCAACAATCCACAGGCGAACCAGATGGAGAAGATGGTCGTGGTATAGCCGCGCACCGTATGGAGTTCAAAGAAATAGGCAATGACATTATAGGCCGCCATAAGAACAGAAAGGAACGACATCGCGAAACCCGTTACTACAGCCATTTTCAGAGGCCGTGTGCTGTCGGCGATGATGGAGTCCATCGCCAGTCGGAACAGTTTGCGGAACGTATAAGAGGAGCCGCCACCGTCGGCTCTGGAGTCGTGCGTCACGTCGATGGCTGTCACACGGAATCCCAAAAACTCTATCAGGAAGTTAAACGAACGGGCCACCTCGCCCAGTTTGTTGTACTCCCGGATGATGCGGGCACTATAAATGCCGAACTCGGCGATACTGGAGTCTGACTTATGTCCTGTCATCCAGTCATAGACAGCATGGAACATGCTCGACGACATCCGCTTTAAGAATCCGAACTTCTTATGAACCCTACGGGCATGGACCACATCCCATCCTTCCTTCGCCTTCTGATAGAGGGCTGGTATGTCTTCCGGACGGTTCTGAAGATCGCAGTCCATCACGACAATGTACTCACCCTTGGCATAGCTCAAACCTGCCGAAATGGCATAGTGCTCTCCGAAGTTACGGCTCAGATTGAGACCGACGACACGCTTATCTATAGCACAAACCTGCCGGATAGCCTCCCACACGTTGTCCGGTGAACAGTCATTGACGAGGATGATCTCGTAACTGTCGGTCAGCGTCTGCAGGACTGCATGCAATCGTTTCAGCAGTTCAGCCAGCATCGACTCCCCGCAATACTCAGGGATGACCACGGATATCTCTTTCTTCTGTTTCATATTCAACTGAAATCATTAATCAACCGCACAACGGTCTCTGCCTCCTCCCGGTTCACCACCTGATTCATCGGGATGGAGAGTTCCTGCTGATGGATGCGTTCCGTAATCGGATAGCTGCGGTCGTTCCACTCCCTATAACACTCCTGCTTATGCGGCGGTATCGGATAATGGATAAGTGTCTGCACCCCACCCTCCTTGAGATATGCCTGCAACTCATCGCGCCGTTCACAGAAGATGGGGAACTGATGATAGACATTGTTCTCATCGCTAAGCCTTTGCGGCAGGGTAATCAGCGGGTTATCAATCGCCTCGTAATAATAGGCCGCCAACTGTTGACGCTTTTGATTATCCTCGTCGAGATATTTCAGCTTCACGTCGAGGATGGCAGCATCCAGCTCCGACATGCGACTGTTGATGCCAACATAACGGAACACGTATTTCTTCTGACTGCCGTAGTTGGCCAAGGCGCGTACCACCGAGGCCAGTTCCTCGTCATCGGTCGTCACAGCGCCTGCATCGCCAAAGGCTCCCAGGTTCTTTCCTGGATAGAAGGAGTGGGCCGCTGCATCGCTCAGGGCACCAGTCTTCACACCTTTCCAGGCACAGCCGTGACTCTGGGCACAGTCTTCCATCAGCTTCAGTCCGTGACGCCGACAGATGTGACCCAGTTCGTCGTTGTAGGCGATACGGCCATAGAGATGAACCGTCATCACACCCTTTGTCCTCGGGGTGATGGCCTCCTCCACACGGTTGATATCCAATTCGAGATGCTCCCATGTCGGCTCCACCAGCACGGGCACCAGCTGATTGGCAGTAATGGCCAAAATGGTGGCGATATAAGTGTTGGCGGGTACGATAATCTCGTCGCCGTCCTTCATCACGCCCAGTTCCTTATAGCCGCGCAGAACCAGTTTCAGGGCATCCAGCCCGTTGGCTACTGCGATACAATGCTTTGTACCTATATATTGGGCATAGTCATGCTCGAAGGTCTCGTTCTCACGACCCTGCAAAAACCATCCCGACTCAATCACGCGCTTGGCTGCAGCCTCATATTCCTCGGCATGCTGCATCGTGATGGCCTGAAGATCCAATAGTTTCACCATATTCATTTCTTTATATATTCCAGAAACTCGTCATAATTGCGGATATAGTCATCCTCCGAATAAACGTGGCTGGCCAGCACCAGACAGATGCTGCCCGAAGAGAAGCCCTGCTCCGACGACCAGATGCCAGGCGGCACATGGAGTCCCCAGAAGGGACGGTTGAGGGCGACGGTTCGTTTGTTGGTGCCATCGTCGAGTACCACCTCGAAACTGCCCGAGGCTGCGATGATGAACTGGTGGCACTCTTTGTGGGCATGCCCACCACGCTCCTCTCCACCAGGAATGTCGTAGCTATAGAATACACGGTTGATCTCGAACGGCACATGAATATTCTGGTAGATAAACGTCAGGTTACCCTCCACATCGTGCATCTTGTTCAGCTCATAAAGAGAACTGTCAAACACACTCCTGGCATAGCTGACGGCATTCGGCACCTGAACATTGTTGATGACTGGTGCCGAGGTGTTGTTCACGTTATCCGTCAACATCGTCTGTCCCTTCAGCCAAAGCTGGAAGTCCTGATAGTCCATGATGTAGTCGTTGGGATCATAGTCCGTCGAAGCAAGCACCAGTGCCAGCGAGTTCGTGGAGAAGTTCGTCATGCGCCGCCACATGGCCTTAGCCACATAGAGACCTTTGTACGAACGGTTCAGCTGGTAGGTCTGTTTCTGCTCACCATCGTCGAGCTCCACGTCGAAGGAGCCCGAGAGAGCCACGATAAACTCCTCGCTCTCCTTGTAAGCATGAGCTCCACGGTCGATTCCTCCCGGCACATCGTAGATCCAATAGACACGCCGTATCTCAAACGGCACATGCCTGAGTTGTTCGATGATAGAGAGGTTGCCCCTGACATCTGAGATCTTAGGCAAACTGATGATTCTGTTTTCGGATTCCTTCATGCCGCTTTTGCTTTTTCTTAACAGTTTGCAAAGGTACAACTTTTTTCCGAATCCGCAAAACTATGGGCGAAATTATTTGTAATTCTCGTCAGCACTGGCCTCACCGTGCAGCGCCTGCTGGAAGCTGTCCCAGTTCTGAAAACCCGCCAACAGCGACAGATGGTCCAGCGTCTTACGGTCTGGCTTGCGCAGGATTTCCTTTTCCACAGCCTCCAGCAGTTTGCGGAGGGCGATACGTTTCTTTTCCATATCATATAAGTTTGCTGCAAAGGTACAAAAAATCTGTGATAAACATCGTAATCTGCGGCTTTTTTGTACCTTTTACACGCGAATCAGCTAATTTTCTCTTTTTTCTTTTGTCGTTTCAAAACAAATGTGTATCTTTGCAACATCGCTTGTTTGCCATAAGGGAACTTGCACGACAAGTAACTAAAGGTCACAAGCTGTCTTAGTGTTAGGAAAGACGTTTTCGAACGCCAGTCGTAAGATTTGGTTGGGCATAGAACAGACACCTACGCCTTCTTGCACTAAGAAAGAGCCAACTATAAATAGGAACAAGGCCGAATCTGGAGTGTCTATAGGCTCAAAAAGAGTAATACTACATGAAACGATTTTTGCTTTTAACTGTCATTACTTTGCTATTTGCTCCCCTTCATGCTAAAGATGGTGACCAAATTACGCTTCAGTCAGGTACTGCCAATGTCATATGGACATTAAATTCTGCTTATTTTGAGACAGATTGGTCTGAAGCTAAGGTCGAAGGTGTATCCTGGGATCAATGGCTTGAAAGCAAAGGACCAGACTATGTACGAGACTGGCCTTCTGATAAGCGCAAGATAGAAGAATACTTCTTAAAGCGCTTCAACAAGAAGACCAGCAAGAAGAACGGATTGTCACTTCAAACTTCGAATCCAAATGACAGCTATAGCTTTGTGATTCATCTCCTTGATGTTGACATGGGTAGCATCGGAGGCGGTGTCGTAGCCTCAGCATTTCTTGGCTCTTTTGCCAAGAAGTCCGGTGGTGTGAATTTCAAAAGCGGATTTATTGACATTGTGGAAATAAGTACTGGTAAAGTGGTATGCAGGTTGGCGTTTAAAGACGTAAGAGGTGATAGCGGATTGAACATGTCTGCACAACTAATACTGGTTCTTGAAGACCTCCATGACGAAATCATTGGTTTCGCAGACCGTTTCAAAGGACAAAGTCGACCAGAATTATATGTTGCTGCGGGGGCCGTAGTGCCTCAGGAGCCAACAAATGTTGCAGCTTCTCCTCAAGTACAGGCAACAGGCAACGTGTCACCACAGGCCAGCACAGGCACTTCTCAGCAACAAGTAGCTGTTAAGCTTAAGAATGGTGCCACCATCAAAGGCGTTTTAAAAAGCTTTGACCCGCTTGATAAGATCGTGTTGTTGATTGCCGGACAAGAAACGACTATTCCAATGGAGAAAGTGGAAAACGTAGATATGACACAGGCTCCTGTAAGCCAAACTACAGTAGCAACGGCATCTACACAAAATAATTATTCCGATAGCAGAACGAAAAGTGAACGAATTCCCAAAATATGGGTTGATTTAGGAGCTGGAGGATTTACTGGAGATGCAAAAGGCATGGGAGTTGGTATTGATCTTGGATTTCGCTACACAAAAATGTGGGGTAATTTCGGATGGGATATACTAAAGATTAGTGCTCAAAGATCTACAAAATATTTTACGTGGGAAGATATAGATATTCAAGTAAAAACGGGTGCACGTTATGTTAGTAATACCATTGGCAGTAATATCAAAATCTATGCTAATGCAGCAATTGGCACTTGGTTTGACCTCAAAAATAATGCACCAACATTTCCTGTATGGGAAGTCGGAACTGGTGTTATGCTAACCAATCATATCGCCATTGGGGCAGTATACAATAATCACGACTTCAAGGGTGGAGTAAATGTTGGTTACCTTGCAGGAAGACTTAGTTTTGGTTTCTGACACATTATAATGAATGAAAAAATGAGACGCAAAGGTAAGAGAAACCTTTGCGTCTTTCAATAGCTGTCAAGGATTTCCCTCAGACGCTTCATGCGTTGTTTCTTGCGGTAGCTGGCGCGCCACTTCTTGGGGACGAACAGCGTATTGAACAGCGCGACAAGGTCCATCCCATGACTGCCGCCAGCAGCCAGCTGAGCCTCCACACGGTCAAGACCTAAGCGACGCTGTAGCTCGCTGTAGTCACGCTTCTTACCATGTCCAAAGACGATGACCTCCTTCACGTTCAACAGCTTGGAAATCATGAATACCGTATCGCGCACCTCGTTCAGGTTGATAAGACGGCTTTCGTAGTTGACGTGCGAAAAAGACAGCGACTTGCAGCTATCGGATACACTCACGTGGCCGAGAGAGTCCGTCGTCAAAGTTCCCTCCCTACTGACCACATTAGCCCCAGCGACGGGGATCAGCGTCTCCACGTCGACCACCACGAGCCGCCTCTGGGCGACTGCCTGCGTCGTGCTACCCAAGAACAGCAGCAAACTAATCAGCACTTTCATTGATTCCTAAATTCAATCTTTCTACGATTCAGCCGCTGCAAATTTATGCAATCACCCACATCTCACCAAATGTTTTCATACTATTTAGCGATTATTCAGTTAAAATTTGGTATTTCGCTCTTTTTGCACTAATTTTGCAGCCAGAAACGAAAAATCAGTATAAGCATGAAAGAATTAGCACTCAAGTACGGATGCAATCCGAACCAGAAGCCCTCCCGTATCTTCATGACGGAGGGCGAACTCCCCATCGAAGTGATCAACGGCCGTCCTGGATACATCAACTTCCTCGATGCCTTCAATGCCTGGCAGTTGGTAAAGGAGCTGAAAGCTGCCACAGGTCTGCCTGCCGCCGCCTCGTTCAAGCACGTCTCGCCTGCTGGCGCTGCCGTAGGTCTGCCGCTGAGCGACACGCTGAAGAAGATATACTTCGTGGATGATATCGCTGGCCTCGACGAGAGCCCCATCGCCTGTGCCTATGCCAGAGCCCGTGGTGCCGACCGTATGTCGAGCTATGGCGACTTCGTGGCCCTCTCAGATACCTGCGACGCTGTGACCGCCAAGATTCTGAAGCGCGAGGTTTCTGACGGTGTGATTGCCCCCGACTATACCCCCGAGGCCATCGAGATCTTGAAGGACAAACGCAAGGGAACTTATAATGTGATCAAGATTGACCCTAACTACGTGCCTGAGCCCATCGAGCGCAAGCAGGTCTTTGGCATCACCTTCGAACAGGGTCGCAACGAGATCAAACTCGACGACGATGCCCTCTTCGAGAACATCCCCACGCAAAATAAGACCTTCACACCCGAGGCCAAGCGCGACTTGATCATCGCCCTCATCACGCTGAAATACACACAGTCGAACTCCGTCTGCTACGTGAAGGACGGTCAGGCCATCGGCATCGGCGCTGGTCAGCAGAGCCGTATCCATTGTACGCGTCTGGCTGGTAACAAGGCCGACATCTGGTGGCTCCGTCAGCATCCGAAGGTGATGAATCTGCCCTTCGTGGATGGTATCCGTCGTGCTGACCGCGACAACACCATTGACGTGTATATTTCTGAGGACGAGCATGACGACGTGCTGCGCGACGGTGCCTGGCAGCAGTTCTTCAAGACCCAGCCCGAGGTGCTGACGATGGAAGAGAAGAAAGCCTGGATCGCCCAGAACACGAAGGTAGCCCTTGGATCGGATGCCTTCTTCCCCTTCGGCGACAATATCGAGCGTGCCCATAAGAGCGGTGTGGAGTTCATTGCCCAGGCTGGTGGCAGCGTCCGTGACGATCATGTCATCATGACCTGCGACAAGTACGGTATCACGATGGCCTTCACGGGCGTAAGACTGTTCCATCATTAAGCCCATGGACGATTTTCAGAAAATACTCGAGAACGGCATCAACTTCGGACGTGGGGGTGACAAGCCGAAGGAGAGTGGCAAGGTGAAGACCAAGGCCAAGAAGAAACAGTATATCACGGGGGCTCATGGTAGCGGCTCTGCTCGTCAGAAAGCCAAATACCGTGAGCAACGGGCTAATCGCCACAAGGGAGGGAGATGATAAAACGGGCGCCATCGGTATAGGTGGCATCGAGGCAGACCTCTCCACCAAGTGAATTCACCAAACGACGGCATATCGGAAGGCCAAGGCCGACACCTACCTTGAAGTCATCACCCTTCTGGAAGGTCTCAAAGATGCGCTCATGGTCTTCTTTCTTGATGCCGCAGCCAGTATCCGTCACGATGAAGCGCACCTGACCACCCTGAAGCTCACAGCGCAGTTCTACAGATCCTTTCTCTGTAAACTTCATGGCATTGTCAACCAAATGGGTCAGGGCATTCTTCAGACGATAGGAACTCGTGCGAATCTTGAAGTCGTCAGGCAAGTCAGAATCAAACTGCAGCACCACACCCGTATTCTGCTTGCCTTTGGCTTCCTGAATGACCCTCTGACAGATGTTGTTAACCCAGACATCTGTCTTTTCTTTATCAGTAACAACTCCCACATTCTCGCTCTCCGAGAGTTCCAGGAGTTCATTGATAATGGAAGTTATCAGGTTTACATTACTTGAGATACGTACCTGCATGTCACGTTTCTCCTTATCGGAAAGCTGATAGTCGGGCGAACAGATCAACTCTGAGAAGCCTGATACCGCATTCAAGGGTGTGCGGATCTCATGGCTCATGCTCTGGATAAAAGTAGTCTTCATGCGGTCTGACTCCTCTGCATGGGCGAGTGCAGCCCTCAGGTCCTTGTTACGGGCCCAGATCTTCTTCATCAGACGCCGACGCCCCATCAGATAGACAAACAGGAACACGATTGTCAGTCCTATCATCCAGTTCACCATCCGTTTGGCAAGCGCCTTATTGGCCGCAGCCTCCTCACGGGTTCGCATCAGACTGGTCTCTGCAGCCAACTGGTTGAAGTTGGCATCCTGAATGAGGCTATAGATAGAGTCCATCTCGATATACCGACGCTTCATGGCCTCAAATCCTTGGGCGAGATTGCCTTGTAAGGAATAGATGCAGATCACCGTCAACGAACTGTCGACGGCCAGACTGCCCTCACGCACCTTCCCCATCGCAGCATCGTAATCCTTGTTGAAGGCGAGTTTGGCCACCTCCATGATGTTATCATACCGGTGATTGAAATCCGGTTTGTCCATACTCCGCAAATCCACATACTGTTGATAGGCCTGGAAGAACTGCGGTGCGTTGCCTATAATAAAATAGATGTAGGCTTTCATGGCCAACGACATGGAGAGGTAGTCGGTATTCTCCACCTGCTTAGAGGTTTCAATAGACTTTTCGGCCCACTGCAGCGCCTTCTGCGGATCCTTCAGGCAAAGCATCTCCGCCAGATTCAGATAGACACGCATGGTGAACTTCACATCATGATCGCCCACTTCCTCCAGAGCCTGCATGAAATAGGTTTCTCCACGGGTCTTGTCGTGAGTGCTGCTGTAGATATCTCCATACAAACCTGTGGCCAGATAGAAATAGTCGCTGGCACCGTCTTCCCTCACCTCATGGTCCAACGCCTCTGCAAACTGGATGGCGCGATAGACCTGATTATGTCTGAGTGCATAGAAGCCTTTGTTACTTAACAGCTTGTAATAGAGCATCATATAACCTTTCTCGTGCAGGTCTTTGCTATACTCTTCCGCATAGCTATAAAAGTCATCAGGTGAACCGTTGACGAACAAATGCCGGAACATCTCATACATCTCCCTGTCCTTACCAGTCAAGTCTGCAACAGTCTTGTCTGCGTAAGCGGTCACGGTGCAAAATGTTAAAAGAACTGCAGCCAGCAACAGTTTTAGATGTTTAATCAGCGGTTTATCCATATAATGCCCACAAATATAGGAATTATCTGATAATTACGCAACAAAACGACGGCAGAATTAACATATATTATGCAAATTCTGCCGTCGAAGCCGTCTTAGACGGAATGATTTTACTTGAATATCTTCTGTGCGAACATCGTCAGATAGATGCGCCAGTTGCGCCAGATGTGACCACCATCGGTCTCGACATATTCGTACTTGTAGCCCTTGCTGTCCCAGAAGGCACGCAGATCAACAGTACTTTGATAGAGGAAGTCGGTATTACCCATACCCATCCAGTAGAGCTTGGGATTGCTGGCGAAAAGCTTAGCACTCTGGTCTGCAAACTCGGGATTGGCCTTGATCTGCTCGGCAAACGAATCCTGGTAACCACCTTTGGCTAAGTGCAGACCTGCAGAGAAAAGACCAAAATAGTCGAACTTGTTAGGATAGAGCAGACTGACGTGGAAGGTGTGACCACCACCCATCGAAAGACCACAGATAGCACGTCCTGCACGGCTCTTGATGGTACGATAGTTGGCATCAACATAGTTCACGATGTCCATAAAGCTCTCAGGAATGGTGGCAACAGCGGGATCCTTAGGACCAGTACCGCCATCGCGGAAGCCAGGGGTGTACATACCGAACGACCACTCACCAGGGGCAGCCTGACAGTTGGGATTGCCGTTGGGCATCACGACGATCATGGGCTTGGCCTTACCTGTAGCAATCAGGTTATCGAGGATCTGCGCAGCACGTCCAAGTTCGCTCCAGGCATTCTCATCACCACCGGCACCATGCAACAGGTAGAGCACGGGATACTTGCCACCCTTGTCATAGCCGGCAGGTGTGTAGATGGTCATACGACGCTGCATCTTCAGTGTGGGACTGTTGTACCATACCTTGCTCAGGTTTCCGTGGGGCACTTCGTTCACGCTGTAAAGATTACCCTTGTCACCCTTCTCGTCGCTAACGATGAAGATGTTGGTGAAGCTGACGATGTCGCGGTTCACGTAGATGTTGGCAGGATCCTTCACACCTGTCATGCCATCGATGTTGAAGGTGTAGCTGTACATCTCAGGGGCGAGCTTGTCGGTGGTGTAGCTCCACACGCCGTTCTTACCCTCAACGAGCTGGGCCACGCCTGGGGCATCATACTTACCGTAGCCAGGGATGTCGATCGGCTGCGTGGGCAGGAAGTCGCCAGTCACCTCGACCTTCACAGCCTTGGGTGCGAAGAGATTGAATGTCACTGTGCCGTCCTTATTGACGACGGGAGATTGAACACTGGCACTATTGAAGAGCTTCTCCTGTGCCGAGGCACCTACGCAGCACATCACTGCCAGTGCCAAAGTCATAAATACTTTTTTCATACTATAATTATTTAAATAACCGTTGTGCGAGCTGGTGGAGGTTGTTGCGCCAAGTGTACCAGGTGTGGCCACCAGGAGCAGTATAGAACTCGTATTTGATACCCTCGGCATCGAAGAGTTTCAGGGTGGCGAGGCCGTTCTGATAGGCGATGTCCTCAGGATTTCCCTGGGTGAAGACGAGCTGGCGCACGTTCTTCTTGATACCGTCGGCAGCTTTGGCGAGACGCTGACGATAACCCTCGAACTGTTCTGCCTGTGCAGGGAACCAACCGGCACTCAGCACCCAGAAGTAGTCGAACTTATCATTGTCGTTGAGGATGGTCTCCATCGTCTCCATACCTCCCATCGAGAGACCGGCCATTGCACGGTGGGCCTTGTCTGCCAGCACGCGGTAGTTGTCTTCGATATAGGGGATGATGCTCGTGACGAGATCCTGTTCGAAGAGGGGCACTTCGTCCATGAGGTTCTTCGTAGCGATGGAGCCATTGGGCATCACGACAATCATCGGCTGCATCTTTCCCTCAGCGAGAAGGTTGTCGAGGATCGTGCCAGCACAGCCCACACCAGGCCATGAGGCATCGTTGTCGCCGCCACCATGAATCAGATAGAGCACTGGGAGCTTATCGGCAGACTTCTCATAGCCAGCGGGTGTCCAAACATGCAGACGACGCAGGGTGTTAAGTGTCTTGCTGAAATAGTAGCGCTGGGCGATGGCACCGTGAGGAATCTCAGGACGCACATCATAGAACTGCTTACCGTCGCTGATCACGGCGAGGGCAGAGGTCTCAGCAGAGAGCGGACCCTTCGGATCCTGCACCTTCACACCATCGACGGTAAAATTATAGCGATAGACGCCATCCTTCAGATCTGAGATAACAGTCGTCCATACGCCATTGTCGGCCTTTGTGAACTGGAGGGGCTTGCCCCAAGGCATCGCATCACCACCGAAGCCTACTACCTTGGCATTGGGAGCATAGATACTGAACGCCACCTTACCATTACCCAGATTGCGAACGGGCTGCAGCGTATCATTGGGTGTCGGCTGCATCTGCCACTGAGCACTTACGCTTAAAGGTAAAAAGGTAAAAAGGTAAAAGGGTAAAACCTTTTTTCCAATCACCATCACCTTATTCATAACATTTGTTTTCATATATTTTTTACCTTTTTACTTTTTTACCTTTTCAAAACGTTCAGTTTCACGTTGGGTTGCATCACGTTGTGGACTTTTTGGGTCCAGGCCTTCAACTTGGCAGTAGCCTTGGCCTCGACGGTGTTGGCAGAAGAGCAGATCATAAAGGTATAGACACCAGCATCCGTCTTCCAGGCAGAAGCCTTCTCGTTGAAGGAGGCGAGGTCAGAGGTCTTGACAGTCATCGTGACGGTCTCCTCCTCACCAGGCTGCAGGAGTTTGGTCTTGGCATAGTTGCGCAGCTCCTTTTCAGGCTTGTTCAGCTTCTTGCTGTTGGGGGCAGCCACGAAGAGTTCCACGACATTGCGACCAGCATACTTACCCGTATTCTTCACATCCACCTTAATGGTATAGACGCCATCCTCTTCCTCAACCTCCAGATCGTCGTATTCGAAGGTGGTATAAGAGAGACCAAATCCGAAGGGATAGGCCACAGGCTTGCCGAAGCTGTCGAAGTAACGATAGCCCACGTAGATGTCCTCCTCGTAGTTCGTGAAGTCTATATTAGCCTGAGGTGTGCGCTCTTTCGGAGCCTGATCCTTGTTATAGCCCCACATGAACATCGCGCCCAGCGTCTTATCATCGACATTGGCTGGGAAGTTCTTGTCAGCGTAGGCATCGCCGTAGTTGATCTGGAAGGTCATGGGCAACTTGCCAGAGGGGTTCACACGACCGCTAAGCACATCAGCCACAGAGAAGCCACTCTCCTGACCACCCTGCCAAGTACAGACGAGAGCATCAATCTGATCCTGCCAAGAGGCAACATCGATAGGACTGCAGATGTCGAGCAATACCACGACCTTCTTGCCCTTGGCGTGATAAGCCTCGCTGACGGCCTTGATCAGTTCCTTTTCACCGTCTTTCAGGTAGAAGTCTGCCTCGCTGCGGTCAGCAGCCTCACCGCTCTTACGACCCAGTGAGATGATAGCCACGTCAGAGCCCTCGATGGCGGCATTCAGTTCCTCAGCCGTAAACTGCTTCTCGTCAGCACGTGCGGGAGGCATCAGCGAGAAGGGAGGACGACCGTTGGGGAAAAGTCTCTTCTCCTCAGCAGCGAGATGCTGGGTGTAGATACCTATCAGCGGCTTGTACACCTCATAACCCACGCTACGCAGACCCTCAATCAAAGAAACTGTATAGTGACCTACGCTCGTGCCTCCGAAGCCAGAACCACCAGAGATCCAGTCATACGAAGTGCATCCGAATAATGCCACTCGCTTGCCAGTCAGCGGCAGGATGCCATTATTGCTGAGCAGCACGATACCGTCGGCACCGACCTCACGAACCGTCTTAGCGTGAGCCTTCAGGTTGGGCTCGTTGCTATATTTATAGCCCTTGAAGTTATGTGTCTTGATGACATACTCCAGGATACGCTTCACATTGGCATCGAGCACCTCCATCGGCAACTTACCATTCTTCGCAGCCTCAAGGATAGCCTGATACTGCTTGTCTTGTCCAGGCTGCAGCATATCGTTACCGGCCAGCATGGCGGCTACGGCATCGTCGCCAGCATTCCAGTCAGACACATACATACCCTTCCAGCCCCACTCGTCGCGAACGATGGTGGTCAGCAACTCGTAGTTCTGCACGGCATACGGACCATTCAATTTATTATAAGAGGTCATGATGGTCCAGGGATCACTCTCCTTCACCATGATCTCAAAAGCCTTCAGGTAGATCTCACGCAGGGCACGCTGCGACACCTGTGATATATTGTTGTTTCGGTTGGTTTCCTGGTTGTTGGCCACGAAGTGCTTCGGACAAGCAGCTGTTCCCTCACTCTGCACACCCTTCACATAACCTGCGCCGATGGTGCCGGAGAGGTAAGGATCCTCCGAGTAATACTCGTGGTTACGACCGCACAGCGGATTGCGGATGAGGTTCATTGCAGGCGAGAGGATCCAGTCAAGACCGAACTCGCGCACCTCGTTGCCGATACCTTGTCCTACTTTGAAGGCAGCCTCACGGTCCCACGTCGAGGCGAGTGTCATCGAGGCCACGAAGTCCGTGGGATAATAATCATTATGATCCCACGCACGGGTGGCATTCATACGGAGCCCCTGCTGAGAGTCAGCGCAATAGGTTTCAGGGATGCCCAGACGGGCTACCGAGAATGTGCTGCCAGCAGTACCTGGGAACTTCGCGTCGTCGTTGAAGTGCATACCGCGACCGAGCACCATGTGACACTTCTCCTCGAGCGTCATCGCCTTCACGACCTCGTCAATGTTAGCCGCCGTCAGTTTCTGGGCGGACATACCAAGGCTGTAGCCGCACAGAGCGACCACAGCCACAATTACCATACTAACCTGTTGAATCGAAAAACTCTTTGTCATATCTGTTTTTGTTATAAATGATTGTCGACTGCAAATATACGAAATATTTTTGAATTTTCGAGTGCAAAGGTAGGGAAAATTTTGCAAACGTACTTTCTTATGCGTACGTTTGAATGTCGTGAGTGTTCAAAAGTGTCCTGCCTCGTTCCGATTCGTTCAAATGCGTTCCGATTCGTTCAATGAAAGTCTGACTTTCATGGCAGGAAAGTCCGAGTTTCAAGGCAGGAAAATCCCCCGCTCAGAAAAGCGGGGGATTAGTGTAACTGTTTCTCCCCCTGAACAGGGGGAATGGACTACCGCTTCAAGAGGTTCAGCGGAGCCTGAGGTTTCAGGACATCGTGAGCCTTGATGGTGACAGCCTTGACATTGGCGGGCAGCGTGGCCTTGATGTCAGCAGACGAGGCACCCACGAGGAACTGGTACTCACCCTCGGCGACCACCCATGCAGAGGCGGTTTCGTCGAACGAGGCGAGATCGGCAGCCTTCACTTCCAGCTTGACGGTCTCACTCTCACCAGGCTTCAGGTTCTTCGTCTTGGCGAAGGCCTTGAGTTCCTTCACGGGCTTGTTGGCAGCCTTGGAGTCAGGCGCAGCGACATAGAGCTCTACAACCTCCTTGCCCTCGCGATCGCCAGTGTTCTTGACGGTGACGCTGACCTCATAGCCCTCGCCCTTGTCAGCAACCTTGGCATCAGCATACTCGAAGGTGGTATAGCTCAGGCCATAGCCGAAGGGATAAGCCACAGGCACCTCGAAAGCGTCGAAGTAACGATAGCCGACGTAGATGTCTTCCTCGTACTCAGTATAGTCGACGGTGCGGACATTACCCTTCTGTCCCTGGTTCATCATGTCGATGCGGGGATCCTGGTCGATGGGGAAGTTCTTGGAACTGTAGGCATCGGTAAAGCGGACAGGCCACGTCATCGTGAACTTACCAGAGGGCGACTGCTTGCCACTCAGCACATCAACGACGGAGTTACCGCCCTCCTGTCCTGCCTGCCAGGCGCAGAGGATGGCATCGGGCAGATCCTTCCACGATGTTGTCTCGATGACACCACCGATGTTCAGCAGCACCACCACCTGCTTGCCTGCCTTGTGATAGACGTCGCAGACCTGTTCGATGAGCGAACGTTCAGAGGGACTGAGGTTGAAGTTGGCGACATTACGATCGAGGAACTCACCAGAGAGGCGTCCGAGGGTGATCACGGCGATGTCGGCATTTGCAGCCTGGGCTGTGAGCTCGTCAGCAGTGAAAAGTTTCTCTGCAGGCAGGGGCTGCGGCAGGAACTTCACGAGCATGGCGGTCTTCGGATCCTTCTTGGCAGCTTCCTCGGCAGCCAGCTCTGCGGCCTTCTTGGCGTCAGCGATATAGGTCTCGTAGGTGGTCTTCAACTCCTCAGAGACGGTGTAGCCACCGTTCTTCAGACCATCGAGCAGAGAGACAACGTAAGCGTGGTTCACATTACCAGAACCTGTTCCGCCAGCGATGAAATCGTAGGAGGTGTTGCCATAGAGTGCGACGTTCTTCACGGCCTCAGCAAAAGGCAGAGCCTTCTCGTTCTTCATCAGCACCATACCCTCGGCAGCCGACTGACGGGTGACGGCGGCATGAGCCTCCAGGTCAGGCTTGTTGGAGAACTCATAACCCTGATAGCGGGGGCTCTTCTCGATGAGGCTGAGGATGCGGGAGACGTTGCGGTCGAGGTCGGCCTCAGCAAGCTTGCCGCTCTTCACGCCAGCGACGATGCTGTCGAACTGCTCGGCCTTACCAGGCTGCAGCATATCGTTGCCGGCCCACATCTGCTTGGCGCCGTCCTTACCACCGAACCAGTCGGTCATCACGGTTCCTTCATAGCCCCACTCATCGCGGAGGATGGTCTCGACGAGATCCTTGCTCTCAGAAGAGTAGACACCATTGATATAATTATAAGAGGTCATCACCGTCCAAGGCTTGCTCTCCTTGATGGCGATCTCGAAGCCCTTGAGGTAGATCTCGCGGAGGGCACGCTGGGAGATGCGGGCATCGTTGTTCATACGGTTCGTCTCCTGGTTGTTGGCGGCGAAGTGCTTGATGCTTGTGCCGACATCGTTCTTCTGGACACCAGTGATATAGGCACCAGCGGTCTTACCAGCCACCACGGGATCCTCAGAATAGTACTCGAAGTTACGTCCGCAGAGGGGGTTACGCATGATGTTCAGGGCAGGAGCCAGCAACACGTCGGCACCATATTCCTTCACCTCCTCGCCGATGGCCTCACCAACCTCCTCCACGAGCTGGGTGTTCCAGGTAGAGGCGAGCAGCGTGCCGATGGGGAAGTGCGTGCAGTAATAGGTAGCAGAGTCACCCTCACGCGTCGCATCGATACGGAGTCCGGCAGGACCGTCAGCCAGTACGATGGCAGGAATGCCGAGGGAGTCGAGAGGATAGGTGGTACCAGCGGCACCAGGAACGAGACTGCGGGTGGCACCAATGACGGCGTCATTGCCAGAGAAGCCAGCCATACCTGTTCCGATGACGAAATGAGCCTTGTCTTCGAGAGACATCTTGGTCATCACTTCCTCCTGATTGAGGGTCTTCTGGACAGGGGCTTTGTCGGCTGTGCTACAACCGACCACAACGACAGCAGCTGCTGCGAGACTGAAAATTACGGATTTCTTCATAAGACTATATTACTTAAAGAGTAGTGGTGTAAACTCTGAGAGGTAGATACGCCAGTTGCGCCAGATATGCCCGCCATCGGTCTCAAGGTAGGTGTACTTGTGACCCTTCGAATCGAGATATGCGCGCAGGTCGTTGTTGTTCTTAATCAGGAAGTCGGTCTTGCCGATGCCGATCCAGAAGAGGTTGGGATTCTTGGCGAAGAGGTTGTCGATCTTCTTGTCCCTGTCTGCATAGATATTGGGGAATCCGTTGGGATCAGGCTGCTGCTGGTCTACGGCTGCAGAGAAGAGTCCTACGTAGCCGAACAGATCCGGATTGTTGATACTGATGAAGAGGCTGTGGAAGCCACCCATCGACAGACCAGCGATGGCACGATGGGCCTTGTCCTTCTTCACACGGTAAGTGCTCTCAATGAACTTCACCACATCAGGGAAAGCCGTCTCGAACGAGCCCTCCATCGTCTTGGGAAGCATCATCGTGGGAGCCACGAAGCCCTCAGAGGTCTCACCAGGACAAGCCTCCTGCGAGATGTTGCCGTTGGTCATCACCACGAGCATGGGCTCAGCCTTGCCCTGGGCGATGAGGTTGTCGAGGATCTGGGCAGCACGTCCGAGCTCGCTCCAGGCATTCTCGTCGCCACCGATACCATGCAGCAGGTAGAGCACAGGATACTCCTTACCGCTGGTCTCGTAGCCGGCAGGCGTATAGACCGTCACACGACGAGTCAGACCAGCTGTAGGACTTTCGTACCACACCTTGCTGACGGTGCCATGAGCCACCTTGTTCACCTTATAAAGATCTGTACGGGCGTCGCCACCAATGAGCAATACGCTGAACAGATTGCTGATGTCGCGGATGTTGTAGACGTTCAGGGGATCGATGATCTTCACGCCGTCGACAATCATATTATAGGTATAGAGCTCAGGCTTCAGGGGTTCTGTGGTATAGCTCCACACACCCTTGTCGTCCTTCACGAGATCCACCACGCCAGGCATGTCGTAGGTATTGCCCTGGAACTCTACCTTCTTCGTAGGCAGCATGTCGCCAGTGATCTGCACCTTCTGGGCCTCGGGAGCAATCAGGTTGAAAGTGACGGAATTGTCAGCATGCACATCAGGCGAAGCCACCTGAGGTCCTTGTCCCCAGCTCAGATTCTGCTGAGCGTTGGCTGCCATACCCATCAGGCAGAGGGCAGCCACAATCATTAGTTTTCTCATTGTCAATCAATATTTAGCTATTCAATGGTGCAAAGATACACATTTTATTTGAAATAATTACCAAGTTTCTTCAAAAATTTAGGATAGCATCCCTTCCAGAATGCCCAATCATGGACACCTGCACGCTCGATGTACTCGAAATTAGCCAGGCCAAGAGGCTGGATGGTGCCAGCGAGCCAAGGACACATACTATAGACGGTGGTGTCCTCCGTACCTACTTCCATGGTCAGGTCGGGCAGTGATGCAGCATTGGCGGCCGGATAGAGCTCGAACAGGTTGGGCAGACCGTCGATATAGCATGCAGGACTCATGGCGTATGCACAGCAGAACATCTCGGGATGCTTGACAGCGTAGTAGAGGGTACCATAGCCACCCATCGACAGACCGCCGACGGCACGCATGGACTTGTCCTTACCCACATTGAACAACATCTCGATGGTAGGAACCAGCTCATTGAAGAAGTAGTCCTCATAAGCCAAGCCGTTCTGATAGCCGTTGCAATAGAAGGTCTGCATGGCATCGGGAGTCACCACCACCATCTTACCTACCTCGCCAGCTTCGATAGCAGCACTGGTAAGGGCAGCCAGATTACCCTTGTCGAGCCATGAGTTCTGATCGTCACCATAGCCATGCAACATATAGAGCACAGGCAGTGTGGTCTGACCGTCCCAACCCTCAGGCAGATAGACAGAGTACTTCATCTGAGTACCAATGATCTCACTGTTGATCGTCACGTCTCTATAAACCGTTCCCTTCACGTCGAGGAAAGACACGAACATGATGTTGAACGCACCACTGCCAACAGTACCAGCCACGTCGACCGTTGCAAGGCCTGTGCCCTTGAATGAATAGAGTGTGCTGCCGTCGATACCTGTAGCGGTGGTGATCTCAACGGTTCCACCAGTCAGATACTGCATCTTACCTGCAGCGTCCTGATAAGCCGTACCACCAGCCATACCATAATCCGGCAGAGAGTAGCCTGCGCTGATCTGCATCGCATCGTGGGCATCACTAACGATGGTGTAGCTGCCCGTCAACTGCTCGGCCTTCTTATCGTTGCCGTTGATCACATCGAAGTAGGCCACCTGAGCGCCATTCGGATCGCAAATGGTGATCGAGTACTTGGTGACGTCAGGATAAGAGGTGGTCTGCCAGGTGGTCCAGTCCATAATCTCAACCGTACTGGTCTGGATGCTCATGGTGTAGCCACTGGGCTCTGGATCATCCTCGCCGATTTCGAAAGTCATCGGACCTTTATAGTAAGTCTTGAACTGCTTGCCATCCTGAGTCTTGACCAGACCGTTCACGAAGTAGGTCTCGCCCACAAGGCTGACATCCATCGTACCCTCGGTGATGGCAGCACCATTGATGGAACCTGCATAGGTGCCGTCAGTGCTAACACTGGCCACAGGGGCGAACGAGCCCTCTCCAAGGATCCACTCCTTGCTGCCGAAGGTGAGTGTGAGGTTGTGACCGTCGGCATCCGTGAACTGGGTGTTCAGAGCTTTCACACCCTTGCCCAACTTAACCGTGGGCTGGACGCTGGCTGTGGTGAAGTCGCAGAAGGTGATGTCGCTGAACTCACCATTGAGACCTTCGATAGAGTCGCTGTCGCAGGCTGTGGTCACACAGATCGCACAGATCGCACAGATGATATATAATATTTTCTGTTTCATAATCATTTTCAATTATCAATTATCCATTTTCAATTGTCCATTTTCAAAATCACCATCCCGCATTCTGTTCCATATTGGGATTCAGTTCAATTTCCTTCAGAGGGATAGGCAGCAGGTTGTGCTTCTCCTTGAAGCCGTAGTTCTCGTTCTTATAGAGCCACTCGGTACCTGTGGTGGCATAGGCAGGCACTTCCTTACCCTGATTAGCCATTGCCGACTGGGCATCGCCCCAGCGCACGAGATCCTGGAATCTGACGCACTCGTTGCAGAGCTCCAGACGCTTCTCTGTCTTGATGTCACTCAAAGAGACAGAGGTCAGAGGCGTCTCCTGAGCACGGGTACGGATCTGGTTGATATAGTCGAGGGCCTTGCTGGTGTTTCCTGCCTGCAGATGAGCCTCAGCGGCCAACAGCAGCACCTCGGCATAGCGCATCACCTTCAGGTTGGTGTACTGGGCAGCCTGGAAGAATGACATATCAGATACGCAGTCCTCCTTATAGGCCTGGTTCTTCCACATGAAGTAACCCTCGTTGCCATAGACGTAGGCACCCGTCTGGAGCGTCACACCGAAGTCAGCCACCTGATCGTAGGTGAGCACGGTCTTGTTCAGACGATAGCCGTTGGCACCTTCCCAGGCCACGAACGCATCATAGAGCGACTTACGCGGGTTCATGAATCCATACGTACCCTGTGCCAGCACATTGGCAGCCTGTCCGCCGTAGTTCAGCACGCTGGTACGCCAGCCCTGCATGAGGAACGTCATGTCCATCTGGTTCCACATCTGCTCCGTGTCATTGCGCCTCTGGAGTTCGAACATTGACTCACAGTTGTTGTTGGCGGCAGCGTGGAACTGAGCATCGTACTCGCCACTATACAGGGCGTATTTCCCTGAGTTGATCACGTTGTCGAGCATCTGGGCAGCCTCGCTGTTCTTACCCTGGAAGAGGTAGGCCTTGCCGAGGAATGCCTGAGCGGTCTCCTTGGTGATGCGGATACCCGTCTCTTCGTCGTTGGCGCTGCTCTTAGAGGGGAGCATGCCGCTGTTGATGGCCTCATTGAGGTCGCTTTCGACGCTGGCCCACAGAGCACCTGGCTCACTGTTGGCCTGACGATACTCGCCTGGATCCAGCAGATGGTCCACCACGGGAGCCGTGCCCCAGAGTGTGGCGAGCTCGAAGTGTGCCCATGCGCGGAACACCTTGGCCTCGGCGATGGCACGCTTCATGACAGCTGTCTCGCCTTCTGTCTTGTCGATAATGAGGTTGGCTTTGTAGATGATGCCATAGAGTCCGGAATAGAGACTCTCAACCATGCTACAGTCAGTGCCGAACGTGTACTCATTGAGTTTCTCCATCTCACCGTTGTCACCACGAGAACCACCGCCGCACCAGACATCGTCTGCCAGCAGGTTCTTGGTGAAGAACCAGTTGAAGTAGAAGCCTCTCATCTGGGTGTATAGTGAGGCCGTAGCCTGCATGGTATTCTCATCGGTGGTATAGAAGTCATCCATGCTTCCCAGGTTGCCGTGCTTCTCGATGTCAAGCTCGCTGTCACAACTGACGGTCATCAGCGACATCATACCCAGCAACGCGATATATAATATATTCTTTTTCATATTCTATAAACTATAAACTTTTAACTATAATCTTTTATCCCTTCATTAGAATTCCACGTTCAGACCAAACACGATCTTCTTAGAGGTCGGATAGCTACCCTTGTCGATACCCATACCCGATGTAACATTGGCGCTGGCCTCAGGATCGAAGCCGGGATAGCTGGAGATGGTGAAGTAGTCGTCGAGAGAAGCATAGAGGCGTGCGTGGCTGAGACAGATCTTCTTGATCAGATTCTTCGGAAGGGTGTAACCCAGCTGAATCTGCTTGATCTTGAAGTAAGAGCCGTTATAGATCATGGCGCTTGAGCAAGCGTACTTGTCCATATCAGAAGCACCAGCCTTGGGAACGCTGCCGCTGGTGTTTGTGGGCGTCCAACGGTCGTCGTAGAACACTTCCTTCAGACGGTTGGAAGCGGCATAGTCAGGACGGTTGATACAGTTGAAGATCTCGTTACCCACTGAGCCAGTGCCGAAGACGGTCAGGTCGAAGCCCTTCCAGGCAGCCGTCAGTGTGATACCGTAGGTAAAGTCAGGGATGGCATCGCCGATATAGGTGAGGTCGCCGTCAGACACCTTGCCGTCGCCGTCGAGATCCTTGAAGGTGGGGTTACCCGTTGCAGGATCAACACCTGCGAACTCGTAGCCGCGGAAATAGTACACAGGATAGCCCTTCTCGAAGTAGGTCACCGTGTAGGTATGGAAGGTGCTGCCACCCAGACGGGTAAGCGATGGATCGAGGTAGGTCACCTCGTTCGTCAGTGTCGAGAGGTTACCACGGATGCCATAGTTGAAGTCACCGATGTGGTCGCGCCAGCCAAGCTCGAACTCAAAGCCCTTGTTCTCCACGTTACCGGCATTGATAGGCGATGTGCTGCCGCCGATGACGAGCGACGGTGTGGTGTTCCATACCAGCAGGTCCTTGGTCTTCTTGGTGAAGTAGTCGATGCCGAAGGTCATGCGTCCGCCGAAGAGGATACCGTCGAAACCGAAGTTCAGCTGCTCAGAGGTCTCCCACTTCAGGTCGTCGTTACCCATGGTCGAGGGAGCGGCAGCCTGTGTGTAGTTGATGCCAGAGCCGAAAGGATAGAGACCGCCAAGGGCCATATCCGTGCTGTAGCTGTATCCGCTGAGGGCAGAGAGGCTACCGTTCTGTCCCCAAGAGGCACGGAACTTCAGGCTGTCGAACCATTTCTTGAGCGGAGCGAAGAATTTCTCCTCGCTGATGGTCCAACCTACTGACACAGCGGGGAAGTAACCCCAACGGGTCTTCTTCGAGAGTTTCGAGAGGTCGGCGGCATCAGCACGCAGCGAAGCCTGCAGCAGGTAACGGCCTAAGTAGTCGTAGCTCAGACGTCCGAAGTACGAGTACTTGGAACTCTCAGTAGTCTCACCGCTCACGCCCTTCACGGCCGAAGCGTTGGCATAGTTCAGATAGTAGAACAACGGATCGTTCTTCTTCAGGGCATCCTCACCGTTGCTGGTCAGCGAGCCAGACACGCTGTCGCCAGAAGACTTCTGGAACGACATACCGGCCATGGCTGTCACCGTGTGACCACCAAACTGGCGCATATAGTTGGCGAAGTTCTCCCACTGGTAGTAGATCGAGGTGGATGAACTGGCGCTGAAGTCGAGATAGTCGCGGCTCTGCACGGCGTTGCCGTAGAAAGGCAGTGAGGCGCCGCTGTTGCGGGTGCCGCTCAGACGATAGCCGAAGCGCGAGGTGACGGTCAGACCCTTCAGGGGTGTGAAGTCGCCGTAGATAGAACCGCTCACGTTGAAGCCCGTCGTCTTCGAGGTATTGTTGTCGCGCATGATCATGGGGTGATACTGCTCACCGGCATAGAACTTCGACACGGCATAGTAGTCGCCGTTCTCATCCTGCAGGAACTGCTTGCCGCTGGCCATGGCGTTGGCCATGTGGTAAGGCAGGTTCTCGGCAGTGTATGTATCTGGTGTCAGAGGATCGAGCATGAGGATGGAGGTCAGCAGTGAGCCGTACTCGTTGTTCGACGATACCGAGCGCACATCGTACTTCTCGATCTGGTTCGTCGTACCCACCTTCAGCCATTCCTTGATCTTATACTCACCGTTGATGGTGGCCGTCAGACGCTTGTAAGTGTCGGCGTCGCCCTTCACGATACCATCATTATTAAGGTACGCGAGTGAGAGGTAGTAGTTACCGCGGTCGTTACCGCCAGTGAACGAGAGGGCGTGCTTCTGCATGTGTCCGTGATTGAAGGCCACATCCGTCCAGGCCGTGTTCGTCACACCGTCCCAGTTCTTCAGCAGGTAGTCCTTGGTGAAGATGTTACCCTCGTCCATATACTGGATGTATTGCTCAGAGTTCAGCATCTTGGGGATGCGTGCGAGACTCTCGTCCGTCCACATGAAGTCGTAGGAGATCTTGCCCTCACCCGGCTTACCCTTCTTGGTGGTGATGAGTACCACACCGTTACCAGCCTCGGCACCGTAGATGGCGGCCGAAGCGGCGTCCTTCAGGATTTCCATCGAGGCGATGGTCGAGGGGTCGATACCGCTGATGTCGCTCAGGCGCACACCGTCGACCACGTAGAGGGGGTTACTACTCTGATTAGAGGAATAGCCGCGCACACGTACGGTAGGTGAGCTGCCAGGAGCGGCCGATGTAGATATCACCTGCACACCCGAGGTCTTACCCTGCAGGGCCTGCTGGGCGTTCGAGATCGTACGGTTCTCCATGTCCTCAGGCTTCACCTGCGAGATGGCACCCGTCACCGAGCTCTTCTTCTGTACACCATAACCTACGACCACCACTTCGTCGAGCACCTTGTTGTCGGGCTTCAGGTTAATGGTCATACCGTTCTGGGCGGCCACCTCCAGAGTCTCGTAGCCGACGTAGGAGACGACGATCGTCTGTCCAGCTTTCACGTTAACGGTGAAGTGACCGTCGAAGTCGGTGATCGTGGCATTCTTGGCGTCAGCCTTGTCGCTGACCGTTGCACCGATCACGGCCTCGCCGTTCTCGTCAATCACAGTGCCCTTGATTCCCTGGGCGAAAGATGTGGCCGACATCATCAGTGCCGCCAACATCATCAGAATACTGCTTTTTTTCATTGCGTTTGTAATTGTTTGAGTTTTAATTGTTAGATGAATGTTTTCGAATCTGGGTGCAAAGGTAGCCATAAAACACGGTGGCGCTTTTCTGATGCGTCCAAACGATTTTCGATAGTGTTCAATAGTGTTTTCGCATTTTCCGATTTGTTCAAAACTTGTCGGATTCGTTCAAATTTGGAATCTTTAACGCATCTCGGCGATACATTTTCACAAAAACAGCGTTTATAAAACAAAAATAGAAACGAATATGAAGAAAACCATCCTTACCATCTTACTGGCCCTCATTGCTGTGGCGGGGCAGGCCAAGAAGACCATTGTTTGGGAAACGCCAACGGTAGCCTATTCAGACGTTCCGTATTTTGTCATCCAGAAAGTGGAAATGACGAAAGAACGGACGGCGTTATACGTCAGTATCCATCTGTTGCCTGGTGCTGGCTTCCAGATCAGTCGTGGAAGCTATCTGCAAGCCAATGGCAAGCAGTATGCCATCGCTGGCAGCGACAGCCTCGAACTGAGCAAGTGGACCATTCTGGATGACAGCGCCAAGAAGAACTTTGTGCTTTATTTCAAGCCGCTGCCATTGAACACGAAGGAATTCGACTTCATAGAAGGTCTGGCACCCAACGATTTCAAAGTATTTGGTCTCCACGACAAGGACTACATGATACCTGCTGCCCCTGTGCCTGCAGATTTCATCCCCGATGATGCAGAGGACGACCAATTGGCAGAACTGAAATACGACGCTACGCCTGCAACCATCTATTTCAAGTCGTTGAACTATCGGAAGGGAATGAATACGGGAATTGAAATACAATATATCGATTTAAAGAATCCTTCAAAGACAGAGAAACTGGAGATCCATCTGAACGATGAGGGCGAGGCCAGTGTCAGCCTGCCTATTGGCGTACCACAATTGGTCTATTCTACCATCTTCAACGTCCCCTGGTTTTCGATGGCTTTTGTTTATCTTGCTTCAGGCAAGGAAGTGACGCTACTCATAGATATGCTGCACGATGACTCTTCAGCCAATACCAAGTTCGTGGGTTATAAGGGCTATTTCGCCAAGACCGACAAGGCCTGGTATCAGCAGGCCGCTGACAAGGGGAAGGGCGCCAATCATCAGAAATCTGTACTAGATATGGAAGAAGTACAGGAAAAACATCTGGTGTTTGGCCATTCTTTTGTCAGCGCCGCTAAAGACGAGGCACTATCCGACGCCAAAGGATTCAAGGCCGACCTGGCTCGCTATTGCTATTACCTACCCCAGGTGCTCGATGCCAAGAAGGTGGAAAAACCACTCATCGAGGACAAAAACCTGTCTGAGATCTACGACAAATATGTAGCAGAATATCAGCAGGCCATTGCCGCTAACAAACAAGGACTTGCCAGCAACGTCCACTACCTCGACATGACGGAGGTGGCACCAGAGAACATCCTGCAAACCATTCTCGACAAACATCAGGGCAAGACCATTCTGGTAGACCTCTGGGCAACATGGTGTGGCCCCTGTAAGCTCGGACACGAGAAAATGAAGCCCCTCAAGGAGGAACTCAAAGACAAAGACATCGTGTACATCTATATTGCCATGTCCTCTTCCAAATACGAGGACTGGAAGGCGTATATTGCCGACATCCCTGGCGAGCATTACTTCCTGACTGAAGAACAGGAACGTTATATCTCAAAACAATACGAATGCACAGCCATTCCCTTCTATGTCATCTACAACGCCAAGGGTGAACAGACCTTCAAGCAGCAAGGATTCTCAACAATTGATACCATCAGAGAAGCCATAGAGAAAGCCCTCAATAATAAATAGCGATCATGTATAACATAATTTAACGCCATGCCTTACAAGATTTTGACCATTTGCGTATTATATGGTAAAAAAGGTGTAACTTTGCAGTCAATCAGACAAAGATGAAGAATTGCGTTTTATGGATGAGCGCGCTGCTCCTGACGATAGCAGGGCTGAGCAGTTGCAGCAGTGATGACGACGAACTGACGGGTTATCAAGCCACGTTTCACTCGGATGCCTATAGCTTGGGCTATGGCCTGAGAAACGAAAAAGGCGACTGGACCAGAACCTTCAAAGAGGGTGAGAACATCATTTTCGATGTGACAGTCAACAACAAAACGCGTTATGAGCTCCACTTGGCCGATGAGCGGGATGTCCTGTTTCGTGCGATGTCAGTTTACCGAAGCGATGGAGAATATGTCAAAAATTCTTGGGAGAGTACTTTTTATACGATGGAACTTCGCTGGTTAACGGTTGAAGCCCACAGCCGCCTTCATTGGTCATGCCCTTGGATTTACGATGAAAGCTATGTTCACGACGACAGGTATGGTACTTCCACCTCCTACTCTGCTGAGGACATCTATCCTGCGATGGACCCTCTGCCCAAGGGCATTTATTATGTTTTGATTAAATCCAGGGTGATGTATCGTGTCGTTGACGATCCCACCCCTGGCGGCGGCACCAAAGGCTATGACGACATCGAGTTGATAATACCATTCACCGTGGAGTAACGCTAAAAGTATGCGAAGTGTTGTTAATGTAGCCATACAACAATTTTAATAAAAATTCAATGCAATTTTAAAGAACCTACATATTTTTGGACTAAATCGTTGATTATAAATAATTTGCCAGGATTTCTACTTACATAAAACCACCACAGAACCACCATGAAACCACCATAGAACTACCATAAAAGACCAAATACGTTCACAATATTGCTGTGATTGTGTTAAAGTATAACCCTGTTTCGGAGTTTGAAGGCAGTAAAGTCGGACTTTAGATAGGGTAATTTCGGAGTTTAGATAGGGTAAACTCCGAAATTCTCGAGAGAATTTCGGAGAAAGGTGGCAGTAAACTCCAAGAAAGGTGGCAGGTTACTAGGAGAAAGGTGGCAGTAAACTAATAGTTAAGAATATGCATATTAACTTTCACATAATAACACGCCTATTTAATAGAGAATGATGTTAACATGTAAGTTTTATGGTGGTTCCATGGTGGTTCTATGGTGGTTCTGTGGTGGTTTTATGTAAGTTAAAATTTTATTAACCATCTAAGTTTCAGAAAGTTTAGTCAAAAATATGTAGGTTCTCAAGTAAACAACTAATTCTATGAGCAATTATCATTGTAATATTAATAACTTTTAACATACAATTTTAACATATAAACAGCAATAAAAGACACAAAAGTGCCAGACCCTAGTATGTCCTGATGCATCGTTCCTGTAACTATGTGTTTGTAGCAATTTTTGCGTTTTTTCTTGGAATACAAAAGAAAATAAGGAAAAAAATGCAATTTTTTGAGAAAATCGTTGGAGTATTGCGAGATAATTCTTAATTTTGAGGTCTAATTATTAACTAAAAACATTTGAAACATGAGAAGACTTTTTCTTTTGGTAGTTTTGTCACTAGTTCTTAGCCCTATTTACTCTCAGAACTTGATGAATGTTGCATTTGATACTAATGGTCCTGTGGGAAAATGCCTTTTCCCTCAAAATGAATCTGGTGAAATAATCTTCACAGGAGTTGTAGAATGTGAGTTTTCAGCAGATACTATCATTGGGTTAGCAAGAGAATTCATCCATTCAATCTCAAAGAGATATAAGGCTGATATTTCGAGCGAATTGGAAGGTGGTATTACTAAAGTAGCTTGTGATGTAGAATTAAAGGTAGGGAAAAAGTATATTTCTGTAGGTGTGTGGGCACCTGATAATATCGGTACATGGGAGAAGGCTGCAAGTACAGTTAAATTCGGCCTTTTAATAGAAGTCCGTAATAAGAAGTATAGATACACTCTTACGAATTTTGTAACAGACCGTTATAGAATACCTGGTGAGGGCAAAGACCAAGGCCCTTCTAATATGATTCATTGGCAACGTGTTAACAGTCTTACAAAAGAGAAAAATCATGCAAGGAGTAAAGAACAGAACCGTTTCCAAGCACTTATCGATTTTGAAAATGCATTATACGAAGCAGAATACAATGCTGTGCAAGATGTGATAAATGGAGTGAAGTCTTTTGCCAGAATTGAAGATGATTTCTAACTATATTTTATGAGAAAAGTATTAACACTTAAACGTCCCCTTCTATGTTACTTTTGTATCATCGTTTTAATTGCTTTTTGATAAACTGCGCGACTTTTCTACCTAATCTCTCTGACGCATCACTCATCAAATTTAACTGAGACCCAAATTTGCCACCATTAGCGTTTATTCTTTCTGCTACAGCAATTACATTATTATCTTTATCCAACAACAAAAGGCATCCAGATGTTTCGCCATCCCCATCAACATCTATAGCCTTAAACACTAATTGATAATCCGTTGCTTTTTTTGAAGAATAAATGATGCCGCTACTATTTTGGTTTGCAGCTTTTACAAACTTCAACATAATCTCATTGTATCCTTCTTCCCATTTAGTTTCAGTCTCAAGAAAAGCTTCGAATGGAACCCCTGCAATTTTAGAATCACTGTAATCGATAGTAACATTCACTGTTTTTTCATTTGCCAAAACACCAAATGACCCTTTCGTGATTTTCTGAGCGTGCATTGAAACAACGTTCAAAAGTAATACTGAAGATAAATAAACCTTTCTCATATTATAGTTATTACACATGGGGTGGAACGTTGTGTTACACAAATCGCACTTCCGTTGACAAAATCCTTGTTCCTCCTTGGCGCAGTTCTGGTGTGTTGATGCGTATGTCGCAATCAACTACGAAGATAGTGTCTGAATGGTTGGAACGAATGACATTTTCGTCATGCATGTCACTGAGATAGATGTCTGGAGTCGTGTAGGTCCAGTTGCGAGGATTTTTAAGTTCAAAGCCCATTTGACGCATGTAGACAGCAATCTCATCGTCGCTCACGGGCTGGCCATTAATAAAAGGCTGCTCAGCAATAATCTTAAATTCGCCACGTTTGTCACGGCCAAAACCAAGCACAGTTAGCCTTGTCTCAGGAAAATAGGTATTGTGAAGTGAAATCCTGTCAAGGGCGAAGATGGGCTGGATGAAATAGTCGAGACCAATTGACTTGATAAGTGTGGAGCCATGATCATAAACGACAGCCTCGCCTCCTTCTGCTATCTGCTCTCCCAGGCTCTGGGGCAACGACTCTTCGACACACTCAGTCCATAAGCCCACAGCCTTAGCCCATTGCTCGATTACAGCTTCTTGCTGCGCTCCAAGTTGGCACTCTTTTTGGTAGTCGCTGAGTGTTCCCTGATCCTGCGGATCTGTGCCAGCTTCTGCTCCCGAGAGCAGGGATGCAATGACATTTGTTGTACCTCCCGCTGAGCATCCATGCTGTTCTTGCGATGAAAATCGTTGATAAACCAACCTTCCACTGATGAATTGTTCTGCATAACTATCCAATTTAAGCAGTTCCAAATAATTCGAGGTAATAATGTCAAGCTATAGATAGTGGCTTTCTCGAAAAACTACCGTGTGATTAAATGAAGTTTCTTGCCGTTGTTGATATAGATGCCCTTTCCCGATGGTTTGCCATTTAGCTGGCGGCCTTGCAGGTCGTACCACTTGTCATCTTCCTTTCTGATGGCAATGCCCTTGATACCTGTGGGGTCCTGGTATGCTGCCACAAAGTTGAACGATATGCTTCCATCGGCATTCTGGGTGATGTTCTCTACCGACCAGTCCACATCGTAAGTTCCATCGGTATTCTGATTATACAGTTTGACAACGTTCGCAACCCACTCGTCATCAATCTTGAAATTCTTGTTGAAAGCCGATACTGTATCTAAAGGGAATGGGTCACGCGACTTCCCTGACCAAGTTGTATAATACACACTATCGATTAATACTCTCTGATATTTTCCATCAGCAGGTATCCATGCCATGCGCTGATGCTCAGGGTCGTCATTGGGTCCGTTTGCGGCCCACGCTGCCATATCATAGTCTACATGGATCATCAGCAGACCTTTACCTGGCAGTTTGGCATCCCAATTAACCAACTGGCGATTCTCCAGAATGAAATACTCATTGCGATTGCCCTTGTTATAGATGATATAGCTATCGCCTCCTTCCTGTAGCGGTTCCATATCCGTTATTGTCGTGTCGTTAGCTTCCAGCACTATCGGTTCCTTCCATCCTGCAAACCAGCGTTCGTAGGCGGTATATCCGGCCGGACAATAGCCATCGCCGTTGTAAGAGCCTGAACTCATCAGATCCCAACTATCCATACCCAGACCTCCACTATAGTCGATGTCGTAGAAGTCGGGATAGCCCAGACAGTGGCTGAACTCATGACACATGGTGCCTATGCCGCAAATACGTCCTAACCCATCCAACTCTGATCCGCAGGCATAGCTGTTTACAAAAAGAGCAGAGTCTACTTCAACCGCACCTGTACCATCGCCGTCTTCTTTTGCGCCTTCCAGTTCGTATGCATGGGGCCATATCGTGTCTTCGGCGCCACCATCAGCCTCTCCTTTTCCTGCATAAATCAAATAGACCTGATCCACCAGGCCATCTCCATCCCAATCGTATTGATGCCAATCGGTAACCTGATCTTTAACCTGATTCAACGCTTCTATCACCATTTCTCCAGCATGAAGATCGTTTCCTATACTGTCGTTGACGCCATAGTGAGAATAGTCTTTGCTGACGGTAACGGGACCTACCACATCGAAATCCAATTCAAACAGGCCGCAGCTCTGGGCTTTGAAATAGTCGGCCATAGACCCTACAAAGTATCCTTCACTAAAGTTCTCTTCGTTGACTATACGGCTGAACAGGGCATTGTCATGGGCTTCCTGAAACGTCATGTCGGCAAAGTTTACCAGAATAATGACACATCTGTATTTTCCGAAATAGTCTTTGGGTTCGGCGAAGCCTCGACTTCGCGACAACCGCCTGACACGCTGTGCATTGACCTTTGTACGGCGTGCGCGGGCTTTCTCAATAATCGGCTTTTCATCTACGACCTGATAGGCCTCCCCCTTAAGCGCATAGGCCTTACCGTCGCCGCCCTTCCAGTAGTGGCCGTGTTCATCACCCACCAGCATGGCTCGTATCTCCTGGCCATTGCCAAGCTTCAACGTCTTGTAGACCCCTTTCTTTGCGGGTACTGCCGTCACGGCCAGACACATGACAAACATTGTAATTGCTGATAGTAATAATTTCTTCATATAGTCACATGTTTAATTATCTGCTGCAAAGATAGGGGAAAAAATGAAAACACACAAATAAATTTGGTTTTTCTTCACTTGCAAAATAAAGAATTATTTTGTAATTTTGCAGCAGAAATTAACTCATTAACGAATTACGCACGATGAAGAGACTCACGATGATAGCCTCTGTGGCGTGCCTGCTGGCGCTGCTTTCTTGCCAGAAAGCGGAGACACAGCAGCAGCGCGACAAGGACGAGGAGCATGGGCTGGTGGTGGCGCAGGAGCTGTCGAACAGCCGTGTGCAAGCGATTGCCGAGGATGCCAGCGGCCAGTTGTGGATCGCCACCTTCCGAGGACTGAACCGCTACGACGGACATGAGTATCACCAGTATTTCTGTACGGGGGACTCACTGGGGCTGCCTGACAACAACGTGCAGGGGCTGCTCTGCGACAAGCAGGGACGCCTGTGGGTGGCTACGGTGAACGGCGTGTGCAGATATACCAGCAGAGACTGCTTCGAGCGCATACCGATGCAGACGAGCAACAGCAACGCCCGCAAGCTGCTGATGGACTCAAAGGGGCGCATCTTCGCGTATAACGGCACAGAGGTGATGGTCTACGACGAGCTGCACCGTATCTTCCTGCCACGTATCAGCCGCCAGACGACAGGACAGGCATGGGGCGACTTCTTCATCGACGCTGCCGACGACATTCTGCTTGCTGGGCCTGAGAACCTGCTGATCTATGCTGGCGACACCTTCAAGCAACGGATGGAGATCAGGCACTCGGAGAGCGCAGGATTCTACTACTTCGCCATGCTGGAGAACGGTCTGCTGCTGTCGTCGGGCAACGGCACACTGCTGCTGTTCGACACAAAGGGCAGACAGGATGTGCCGCTGAATGCAGAGATGAGGGCGAGGCTGCTGAAGAACGGCAGCGTGGTGCAGGCTGCCTGTCTGCTGGAGAACAACACCATCCTGCTAAATACCTCGAAGAACGGTCTCTTCGAACTGAACCTGCTGACCCAGACGCTAGTGGGCGAGGGCGACGCAGGCTTCACCATACCCGTGCCGGATGCCTACGTGACGCAGATCTTCCAGGACTCCAGGAAGAACATCTGGCTGGGCACCTACGACAAAGGGATCTTCGCCGACTATTATTACAAGGAGAAGTTCGGCGGCAGCGACAGCTATCTGAACCGTGTGATCGAGAACTCATCGGTGATGGCCGTAGAGGTTGACAAGCAGGAGAACCTGTGGATATCGACCATGTCGAAGGGCGTATTCGTGTATCACAGCCATTCGCAGAAGGCAGAGCAGGTGGTCATCGAGGGACTGCCCTCCGGCGAGACGAAGAATGCCGTGACACATATATTCTGCGACCGTGACGGAGGGCTGTGGCTCGCGACCGCCAACATCGTGATGAAGTGCCAGTATAACGGCTCGCGACTGAACATACTCGGACAGTGGCCCGTGCCGATGGCGATGGACTTCGAGCAGACGGACGACGGGACGGTGTGGGTGGCATCGAGCACGACCTACCTCTTCGGCTTCCATCCTGGCAGCAGTGAGCCTGAGGCCAAGCAGGCATTCAACGTGGACTACACCTTCATCCCCTCGCTCCTGAAGCTGAACGACGGACAGATGCTCATCTCGGCCTTCTACCAGAACATCACGCGGATGGATCCCCAGACGAGCAAGCTGACACAGCTGGAAATCCCTGACATGCAGAAGTGCATCCGTCGTAGCGTGTACATCCCCACCGACATGCATCAGGACAAGAACGGAAATGTGTGGATAGGCACTGTGAGCAACGGTCTGCTGTGCTACAACCCCAAGACCAACGAGATGACGCGCATAGCGGGTCTCTCCTGTTCCGATGTGGCCAGCATCGAGGAGGGCCGTCAGGGCAATCTGTGGATCAGTACGATGAAGGGCCTGAACCGTCTGGATGTCAAGACGGGGCGCATCACCTCGCTCTACAAGGCCGACGGTCTGGCAGGCGACGAGTTCATAGACCGTGCCTCGTGCCAACTGCCCAACGGCAGTCTGGTGTTCGGAGGTACTGACGGTATCACGATGTTCGACCCAGCCGACATCGACACGCTGAGGAACATCCCCCTCAGATTCAGCCACCTGAAGATACACAATCAGCTGGTGCGCCCAGCTCTCGGAGGCCCCATCGAAGCGATGCTCGACAGCTGCAGGGAAATCCGTCTGGAGCACAACGAGAACAGCTTCTCGATTTCCTACACGGCCCTCGACTTCGGAGAGTATGAGCGCGTGCATTATTATTATAAGCTCGACGGCTTCGACAGCGAGTGGATCGACGCCGGCAGCAACCATACGGCCAGCTACGCCAACCTGCCCTCTGGGAGCTACACCTTCAGACTGCGCACCACCGACAGTGCCAGCGACGAGCCTGTCAGCGACGAGCGTACGATGAAGGTGGTGGTGGAGCCTGCCCCCGCCTGGTCGTGGTGGGCATGGCTCATCTATCTCGTACTGGGAGGTCTGCTGGCATCGTATCTCTATCATAACGCACGCCGCCTGGTGATGGCTCGCCGTGCGGCCCGTCAGGCGCAGATGGAGAAGGAGCAGGAGAAACGGTTGAACGCCATGAACATGAGTTTCTTCGCCAACATCGCCCATGAGTTCCGTACGCCGCTGACGATGATTGCAGGGCCCGTGGGACAGCTGGCCAAGAGTACGTCGCTCGACAGCGAGGAGCGCTCGCTGCTCAGCATCGCCCAGCGAAGCATTCAGAGAATGTTCAAGCTCGTGAACCAGCTGATGGACTTCAACAAGCTTGAGAACGACACGCTGCGACTGAGTGTGGAACAAATCGACGTGGTGGATGCCATGAACAACATCTGCGACACCTTTGAGTTTAACATGAAGGAGAAGGGAATCACCCTCAACCGCTTTGGCATGAAGGACCCGCTGACGGCCTGGACCGACGGCGACAAGCTGGAGAAAATCATATCGAACCTACTGTCGAACGCCCTGAAGTTCACACCACGAGGGGGACATATCGACGTGACACTGGACACTACGGACGAGAAGGTGAAGATCACCATTGCCGATACAGGCAAGGGCATCCCTGAGGAACAGAAGGAGAACATCTTCAAGCGGTACTACCAGCTCGACAACCAGACGAAGGGTATCATCAACTGGGGTACGGGCATCGGACTCTACTACTCGCGCCGTCTGGCAGAACTGCATCATGGCAGTCTGACGGCCGGCAATCGGACAGAGGGCACAGGCGCCGTGTTCACACTCGTCTACCCCATGAACGAGCAGGCCTATACCGATAAGGAGCGACGCCCGTTGGAAGGCGACGGCGTGGCCGACTATCGCATTGTCGACACCCCCCACCCCATTACGCCTGCAACGGCAGCAAGCAACCAAACGAGCGCCTCACTTCAAGACGACAGCCGCCCCACCATCCTTATCGTCGACGACGACACGGAGATCATCAACTACATGCGGCTGCTCTTCTCGCAGGACTATCGTCTCATCACCTGCCTCGATGCCGAAACCGCGCTGGAAGAGATGCGTGCCGAAGAGCCCAACATCGTGCTCAGCGACGTGGCCATGCCTGGCAAGGACGGCTATGAGCTCTGTCAGGAGATCAAGCAGGACATCCAGCTCTGCCACATACCCGTGATTCTCGTGACGGCCAAGATCACGGCCGACAATCAGGTGGAGGGCCTCAGCGTGGGTGCAGACGCCTACGTGACGAAGCCCTTCGAGCCTGCCGTGCTCTCAGCCCTCATCCAGTCGCAGTTGAAGAATCGCGACCGTGTGCGCAAGCTCCTCACGAAGGCCACGAACATGGAGGAAGAAGGTGTGGACAACGCCCTCTCGGAACAGGACAAGCACTTCATGGAGGAACTCTACAAGCTGATGGAGGAAGAGCTGTCGAACTCGGAACTCGACGTGACACGCATCACGAAGCTGCTGCTCATCTCGCGCACGAAGCTCTATTATAAGATCAAGGGGCTGACGGGCGAGACACCCTCCAACTTCTTCCGTACCTATAAGCTGAACCGCGCCGCAGAACTCCTGAAGAGCGGCAGATATACCGTCTCGGAGATTGCCGACAAGTGCGGTTTCAGCACCCAGAGCCACTTCTCGGTGGTGTTCAAGAAGCAGTTTGGCGTCACCCCATCGGAGTATAAAGGGTAAATGAAAAATCCCTGCTGAATCTGGCAGGGATTATTCATTGTCAGAAATTGAGGTCTCGCCCTCGGTAGAATTCCAACAGCGCTTGCTGGTAGAGGTTCTCGTAACGGGCCTGCACGAGGTCGGACTCCGACTTCAGGTAGTTGTTCTTCGACTCGTTGAACTCCGTGATGGTGGCCTTGCCGTTCTCGTATTTGGCCTGCATCAGATCGAAGGCATCCTTGGAACTCTGTACAGCCTCCTCAGAGGATTTCTCCTTCGTCTGGGCATTCAGCGCGTTGTAGTACACCTGCTGGATCTCCTTATAGAGCGTCTTCTTTGTGTTGTCGAGCTGCAACTGCTGGTTCTCCTGATTGATACGGGCACTACGGACGTTGTTGCGCGTCTGGAAACGGTTGAAGATGGGCACATTCAGATTGACGCCGATGTACTGTGAGAAGTTGTTCTTCAACTGTTTGCCGAAGGAATCGCTCTTGAAGCCGCTGGTAGTGTAATAGTTCGTGCCAAGGCCGCCACTCAGCGAGAGCGTCGGATAGTTGTCGGCCTGTGCAATCTTGATGCTGTGCTCCATGCCCTTGAGCTTCAGCTGCTGGGAGAGGATCTCTGGCTTCACACCCAGGGCCTCGGCATAGATGAGGTCGGGGGTGAGGTTGGCGGCTGTGGCACCGCTGCTGACGGAACTGAGGTCTGGACGGACGATGGAGAAGCCATCGGGCGAGGGGAGCTCGAGGAGCTGCGTGAGGGCAAGGATAGCCAGGCGGGTATTGTTTTCAGCCTGGGTGGCAGTGAGGCGGCTGCTGGCGAGGGTGGCCTTCTGTTGGGAGAGCTCTGCCTCTGCGGCCTTGCCGTTGTTGACGAAGGCCAGCAGACGAGCCACCTGTGCTGAGTCGATCTCGATCTGACGATGCGCCACGTCAGCCATCTCCATATCATAGAGAATCTGGACATAAGCCTCGGCCACCTGCAGGCGGATATCGTTCTTCGCCTTCTCCAGATCGGCTGTGGCTGACTGGAGGTTCAGCTGGTTGAGCTTGATCTGATTGGGGATCCTGAAACCCGTGAAGATGGGAACAGAGGTACCCAGCGAGAACGAGGTCGACGAGGTGTTGGTGTTCGAATACGTGTTCTCTGCCGTCAGACCACGTCCGAAGGAGAAGTTCTGTCCTGCGGAGGCGCTGAGATCTGGCAGACGGGAGTTCTTGGCCGTAGAGAGTTCGAGCTCCTGCTGACGGCGCTGGTTCTCTTGCTGCTTGATGCTGATGTTATGCTCCACAGCATAGTCGCAGCACTCTCTGAGGCTCCACTGACGGGTTTCTGCATTTAGAGGTGAGAGGTGAGAGGTGAGAAGTGAGAGAAGTGAAACACTCATCACCAGCCTCCTTACCTTTAAAAATCTATTTATCTTATTCATAATCTTTTCAATTATTCACCTTTTCACTAATTCACTTTTTCACCTTTTCACTTTTCCTTGTCGTCTGTTACAATCTCCGGACCACGCACCTTATCCTTGGCAGAGAGGCCTTTCTTAATCTCGATATTCACACCGTCAGAGAGGCCCGTAGTAACCTGGGTACGCTCATAGGTCTTATTCTTGCCTTCACCTTTGATAACATAGACGAAGGTGGAGTCGCCGCTGAACTCGATGGCACTCTCTGGAATGCTGAGGGCCTTCTCGACAGATGCCAGCACAATCTCGGCATTGGCACTGTAGCCAGAGCGGATCTTACCGCCCTCTGACAGTATCACGGCTGCCTTGATCTCAAACTGGTTGGCACCATTGCTCTCCTCAGCCTTCGGAGAGATGTACTCCAGAGAGGCGTCGAACTTCAGATCCTGCAGGGCGCCGATGGTGATCTTCATGTTCATACCATTCACCAGCTGGCCCACCTCTGTCTCATCGATATTACCACGGAAGATCAGGTTGTTCATATTGGCCACAGTCGCAATCGTGGTACCTTCGTTCATCGTGTTCACCTGGATCACGGAGTAACCCACCTTCACGGGGATATCGAGGATGACACCACTGATGGTAGAACGGATGAGCGTGGATGATGCCTTGGCGTTAGACTTGGAGAAGCCGTCTCTCACCACCTGTAACGCATCGTCGGCAGCCAGTTTCTCATGTTTGGCCTGATCAAGGGCCACCTTAATTTTATCGAACTCATCAGCCGACACCAGCTTCTGGTTGAAGAGGTTCTCCTCGCGCTGGAAATCAGTCTGGGCCTGCTTCAAGTTGATCTCTGCCAGACGGACGCGCATCTCAGCAGAACTCAGCTGCCCCATTTCAGGCACCACCTTCACCTTGGCAATCACATCACCAGCGTTCACGTAATCACCTGCCTCCTTATAGAGTTCCGTGATGATACCAGAGATCTGGGGTTTGATGTTCACCTCGTTGCGAGGCTCGATCTTACCTGTGATAATCGTTGTCTTCTGGATGTCCTCCTTCTTGGGGGTGAACTCGTTGTAGACAATCTCCTTGGGTTGGCTCTTCTGCCACAGGAACACGAATGTTCCGATGAAAATCAGCGCGATAATCGCTGCGATAATCAGTTTTGAATAACGTTTCATACTAATATATTTTTTTACTTTTAATTATCTTTCTTTCTACTACGAATTTCACTAATTACACTAATTATTCTGCACAGCCAATTCGTTTAATTCGTATAATTCGTAGTATTTATATTATTCGTCACGCATGGCATCGACAGGTTTGATGCTCATGGCCCTGGCAGCTGGGGCGAGGCCTGCAAGCACACCCATAGCCGAAACTACGAGGGCTGCGAAGATGGCCGTCCAGAAGCCTACCTGGAAGTGGGTGGTGATGATGCCGTCTTCCATGCTGTTCATCTCGAGCATCTGTAGGATCATCACTCCAAACAGGATGCCACTCATTCCCGCTACCAGCGTCAGTACGATACTCTCTGAGATGATCTGTGAGAGAATCATCTTGGGTGTGGCGCCGATGGCTCGACGGATACCGATCTCTGTGGTTCGCTCACGCACGGTGACCATCATGATGTTCGACACACCAATAGCACCTGCCAGTAGCGTTCCAAGACCCACAAGCCAGATAAGGAAGTTGACACCCTTCATCAGATTGTCGAACATCTGGAAGATCAGCTCTGTATTGAGCACCATGGCGCCTTGCTCGTCGGCGGGATCCACGTAATGGGCTCTGGCCACCGTCTCACGGATGCGATCCGTAATCCTGCTCATCACCACATCACCGCGACCTGTAGCAGCGATCATATCCACCTGATTACCACGGTTAAACATGGCCTGCATCAGCGTGAGCGGCAGCGTGATCTTCTCCTCAGCGCGTCCGTTGATATTGATGCCGCCAGTAGCATAATCCACGCCTACCACCTCGAAATAGGTGGAGTCTACACGGATCTTCTTACCACAGGGGTCGCCACCACCCTTGAAGAGATCTTTATACACCTTCTTACCTATAACGCACACCTTACGGTGCTCACGGATATCCATATCGTTGAGGTAGCGTCCGTAGTACATCTTTGGTTCGATGACGTTAGCCAGTTCGGGAATGGTTCCTTGAATGTGGGGTGTCGTCTTCTGGTCACCATAGTAGGCGGTATTTCCACCTCGCCAAGACGAGAAGATGACTGGTACCACATTCTCGAGTTCAGGCACGCGCTGCTTCAGTCGCTCCACATCCTTATAATCCATGCTCCACCAACGACCTTTGCGGAAGCCCTTATAAGGTTTGGTAGTCTGCTGGGCCCAAACGATCACGGTATTCTGAGCAAAGCCCTCGAAATTCTTGTCGAGCATCTCCTTCATAGCCTTGCCACCACCCATGAGGCCGACAAGCATGAACACTCCCCAGAATACACCGAATCCCGTGAGGAACGAACGCGCCTTATTACGCGTCAGCGTATCGAGAATCTCTCTATATGTATCTATATCTATTCTCATAACCTTAATCTGCTCTTAGCGCCTCAATGGGGCGAATTCTACTTGCTTTGTAAGCAGGGATCAGTCCTGCGATGGTACCAGCGATGACCATCACCATCGTCGCCTCGAAGCACACATCCAGCCCCACGGTAGGATTAATGAAGAAAGTGATCTTCTCTCCACCCAGGTCTGTGACCTGATGACCCAGCGTAGCGTCCATATACTCATTGGCAGCAATACCAATCATCATACCTATATATCCGAAGAACGTGGTGATGATGACACTCTCGATGATGATGAGCTTCAGGATGCTCCAGGGCTTGGCGCCGATGGCCTTACGGATACCGAACTCGTGGGTACGCTCTTTCACCGTGATGAGCATGATGTTCGACACACCCACGATACCGGAAAGAAGTGTGAACAAACCTACCACCCAGAGGAAAGTACGGATAATAGACATAGCCGACTCCATCGTCATGCTCTGTGTGTAATTATTCCATATCCAGATACTGCGCTCGTCTTCAGGATGGGCCTGATGGTTGGCATTCAACCTGCGACGATAGATCTTCTCGAAGGCCTCGTTGGCTTCCTCTGTGGGTAGCCCGTGGAAAGTGTACTCGATGTTTCCAATGTAGGGCGTATTGGCAGCAAAGATGTTCTTGATGGTAGTATAAGATGAGAAGGCATTGCCGCCACCATCGTCACGACCCTTATAGATACCCACCACCTTAAAGGCGATGTTGCCTACTTTGACATACTTGCCAACGAGTTTCTTATAGTCCCTTGGCTCAAGCTCTTTGGCCTGTTTATCAGTCAGCACAAGCACCTTCCGACCTTCCTTCACGTCGATATCGTTGATAAAACGACCCTCCAGCATGGTTTGCTTCACGATCTGCGTATGAACGGGATAGACACCAGCTATCTGCAGACTCATATACTCCTCGCCATTGGTGACGGTTGCACTGGTATAGTAGCAGGCACCCACCTCGTCGATATGATCCTTGAAACCTGACTCGGTATCGGAAAGGTCGCGCTTGTTCAGACTGATATAGCGACCTTCGTTCAGACCTTGATAAGCCTTCGAGGTCTGACCTCCATAAACCTCTATGGAGTTGGTAAGATAGTCGCCCATCATCTTCATGTTGGCGTTGATGAGTCCGTTGCCGGCACCCAGCAGCACGATGAGCATGAAGATGCCCCACGCCACAGCGAAGCCTGTAAGCGTTGTACGGAGCTTATTCCTCTGAGCCGTCGACCATATTTCAGTTATTATATCACGCATATATTATTGTCTTTTTGACATAAGAACTTTTTTCTTTTGACATAAGAACATAAGTACATTTTTTTTATTATCTTTATTTATGTTGTTCTTCTGTCTAAAAATAAACTTCTGTCTAAAATTATTTCATAAGTCCTCCGCTGCCGAAGGGTGAGGCATCGTGGTTCAGGTTCTCTTCGATCTCACCGATGATGCCGTCCTTTATGTGCACTATCTTGTTCGTCTCGTTCGCCACACCGCTTTCGTGCGTCACCACGACGATGGTCATGCCCTCGTCCTGGTTCATTTGCTTGAGCAGCTGCATCACCTCCACAGAGGTCTTCGAGTCCAAGGCGCCTGTAGGCTCATCGGCCAGGATGATCTGCGGACGGGTGATGAGAGCTCTGGCTATTGCCACACGCTGTTTCTGTCCTCCCGACAGTTCATTGGGGTAATGTCCTGCCCAGTCAAGAAGGCCCAGACGCTCTAGATATTCCAGAGCCATCTGATGGCGCTTCTTCCTGGACACCCCTTGATAAAATAATGGCAACTCAACGTTTTCCACGGCGGTCTTGAAAGAGATGAGATTAAACGATTGGAAGATAAAACCTATCATCCGATTACGGTAGTCTGCCGCCTTGCGCTCTGAGAGGTTCCAGATGGGCACGCCTGCCAGCTCGTAGGTGCCTGAATCGTAGTTGTCGAGAATACCTAATATATTCAATAAGGTACTCTTGCCTGAGCCCGAGGCCCCCATGATGGAGACGAACTCCCCCTTTGCGATGTCGAGCGAGATACCCTTCAGCACATGCAGTGGCTGCGCTCCCTGATAGGTCTTGTTAATGTCTTGTAAGTGTATCATGAAAACAATCTTTTACCTTAGTTTTGTCTATTTGACGCATTGTCTCCTTAAAATGTTGCATACTTTCGGGAAAATCTGCTTTTATTTAACACTCTTTATGGCTTTGTAGGCTTCTGCGACATCGTCGATGGTGATGTCGAGCAGTGCCATCTGACGAAAGAGCTCTGGCAGACGTTCCTTCATGAACTCCTCCTTGCGAGCCTTGAGGATCTGCTTCTTCGCACCAGGGGTGACGAAGTAGCCCAGGCCACGCTTGTTGTAGATGATCTCCTCACGGGCCAACTGCTCGTAGGCCTTCACAGCGGTGTTCGTGTTCACCTCCAGCAGCACACTGTACTCACGGACTGACGGTATGCGGTCGTCGTCCTGATACTTGCCGGCAAGTATCTCATCACAGAGGCGGTCTGCCATCTGGATGTAGATGGGTTTATCGTTTGAGAATGTCATAATTAGTCCACTTGTTTGTTATTAACTGAAAACCTTTGAAGATACGGAACGATGTCCGATAATTAAAGAAAGTAAGCAGAGGGAGCACCACCATCAGCACATATGCCATCGTGTTAACCGTCCCTGTATAAGTAGTACCATCAGGAAGCGTTATATTTCCAAACACGCTGAGGTTGAGACGATGGAGAGATCCCATGAAGAGTAACATAACCGCAATCCAGAACACACCCGTTCCGACGAATGCATACTTGCGTAACAGCGTACCACCCAGGGTAAATAACGAGTGTACCCATATAGCCATCAGCGTATGAACAATCAACGATGCCCACTGGAACCAATCCCAATAGATGCTGCTACCCCACACCGTCAACAGACGAGGTGTCATATCACAGAATACCCAGTACACGGTCGAAGACCAGAGATGATACGTTCCATCCACAGCATTATAGTTGTACACCTCAAATGCTTTCATGGCAGGATCGGCAGACAACTGTGCTCCTATCCATAAGCTGGCCATGCGGAGACAGTCGCCCAGGATATAGCCCACGATGGCACACAGACCACAGATCACCGTCACATAGACGATCAGCGACAAGTATTTCTCCAGATTGGTGGCAGGGATCATCAGCCAGGTGCCTCTCTGCTGCTTGCTGCCGATGCTGGTAAAGCTTGTGAAGGCCAGACAGACCGTGAAAATAATTACGAACGGTATGAGGAACGAGCCGAAGTTTACACAGCTCCAGAGATAAGGAACGATCTTTTCGAATGAACCAAACACGAACATCATCAGTTGGATCAGTAATGTAGAGAACATGACGCCTACCGTATAGCCCAGCAATCTGACGCGATTCACGTTGATCAGCCAGCAAAGCATCTGCCAAAACCTGTTGATACTAAAACTATTCATATCTTTGTTTCCTTTCTATCATTAAACGTTTACAAACTTACCTATCACCTGGCGACGGCAGAAGAGCCTGTACGACAGCCAGTAATTCAGCGCCACCCATACAGCATAGACCACATTCTTCACCGTATCTGATGCCGAGTCTTCCTTCACGAGTTCAATCTTACCTCTGTCAGGAGAGAGCCAGACAAGCAGCAGGAACAGCACGATGATGACAGCCGTCGTAGGAATCCAGTTGTATTTGTTCGTTCTGAAGAAATTGGCGCCAAGGGCATAAAACGACTGGAACCATAAGAAGAGGAGTGCCAGTCCTATCACCACAACAGAATGCTTCTCGGCTGGCACCTGAGACCAAGCCTTGCCCAGCATCTCCATCGTTGCAGAAATCACAAAGCGCACCTCCTCGTGACCCACCACCAAGCCAAACACATACTGCACCAAGTCGGCTGCAACGGTTGCCACCAGATAGAGCGGCAACAGCAGTATCCAGGATACATAGCGCATCAGGTACTTCTCAAAGTTCGATGCCGGCAGCATCAGCAGCGCCTGCATATCGTTCTTACGCTCCATGCTATAGAACATAAACGACGATCCCAAGATAAACGTACTGGCAAACAGGATGATCGTTGCTATGCTACAAGCTTGGTAGTTGGCATTGTCCTTACCGAATGTGACTGTGATCGAGGTTAAGAACAGGAAGACCAGCGTCATGATTACCAGCGTCTGCAGGAACGTCTTCACGTGGTATTTCTTGTCGTTCGTCAGCGACCATTTTGCCAACTTTACGAATCTATTGAAATTAAACTGTATCATATTCTTTTGATTTTTTCGACATAAGAACTTGTTATTTTTTCTTTCGACATAAGAACATAAGTACATATTTTTTGTTCTTTTGTTCTTCTGTCTAAAAAAATATCTTCTGTCTAAATCTTCCCCTGTGTTACAGCGTTGAACAGCAATTCAAGGTTCACCTGTGTCTCAGGGCTGTCAGCCTTGCGAGGAGCGATCACGGCATTGCCCTGCAGCGAGGGCTCAGCATAGAGCGCGTCTTCCATCTCAGCTGGCGTGCGATACTCGAAGGTATATTTCTCCTGGATGTCAGCCACTGAGGCATCGAGCAACAGCTTCTGCTGAGAAAGGATCATGATGTGGTCGAGCAGCGACTCAACATCGTGTACCTGATGGGTGGAGATGATCAGTGTGCGATCCTCCGTCATGTACTGGGCCACCACCTTACGGAACTGCGACTTCGAGGGGATGTCAAGACCATTCGTAGGCTCGTCCATCAGCAGCAGCTTCGTACCAGCAGCAAGGGCAAAGCTCATGAACACCTTCTTCTTCTGGCCCATCGAGAGAGCGTTCAACTTCAGGTCTGTAGAGAGTTCAAAGTCCTTCAGACAGTTCTCCAGCACTTCCGTACTGAACATCGGATAGAACGGACGGTTGATCTTCACATACTCATTGAGCGACATGTACGGCAGATCAAATTCCTCAGGCACGATAAAGATCTCGCTCAGAGTTTCAGGCTGTCGCTTACAGGTTTCGATGCCATTGAAACAAACAGAACCCTTCTTCGGACGGAGCAGTCCACTGACAAGATACAGGAGCGTCGACTTACCCGTGCCATTCTTACCCAGCAGACCGTAGATGTTGTTTTCCTCCAGCTTCAGGCTGAAATCATCGAATACCAGATCCTTCTGACCTGCGTACTTAAAACTGATGTTATTTACTTCTATCATAATGTTAAAATTTTGTTTGATTATTCCTTTGTAATAGTGCACTACCTCAATAGTACACTGCAAAAGTACACCAATAATCAATACCCTCCAAACTTTTTGGAAGAAATCTTTCATTTCTTAACACTAATTAAGAAACGAAAGTCGCGCGTACATTATTTATTTATCGTGCATCAACACCCCACATCATCTTTTCGCGGAGGGTGTTGAAGTAACTCTGACGTGAACGCTTGACCACCTTCACGTCATAAGGAGCACGCCGCAAGGTAAGTTTTGTGCCCTCCTTACACTTCTCGGAACGGCCGTCGATGGCCACGAGGAAGTTATGCGAGCGGCTCTCGACAGTCAGCGTGATTTCAGAGGAGTCGGAAAGCACAATAGGACGGATGTTCATCGAATGGGGAGCAACAGCTGTCATCGAGAACACCTTCGTGCCTGGTACGATAATCGGACCTCCGTTGGAGAGGGAATAGGCTGTAGAGCCGGTGGGTGTGGAGACCACAAGACCATCGGCCTGATAGGTAGTGAGATACTCGTCGTTGATGCAGGCACGGATGGAGATCATCGAGGCGGTGTCGCGCTTCAGGATGGCCACATCGTTGAGGGCACAGTTGTAACCCTCCAGCGGATCACCATCAGTCTCGACTTTGATGAGGGCACGGTTCTCTATGGCGAAGTTGTCTTCGTAGAGTGCCTCCATGCACTGTTCTATCTCACTCGGGCTGACGTCGGCGAGGAATCCCAGACGGCCCATGTTCACACCAAGGATGGGAATCATCTTCTCCCTGACGCGGCTGGCAGCCTTGAGGAAGGTACCGTCGCCACCCATCGAGATGACGAAATCCGCATCGAAGTCCGCATCCTCGAAGATACGGCTGGCATTCACGTCGATACGCTGGTCGGCGGTCAGGAAATCATAGTATTCCCTGTCCACAAGAACTTCAGCCCTGTGCTCGGAGAGACAGGAGAGGACTTTCTGAATCGAAGCCGACTTCTTTGTCTGGTAGATATTGCCAAAAAGGGCGAATCTCAGTCTCGGATACTCCATAATCATCGCTTTTGCCTGCAAAGATAATAAGAATATAAGAATTAAGAGTTAAGAATTAAGAAAAAATGCTATCGCGGCAGCAAATTATTCGCTCTTCGCTCTTCACTCTTCACTTTTCTTTGTATCTTTGCGGTCATAAAACCAATCAATCAGATAGAACTATGGCAAAAGTTTATGTATTCCTTGCAGACGGCTTCGAGGATGTCGAGGCCCTGATTCCCGTCGACGTGCTACGTCGCGGAGGTGTAGAAGTAGTAACGGTCAGCACGACGGAGTTCACTCAGGTGGAGTCTGCCCACGGTGTGAGCATCGAGGCCGACATTCAGTTTGACCAGAGTGATTACAGCGATGCCGACCTGCTGATGCTGCCTGGCGGCATGCCTGGTGCCAGCAACCTGTTTGCCCACGAGGGTGTGCGCGAGGCGCTGAAGGCCCAGTTCGCAGCAGGCAAGAAGATTGCCGCCATCTGTGCATCGCCCGCTGTGGTGCTTGCACCTCTCGGTATCCTCGACGGCAAGCGTGCCACCTGCTATCCTGGCTTCGAACAGGCACTGACGAAAGCTACCTACACAGGCGATCTCGTGACCGTCGATGGCAACATCACCACAGGCGAGGGTCCTGCTGCCGCCTTCCCCTACGCTTATGAACTGCTCACCCAGCTCGTCGACAAGCAGACCTCCGACCAGATCGCCGAAGGCATGCGCTTCAAGCACCTGATGCAACGGTAATATTTAATGCAACGGACTTTACGGACTAACACGGACTGAGGATGTTGTTATACGAAGAATTATCAAATAATATACTACAAGCGTATTTCAATGTATTCAAGCATCTTACCACAGGACTACTTGAATCCGTTTATGAAAATGCTCTATGTATAGAGTTTGACGAGATGGGAATTCCTTATGAGCGCCAGAAACATCTAAGTGTTTACTACAAAGGAAAAATCATTGGAGAATTCATTCCTGATATAGTTGTAGATGACAAAATCATTCTGGAACTAAAATCGATTCAAAGTCTTACGTCTGCAAATTCTGCTCAGCTAATCAATTACCTCAACATCACTCAATTTAAAGTCGGTTATCTATTAAACTTCGGAGAAGGGCGAGACTATAAACGTATTATTCGAAAATAAGCAACGGACTGACACGGACTGATACGGACAAAAGGACTCAACAAAAAGTCCGAGTTAGTCCGTAAAGTCCGATGCAAAAAGAAAAAATATGGACTATGCAATAATTGTGGCAGGGGGAAAGGGCCTGCGGATGGGGAGCGACATTCCCAAACAGTTCCTGCCCATCGGCGGGAAGCCTGTGCTGATGCGGACGCTGGAGAGATTCAGAGAGTACGATGCAGATCTGCAGATCATCCTCGTATTGCCCGAGGCCCAGCAGGACTATTGGCACCAGCTCTGCGAGGAATATCATTTCGATGTGGCATATACCTTGGCCAACGGCGGACAGACACGCTTCCACTCCGTGCAGAATGGACTTGCCAAAGTGCCTGACGATGCCGAGGGCGTGGTGGGAGTGCACGACGGCGTGCGCCCCTTCCCCAGCATCGAGGTGATCCGCAACTGCTACGAGACGGCTCGCACTGCCAAGGCCGTCATCCCCGTCATCCCTGTCGTCGAAACGCTTCGGCATATTTCCAGCAACGGACAAACACGGACTGACACGGACAACAAAGAGTCCGAGATAGTCCGTAAAGTCCGATGCCAAAAAGAATCAAGGACCGTGCCACGGGATGAGTATCGTCTGGTGCAGACCCCTCAGACCTTCGACATCCAGTTGCTCAAGGCTGCCAATCGTCAGCCCTACAACGACGGCTTTACTGACGATGCCTCTGTGGTGGAGAGCTACGGCCACCAGATCACCCTCGTCGAGGGTAATCGCGAGAATATCAAGATCACCACGCCCTATGATTTACGCATCGGAGAAGTTTTAGCAGAAAAAGAATGATGAACATACTCGATCAGGACATCAAGTTCTTGCCAGGCGTAGGCCCCAACCGCAAGAAGATGCTGAGCAACGAACTCGGCATCGAGACCTATGGTGACCTGCTCGAATACTTTCCTTATAAATATGTGGACCGTTCGAAGGTATACACCATCCACGAGCTGACGGGCGACATGCCGTACGTGCAGGTTGTGGGCCATATCCTGAGTTTCGAGAGCTTCCAGATGGGACCACGCAAAGAACGGGTGGTGGCCCATTTCACAGACGGCACGGCCATCTGCGACCTCACCTGGTTCAACGGAGGGAAATACGCCAAGCAGACCTATCGCATCGGCACGGAATACGTGGTATTCGGTAAACCCACCGTCTTCAACAATCGCATCAACTTCACTCACCCTGACCTTGACGATGCCTCGAAAGTAGACCTTTCGTCGATGGGGCTTCAGCCCTACTACAACACATCGGAGCGGATGAAGAAAAGCGGACTGAACTCACGGGCTATTGAACGGTTGACGAAGACACTCGTTGAGAAACTGCCGCCACTGCCCGAGACCCTGCCAGGCTATATCCTCAACGAGCGTTACCTCATGGGACGCGACGAAGCTTTCCGCACCGTCCACTATCCCCAGAATGCCAGAGACCTGGAAAGGGCCCGTGTCAGGCTGAAATTCGAAGAGCTCTTCTATGTCCAACTGAATATATTAAGGTACGCGAGTGACCACCGTCGCAAGTATCGCGGCTATGTGTTCTCACAAGTCGGCGAGGTGTTCAATTCCTTCTATTGCAACCAATTGCCCTTCCCATTGACGGAAGCGCAGAAGAGGGTGATTAGGGAGATCAGGGTGGATGTAGGGTCTGGCAGGCAGATGAACCGTCTGTTGCAGGGCGATGTGGGCTCAGGCAAGACGCTGGTGGCCCTGATGTCGATGCTTATCGCCATCGACAACGGCTATCAGGCCTGTATCATGGCCCCTACGGAAATCCTTGCCGAACAGCATCTGCAGACCATCATGCAATTCCTCAAGGGCATGGATCTCCGTGTGGCGCTGCTGACGGGCATCGTCAAGGGCAAGCGTCGTGAGGAAGTGCTTGAAGGACTGCTCGACGGCACCATCCACATTCTCGTGGGCACCCATGCCGTCATCGAGGATACCGTCCAGTTCGCCCGCCTCGGCTTTGTCGTCGTCGATGAGCAGCACCGTTTTGGTGTAGCCCAGCGCGCCAAGCTCTGGAGCAAGAGCGAGAATCCACCACACGTCCTTGTGATGACGGCCACCCCCATCCCACGTACCTTGGCCATGACCCTCTATGGCGACCTCGACGTGAGCGTCATCGACGAACTGCCGCCAGGCCGTAAACCAGTGAGGACCACGCATGTTTTCGACTCCCGCATGTCCACGCTCTATGATGGCATCCGCCAGCAGATCCATGAGGGCCGTCAGGTATATATCGTCTTCCCACTCATCGAGGAGAGCGAGAAGAGCGACCTGAAGAATCTGGAAGACGGCTTCGAGGCCTTAAGACAGGTGTTTCCAGAGTTCCGCCTCAGCAAGGTTCACGGCAAGATGAAGCCCAAGGACAAGGAGGAGGAAATGCAGCGTTTCGTCAGTGGTGAGACACAGATTTTGGTTGCCACCACCGTCATCGAGGTAGGCGTCAATGTGCCCAATGCCTCTGTGATGGTCATCCTCGATGCCCAGCGCTTCGGACTTTCACAGCTCCATCAGCTTCGTGGCCGTGTAGGCCGTGGGGCAGACCAGAGCTTCTGCATCCTCGTCACTCCCCTGAAACTCTCTGAAGATACCCGCAAGCGTATCGACATCATGTGCGACACCAACGACGGCTTCCGCATTGCAGAGGCCGACCTGAAGCTTCGCGGCCCTGGCGACCTCGAAGGCACCCAGCAGAGCGGCATGGCCTTCGACCTGAAAATAGCCGACATCGCTCGCGACGGACAGCTCGTACAGATGGCTCGCGACGAGGCTCAGAAGATCGTCGACGACGACCCCGAATGTCGTTCCGACAAGTACGCCATCCTCTGGAACCGTCTGCGCCAACTGCGCAAGACAAACATCAATTGGGCCGCCATTTCCTGAACCATTTATACGATTAAGTGTTAAAAAGACCCTAAACTTTGTTAACGTCCACAACGATTGTGCGCGTTTTCAGAATGTTTTTACTAACTTTGCACCGAATTTTTCGCTCTAACAAGACAAACCATACCCATAATGATAACAAGTAAAATTTTTAAAACAACAGCTTTACTGGCATTGATGTCGTTCACATCCCTTCCCTCACAGGGACAGGATCTCTTGGCGCGTCAGGCTCCCGTAGACCGCAAGATGAAGGCTGTTGACTCCATAGTACTGCACAGACTGATTGAACAGGAAACCTTCGAGAATCCTGCAGGCGACCTGTATGATGAGTGGGACAACCAACTGACCCACTACAACTCCTCTGCCCTCCCCGATGAGGCCACCATCGACCTGCGTGGTTTCTGCATGCCGACTCCCAGCCGCGTCATCACCTCCAACTTCGGTGCCCGCTGGGGACGTCAGCACAAAGGTCTCGACATCAAGGTCTATATCGGCGATACCATCCGCGCTGCCTTTAGCGGTAAGGTGCGTATCGTGAAATACGAGCCCAAGGGATACGGCAAGTATGTGGTCATCCGCCACTATAACGGTCTGGAGACCTACTACGGCCACATGTCTAAGCAACTCGTGCGTGAGAACGAGGAGGTAAAGGCCGGCGATCCCATCGGACTTGGTGGTAACACAGGCCGTAGCACGGGTAGCCACCTGCACTTCGAGACCCGCATCTGTGGCGTGGCCATCAACCCCGCCCTGATGTTCGACTTCCGCAATCAGGATGTCACCAGCGACTTCTACACCTACCGTCGTTCCAGGTATGCAGCTGAATCAGCACAGGCCACTCGTCTGCGTGGTGTCAGTGGCAACAACGGCAACGGCCGCTTCGATACCGATGAGGACGAAGACGACGTAGAGATGGCCATCGCAGCTCCCTCTGCCTCCTTCTCTTCCGAGGTTCACTTCCACAAGGTGAAGAAGGGTGAGACCCTCCAGAGCATTGCCCGCAAGTGTCACACCACTGTTGACGCCCTCTGCAAGCTGAATCGCATCGGCAAGTCCATCCGTCTGATGCCTGGTCAGATCCTGAAATACAACTAATCAAATCCCCTAAATATCTAAAGGCTTCCTCCGCGGGAAGCCTTTTTTATTGCCGCTTTGACACTAAAGATTCGTTAAAAAGCAAGCAAACTAATTAATTTAGTTTAAAAACTAATACATTTAGTTGTATATAACGAAAACTTTTAGTTACTTTGCATCCGGTAACTGATATTGACGCATCATTGATAGTAAGAACTTAAAAGCAAGAAACGATAATGAAGAAACTGACAAACAAAGAAAAAGAGATCATGGATCTGTATTGGCAGCACGGTCCGATGTTCGTCAAGGAACTCTTGGAGTATTACGACGAGCCTCGCCCCCACTTCAATACACTCTCTACGATGGTACGCATTCTGGAAAAGGAAGGGTTTCTCGATCATAAGCAGTTTGGCAACACCTACCAGTATTATCCCCTCATTACTGAGGACGAATACGGCAGGAAATCCATTGCTGGTGTCATCAAGAACTACTTCAACAATTCCTACCTCTCTGCCGTATCCTCTTTCGTCAAGGAAGAGAAGATATCCGTTGAAGAACTCCGTGAGCTTATCTCCGAGATTGAGAATAGTAAAGCATAAATATCATGATGATTGATTTTCTGACATACGACCTGAAGGTGGCTGTGCTCATTGCGGTATTCTACATGTTCTACCGCCTGATGCTGGCCCATGAGACGTTCCATCGCGTGAACCGCATGGTGCTGCTACTGACGGCAATAGCCTCGTTTGTACTGCCTCTCTGTGTGATTACCATTCACAAGACAGTGACTATACAACAGAGTGCACAAGTAGCGATTGGCGAATTTCAGCCTGCTGCGGTGGTCGACGAAGCATCTGCAATGCCCCTGTGGCAGATTGCCTTACCTATCTTATTTATAATAGGAATGGTGGCTACCCTCGCCCACACCCTCTGGTCGTTGTTCAAAATCATCAGAATCATCAGGCAAAGCGAACTGTATCCCCAGGCTGACGGCACTACGATCTGCGTGACCGGTAACGCCTCGTTGGCGCCCTTCAGCTGGATGCATTATATCGTGATGAACCGTAGTGACTATGAAACCCAGAATGCTGCGATTCTCACTCATGAACGAGGACACATCCGGCTCCACCACTCGTGGGACCTGCTTCTCGTCGACACTCTCACCGCCCTCCAATGGTTTAATCCCGCCATGTGGATGCTGCGCTCTGACCTCAGGGCCATCCACGAATACGAGGCCGACGGCGAAGTACTCTCTCAAGGGATCAATGCGCGTCAATATCAATACCTGTTAATCACAAAAGCCGCAGGCATCGGCGGGTAATCCCTTGCCAACGGCATCAGTCACAGTACCCTCAAAAACCGAATCAATATGATGTTACATACAAAATCCAGTCGCCGCAGTCTCCTGAAACTGCTGGCTCTCATTCCCATCGTCGCCATAGCCCTCGCCGTCAATGCCGAGCAAGTGGTCGATGTCCGTTACGACAGCCCTCAGAAGCAGATAACGAAGAAAGGCAAGAAAAATGCAACCATCAATATGGGGGATAATAAGACGACTCTCCAGATTGTGGAAACAGAGACGAGGGCAGAAACGCCTGAAGCCCCTACCGCTGAGGGAACATTTGAACCTGTTCAAGGTGATGTATTCGACGTAGTGGAGGAAATGCCTCAGTATCCTGGTGGCCCTCAGGCACTCTTTGAATTCCTGAGCCAGAATGTCCAATACCCTAAAGAAGCAGCGAAGGCTGGCATTCATGGGCGTGTCATCGTGACATTCGTTGTGGAGAAGGATGGCAGTATCTGCGAGTCAAAGGTGGTGAAGTCCGTTGACCCCTCGCTCGATGCCGAGGCCCTGAGAGTGATTAATGCAATGCCCAACTGGAAACCTGGCAAGCAGAATGGTAAGGTCGTTCGCGTCAAGTACACCGTCCCCTTAAGCTTCAATTTCGATGGTGTAGGAAAGAAAGAGAATGACATTAAGATTGTTGAAAGTCCAAATCTGGAAGGCTATACCCTTAAAGTGGATGGTGAGAATATGAATATCAGCATGTTGAAGGAAATCAGTCCTGACAAGATTAGATCTATTACCACCGACAGGTCGAAGAAAACTGTTTCCGTCACCACCTATAAAAAATCTGCTACTCAATTCATTGTTCATTTCTTACATTCGGCTCGTGAGAAATGTAAGAATGAGACGGGCAGGGATCTCAATACGCAGAAGATAACGGTCAATGGTAAGGTAATGACCCTCGATGAGATTGAAGAGTCTTCTTTGGACATAAGGGATATCGGTCCTGTCGTTGTTGATAAGAGCTACAATATTATTGTCAACACGAAGTAATTATAATGCATAGAATACAATCATTGTTTACCCTCGCCTTGCTGACGATCCTTCCCGTCAGGGGCGAGGGTGTTGACTCCTTGCAGGTTTATGTGCAAGTTGGTGACAGTTGCATGCAGCAGTTCAACACCTTCGAGGCGCTTCAGAACTACCAACGGGCCTATGAGCTCTCAGATTGTCAGGACGTTCGACAGAAACTTGCTGACTGCCATTATAAGCGCGCCAACTATCGCCAGGTGGCAGAACTCCTGAAGACCATACCCGAAGACAGCCTCTCGCATGATGCCTTCCGCCAACTCGCCTTCAGCTATCAGAAGCAGGGCGACAACGATTCCTTCATCTACTGGGCTGGTCAGCTGGTGAATCGATTCCCTATGGATGGCGAGGTGGTGGCTGGGCTCACGCTTGCTTATGCCAAAGCCAATCAGCCAGAGAAGGGTGTTATCTGTGGCATTAAATACTCGCTGAAAGACTCTACGAACATCCTGGTAAACAGGGCGCTGGCTGATGCGTGGTTTATGAATCGCAGCTTTACGGCTGCTGCCATGATGTACGATCGGCTGATGGAGCAAGGAGATTCCACCTTCAATACGCTCTACTCCGCTGGCATGTGCTATTCACAGATAGAAGACCTTGAGCGAGCCTATAAGTATCTCCAACTCGCCTTCCTCATCAGCGGCATGCAGCACGCGGGCTGTGCCTATCGTCTGGGGGTGGTCTGCGTCGACACCAAGCGCTATCCCGAGGGGCTGAACTATCTGAACCTCGCCAAAGAACTCTTGCGTCCGGATACAACTATCATGAAGGCGATTACCCTTTCCGAGGGCGAGGGCTATTACTTGACCCAGCACTACCCAGAAGCCGTTGAAGCCTGGAAGGAACACTTGACGTATAATCCTGGCTCCGTCGCCACCTATTTCAATATCGCCAACGCATACGCCTATATCCTCAAAGACGAAGAACAGGCCCGCTACTACTACCAACAGTTCCTCGACAAAGCTGCTGAGATAGAGAATCCCACACCCCAGCTGAACGAGATGGTTATTACGGCCCAAAGGATGCTTCAGCCGCCAGGGAAGTGAAACCAGCCACAATCAGGAAGCAAAACATGTCAACAAATTTCAAAACACAAACCTTAAAACCGTCGTCTTTGTATTTAATTGGAACACAGATAGTTACACGACCCGATTTTTAGGCTAAGTAAACTGGGACTTTATAGGCAGTAAAGTCGGAGTTTAGGCTAAGTAAACCCCCACTTTAGTCTATCTAAAGTCCGACTTTACCGTCCTGTATTTTCAATTGTAAAGTAATTTCAAAAAAAACAGCATCCCAGCATCGCCAATCATGTTGTGACAATTGTGACACCCATCATTGTATTAAGATTCAAGGGCAGCGAAGAGGTTGTCGAGGGCTTTGTCGGCATCGCCGTTAGCCTCGTTGAGCAGGGTGACGAACTTCGAGCCGATGATGGCCCCAGCGGCATTGTCCTGAGCAGCCTTGAGGGTCTGGGCATTCGAGATGCCGAAGCCAATCATACGAGGATTGCGCAAATGCATGCCGTCGATACGGCGGAAGTACGCCTGTTTCTGCTCGTCGAACGATTTCTGGGTGCCAGTGATAGAGGCCGAGGAGACCATATAGATGAAGCCATCGGTATGGTCGTCGATAAAACGGATGCGCTCCTCGCTGGTCTCCGGTGTGATGAGCATGATGATGCGCAGGTCGTAGCGGTCAGCAACGGGTTTCACGATGTTCAGATAGTCATCGAAGGGCAGGTCGGGGATGATGGCTCCACTCACGCCTGCCTCCACACACGACTGACAGAACGCCTCGATGCCGTAATGAAGGATGGGGTTGAGATAGCCCATCAGCAGAAGAGGAATCTCCACCTGGTCCTTGATGGCGGTGAGCTGCGAGAAGAGTGTCTTGAGGTTCATACCGTTCTTCAGGGCCTGGGTGGCGGCACTCTGGATGACAGGTCCGTCGGCCAAGGGATCGCTGAAGGGGATGCCCACCTCGATCATCGCAATGCCGCGACGCTGCATGGCAAGGATGACATCGGCCGTACCTTCAAGTGTAGGACAGCCTGCACAGAAATAGAGTGAAAGGAGCTTTTTATCGCTACTGTTGGCGAAAAGGGTATTGATTTTATTTTCCATTATCGTATCTGTTTTATGAATTCTTTTAATTGATCTACATCTTTCAGGGCAGGCGCAACCTCGAAGCGGGAGTTCAGGTCGATGCCAGCGCAACGGGGATGACGGAACGACTTCACGCGCCCTGCATCGCCAGGACCAATGCCTCCGCTGAGCAGGAAGGGCGTCTCACCTTTGTAGGCTTCGAGGATGCTCCAGTCAAACTGCCGGCCGCTGCCTCCAGGTAGCGTGGCCTTGGTGTCGAAGAGGAAATAGTCGACGAGGCCCTCGTAGGCTTTGGTCTGTTCCAAATCCGAGGCTGCGGCGATGTTGAAGGCTTTGATGATTGAACACGTACCATTGAGTTGGCGGGCAAACTCTGGCGTTTCGTGGCCGTGCAACTGGATATCATCCAAAGCATAGACATCAGCCGTCTTCTTGATGATCTCAATGTCCTCATCGACAAAGACGCCCACGCGCCTGGCGCGCTCTGGCAGATAGGCAGGAGGCTCAGCCACATAGCGAGTCGACTTGGGCCAGAAGATGAAACCCATCATGTCGATGCCCAGTGCCTCGACCTGGCGGATGTTCCCTGCATCGCGCATGCCACAAACCTTAATCATTTACAATCTGTGATTTACTGTTTATTTCCTTGATAAACTCATGGAGGGCTACTCCAGGATCTGGGGTTTTCATGAAGTTCTCACCGATGAGGAAACCATGGAAGCCTGCAGAATGGAGGGCGCGGACGGTGTCAGGGTTAGAGATGCCACTCTCGCTCACCTTCACGGCATCCTTAGGCAGCAATTCAGCCAGACGGAAACTGTTTTCGACATCAGTGACAAACGAGCCGAGGTTGCGATTATTGATGCCACAGAGGTCGGGTCCGAGGTCGGCATATTCCAGTTCCTGCTCCGAGTGCATCTCCAGCAGCACCTCGAGTCCCAGTTCATGAGCCTTGCCCATGAGCTGCTTGCACGCCTGCTTCGACAGACAGGCAGCAATGAGCAGCACGGCAGAGGCTCCACAGAGGGCAGCCGCATAGACCTGAGCCTCATCGACGACGAAGTTCTTGTAGAGGACAGGCAGGGTGACACCTGACTGGCGCGCCTGACGGATGAAATCATCGGAGCCGCCAAAGTAGTGCTCGTCTGTCAGGATGGAGAGGGCTGCTGCACCATTCTGCTGATAGCTCAGGGGAATGACGTCGGCCCGGCCGTCTTCCTTGATCCAGCCCTTCGAGGGCGACTTGCGCTTGAACTCGGCGATGATGCCTGTAGAGCTGTGCAGCAGCGCCCCACGCAAGGAGGGTTTGGGCGCATAGAGTCGCTCCAGCTCCTCACGCTTCGTGTCGATGATCGCTTGAAGAATATCCTGCATAGGGCTTACGAGTTGAGTTCAACAAACTTCTTGAATGTACGCAGGGCCGCACCGCTGTCGATACTCTCGCGGGCAATGTCGATACACTCTTCAATGCTCTTCTCGCCCTTCTCGAGCACCTGAATGGCGAAGGCGGCATTGGCCAGCACGATGTTCTTCTGGGCAGGCAGGGCACGATTCTCAAGGACGCTGTCGAAGATCTGGGCAGCCTCTTCCTCCGTGGCACCACCCACGAGCTCCTCGGGCTTGGCGATGTCGAAGCCGAGATCCTTGGGTGAGAAGATACGCTCGTACTGATTCGTGGTCACCTTGAAGTCGCCCGTCAGCGAGATCTCATCATAGCCGTCGATGCTGTTCACAATGCCGTAATCGATACCAATCTTCTGATAGACAGCGTGATAGAGACGCATCTGGTCGAGATTGGCCACACCCAGCAACTGGCACTTAGGCTGTGAGGGGTTGACCAGCGGACCAAGGAGATTGAAGATGGTGGGGAACTGCAGCGCCTTGCGGATGGGGCCCACAAACTTCATGGCCTTGGCAAAGAGCTGGGCATGGAGATAGACGATGCCAGCCTCATCCAGAGAACGGTTCAGGCGGTCAACGTCGTCTGTGAATTTGATGCCGTGGTGCTGGATGACGTTCGAGGCGCCTGATACAGAGGTGGCAGCATAGTTGCCGTGCTTAGCCACCATGTAGCCGGCACCTGCAATCACGAAGCAACTCGTCGTGGAGATGTTAAAGGTGTTCTTGCGGTCGCCGCCCGTGCCTACCACGTCGATATAGCGGTCAGCCTTCAGGATGGCAGGTACACCTGTTTCCAAGATACCGTCGCGGAAGCCCAGCAACTCGTCGACTGTGACCCCTCGCATCTGGAGGGCTGTCAGCAAAG
>JAEEGH010001122.1_pt1 | contig 79406 bp, 66 predicted proteins | sample 9134181 | NCBI WGS metagenome assembly JAEEGH01 (sample SAMN16246544, study PRJNA631951) | gut metagenome | biome: gut microbiome; feature: rumen; material: DP-attached | host: Bos | place: Iran: Karaj | collected 2018-10 | reverse complement strand
CTTTGATCTTGATCTAAATAAAATCGTTATATCGTTATACTTATAATCTCCACTTTCTATAAGCGCATTTATTTTATTAACAATATATTGTGCTTCTTTATCATTCTTGTTTTGTGCAGCTAAATAGTTATGTCCATCAACTGAATATAGGCCATCTTCCCCAAGTTGGTCGATAGTATCTTTTTCGTCTTGGCTGAATATAGCAATCTTTACTCTTTCAACATTTTCTTCAGCATTGTTACCAATTGGATTTAGCATTGCGCTATCCTTGTAATCAATACCACCAAAATCATCCGTCATATTTGGCGCAAAGACATCATTTGCAAAATCAAGAATACCTTGCTTGCTTCTGAAGTTAGTATTTAATTCAACTGCTAAGCCTTCCTTGCCATCGTTTAGATACTTCTTATATCTTCCTAAGAATAATGATGGATCAGATAATCTAAAGCCATAGATGCTTTGTTTTATATCTCCAACCATAAATAGATTCTTGCCATTAGAAATCTCTTTCATAATGTAGTCTTGAAGTGGGTTAACGTCTTGGCATTCATCTACGAATAAATAATTATATTTAGCTCTTAACGCTTCTTTAACTTCTCCTGATTCTAAATCTAATAGGTTAGAAACTATTTGCTCTATATCATTGAAGTCTAATTTATTATCTGCCTTCTTTAATTCACTATATTCTGAATCAACGCTCTTAATTATTTCAATGAATCTATTTACAAGCATTCCATCGAATGCACCATTTTCTAGTTCTTGATTTAAATCCAATGCAGCATACTTTTTGCACATTCCATCTTTATCGTTTAAGAAGTATTTAGCATCTCTAATCAACATTAATATCTTTTTGCATACTTCTGTATCTTCTGGCTTTATTGTATTTACTGCTGGTAGTTTCTTTTCAAACGAAATGATTTGGCACACTTTGATTTGATCTTCAACGCTCTTGCCTTCCAACTTTGATAACAATCCTTTAATTTCAGTCCATGCTTCGTTAAGCTTTAATAATGTATCTTGATTTGTTACCTTAGCAAATTCATATTCAAGTTCCTTATCTATATCATTATTAAAATAAGTTACCTTATTATTGAATGCATCAAAATATTCTTTAACTACATCGTTGTTTAATATTCCATTTGCATATAATGCTTTTGCATCATTATCTAGATAGTTCAAATATTGTCTGTTGTTTCTCACGAACTTGTATGACTTAGTTAATGCATCCTTCAAATCATCTTCGCCAAAGAATTTATATAATCTCAAATAATCTTCGTCTGGATTATTGTTCAATTCTTTCACAACATTCTTTATAGCCTTAGCTAGTGACAAATTAGATTCATCTTCTTCCATAATTGTAAATGATGGATCAACATCTGCTAAGTCAGAATATTCTCTAACGATATTTGAACATAGAGAGTCAATTGTTGAGATGCTTGCAGTAGCGACATCTTCCATTTGCTCTTTTAGATTATCTATCTTTGCATTTATTGCTTCTTTCTTCTGTGAATCTTTTTCTTTGAATAAATCATCCTTTAACTTTTGGATGGCTTCAATTAATGCAGCGGTTACTTGAATCTTTAAATCTTTTGCAGATGCACGAGTGAAAGTAACTATCATCATATTAGAGATAGGTTGTGGTACATTACAATTTTCGATTTCGCCTGAAACTAGCTTTGCAACCTTTTGAGTCATAATGAAAGTCTTACCACTTCCCGCAGAAGCAGATACTAATACATTAGAATCTATTGTGTTTACAGCTAAATCTCTTTGCGCTTGATCTTTAGGAATTTGCTTGTTTTCCACGATATCTCTCCCTTACTTTTTCTAACAACTCATCGTTGTCTGCATTTATACATCTAATCTTTTCTGGGCTATCATCAATCTTACATATTGATTTATAGTCGCAATATTTACATCTATAAGCTTCTTTTGCATTATCTGATTGAGGAGCTACTTTAATGTTACCTGCGTTAATCTCTTTAACTACATTAGCGCTCAAGTCCTCTACATAATCAAATATAGCCATAAAGTCTTCTTTTGCAATCATTGTGTTGCCGCTCTTATTTACATAAGTACTTGCAGCCTTTGTAATCTTACACTTGAATGGAAATAAACTACTTTCTTTATCCTTCTCCATCTCGCTCATTGATGTATCCATATCTAAAAGTGTCTTTGTGCTATCAGCAACAAATCCAACATATTGAATTCTATCTTCTTTAGAATCACTAGATACCTTACTAGATAAAGGAAGATAGAAAGCTCCAACTGGAACCTTACCACCATTTTTAGTTAATGTATCTAGGTATACGATGATTTGGATTTTGTTTCCAAACACAATATCTTTCATAGCAATCTTTGCAGAAGATTTAGATTTAGATTTGTAGTCAACGATAAATGCTTCTTCATTATTTGTATCGATTCTATCAATCTTACCTGTAAGCTTAATCTTCTTGCCTGTTCCTAAATCTATTTCAAGTGGCTTAAATTTAGCATCCTCACCTTCTCCAATTACAGCTTCAAGTGCATATGGTTTAAATAGAGATGTCTTCATCTTCTCAACCAATGTAGATATTGATTTTGATGTTTCATTCTTTAAATCATCTAGAACAATTTTGAATTCTTCGTTATTTAAATATCTATATTCTTCTCTATCAATAATGTTTGCAATTGTAGCCACAACGAAATCATAGATTTGCTTTTCGTTCTTTTGATCATAGTCAGGAAGTGAGAAGAACTTTTCAAAACACTCGTGGATGATATTACCTGTATCTGCAATATCTACACCGAATTCTTCACGCTTCTTTAATCTCAAAACATATTGTAGATAATATCTAAATGGACAGCCTAAATATGATTCCAATCTTGATGGTGAAATAGTATCTCCAATTAGATCCCAATCAACGCTAATCTTTTCTTCTAATTCATGAGATCCTTTCAATATATCATCTACCATGTTTTTGTCTTTTAGTTCTTTAACAGCCATTTGATATAAAGCATTGCAAACTTTCTTTGTTAAATCACTTTCGTGCAATAGATTATCATCTATGCTCTTTTTAATAGCTATTAATGATTCAAGCGCATTCTTACTGGCGCCAACGAAACGAACATAATGCTTTTCGTCCCAGTTATCATTTGGAGTATCAATAGAAACTGGTTCTGGTTCACCATCTTTATCTACTTGGCCAATTATCTTACATAAACTATCAATTGCGCTTGCTCTCTTTAGTTCTTCACCTTCCATATCTTGAATTGGATATGAAACAACAAGCTTTTTCTTTGCCTTTAGAAGCGCCATTAATACATTTAATTTAGATTGTCTATTTGAATCCTTAATTGTTGGGAAGATAGATAACTTTCCACATTGTTCCCAAACATTTAAATCTTGAGATGTAAGGATTGAACTTTCTTGGATATCTTGTGGGAATAAAGCTTCGTTTGCACCAATGATAAAGATATAATCCTTTTTCTCATATCTACTCTTTTGCAAATCACCAACATATACACAGTCGATATACATTGGGATTGTTGTAATAGTTACAGATAATAGCGTTGCTTCAAATACCTTGATGAATACATCTTTAGCCATCTTGCATTCGCCAAGCATTCTTTCATTTTCTAATTGTTCAAGGATTTGATTTAACTTCTTATATGATTGAAGAGTTACACTGCTCTCAATCTCCATCTTTTCAGCTTGTTGTTGTGTAGCTAAATCTTCACAGATCTTCTTTGCATCAATCTTATCTAAAAATGCACGAATAGCCACAATCATTTCTTTCACATTTGTAGCTTCAGTGAAATCCAATGGCTTTAAAAGATTCAATAACTTTATTCTTATATCTTCTAAGACTTTGTCTTCTTCAATCTTGTTTTCAAATTTATTAAATTCAATGCCATTCTTTAAACAGTAGTTTTCAAATCTATTGATATCATCTCTTTTAGCGATAACATCTCCAAATGCTTTTAATAGTGCAAATACATCTGCTTGTAAAAAGCTCTTATTCAATTTAATCTTTAGCGCAAGCATCAATATCTTTGTAATCTTTTGATCAATCAATTGCGCCTTTACATCTGTGAAATATGGAATATCATATTTCTTAAATATAGATGCAATAGTATCTGTGTATGTTGGTACATCGCAGCAAATACATGCAATGTCTTTATATCTTGCGCCATTGTGAATTAACAACTTAATATTTGAAGCTAAAGCCTTAACTTCGTTTTCAATATTATTAGCTACTTGAATTTCAATCTCTTCTGATTTTTTTGTTCTACTAATTTTATTGAAACCGAACAATTCACTTTGAATATGTTCATATTCTTCTTTTCCTAGCTTTTCTTCCTTATAGAATTCTTCAATCTTTAAATTAGCGAACATACTCTCAAATTTGCTCTTTAAATAATTTGGGAATATATATGAATTATCGTTTTCAGAATATGGAATTGCAATGTACTTTCTAGTTAAAGCATCATTGTTAAACATCTCTTTTAAGATATTTAATTCGATTTGTGAGAAATTAAAGAATTCAGCAACATAAATATTGTAGTCAGCATATTTAAACTCTTTTACTGTATCATCGCTTGGATCATTATATGCGTGGATATAATTCTTTAGCTTTTCAAGTTTAGAGATATAATCTTCTCTTTCATCTAGTTCTTTTAGATATGCAGATAACAATAATTGAATATCATGAATCTTGTTCTTATATTTATCACTTACTGAATTAATTAAATTACCTAATGAATCCGGATTGATACCATTTGCTCTTAGAGTTGTAATTAATCTTATCATCTCAACAGCAAATCCAGGATACTTTGCACTGTTCTTAAAATATTCAAGATTTGATTTATTGTCTTCAATAACCTTTCTAATCAACATTGTTTCTGTTTGTTGATTTAGTGAATTTACTGCTTCTCTACCTAGGATGTTATCTGCTAGGTTTCTAAAAGAGCAAACTTCGATATTAGTAGAGCCTTCAATTTCTAACGCCTCTAGAATAAGCATTTGATATGAAACAACAATTCTATCTGGAACAATAAATAATTGCTTAATTTTTACGCCTGCAGCCTTTGCTTCATCGTAATCTTTTTTAGCCCTATTTAATAGATATTCACTATCGATTGTTTTTGTTAACAATAAATTTACCATAACTCAATTCTAACACACGTTATTTATTTTATAAATATCGTATTTTGCTAAAATCCCATTTTTGTCGCCTTTCTCTCTTTTTGCTTAGGATTGCCGTAATCTAATATTACTTTACAATATATATTGTATTTGTTAAAATTATCTCGAATTTATAAAAGGACAGACAAAATGAAAAAGATTATATTATTATCAGTTGTTGTTGTACTAATCGTCGCATTATCTTTAGTAGGATTTATGGGATGTTCAGGCAGCACATCATTAACACAAATTTTCAGTGAACATAATATCTGGCGTTTAGCTAATCTACCAGAAGTATTCACATATACTTTATACAAAGGAACAGATAGCGAAGCTCTAGGCACATTAACAATGAAGGTTGAAAATTTATCTAAAGATACAGCTTACTATCTAGGTAAAACTGGTTTAGTTTCTTCTTCAGAAGCTCTATACACTATCAACACAGAAGCTGTTAATGAAACATATATGGCAACTACAACTCTAGAAACTGTAGATGGCACATATAACAAAACAACAATTGCTATCTTCACAAAGAGCTATCAAATCCTTGGTTCTTATGGATACACAAAGACTCAAGATAAAGAAGAAAGCTTTGTATCTCAAAACACAAACGGCAAGAAATACAAATATAGATTAAGCAGCAATTGGGATCAAGAAAAGTCAATCAAGAATGGTAAGTATGAAGCAAGCCCATATTTCGACAACACAATGATCTATTTTGTTGCAAGAAGTATGCCAGATGATTCAGAATTTGCTAACTACACATTCAACATCTTTGATTTAGAAAAGAATGCTAAAGAAAAGGTTACTCTAACAAATTCTTTAAAGAATGGAACAGCTATTAATGTTAATGGACAAGATGATGCTATTAATTGTAAGACAATTACAATGAAGACTTCAGATGCTCTCCTTGGAACAACAAATAACATTGCATGCTACGTATCTTACACAAAGATCAATGGTTATGAAAATGTTATTACAAGAATCGTTGAAGGAGAATACATCTACGTATTAAACATTTAATTGAATTAATCACAAAAAATAAGGACTGCAAATGCAGTCCTTTTTTATTTGTCTTTGTCTATTAGATTCCAACAACCTTTACGTTAATTGAGCATGTTACTCCTGGATATAGTTTTAATTCTACCCCATAGATACCAATTAACTTGATTGTATCTTTAATAACAATCTTCTTCTTATCTACATCAAAGCCTTTAGCCTTTAGAGCGTCTGAGATTTCTTTGCTTGTTACTGAACCAAATAGTTTGCCATTATCTCCAGTCTTAATAGATACTTCAATTGTTTGAGCATCTAGAGCTTGAGCCATTTGTTGTGCATCAGCTAGTTCTCTAGCCTTTATTTTGGCTTCTTGTGCATTCTTTTGATTTGTTTCGTTAATTACTGAAGCTGTGGCCTCTTTAGCAAGTCCTTTCTTGATTAGGAAGTTTCTTGCGTATCCATCGTTAACTTCTACGATTTCCCCTTTTTTACCATGAGCTTTTACGTCTTGTAATAATAAAACTTTCATATTTCACCTCGGTTATAAACATATTAGCACAAGAAAAACCATCTTTCAATATTGAGTTTATATAATATATAATGTACTTATAAGTGAGGTGCAAAATGATACCACAAGATCCAGTATTATTATTAAGTTATATCAATTTAAAGTTAAGAGATTATTATTCTTCTTTGGACGCATTATGCGACGATTTGGACATATCTAAGTCAGATCTTATAGAGAAACTCAAAACAATTAATTACGAGTACTCAGAAGAACAAAATCAATTTATCTAAAGAAAAATGGCCTGGTAAAAACCAGGCCATATTCTATTTATCATTAAGTATGTGTATAAGCTTAGATTAATTCAGCTGTAGCGCCAGCTTCTGTTAATTGCTTTAAGATATCTTCAGCTTCTGCCTTTGGAACAGCTTGCTTGATAACCTTTGGAGCTCCATCAACAAGAGCTTTAGCTTCACCAAGTCCAAGACCTGTAGCAGCCTTAACAACCTTGATAACTGGGATCTTGTTTGGACCAGCTTCCTTTAGGTTGATGTCAAATTCTGTCTTTTCTTCTGCTGCTGGAGCTGCTGCACCACCAGCTGCTGGAGCTGCAACTGCCATAGCTGCTGCAGAAACACCAAATTCTGTTTCAATTGCCTTAACTAAATCGTTAAGTTCTAATACTGTCATACCTTTAATTTCTTCGATTAACTTTGCGATATCCATTTTTATATCCTCCAATAATTTCTAAATTTTAATTTAAGCTATTAAGCTTGTTTCTCTGCAACTTGTTGCAAAGCTCTTGCTAAGCCACTGATTGGGCTTTGTAGCATACCAAGTAATTGTGCGATAAGCACTTCTTTTGATGGGATTGATGCTAATGCGTTAACTGTATCAGCTGTGATATATGCTTTATCCATATAACCAGACTTGATTGTTAAAGAACTAACTGTAGCCATTGTATCTTTGAATACCTTAGCAGCGGCTGTGATTTCACCGTTAGCAAAAGCAACAGCTGTTGGTTCTTGTAAGTCGTTAGCGAAGCCTTCAATTCCTAATTCTTCTAAAGCCTTGTTTACAAGTCTGTTTTTAAGAACTTTGTAATCGATGTTAGCAGCTCTACATTTAGCACGTAGTGCAACGTCATCGTTTACGTTAATGCCCTTGTAACCAACTAAGATAAAGCCATTAGAATTTTGGATCTTTTCTTTGATCTCTTCAATTTGTTTAGCTCTTAATTCTCTAGCTTCTGACATTTTTTACCTCCTATAATGATAAATCCCTCTACGCCAAAGACATAGAGGGATAATAATAAACTATACTATTTTCCACTTCCACCTCGGCAAGAAATTAAGCTTTTTACGGCACTTGCTGTCTTTGGCAAGAATTATTGTGTAATTATAATAATATAATATTTATATTAGTGTCAAATAAATTAACTACTAATATTTAAGACTATTTAGCGATAATTCTGATACCAGGGCCCATTGTAGAAGAAACAGAAATGCTCTTTACATATTGTCCCTTAGCTGAAGCTGGCTTAGCCTTTAGAATTGCATCATAGATAACTTCGAAGTTTTGAAGTAACTTTTCAGCACCAAATGACTTCTTTCCGATTAATACGTGAATGATATTTGTCTTATCTAATCTGTATTCAACCTTACCTGCTTTAATTTCGTTAACAGCCTTTGTAACGTCCATTGTAACTGTTCCTGATTTTGGGTTTGGCATTAATCCCTTAGGTCCAAGGATTCTAGCGATCTTACCAATTTGTCCCATCATATCTGGAGTAGCAACGCAAACGTCGAAATCTAACCAGTTTTGTTGGATCTTAGCGATCATTTCTTCGCCACCAACATAATCTGCTCCAGCAGCTGTAGCTTCATCTGCCTTTGCACCCTTTGTGATAACTAAAACTTTCTTTGTTTTACCTGTTCCGTTTGGTAATACAACAACGCCTCTAACTTGTTGATCAGCGTGACGAGAATCTACACCTAGTCTAACGTGTAATTCAACTGATTCATCAAATTTAGCTGTAGCTGTATCAACTAACAACTTTAATGCTTCACTTGGTTCATAAGCCTTAGTAGTATCTACTAACTTAGCTGCTTCAACATATCTCTTTCCTTGTTTCATATATACTACCTCCTTACTCTTCTACAAGTACGCCCATGCTACGTGCTGTACCTGCTACCATGCTCATTGCGGCTTCTAAAGAACCAGCTGTTAAGTCTGGCATCTTTGTCTTAGCGATTTCTTCAACTTGTGCCTTTGTCAATGTAGCAACTTTGTCTGTATTTGGCTTACCGCTTCCCTTTTCGATACCAGCAGCTTTTCTGATTAATACAGGAACTGGTGGAGTCTTTAAGATGAATGTGAAGCTCTTGTCTTCATAGATAGTCATTACTACTGGAATAATGAAACCATCTTGTGCTTTTGTCTTTTCGTTGAATTCCTTTGTGAATGCAGGAATATTAATACCATGAGGTCCAAGTGAAGAACCAACTGGTGGTCCTGGAGTTGCCTTGCCTGCAGGTAATTGTAGTTTAACTACTGCTTTAACTTTCTTTGCCATAGTTTATATCCTCCTATGCAACTTGGTACAAACGAAATATAATGGAATAGATTTTATATTTCTCCCAACTATTAACTAAATTTTTTCTACTTGAGCAAAGTCTAGGTCCATAGCTGTTGGACGTCCATAAATTTGGATGTTAACCTTAACCTTTTGCTCTGCTGCCTTGATTTCAACAACTTCACCAGTCCAATCTTTGAATGGTCCTGTGATGATGTTAACTGTATCGCCAACAGCAATCTTAAGATCTTCTACCTTAACTTCTTCAAGTTGAGTTCTCTTAACTTCTTCTGGAGCCATAGGTAGTGGAATATTGTTTGAATCTGTTAAGAAGTCTTGTACACCTCTGCAGTTTCTTACCATATACCATACATCTTTTGTATAAATCATCTTAATGAAAAGATAATTTGGAAATCTATTTTTAATGACTGTCTTCTTCTTGCCGTTTCTTTCTTCAACAACTTCTTCTCTTGGAACAACAACGCTAAAGATCTTGTCTGCAAGATCCTTGTTGATTGCTACCATGTCGTTTAAGCTTTGTTCAGCAATTTGTTCATATCCATATTGAGTCTTCAAAACATACCATTGAGGTTCGTTCATGTCTAACATTGTCAAATCCTCCTTATGCTGAAGCCTTTGTTAATAAGCTTAATAACCATGATGCTAGGTAATCAAAGCCCATAACAATTACTAAGAATACTAAAACAACAACTAAAACAGTTAATAAAGAAGCTGCAGCAACTTTCCAAGCTGGCCAAGAAACCTTCTTTAATTCTGAGAACATTTCTTTGAAAACCTTGCCAATCTTAGAGAAGAAACCTGGTTTCTTATCTTTGTTATCTGTCTTCTTTGATTTAGCTGAGTCATTAGCAGCACCATTTGCTAAATTTTCGTTTAGTGGTGCGTCATTAACTACTAATTCTTTTTCTAATTTATTCTTTGCCATAAATTACTCCTCTAAATGTTATTTAGATTCCTTGTGAACAGTTGTCTTCTTACAGAACTTGCAATATTTCTTTAATTCCATTCTATCTGGATTGTTCTTCTTGTTCTTGAATGTATCGTAGTTACGTTGCTTACATTCTGTACAAACTAGAGTAATTTTAACTGTATTTTCCTTTGCCACTTTGGTATTCCTCCAAAAAAATTACACCCATTTGAGTGCTATGATATTTTAACATACACTATATATGCTGTCAAACCAAAATTGATATTTTATGTAAATATTACATATATAGAAAAATAGGCACTACCACGCTTAGTGATAATGCCTATAAAAGTGTGCTTAATTATTAAGCGTTAGCCTTTTTGAAAGCAGCGATGGCTGTCTTTGATGTAGAAAAACTAGCCTTTGTATACTTAGAATCTGCTCCACCATTTGTGTATAGAACTTCTTGTCCGTCTTTTGTTTCATATAAAGATTCTTCATATCCTTGTGGATCGCCAAAGTAACCGAAAGTTACTTTCTTAACTAGTTTTAATTCGTTTAAATCGAATGATTCTACTTTCTTTGCTGTAGCTGTTTTAGCAGCTGTTGTCTTCTTTGTTGCCATATATGTAACCTCCTAAAAATTTTTTTTTATTAGCATATAATATACTCGTATTTATTGAATAATACAAAAACTTTTTGCATATTTTTAAAATTACCTATTTATTCAGTAGGTATTCATAAATTTATGCACGATTTTTGAAACAATATGTACGATATATAAAAAAATGAGGAGGACACTTGTCCTCCACCATTTTATATGTTTGTTACATCATCGTTTTTAAATGCCCCTTCAGAAGACACTGCTTCTAAATTGTGTACGATGATGCTTCTTCTTCCTTTCTTCATTGCCTTTAATTCGGCTTTTCTATCTATTTGCTCTTTGTAAATTGGCATGAATGAACCAACCTTTGGAGCAGCTAATTTCATTAAGCTTCCACTCATCTTTGGAGTAATTCTTGGCATAATTCTCATACCAAGAGACATAAGCATTGCTAAGAAATCTGGGAAGAATCTTAACTTCTTCTTGCCGATTGCCTTAACAATTCTCTTACCAGCAGTTTGAGCTGTAATACCTACAGATTCTACAGTCTTGTCTGCCTTATTTGCTTGTTCTCCTTCACGAGCTTTATAAATATCTGTTTTAACAGGTCCTGGCATTATGCAAGATACACTGATGTTGAATCCTCTTAGCTCTTGAGCTAAGCTTTCTGTGAATCCCCATACGCCACCCTTTGTTGCTGAATATGTAGCTTGTCCACCGAATGGTAAAATTGATGAAGCAGAAGCAACGTTACAAATAGCACCAAAGTTGCTCTTCTTGATTGTTGGGATGAATGCTTTACATCCATACATAACACTTAGAAGGTTTGTATTGATAATCTTTGCGATTTGTTCATCTGTTAATTCAGAATATTGACCGAATGGTTGAATCATACCAGCATTATTGATAAGGATATCTGTCATGAATCCCATATCTTCTAATTCCTTTGCAAATTTATACCATTCTTCTTGTGATGAAATATTAAATCTTCTATATGAAAACTTGTCGCCAAGTTCAGCTTTTAATTCGTCTAATTTTTGTTTATTTCTTGCAACGCCCATAACGTTACAACCATATTTCTTTACTAGTATTAAAAGTACTTCTTTGCCCATACCTGTTGAGCATCCTGTTAATACTACATTTCTACCATATAACCAATCTAATCTAGACATAGTCCCTCCAACATTAGTTCCTTAACTTTAACATAATTGATTATATATATTTATATAAATATAGTCAATAAAAAAGTCTTTAAATCAAAAAATATGGTGACCAATTACTTGATCACCATAATTTTTAACTGTTTGTTTTTAGGTTGTTAATTAGCCTTCGATCTTAGAAACAACACCAGAACCAACTGTTCTTCCGCCTTCACGAATAGCGAATCTTAATCCTTCTTCGATAGCGATTGGTGTGATTAATTCGATTTCCATAGCTACGTTATCACCTGGCATAACCATTTCTACGCCTGCTGGTAACTTGATAGAACCTGTAACGTCTGTTGTTCTGAAGTAGAATTGTGGTCTGTAACCATTGAAGAATGGAGTATGACGGCCACCTTCTTCTTTCTTAAGTACGTATACTTGAGAAGAGAACTTTGTATGTGGGTTGATTGTACCTGGCTTAGCAAGAACTTGTCCTCTTTCGATACCAGATCTATCGATACCTCTTAGAAGAGCACCGATGTTATCACCAGCATAAGCTTCGTCTAATAACTTTCTGAACATTTCAAGACCAGTGATTGTTGTTTCAACTGTAGGCTTAATACCAACGATTTCAACCTTATCTTGAACCTTAACGCATCCTCTTTCTACTCTACCTGTAGCAACTGTACCACGACCTGTGATTGTGAATACGTCTTCAACTGGCATTAAGAATGGCTTATCTGTATCTCTTTCTGGAGCTGGGATATAAGAATCAACAGCATCTAGTAATTCTTGGATGCAAGCACAAGCTGGATCGTCAATCTTTCCTTCTGTAGCAGCATTTAGAGCTAATAAAGCTGAACCCTTAATGATAGGTGTTTCATCACCTGGGAATCCATATTCTGTTAATAGATCTCTGATATCCATTTCAACTAGGTCTAGTAATTCTGGATCGTCAACTTGATCTGTCTTGTTCATGAATACAACGATATATGGAACGCCTACTTGTCTAGCAAGTAAGATGTGTTCTCTTGTTTGAGGCATTGGACCATCTGTAGCAGCTACAACTAGGATAGCACCATCCATTTGAGCAGCACCAGTGATCATGTTCTTAACGTAGTCAGCGTGTCCTGGGCAGTCAACGTGTGCATAGTGACGTGTTGCTGTTTGGTATTCTACGTGAGCTGTGTTAATTGTGATTCCTCTAGCTTTTTCTTCTGGAGCCTTATCGATTTGATCATATTTCATACCTTCAGCGAAGCCCTTAGCAGCAGAATACATTGTAATAGCGGCTGTAAGTGTTGTCTTACCATGGTCAACGTGGCCAATTGTACCGATATTTACGTGTGGTTTACTTCTTTCAAATTTAGCCTTAGCCATTTTAAATATCCTCCTAATAATTGTGATAATTATTTTTTTACTTTTTTATAAAGTTTGCTTTTATATTTTATTATTTTTATAAGTTATTGTCAATATAGGATTTGGCGATTAACCAAGCCCTATATTGCGTTTTTGTTGTTAGTTTTTCTTTGCAGCAGCTCTTTCGCCGATGATCTTTTCAGATACACTCTTTGGAACTTCAGCGTAGTGTGAGAATTGCATTGTGAAGTTACCACGACCTTGTGTAGATCCACGTAATTCAGTAGCATATCCGAACATTTCGCCTAGTGGTACGTCTGCATCAACAACTTGGATACCATTTCTATCTTCTGTTGTCTTGATGTTTCCTCTTCTACCAGAGATTGTTCCAAGAACTGTTCCTAAGTATTCATCTGGAGCAACTACTTCAACTGACATGATTGGCTCAAGAAGAACTGGGTTAGCCTTAGCTGCACCATCTTTGAATGCCATAGATCCAGCGATTTGGAATGCCATTTCAGAAGAGTCTACTTCGTGGTAGCTACCATCAACTAAGTCGATGTTGAAATCTACCATTTCATATCCTGCTAAAATACCACCCATAGCAGCATCTCTGATACCCTTTTCTACAGCTGGGATGAATTCCTTTGGAATTGCACCGCCGACAGTCTTATCAACGAATGTAACACCCTTTCCTGGTTCATTTGGTGATAGAACAACTTTACAGTGTCCGTATTGACCCTTACCACCAGATTGTCTCTTGAATAATCCTTCAGCGTTAACTGTACTTCTAATTGTTTCACGGTAAGCAACTTGTGGATTACCAACATCTGCTTCAACCTTGAATTCTCTCTTTAATCTATCTACGATGATATCTAAGTGTAATTCACCCATACCAGCGATGATAGTTTGTCCTGTTTCTTGATCTGTGTATGTCTTGAATGTTGGATCTTCTTCAGCAAGCTTTTGTAGTGCAAGACCCATCTTTTCTTGACCAGCCTTTGTCTTTGGTTCGATAGCGATTTGGATAACTGGTTCTGGGAATTCCATACTTTCAAGTACGATTGGATGATCTTCATCACAAAGTGTATCACCAGTAGTTGTATCCTTTAAGCCTACGATAGCAACGATGTCACCAGCATGTGCTTCATCGATTTCTGTACGGCTGTTAGCGTGCATTCTAACTAGACGACCAATTCTTTCTCTCTTGTCCTTTGTAGAGTTGTATACATATGAACCCTTTTGTAGAACACCAGAGTAAACTCTGTAGTAAGCTAACTTACCTACGAATGGGTCAGCAGCGATCTTGAATGCTAAACCTGCTAATGGAGCGTTATCATCAGATGGTCTTGTTTCTGTAATTTCCTTGCTTCCTGGAAGTGAACCTTCAACTGGTGGAAGATCAATTGGAGATGGTAGGTAATCAATAACTGCATCTAGCAATAATTGAACACCCTTGTTTCCTAATGATGTACCGCAGAAACATGGAGTCATCTTCATGTCGATTGTAGCCTTTCTTACAACTGGCTTAATCATTTCAGGTGTGATTGCATCATATTGTTCATCTAAGAACATCATCATGATTTCATCATCGAAGTTAGCAACAGCTTCTAACATTCTCATTCTGTATTCCTTAGCACCTTCTAAGTACTTTTCTGGAATTGGTCCTCTAACGATATTGATACCGTTGTTACCTTCAAAATGAACTGCTTCCATTGTTAATAAATCGATAACACCTTCGAATTCCTTTGCGCTTCCCATTGGGTATTGCATTGGAATTGCGTTTGCATTTAATCTCTTGTTCATCATGCCCATAGCTCTTTCGAAGCTAGCATCATCTTTATCCATTTTGTTAACGAATGCGATTCTTGGAACATGATATTTTGTAGCTTGGTGCCAAACTGTTTCAGATTGTGGTTCTACACCACCTCTTGCACAGAACAAAGCAACAGCACCATCTAGAATACGTAAACTTCTTTCAACTTCTACTGTGAAGTCAACGTGTCCTGGGGTATCGATAATATTGATAACGTTACCCTTCCAGTGTGTTGTAGTAGCGGCAGAACAAATTGTAATACCTCTTTCTTGTTCTTGTTCCATCCAGTCCATAGTAGCAGCACCATCATGAACTTCACCAATCTTATGGTTAATACCAGTATAGAAAAGGATTCTTTCTGTTGTTGTTGTTTTTCCGGCATCGATGTGAGCCATGATACCGATATTTCTTGTATGGTCTAATGAATATTCTCTAGGCATATATTTTTTCTCCTAAATTATTTGTCGCTATTATATTAATAACGATAATGTGCATAAGCCTTATTAGCTTCAGCCATTCTTTGCATTTCTTCTTTCTTCTTAACTGCATTACCTGTGTTGTTAAATGCATCAATAAGTTCAGCAGCAACTCTTTCCATCATTGTCTTTTCTCCTCTCTTTCTAGCAGAGTTTACTAACCATCTGATGGCTAAAGTTTGACGTCTAGCTGGTCTGATTTCGCATGGTACTTGATATGTAGCACCACCTACTCTTCTAGCCTTAACTTCTACTTCTGGAGTAGCATTTGCTAAAGCCTTTGTGAAAACGTCAACTGCGTCTTGTCCTAACTTATTGTTTACTATATCGAAAGCTCCATAAACGATTTCTTGAGCAGTACCCTTCTTACCATCGTACATAACTTGGTTGATGAACTTAGCAATAACCTTGCTACCATAAGTAGGATCTGGAAGAACGTCTCTAACTGGAACGCTATTTCTTCTTGGCATATTTTATTACCTCCTTAATTAGATTGTTGTGTTGCGTGCATCCGACTATTTAGGTCTCTTTGCGCCGTATTTAGATCTGGCTTGCTTTCTCTTAGCAACGCCTGCACAGTCAAGTGTTCCACGGATAATGTGGTATCTAACACCTGGCAAATCTCTTACTCTTCCGCCTCTAATAAGAACTACGCTGTGTTCTTGTAAATTGTGGCCTTCACCTGGAATGTAGATTGTACCTTCCATACCATTTACTAGACGAACTCTGGCAATTTTTCTCATAGCAGAATTTGGCTTCTTTGGTGATGTAGTAGTAACTGAAAGACAAACGCCTCTCTTTTGAGGATTTTGCTTCATGATAGGTGTTGTACTCTTAGATACTTGCTTTTCTCTACCAGCCTTAAGTAACTGATTAATTGTTGGCATGTTTTTACCTCCTATGTTTTTTGATCGGATGAGTTACCCAGCAACCCCGAAGGATAAACTCATTGTATATAGACATCGAGTCATTCGTACACCGTGAATTTCCCGAATATAATACAATACAATACGTAGTCTCCTACGCACAGCAAAAGTATTTTTGCACATTAATATATATTAAGTCAATCGAAAATATTTATTTTTCAAAACTCGTAAAAAATATATGTAAATTTTATGTAAAATCAATTAATTAGTCAGTAATTTTTAGGTTTGCATTGGCATCTAGGTCGATATCTACTGGTCTAACACCAGCCAAAATTGAGTGATATGCTTGAGATGCAATCATAACTGCGTTGTCTGTACAAAGCTTAATTGGTGGATAATAAACATTGATTCCAGCCTTTTTAGCTCTTTCATCCATTTTTCTTCTTAATTCAGCATTTGAACCAACGCCACCTGCGATAACTACTGTCTTAATATTCTTATCTTTTGCGCATTTAATAGTATTATTTACCATAATAGATGTAACTTTATCTTGGAATGAGCAAGCTAAATCTTCTCTTGAGATTGCTTCCCCACGTTGTTCCATCTTATGAACATAATTTATAACGGCAGTCTTGATACCAGAGAATGAGAAATCATATGTATCTACATCCTTATATGGTGTTGGAATTTCAATAGTTGGTTTACCATTTTGTGCTAGCGCTTGGATTTGTGGACCACCTGGGTATTCTAATCCTAGAACACGAGCAACTTTATCAAAAGCTTCACCACAAGCATCATCTTGAGTCGTTCCTACTATTTCTATATCGTTATAATCTTTTACGTGCGCAATTGCCGTGTGCCCGCCTGACGCGATAAGACAAATATATGGTGGTTTTAATTCTTTATTTGCAATGTAATTTGCTGCAATATGTCCTTTGATGTGATTAACAGCAATTAAAGGTTTTTGCGTAGCAAAAGCAAGAGCCTTTATATATGAAACGCCAACAAGAAGCGCACCTAATAATCCAGCGCCATAAGTTACTGCAAAACAGTCAATATCATCAAGTGTCATCTTTGCTGCAGCTAAAGCTTCATCGACACAATTTTGAATTGCCATGATGTGGTTTCTTGATGCAATTTCTGGAACTACGCCACCAAAACGTTTATGTATTTCAATTTGAGATGCAATGATATTTGCTAAAACTTCTTTGCCCTTTAAAATAGCACAAGCTGTTTCATCGCAAGAAGATTCAATAGCAAGTATTACCTTGTCTTCTTTATCTTTTATCTCATCGAATTTTTTATTAGCAATATCGAAATACATTAGTTCGCCTTCGTTAAATAATCGTTTATAAATCCTTCTAAATCTCCATCCATAACAGCTGAGATATTTGGATTTTCATAATTTGTTCTATGATCCTTTACAAGAGTATATGGACAGAATACGTAGCTTCTAATTTGGCTACCCCATTCAATCTTCTTAATATCTCCCTTTAGGGCTAGTTGTTGTTCTTGACGTTCTCTTTCTTGCAATTCAACTAATTTAGATTTTAGCATTGCAAATGCTACTTCCTTGTTTTGCAATTGAGATCTTTCGTTTTGGCAAGTAACTACAATACCCGTTGGGAAGTGAGTGATACGAATAGCTGTATCTGTCTTATTTACCTTTTGACCACCAGCACCTGATGATCTAAACACATCGACTCTTATATCGTCAGGATTGATTTCAACTTCTGCATCATCTTCAACCTCTGGCATAACTTCTAGTGATGCAAATGAAGTCATTCTCTTTGCGTTTGCATTAAATGGAGAGATTCTAACTAATCTATGAACTCCCATCTCTGCTTTTAGATAGCCATAAGCATTTTCGCCTTCTACAATAAAAGTTACACTTTTAATACCAGCGTCATCGCCAAGCAATTTATCTACTTCTCTTGTCTTATAGCCCATACGTTCTGCATATCTTAGATACATTCTATATAGCATTTGTACCCAATCTTGAGCTTCTGTACCGCCAGCACCAGCGTGTAGAGTTAAAATAGCGTTGTTTTGGTCGTATTTCCCTTTTAATAATGTAGAAATCTTAAATTCGCTAATTTCCTTCTCTAGGGCCTTTATTTCTTTATCTAAAGATTCATATTCTTCTTCAGAATTCATCTCTTCAGATAAATCTATTAAATCTTGCGCATCATTTACTCTTGATTCAAGTTTTGAATACTTCTCAATCTTGTTGTTTATTGCAGCAAGTTCCTTATTGACATGTTGGGCCTTTTTCATATCTTCCCAAAAGCCTTCAGCTTCTTGCTCTTTTGTTAAAGATTGTTTTTTAGAATTTAGAGCGTCAAAGTTCAAAGCCGTCTTCAATCCAACAAGCTCTTTTTTAACCTCTCCTAAATCAATCTTTAATTCATCAAGTGTAACCATTCTTATCTACCGCAGCAATCTTTATATTTTTTACCGCTTCCACATGGACATGGGTCATTTCTACCAACTTTCTTTGTTGATGTAGCTTGTCCAGGATTATTTGTCTTTAATTCGCTCTTATTTACTCTAACGATTGGAGCTCTTTCGATTCTAGCGTGTGTTAAGATTCTTACTACGTCTTCTTGAATCTTTTGGTTCATAGCTTCAAACATTTCGTAACCTTCTTGTCTATATACCAATACTGGGTCTTGGTGAGCATAAGATACAAGTGAGATACCTTGCTTTAATTGATCCATAGCATCGATATGATCCATCCAGTTAGAATCTACATTATGAAGTAAGCAGTCTCTTTCGAATCTACCAAAGTCGATACCAACTTCTTCTGTTACCTTCTTTGCCTTTTCTTCATATTGTTCAATAGCAAGCTTTAATAAGCCTTCTACCATTTCTTCTTCTGTTTCAAAATTTACTACGTAATCTGGATTCATGATATTTGTATCTGGTTGTAGAACGTTGTTATCTAGATCTTTGTTGAAACCTTCATAATCCCATTCAACGTGGTAAACTTTGTAATCTACATACTTATGAACGATTTGAGCGATAACGTCTTTCATCATAGCCTTGATTTGTTCATGAACATCCATACCATCTAGAACTACTCTTCTTTGTTCATAGATAATCTTTCTTTGTTCATTCATTACATCATCATAACCTAAAACGTGCTTTCTTATAGAGAAGTTTCTATCTTCTACACTAGCTTGAGCCGCTCTAATTTGATTTGTAATAATCTTAGCTTCGATAGGCATATTTTCATCGATTGCTAATCTTTCGCACATAGCCTTCATTCTATCGCCACCAAATACTCTCATGATGTCATCTTCCATAGATAAATAGAAGATTGATTCACCTGGGTCACCTTGACGACCAGAACGACCACGTAACTGATTGTCGATACGTCTTGATTCATGACGTTCTGTACCGATGATCTTTAAACCACCAGCTTCAACTACTTGTTCTTTTTCCTTATCTACATCAGCCTTGAATAAAGCATAATATTTTTCATAATCTGCTCTAGCCTTTAGAGCGTCTGTATTTTGAGGATCAATTGTTGCGTGAGATGATGCGATTTCAATTAGTTCATGAGAATATCCCATTCTATCTAATTTTTCTTTTGTCAAGAATTCTGCATTACCTCCAAGTAGAATATCGGTACCACGACCTGCCATATTAGTAGCAATTGTAACTGCCTTATACTTACCGGCTTGAGCTACGATTTCAGCTTCCTTTTCATGGTTCTTAGCGTTTAATACGTTGTGTGGAATCTTATTTCTCTTAAATAGCATTGATAGTTCTTCTGATCTATCTACTGAAACTGTACCAACCAAAACTGGTTGACCTTTTTGATAGCAATCGATAACGTCTCTAACTACAGCGTCATATTTTGCTTTCTTTGTCATATATAGTTGGTCGTTTCTATCTATTCTAATAACTGGTCTATTTGTTGGAATTTCAACGATATCTAAAGAATAGATTGATTCGAATTCATTCTTTTCTGTAGATGCAGTACCTGTCATACCAGATAGCTTTGGATATAATCTGAATAAGTTTTGGAATGTGATTGTAGCCAATGTCTTATTTTCAGACTTGATTGGAACATTTTCCTTTGCTTCGATAGCTTGGTGTAAACCATTTGAATATCTACGACCAATCATTTGACGACCTGTGAATTCATCGACGATGATGATTTCATTATCTACAACAAGGTAATCCTTTTCTTTCTTCATGATAATGTTTGCACGAAGAGCGTTGTCGATATAGTGCTTTAATTCTTGGTTTTCATAATCTGCAAGGTTTTCAATTCCGAAATACTTTTCAGCCTTTGCAGAACCTGATTCATTCAAAAATACTGTCTTTTCCTTTTCGCCTAATTCGTAGTCGTCTTCATTTAGTGTCTTTACGAATCTATTTGCTGTGATATATGTGTCTGCACTCTTTTCTCCTCTACCAGAGATGATAAGTGGAGTTCTAGCTTCATCGATTAAGATACTATCAACTTCGTCGATGATTGCAAAGTGCAAACCACGTTGTACCATTTGAGATTTATCGTTAACCATGTTATCTCTCAAATAATCGAATCCAAGTTCGTTATTTGTTGTATACATGATATCGCAGTTATATTGTTCACGCTTATAATCTGGAGATGCTTGAGCTAGGTTGATACCAACGCTAAGTCCTAAGAACTTATATACCTTTCCCATCCATTCAGCGTCACGCTTAGCAAGGTATTCGTTAACTGTAACTACATGAACGCCTTTGCCTTCAAGTGCAGCAAGATATGCAGCAAGTGTTGCTACTAATGTCTTACCTTCACCAGTTTTCATTTCAGCAATTCTACCTTGGAATAAAACGATACCACCGATTAATTGAACTCTAAAGTGTCTCATTCCTAAAACTCTCTTAGAAGCTTCTCTAACAGTTGCGAATGCTTCGACCAAAATGTCTTCCAGCTTTTCTCCGTTTTGAACTCTTTGTTTATATGTTTCTGTGCAAGCTCTTAATTCTTCATCGCTCATAGCCTCGAATTGTGGCTCTAGAGCTTCGATCTTGTCTACAGTCTTTTCAATTTTTGCAAGCTCTCTATCGTTGTAGCTCTTAAATAAGTTTGATAAAAATCCCATGTTTACCTCTCGTGCGCATATGTGTAATATAAAAATGCGCCAATGTTAAGTTATCATATTGACGCATATTAGTCAACAAGCAAAGCTTGTCTTTAGTTTATTCAGTTTTGATTATTATTTTGTTGTGGGTTATAGTTTGGATCCCCATTTGGATTGTTTGGATCGTATTGTTGTTGTTGATTATCATCGCTCTTGTATTCATCTGGAATATCAATTTGAGGATATCCTTGTGTTATCTCAAAGATTCCTGTATCAGTGAATTCTGAAATTACACCTTGCCATGTACCAAAATATGTTTCTGCCCCATTTGAAACCTTTACTTCATTAATTCTGCCGTATTTATCTTTTCCGTCAAGTACAGTCCAAACATCACCAGAACGTGTTATTTGTTGTTCATCATTATCATCTTCTCCTAAGTTCTTCGAGAAATATGGCTCTTTATATGCTATTTCCGTACCATATTGGTTATAGTTAGACATTGTAACTTGGAATTTTTGAGTATAATGCATTTCAACACCAATCATGCCTGTTTTTGATAATAAATCCAATTTGTTAAACGTGTTTAATTCAAGGAACTGTGTTCCTAAACCACCTTTTATAGTTAGCTTTCTAACATTTCCTGTACAGAAGAAATATACATCTCCAGAGAATGTATTTATATTTGCATAAGATGTAACTTCTTTTAAGTTAAATATGAATCTATTGAATGAAGCAACACAATCAATTTGATCTACTTTTTCTGCAGTTAAACTTCTATAGTATTGGTTTGCGATATCATCAGAATCGCCAAGCATTCTGAAATAGTCAATATCTTTAAACACGGCATTGATATTGCCCCATTCCGTATCAAGATGCACATTTGGATTGCCATTACACTCTCCAATAAAAGATACATCTGGAAGGTCTATGTTTATAGTACATTCGCCTCTTCCTGTTATGCTTAATTTGTTATAAGTGTTAACGTTATTTGGCAAAAGAACATATAAGTCTTTTTTAATTTCGCTTAAATCAAACATTCCTTTTGCACAATATTGGATTTGGTAATACTTACCATATTCTGAAGAATCCCAATAAGCCCAATGAAGTTTTAAATCATCATTTGTTTCTTGGTTAGATTTCTCAACAAAGATAATCTTGTCACCATCATATTTTGTAACATTTACGCTTCCGCCATACCATTCGATTAATATATCATCCGGTATTACATCGCTTTCCATCGTGCCTACAGAATAAGCACCTGATTGAACGTAATTTACATATGTCTTTCCTTGAGCTTTCGCAATTAATGAACATCCGCTAAATGCAATAGAAGATGATAGAATCAAAACTAATATTAATAATATTGCCAATGATTGTTTTTTCATAATTATCACCTTTAGTTATTATAGCATTAAATAAGTAGTATTTAACTAAAAGTTATTGATTATATTCAGCCTCTTGTCTTAAGAAGGTTAAAAGCATTGAATTTCGCTAATAGAAGGCATCACTTTAAAATATATATGTTTAACATATAATTAAATATTTCAAAGATAGCCCATGCCATATACAAAATAAGATTTAAGAAAGCAAATGGAATGCAAACCAAGTAGTTATTCTCTCATAATATCTATTGGCTTCTTTTTTATCATTTTTATTATAGAAAATGCACTTCCAATAGCAATTATTACTAACGATAATAATAAAACACTTATTATATCTAAAGCCGTATAATTAAATGCTTTTATGCATTCATTAACGTCTCCAAAAATAAATCTATACAAAGGAATTAAAGCATATGACAACAGATTTGACAAAATCCAAACGAGAGCTGACTCGAACACATATATTATGGAAACATCAATAGTTCTTGCTCCTAAAGATATCAGAATTCCTAAGTTCTTTTTATTATCTTCTATAGTTGTATATGTGAAATTCCAAATCATAAGAATCGCTATAATTGCCAAAACAATTCCAATCGTACCAAACACTGGCATCCACCCTGCATTTTTCGCAGATATCATTCTCTCTATTTCACCCCAGAAACCACATAACGGAATATACACATATCCATTGTCATTTATTGTTCGAGTTTCTAACATCCATTTTAATGTAGCTTCATTATTTTCGAGATTTTTATCTAATTTTAGTTGCACGCTATTTACTAAATACTTATTCTCCGATAATACCTTCGACACAAAATTGTTCCCAATAATTGTTTGGCCATCAATACTATGTACCCCAGCAATCATTATATTTACTTGTTTTTTCAAATTATCTTCTATGTCAATATAATTTAGATTTATAAATATTTCATGCTCATTTAAACACTTATTCCAACCAGCAAGAGAAGACAAGTCATATTGATCATAAAATGACGAATCAAATCCACCATTATCCAAAAATGACGCATATTGTTCTATCTTATCAAAAGGCAAAATTGCTTTTGCAATTTGGTTGCTATTAAAATTCTCATCTATAATTACAGGAAACACATCATTTGAAACTACAATATCTCTATATTGGCATTTTTGCGTAAACAAAGGATATCCAATATAATTTATTGTTACACTATCTTCCAGCCCGTATTTAAACACCGATTCACTAAAGAATACTGAGCTATGAATTGAATCTGTCAATTCGTTTGCAAAAGAAATATATTTTCTTGTGGCATTTAATGACTTTGGATCCACTTTGTACAAGTCTAAAAACGGCTGTATTTCATTCATATTCGGATTTGTATCAACGATTCCTACGATTTCATAATCCCCAATATGTTTACCTAGCAAAAGCTCTATTGAAGAATCGTCGCTCTTGCTTAACATTATTAATTCAGCAAAAATTTTAGAAATCATGATTTGGAATCTTTTTTGAGGATACTTCCCCGAAACAATTTGCATCCCAAAATTATTTATTTCCTCAACTGACGGGCCGCAATACAACATCTTAAATGACAGCAAGTCTCCTGTTGCATCAAAAAACTGAGCCCAATACGTTTGAGAATCTCTTAATTCAATAGTTGGTCCTATTATGTTATTAATTTGATTAATATCGTATTTTGTCAACGAACTATTATTTACAGAAATACTTTCTTCTAGTTGAGAATAATAATTTTCTTTCTTTACTATAGCAACGCTCTCTTGATTATACTTTTCGCATGCTTTTAAAAAAATCTTTGTCGTATCGTTATAGGTAGCAGCCAATGAAAACTCAATAGCACTTAAACTTAACATCAAAACAATGATTGTCATTAGCAATCTTACCCATCTTTTTTTTATATTCTTAAATGCCATATCGGCAATAACTTTAAAACTTAATCGACTAGATTTAATTCCCAAAGTCTCAGTTGGTAATTTCTCTTCTTTATTTTCAAATTTTATTCGGTCTTCATATTGCACAACCTTGCCATCTTGCATTCGAATAATACAATCAGCATATATGTTTGCACTTTCTTCATCGTGGGATACCACCAAAACGCTTATCTCTTTAGACAACTCTTTTAGTAAATCAAAGATACCTTTACTTGTTTCGCTATCTAAATTCCCTGTTGGCTCATCTGCTAAAATCAATTTTGGGCTTTTAATTATTGCTCTAGCGATTGCAATCCTTTGTTTTTGCCCTCCTGACAAGCTAGATACTCTTCTATTCTCATATCCAGCCATTCCAACTTTCTCCAAAGCAAGTGCTATTTTAGAGAAGTCTTTTTCGCCTAATAACTCTAAAGCTATTTTTAAATTATCTTCGACTGTCATATCGTTCAAAAGATTATACTCTTGAAATACAAAGCCAATATATCGATTGCGATATTCGTTCAATTGTTCTATTTTAGTTTGACTAATTAGTTTGCCATCTATATAAATCTCTCCAGAATCACATGTATCAAGGCATCCGACAATATTTAGCAGCGTTGTTTTCCCACTACCACTTTTGCCCACGATAAACGATAGACCAGAATCTCTTATAAGTAAATCAATATTTTGAAGAGCTTTTACTTCTAATCCATCGTCTATTTGATATGTCTTGCTAACATTATGTAATTCAAGCATTATACTATGCTCCCATCTTTTCCTGGATCTCCTCGCTTGCCTGGAGAGGCCGTTCTTGGGTTATTCCAAATTGTATAAGATGTTGCTCCAGCTGCGCCACCTTCTCCTCTATTTCCAGCTCTACCAATTTCGCCACTCTCTATTTTAATAGTAATAGGTGCACTGACATTTTTATTGATGCCTTTTTTCGCATCACCACCATTTCCAGCATTGCCACCTTTTCCTCCATCTCCTGGATTTATGCACGTTACACCAAACTTACCATTTCGGCCTGCAGCTCCATTGCCTCCGTTGCCGCCATTGCCACCATGGCCACCATTACCGCCTTTTATTGTACCTTCAGCATAGCTTCCGAAACTTACACTTCCTGCTGTGTAAATTCCATATCCACCATTGCCGCCATCGGTGCCATTGGTACCCGGAGTTCCAGAATCTCCAGTAGATTCTCCATTTGTGCCGTTCGTTCCATCAACTCCATTAACTCCATAACCACCTAGGATGTATACATTACAATTAATAATAATACTTGTAGAAGACTTCGCGCAATATATTCCTGCCGTGCCGTCATCATTCACAATACCAACCCAAGCGTCGCCTCCATATATTTTGAAACAATCGCCTTGTAATGTCATATTTTGACATAATATTGCGCCTTTATCCGGGTTCTCAAGTGTTGCTTCTCCCGCCCTCAAAATAGTTGTATTTGTAGTATAAAGTTTTAAATTTGGGCATGAACTTGCATCTAGGACACTTTTGCTAGCTGGCGCCATAAATTCGATATTATTAAAGTTCATATACAATGTAGTTGAGCGACTATCAACAACAATTCGAGTATCTCTCCACTTCTTTCCATTTCCTTTAAATGTAATCCTATTGACACTAGAAGAAATTTTAAATGTAATATTATGCTTCGCTGTAGATGAGTTGCATTGAACAACAACAGCAGATTGCGTAATTGTTTGTGTTTTGTAATTGCTTGGAGTAATTGTTGAATAACTGAACTCAACTCCAATATTTCTATACAATTTTATATCACCATATTCACTATACCATAGATAATCTGGATCCTTTAAGTTGTCAAATGATAAAGTCGTTACTGTTGCTCCGTTCAACGTCCAGTATGCATCATACATCCTATCTTTTGGCGCATTAAGCTTTATTGTCTCATGCAATTTCATTTCGCTTGGATTACTAATTGGTTCATCCCAATCCAATGAATCTATATCGTAAGTTAAATACACTTTAACAGGTTGTTGTACAATAGAAACTGTTATATTCTCTGTAATGTTTTCGATATCTTTATTCATAATACAAAATGTTTCATTGCCATTCTGAATATATTTATATTTAATGTTGTATTTATAGCAATCAGTTAAACTGTAGCCATAAACATCTGGAGATAATACTGTATAATTATCGCCATATTGCACTTCAATAGGCTTTCCACCATTAATTGTTAGTTGGAATTTCTTCTTCTCGTATTTCCCGTACAATGTAACAGCAGTTGAATCAAAGCCTTCAGCCGATTTATCGAATTTGAAATTTGGAACAGACCCATACCCTGGAGTTAAATCATCAATATTGCCCCCTATTTCAAATTTAAATGGGTCATTTAACTCAGATGAAAAGCACCAACCTTTAAAAGTATAACCCTTAACCTCTAATTGATTTTCTTCTAATCCGAAAATACTACTTGTAATTAAATCATGATATTTGACAACTCTCTTTGCTGTAGTAGCAGGCAAATCTTGTGAACTTGGATATACAAATGTAATTATATATTTTTCTATTAACCAGTTCGGAGTGATCACATAATCATTTTCACTTTCGCCTAGAGAAATACTAAATGGATGATCTCCTAAATAATAGCCCTCTTTTTGTCCTCCAGTCATTAGAATATAATGCTCTTTTAGATTAACCAATTGGTTCATTAAATCGATTTGTGTAGGTTGTGGTTTATTTGTTACAAAATTTTCTCCATCCCACCAAAGAATCGTATTGTTTTCAAAGCATACTTTTATTGTCAAATATTGCATTATCCATCTTGCGTTTAAAATCATACTATCTGCTAATAGAGTTGCTTTGCTGTTGCCATCTGAGAAAGTAATCAAATTGCCTTGAGAATCTTCCCATCCTTCAAATTCCCAGCATTCTCTAGCTTCAGGAACAGGCAATTTAAATAGGTGATCATAATAGTATTCATCATTTGTTTCACTTGAATCATACCATAAAGCTCCATCAACAAATAATTCAACACGAACAGATTTAACATAATCTTTTACAACAACGCTACCTTCGTTATTAAATGTAAAAGTCAAATAATATATTCCTTTCCCCAATACATACCCGTGATCATAATTTAATTCTACACGCACAAAGTCTTCATTGAATAATTCAATATTTGTAAATGAGCCCTCAATATCGACTCTCTTAGATGAATTTAGTTGAAACATAATCGTTTTAATATTATTCTCTGATTGTATACTAAATTCATTCCCAACAATAATTAAAGGCATATTAATATCAATTTCGAAATCATTATGATTTGTTATATATATTGTATATGTTTTGTTTTTTTCTAAAAATAAGTTATTGCCTTCATGAACAACAATGTCATTAGCTTTATAAATATCAAATTGACATCCGCTGTTCACAACATAATCGCCAGTTACAAATGGAGTAAATCTATAAACTGAATCTAGCACCAAATCTGCTGTTTGTAGTTCGCCAATTGATACATTTTTTATACACTCTTCATTAATATTGCATGCAAATTCACTCACACTAGCGTCTAATTGAACATAATACGAACCCTTTTGCAAATATGCTTTATTACCATCAAATAATTCAACCAAATGAATTGGATCTATATATACTTTTGCAGCGCTATATGACAATGCATATTCTTGCTCATATTTACAATCATAGTAGTAGAATACTTTGCTATTAGTTTCAGTGCCTGAAATTAAGTTATTTATAGAGCGCTCGTCTTCAAGCTCCATTTTGCCACTGTAAGCAGATTCACTTTCTATAATAATGTAATAATCTTCCATTTCGCCAAATAAATAATTGACCATTAATTTATTTTGGAAGATAAACCCGCTATTTAGAATATTTAGACGATTATCACAAACATAAACACTAATATAATTTACATTATCGCTAATATTATTTAAAGAGAAGAATTTAGCGTTTTGATTAGTATTATATAGATGATAATAATATATACCATTTTCTAATTCTAAATCTTCATTAATCCCTACTGTTGTTTTTGAAGGATAAATCTCTAGTTCGTATGCTGCTACTATATTAGAGTCATTGTTACTTACTAATAAGGAATAATCGACATTAGCCTCAAACACAATTGGAGATGCTAGATCTACTTTTTGTTGATTACCACTTCTCTTATTTAACAAATAAACATCAAAACAATTTTTCGTACTAGTAAATTGTACTGTATATGATTGTGTATATGGGACCTTAACAGCAAACGAATCACGTCTCCCTCCAACCAAATTTTTATGAATAGTTTGTTGAGTAGTAATACTAAAGCAACCATCTTCCTTTTCAATCTCAAATAGTTGAATATCATAGTTGCTTCCATAATTATTTGAAAGATCAAGATAGAATACATCAGAGTCATTAGCGCCTAAATCATTACCAATAACAAACTTAATACCAGCTTCAGCATATGATGTTTTATTTTCCGCGTTTATATAATAGTACGAAGAAAACGAATCTCCTCTTTGCAAATAAGCCTCATCACATAGTGCCATTTGAGCATAATTATGGCGCGCATTTGTTGGAGTTCTTAACATCCCTAAATTGATTTCGGTATTATGTACATCGTTTTGTTCAATAACAGGGCTACATCCACCCAAAAATCCAAACGTGTCATTTGCAAAATCAAAAACGGTTTTTATCAATGAAATTGGGCCTGGTAGTTCCATTTCGCATAGGAACATACCAAAGTCAACTATTGATTCGACATACCCTATTACATCAGTCGCCGCAACATCAGCATTTTTCTCTTTTTTATAATTCCCAGAATATGAAACAAACGCTATATAATCATCATCATCTGTGACTTGATTATTATATGAAAGCAATGTTAGATTCTCACTTACATTTTTTACAAGGCCGACTTCATTCCCTTCTGTGTTAAAGCCAGAATCTATATATCCATTTAATACAAGATATTCATCAGCCCATAAAGTAACAAAATCTATTCTAAACTGATTGTATGATTTGTTATAAACTGTATTTGCTTGGAACAATGCTACATAAGATATAAAATCATAAAAATGACAATTATTTGGATTTGGATACTCTTTTGTTTGTATTGCAAATCCATATTTCTCGCCGATATAAGTTGTTTGGTTCTCTTCTAAGAACAAACGGCTAGGTACATATCTAGTAATTAAATCTATACAACCGCAATTTAAAACAACTTCATTTTGTGTTAATTTTTCACTTTCTTGCTCAACTGTTAATTCTTCATTTTCGCTATCGGCATACGCATATGTCGTCGACCCCAAAGAAATAAATACTAAGCACAATAAAATCGTAAAGATTGCAAACGCAATGAAACTTTGTTCTACTTTTTTTAACATAGTTTTACCTTCCTGTCCTTTTGTTAGTCTTACAAATATAATTATTTAGTTAAAATACGCGAAAAATGCGTAAAACTATTAAAACCTCATATTTGCATATTTAGTATAAATGCTGATTTTTGCCAAGCCAAGACGATTTTTTGCCAAAATAGCAAAATCACATGTTATTGATTATATTCAGCCTCTTGTCTTAAGAATGTTAAAAGCATTGAATTTCGCTTAAAAATAATATTATTCGCAATCATCTTAGAAACTACTTGTTTTGTGCCTAAAATCATGACAGCCTTTTTACCACGAGTAATACCTGTATATAATAAATTTCTTGTTGCTAGCATTGGGCTATTTTCAAATAGCACTAATAGCGCAACTTTAAATTCACTACCTTGAGATTTATGAACAGTAATTGCATAAGCTAATTGAATCTCATCAAATGTGCCCATGTCATACATAACAAATTTAGAATCTTCATATTCAACAAGCATCTTCTTATTTAGCGGATCCACTTCTCTAACGAAGCCCATCTCTCCATTAAATACACCCTTGCCTGTTATGTTATCTAGAGTTGTCCATTCAAGTTCGTAATCGTTTTTAATATGAATAACTTTATCGTTTGGTCTAAACTTTCTAGCACCAATTACAAGCTCTTTATCTTCTTGTTTTGGATTTAGAGCTTCTTGCATTTGTTCATTTAATTTATCTATGCCGGCAAGTCCTTTCTTTGCTGGAGCTAGAACTTGAACATCATCAATTGACACGTTGAAATATTTTGGGATTCTATTAGATACTAAATCAACAAGTTGAGGAATTAAATCCTTTTGGAGATTTGCTTCTTTAAAGAAAAAGTCTGTGCTCTTGTTGTCAAGTTTAATCATTCTTCCTGCATTAACTTCATGAGCGTTTATAGATATCATAGAGCCATCGCCTTGTCTAAAGATTCTATTCAAAAAGCTAACAGGAATTACATTAGAATTAATCATATCAGATAGAACGTTGCCTGCGCCTACTGATGGTAATTGATCTTTATCTCCAACGAATATAACTCTTGATGATGGACGTATAGCATTTAGCAAACTCTTCATGATATATATATCGCACATAGATACTTCATCAACAATAATTACATCGCTTGTTAATTGATTTGTTTCGTTATATTGGAATCTAAAGAAGCCATCTTCAACAACTAATCCTAATAATCTATGGATTGTCTTTGCATCATATCCTGTTGATTCGCTCATTCTCTTTGCAGCTCTTCCAGTTGGTGCACACAAAGCAAAGGTTTTATGGATGTTATTTAACATAGCAACGATGGCTTTTATGATGGTTGTTTTACCTGTTCCAGGACCACCTGTAATGACAGAAACCCCATACATCAAGCTATTTTTGATCGCTTCGACTTGTTTTTCATCAAGCGTAATACCATTCAAAGATTGGTATGTATTTAGGTCTGCATCTATATCCATGAGGAACATATTTTGCTTATTTTGAGATAACTCTACTAGCTTTTTAGCAATGAATTTTTCATTGTCATAAAGCACTCTAGACATTATCGCTTCTCTACCTTCAACTTCAATTGAAATAATTTCATTTTCGTTTTCGCACTTTCTTAAACAAGTCTCAACTATGTCCTCATCAAATGTTCTATCTAATCCTAAAAGGTCAATTGTTCTATTCAATAAATCATTATGGAATAGGTATGTATGGCCAAGTTTATCTGCAACATCTGTTACCGTATACATAATGCCAGCTTTAATTCTTTGTTCACCTTTTAGTTCATATCCAAGCTTTATAGCAATTTTATCTGCAGTCAAAAATCCTATGCCATCTATGTCTTTAATGATTTGGTATGGGTTAGCTTCTAAAACTCTCTTTGTATCCTCTCCATAGGCCTTATATAGCTTCAAAATGGTATTGATGCTTAATTCATGAGCTTGGAGTTCAATTACTAAATTCTTCAAAAAAATTAGGCTGTTAAATCTATCTACAAGTTCGACTGCTCTATCGTAACTAATGCCCTTAACTTTAGACAACTCTGTTGGGCTTTCAGATAGCACATCAAATGTTCTTTCTTTGAACGTTGATACAATCTTCTTTGCAGTTATATCTTTAACGCCTCTAAATAAACCAGAAGATAGGTATGCCACCATCTCTTCTTCTTTTGTTGGAAGCAAGCATGCACATTTTTCTACTTTGAACTGCTCGCCATATTTTGGGTCTTGAATGTAGTCGCCTTCGACAACTAATTTCTCCCCTTCATATAAATCAGGGAAGTATCCAACGCATGTAACATATTCAAGACCGGCATAAACATCAACGATAGTATATCCAGTCTCATTGTTTACATATATTACGCTTACTACTTCCCCTTCTAATTTCATTAAATATCCTTTGCTGCTTTTTGTATCTCTTCTACTTTATCACATTTTTCCCATGGTAAATAGTCCTTACCGAAATGACCATAGTTTGTTGATTTAGCAAAGATAGGTTCTCTTAAGTGAAGATTCTCAATAATAGCCAAAGGTCTGAAATCAAATACCTTATATAAAATCTTAGAGATTTGTTCGTCGCTATACTTACTTGTTCCAAATGTATGAACTTGTAGAGCAACTGGGTGAGCAACACCGATAGCATAAGCGATGTCTAATTGACATCTATCTGCAATACCGCTAGCTACGATATTCTTACATGCATATCTAGCCATATAAGCCGCAGATCTATCTACCTTTGTAGCATCCTTTCCTGAGAATGCACCGCCACCGTGTGGGCAATATCCGCCGTATGTATCTACGATAATCTTTCTACCTGTTAAACCGCTATCTCCGTGTGGTCCACCGATAACGAATTTTCCAGTTGGGTTAATGTAGAACTTTGTATCTTCCTTAATTAAATTACGTGGAATAACTTCATCTATTACATACTTTTTGATATCTTTTCTCAAATCTTCAATTGAGACATCTTCTGAGTGTTGAGCAGATACAACAACTGCATCCACAGCAACTGGTGTTCCATTTTCGTAAACAACAGTAACTTGAGCCTTGCCATCTGGTCTTAAATACTTTAAGATACCTTCTTTTCTAACTTGAGTTAATCTTCTTGTTAATTTATGAGCTAAAGTAATTGGCATTGGCATTAATTCTTCTGTTTCTCTACATGCATAACCAAATACCATACCTTGGTCTCCAGCACCGATTAAATCGTACTTATCTTTTCCGCTTTCTCTATTTTCAACTGATGAGTCAACGCCCATAGCAATATCTGCAGATTGTGGGTCAACTCTAACCATAACTTCACAAGTATTACCATCAAAGCCTTTTGCTTCATCATCGTATCCGATTTCAATAATTGCCTTTCTTGCAATTGCTTCGAAATCAACATTCTTAGCCTTTGTAGTAACTTCTCCTGTTAATAATGCAAATCCAGTATTGCAGCATGTTTCTAATGCTACACGAGATGTTGGATCTTGTTCTAATAATGCATCCAAAACTGAGTCTGAAATTTTATCGCAGACTTTATCTGGATGTCCTTCTGTTACGCTTTCGCTTGTAAATAAATATTTTTCCATTTTTTCTCCTAATTAAGTAAGGTCACCACCTGAGCAGATAGTGACCTTACATTCTATCTTTCAAGTAATCTTGCAGGATTTAGCACCTTTCGAGAGGTTGCTGTGTGTTCATAGGGCCTGTCCCTCCCACACTCTCTATAGAATAATTAATATAGATTCTTTTGTATTAGCCGTCGATATCTTCGTCTAAAGCGAACTTATCTTCGATTACATCTTCGTTGATTCTGTTCATTTCAGATAGCTTAGATACTGTTGTTACATCTCTGTAGCACTTCATACCTGTACCAGCTGGGATTAACTTACCAATGATGATGTTTTCCTTTAAGCCCTTCAAGTGGTCAACCTTACCCTTCATAGCGGCATCAGCTAACATTCTTGGAGTTTCTTGGAATGAAGCAGCAGATAAGAATGATTCAGAAGATAAAGATGTCTTTGTAATACCTTGTAGAATTCTCTTACCTAATGCTGGCTCGCCTTCTTCAGCAACTGTCTTTTGGTTAACTTCTTTGAATGTTTGGAAGTCTACGATATCACCAACTAGGAATCCTGTTGTACCTGCGTCTGTGATTCTAACCTTGCTTAACATTTGTCTGATGATGATTTCCAAGTGCTTTTCGTTGATTTCAACGTTAGATACTTCGTATGTCTTCTTAACTTCAGCAATGATGTAGTCTTGAACAGCACCGATACCCTTTGTCTTTAATAGTTCTTGTGGGTAAATGTTACCTTCTGTGATTCTATCACCGGCTTCAACTGTATCACCTGTCTTAACGATAATCTTTCTGTTGTAATCGATTTCATACTTTTCTTCTTTTGGTTCACGAGTAATTGGATCAACTCCAGATACTGTAACGATTCTCTTTGTACCATCTTCTACTGTAACCTTACCAGCGATGTTAGAAATAACTGCTTGACCTTTTGGTTTTCTTACTTCGAATAATTCTTGTACACGAGGAAGACCGTTTGTGATATCGCCTGTTGTAGCAACACCACCAGTGTGGAATGTTCTCATTGTTAACTGTGTACCTGGTTCACCAATTGATTGGGCTGCGATAATACCAACAGCTTCACCAACTTTAACGATGTTACCAGATGCTAAGTTCTTACCGTAACACTTAGCGCATACGCCATCTTTACATTGACAAGATAGGTTAGATCTAATCTTTAATGTCTTGATACCAGCCTTATCAATCTTCTTAGCGTCTGCAGGCTTAATCATTGTATTGTCTGCAACTAGAACTTCGCCGTTTGCATCTACAACATCACCGATAACAAATCTTCCGTCGATCTTTTCGATGAAGCTTTGACCAGCCTTGCCGTTTAATACAACTTCGTTATGTCCATCTTCTGTAGCAACTGGGATTCTAGCGATCTTAGCATTGTAGATTTCGATAACCTTATCTGCATCAATAACTGTACCCTTCTTAAACATGATGCTACCATCCTTGTTTAGAATATCGCCTAGAAGTTTTTGTCCTTCAATAGCCTTAGCTAATTTAATTAAATCTTCGTTTCTGATTGTTACACCGTTCTTGTCGCCGCAATCTTCTTCTGTAACAACTACGTGGTGACATACATCAACCAAACGTCTTGTTAAGTAACCAGAGTCAGCTGTCTTTAACGCTGTATCGGCCATACCCTTACGTCCACCGTGTGCTGAAATGAAGTATTCCAAAACTGATAGACCTTCACGATATGATGACTTAATTGGAAGCTCGATATCTTTACCAGATGTAGAAGCCACGATACCTCTCATACCGCAAAGTTGTGAAATTTGTCCGATACCACCACGGGCACCTGATTCAGCCATCATCCAAATTGGGTTGTATACGTCTTTGTTCTTTTCTAGTAACTTAGATACTTGATCCTTAGCTTCTGTCCAGATCTTGATAGTTTCGCTATAACGTCTATCTTCGCTAACGATACCCATTCTTTGACCTCTTTCGATTTGTTGTACTTTCTTAGAAGCTTCTTCTAGGATACCTGCCTTATCTGCTGGAACGTGCATATCGAATACAGATGCTGTGTTACCAGAAATTGTAGAGAACTTATAACCGATAGACTTGATGTTATCCAAAACTATTGATGTTTCTGTAGCACCCTTAGCTGCGAATACCTTATCTACGATTACAGATAATTGCTTCTTACCAATTCTTGAATTGATCTTGAATTCTAATGTTGTGTTATCGTTTGGATTGATAACTGTCTTCTTATCATCAGCTAAATCTCCGCTATCTAGACCATAATAGATATCTTGTGGGATAGCTTCGTTGAAGATAATCTTACCAACAGTTGTCTTAACTCTCTTAGAAACCTTGTTACCTAGAGCGTCTAACTTTTCAATTCTAACTTCAATTTCCTTTTGTAGAGAAATTTGCTTTAATTGATAAGCCATCTTAGCTTCAGCAACATTTCTAAATACTCTTCTTTCTGAAGAAATCTTTTCTGGGTTTTCATCCATTGTTAAATAGAAGCAGCCGATAACGATATCTTGTGATGGAGATACAACTGGCTTACCATCAGATAACTTCAAAATGTTGTTTGTAGATAACATTAAGAATCTAGCTTCAGCTCTTGCTTCAAGTGATAGTGGAACGTGAACAGCCATTTGGTCACCATCGAAGTCAGCGTTGAAGGCTGTACATACAAGTGGGTGAAGCTTAATAGCTCTTCCTTCTACGATTACTGGTTCAAAAGCTTGAATAGATAATCTGTGTAATGATGGAGCACGGTTCAATAGAACTGGGTGATCCTTAATAACTTCTTCCAAAATATCCCAAACTTCTGCTGATGGGTTTACATCGATTAACTTCTTACCGCTGTGGTTGTTTGTAGCTAAACCTCTAGCGATTAATTCGTGTAATACGAATGGCTTGAATAATTCAAGAGCCATTTCTCTTGGAAGACCGCATTGATACATCTTTAATTCTGGTCCTACAACGATAACTGAACGTCCTGAGAAGTCAACACGCTTACCAAGTAAGTTTAGACGGAAACGACCTTGCTTACCCTTTAAAGACTCTGTTAATGACTTAGCCTTCTTGTTATTTGTTGTAATAGCCTTACCTCTACGACCATTATCGATAAGAGCATCTACAGCTTCTTGTACGATTCTCTTTTCGTTTCTTAAGATGATTTCTGGAGTACCATACTCTAACATCTTCTTTAGACGGTTGTTACGCATGATAACTCTTCTATATAAATCGTTTAAGTCTGATGCAGCAAACTTTCCACCGTCTAATTGAACCATTGGTCTTAAATCTGGTGGTAAAACTGGAAGTACATCAAGAACCATCCATTCTGGCTTGTTACCAGATGTTCTGAATGCTTCTACAACTTCAAGTCTCTTTACGGCTCTAACCTTTGTTTGGCCTTCTTTTGCTGTAGCAATGATTTCCTTTAATTTAGCTGATTCAGCTTCTAGGTCGATTTGCTTTAATAATTCTTTAATAGCTTCACCGCCCATTCCAACTTTGAATGAACCATCGCCAAATTTATCGCAAGCTTCTAGATATTCTCTATCATCGATTACTTGCTTGTATTCGAAATCTGTTGAACCTGGATCTAATACGATATATTTTGTGTAGTAAACTACTAGTTCAAGTTCCTTTAGAGGAATGTCTAGTAATTGGCTCATTCTATATGGAGCACCCTTTAGGTACCAAATATGAGTAACTGGGCAAGCAAGTTCAATGTGACCCATTCTTTCACGTCTTACTGATCTAGCAACAACGTCAACGCCACATCTATCACATGTGATGCCTTTAGCCTTCATTTTCTTATATTTACCACAAGCACATTCGTAATCTTTAACTGGTCCAAATATTCTTTCGCAGAACAAACCGCCGAATTCTGGCTTTTGTGTTCTGTAGTTAATAGTTTCAGAGTTTACTACTTCACCATGAGACCAACTTCTAATTGTCTCTGGAGAAGCAATACCTATTTTAATTGAACTAAAATTATTTACATCTGCCATTTTCTAATTCTCCTTTCTACTACTCATCAGATCCGTTATCTGAGAAACTGCTGTTGAATTGTGATAATAAATCACTGATTCCTGCAGCATCGTCATCTTCATCATTGCTGATTAAATCTGATGCTTCATTGTAGCTTGCGTCAGCTCCGTCAAAGTCTAAACCTAAATCGAAGTTTGCACTATCTTCATCGATATCGAAGTGAGGAGTAATGCTAATTGTTTCTTTTGGTTCATCTGTTGAGAATGTATCTTGACGCTTTGTTGTTGTGACAGTATCAACGTCTGTATAATCTCTGATTCCAACTTCTTCATCCTTATCGTTAAGAACCTTAACTTCTAGACCTAGAGCTTGGAATTCTTTCATTACAACCTTGAATGATTCTGGAGTACCAGCTTCTGGGATTGGGTTGCCCTTTACGATAGCGTCGTATGCCTTTTGTCTACCCATTACATCGTCTGACTTGTTTGTCAAAACTTCTTGTAGGATATGAGAAGCACCGTAAGCTTCTAGAGCCCAAACTTCCATTTCACCGAAACGTTGTCCACCGAATTGAGCCTTACCACCTAGAGGTTGTTGTGTGATTAGAGTGTACTTACCAGTAGATCTAGCGTGCATCTTTTCATCAACCATGTGGCATAGTTTCAACATGTACATATAACCAACTGTAACTGGGTTTTCGAATGGTTCACCTGTTCTTCCATCGTAGATAGTTAACTTACCATCTTTCTTTGGATCGTGCTTTCCATCAACAGCTAAGTTGATATCTGACTTTAATCTTTCGTCTTGGAATAATTCCTTGATATCTGATTCTGTTGCACCATCGAATACTGGTGTAGCAACCATCATACCAAGCTTCTTAGCAATATAACCTAAGTGAACTTCTAAGACTTGTCCGATGTTCATACGTGAAGGAACGCCTAGAGGGTTTAACATGATTTGTAATCTTGTACCATCTGGTAAGAATGGCATATCTTCTCTTGGAAGAACTCTTGAAATAACACCCTTATTACCGTGACGTCCTGACATCTTATCACCTACACCGATCTTTCTCTTTTGAGCGATGTATACACGAACTAACTTAGTTACGCCAGCTGGTAGGTCATCCTTTTCTTTTCTTGTATAAACCTTAACATCAATAACAACACCTGATTGGCCGTGTGGTAAGCATAGAGAAGAATTCTTAACTTCCTTACCCTTTTCACCGAAGATAGCTCTCATTAACTTTTCTTGTGGTGTTAAATCAACTTCACCCTTAGGGCTTGTTCTACCAACAAGGATATCTGATGAATCAACAGCTGTACCGATTCTTACGATACCGTTTTCATCTAGGTTTCTTAGAGCAGCTTCACCAACACCTGGGATATCTCTTGTGATTTGTTCATCACCACGAGATGTGTTTCTAGATGTGATTTCGAACTTTTCAATATGTAATGATGTAAATACATCATCCTTAACTAAATCTTCATTGATGATAATAGCGTCTTCGTAGTTGTAACCTTCCCATGATGTATAACCGATAAGAATGTTTCTACCTAAAGATAATTCACCGTTGTTTGTAGCAGGACCATCAGCTAGAACCATACCCTTGAATACTTGTTGACCCTTAGATACGATTGGCTTTTGGTTGATACATGTACCAGCGTTAGATCTTTCGAACTTTTGAAGATATACTGTTTCATCACCATGATCTGTAGCGATAACGATCTTTGTAGAATCTACAAACTTAACTACACCATCGAACTTAGAAATAGCAAGAACACCACTATCGTAAGCGATCTTGTGTTCAATACCTGTAGCGATCATTGGAGCTTCAGTTCTTAATAGAGGTACAGCTTGACGTTGCATGTTAGAACCCATTAGGGCACGAGCTGTATCGTCGTTTTCTAGGAATGGGATTAAAGCTGAAGCAACTGAGATTAATTGCTTTGGAGATACATCAATGTAGTCAACCTTATCAATGTTAACTTCACGAATATCGTCCTTAATACGACACATAGCACGGTTTTGTACAAATGTACCATCTTCGTTAAGTGGTGTATTTGCTTGTGCTAGGATGAACTTATCTTCGTCATCAGCTTGTAAATATTCAACATCGTCTGTTACAACTGGAACCATAACTCCGTTAATTTCTTTCTTAACAACCTTTCTATATGGAGCTTCGATGAAGCCATATTCGTTGATTCTAGCATAAGAAGCTAATGAAGAAATAAGACCGATGTTTTGACCTTCTGGAGTTTCGATAGGACATAGACGACCATAGTGTGTATGGTTGATATCACGAACTTCGAAACCAGCTCTTTCTCTGTTTAAACCACCAGGTCCTAAAGCAGATAACTTTCTCTTGTTTGTTAATTCTGCAGCTGGGTTATGGTGATCCATAACTTGAGATAATTGGTTTGTGCAGAAGAATTGTCTGATTACCATAGCAATTGCTCTAACATTTAGGAATTGTTGAATCTTGTAATCTGAATCTTCAGCAGTTCTTGACATATTTTCCTTGATTGTCTTATCAAGTCTTGTCATACCTTCTCTGAACTTTTGTTGTAATAATTCGCCTACGCAACGAACACGTCTGTTAGCTAAGTGGTCGATGATATCTGTAGCACCGATGCCATGGCTTAGTCCTAAGTTGTTGCTGTATGAAGCTAAAATATCGTCAACTGTTAAGTGCTTAATTACTAAATCGTCAACATGAGCCTTGATTTGTTCAAGTAATTCTTCACCCTTGAATTGTTCTTGTAATTCCTTTAATGCTGGTAGGTAAACCTTTTCTTTGATTCCTAAAGCATCTGGATCACAATCTGGGATGATAGCCTTTAGGTCAACTGTGTTATTACCACGAACCTTAACTACCTTACCTGCTTCTTCTTCAAGAGGAGATAGAACTGAAATAGAAATAATACCAGCATTTTGAATGTTGTTAGCGATTTCCTTAGAGATTTCAGTTCCCTTTGTTGCGATAACTTCGCCGTTTTCGTCGATTGCATCTTCTGCAAGTTTTAAGCCTACAACTCTTTCTACATAAGATAACTTCTTGTTAACTTTGTATCTACCTACTCTCATTAGGTCGTATCTCTTGTAGTCGAAGAATAATCCTTGAATTAATCTTTCAATACCTTCTTCTGTAATTGTTTCGCCTGGACGTTGCTTTCTGTAAAGTTCTGTCTTAGCTTCTTCAATATTCTTTGTTGTATCTTTTTCGATTGTATTTAGTAAAAGTGGTTCTTCACCAAAGATTTGCTTTAATTCCTTGTCTGTACCTTCCTTTAATAAGCAACGGATAAGAACAGTTGATGGGAATTTACGTCTTCTATCTACATAAACAGAAACTGTTTCAGATTGATCTTGCTTGAATTCAACCCATGCACCTCTGTGTGGCATGATTTGTGTAGAGAATCTTGGCTTACCTGTCTTTTGATCTTTTTCGAATGTGTTATAAACGCTAGGGCTTCTAACTAATTGGCTTACTACAACACGTTCAGTACCATTGATGATAAATGAACCTGCTTCAGTCATCTTAGGAATTTCACCCATGTATACATCATCTTCCATTACTTCGCCAGTGCTTACTCTTGTAAGTCTGATTCTTACTTTTAATGGAATTGTGTAAGAACGTTCACCATCTTTACATTCTTTGATGGTGTACTTTGGAGTTCCATCTAGGGAGAAACCTAGATATTGTAGCTCAAATCTTCCAGCTCTATCTACGACTGGAGAGAAGTCATCTAAAACTTCTTGGATGCCAGTTGTTACAAACTTGTTGTAAGAACCAACTTGAGCTTCAAGCAAATATGGCATTGGTAGAACTTCTTTAATATGAGAGAAAGAATCTCTAACTGTGTTGCCGTATTTAACTTTGTGAGTCATATTATTTTGAGGCATGTCGTCCCCTCCTTATAAAATTTTCACTTATAAAGCTATAAAGAGCGCATAGTACGCCTAATATAGCGTGCGACTAATAATTTACACGCATTATAATTAAGTGTCAAACGATTTTTTAACTTTTTTCAAAAAATTTTTTTTCGTGTAAAATTTATGTAAAATTAGCAAAAAAGTACCTGCTATTGGGCTATTTTTGTAAAATTTGCGTAAAATTTTATGTCAATTTTCTCTCCACGTACGCACGCCTAATATTGACTAAATATATACAATATAGTAGAATTTTAGAATATGAGACTAGACAAATTTTTGAAGGTTAGCAGAATAATAAAAAGAAGAACTATCGCAAACGAAGCATGCGATGCTTCCCGTGTTGAACTAAATGGAAGAAACGCAAAAGCAGGCGCTCAGGTTAAGGTTGGCGATATAGTTACACTTCACTTTGGAGACACAAATTTCAAGTTCAAAATACTTAATGTTCCAGAGGTCGCAAAGAAAGAAGATGCTGCTTCCCTATACGAGGTAATATATGAAGATTAGTGTCATTTTAGCATGCGCAGGCACTGGATCTAGAATGAATCTTGGATTCAATAAATTGCGTTATGATGTAGGCGGAATGACCATTTTTGAAAAGACTTTATCTAATTTTATCCGTGACGATATATCTCAAATAGTTATTACATCAAATAAGGACGATTTCGATTATTTCACAAAAGCTGTTTTAAATGTCGAAACAAATTGTGTAGTAACTCTTGGCGGTCAAACAAGACAAGAAAGTATATATAACGCCCTTTTATCTTTAGATAAAGATACAGATTATGTAATTATTCACGATGGAGCAAGACCATTCGTTACAAAGCAAATAATTGATGATGCGCTAAAACTTGCAATAGATAAAGGCAATGCTATAGTATGCACTTCTCCTGTTGATTCTCTTCGTCAAATCGAAGGAACAAAGACAAAGGCAGTTAACCGTAGCGATTATCTAATTGTACAAACTCCACAAATATTTAAATATGATTCTATTTTGCGTGCATATGAAAGCGCGCGCGGTAACAATGACAATAATTTCTTAGATGACGCGTCTGTATATGAAAAATATGTAGGTCCTATCTATATCGCTCATGGCTCTAAAGAAAATATTAAGATCACAACAAAAGACGATTTAGATAGATTCATCCCAAAGAATTATTTCGTTGGATGCGGATGGGATACACATGAATTAGTAGAAAATAGAAAGCTTATCTTAGGTGGCGTTGAAATTCCTCATACAAAAGGTCTTTTAGGACACAGCGATGCGGATGTATTAACACACGCCATTATGGATGCCCTTCTTGCAGCTTCTCACAATAAAGATATTGGACATTTATTCCCAGATACCGATGGTAGATACAAGGATATATGCTCATTGCTTTTACTTGAGGAAGTTGTTAAAATACTAAAGGCAGATAACTTTGTTATAAATAATATAACAGCAGTTATTATGGCCCAAAAACCAAAGCTTGCCCCACATCTAAACGCAATTCAAGCTATGCTTGCAAAGACAATGCAAATCGATGAAAGCAAGATTACACTAACATCAACAACTACAGAAAAATTAGGCCTAGTTGGCCACGAAGAAGCAATATCTGTTAACGCATATTGCTCACTATATAAGGACTAATATGGAAAAGAAGAAACTTACAAAAAGCGACATTACTGCATCTGATGCCATTTATATCATATTCACAATTGTAATTGGATTCTGCTTCTTAGCATGTGCAGTAGTATCTATCTTTTTAATCGTATCTGGATGCGTATGGCTTGTTAAAGCATTCTCTCTAGAATCAGCTCTAGTATTTAAAACTTTAGTTTTAACAATTCTAATGCTACTATCTTCTGCCCTATTTGTTTATTTAGATTATAGAATCTTTATAACAGTAAGAAAGTCTATTTCTTCATACCTTGTAGAAAGAAAAGAAATTCTTGCTGATTTAGAAAAAGAAGAACAAGATTCTAATTCTTAAACACCACATCAGCTTTAACGGCATAATGATCAGAATAGTAGACGGCTTGTCCGTCTATTTCTTTATGCTCATCTAATATATTGAAGTCTTTAGCGAAAAACCCTGATGTTGTAAATATAAAATCAATTGAAGAATCAAATGTAATACTCTTTCCACCAAAGTCTTGGTATGTAATACCATATTCTGTATTAATTGCTGAATCTTGAGTTGATGTCATAATCTCGGAGATTTTTGAATAGCATTCAGAATCCTTTGTCGTATTAAAGTCCCCACAAACTATGGCCTCTTTATCATCTGCCTTTACTCTATCAATAATCATTTGAATTTCTTTTTCTCTTGCACTTTCAGATGCAACCTCTAAATGCACACAATAAATGCTAATTTCTCTTTGAGTTTCAATCTCTTTAAAGACACCATGTACACATATTCTCAAAAATGGCGCACCAAATCCTTTAGATTCCTTGTCTGGAGTATTAGATAACCAGAACATATCTTTAGATATCAATTCTAATTTTGTTTTATCATAAGCAATAGCAAGTCCTTCTTGAGATTCGTCAACAGTTCTTGAATACCAAATAACATCATAAGTTTCACTCGTTTGCTCTTTAATGTATTGATATTGATTCTTTTTAACTTCTTGCATGCATAAAATTGTTGGAGCTTGTTCCTTTATATGCTCAACAAGATATGGCTTTCTATAACTCCACGCATGGGTTTTTGTATCCGTCGCTGTATTTTGACGGATATTATAACTCATTATCGAAATATTAGTTCCATCTGGAATTTCCACCTTTTTATCGCAAGCGATAAACGTTGTAGATAAGATAATTGCAAATACTGCAATTAATAATATAGTTAGTACCCTTTTCATATAATCCCCTTTTATATCTATAGTTTAAAGTTTAATGGCAATAATTCTCCTAATGTATATACTGATTCATCTTCGCCATCAAATAAGATAATCTTGAAGTCCTTATTGCAAAACTCTCTCATTACTTGTCTACAAGCGCCACATGGTGGACAGAATTCTATCTTATCCTTTCCGCCAACAATTGCTATTGCGCTAAATTCTCTTTCGCCCTCAGAGATTGCTTTAAAAAATGCTGTTCTTTCTGCACAGTTCGTCATTGAAAATGACGCATTCTCAATATTACATCCTAAATAGATTTTGCCATCCTTTGTTTTAAGAGCAGCCCCAACTTTGAATTTTGAATATGGCACATATGCCTTCTCTCTTGCTTGAATAGCTTTATCTATTAAATCCTTATACATCGCAAATCTCCTTTAATACAGACTTTGTCATTCTTGAGTCTTCAATCTTGAAATAATCTAATATTGTGCCAGCAATATAATCAAAGCCAGCTCTTGTTCCTAAGTTTTCTGGACGAACCTTGTGTCCATAGAATAATACTGGTACATATTCTCTTGAGTGATCTGTACTTTCTGTTGATGGATCGCAACCATGGTCTGCAGTAATAATTAAGATATCGTCATCTCTCATTCCACGAAGGAATTTAGATAGATAGTTATCAAATGAAGTCATTGCCTTTGCATATCCATCAATATCGTTTCTATGGCCATATAACATATCGAAATCAACTAGATTTACAAAACATAGACCATCGAAATCCTCTTGTTGTAATTCTAGTGTCTTTTCCATGCCATCATCGTTATTTATGGTTCTATATGCCTTTGTTATTCCGCTTCCTGCAAAGATATCAAATATCTTTCCTACGGAAATAACATCCTTTCCATTTTCTTTTAAGATGTTTAGCATTGTATCTTTTGGTGGAGTTAACGAGAAATCATGACGATTTGTTGTTCTCTTATAATTACCGGTACCACCAACAAATGGTCTTGCAATAATTCTTCCAACACCATTATCGCCTTGCATTACATCTCTTGCTATTTGACAGTATCTATATAGTTCTTCAACAGGCACATAATCTTCATGCGCTGCGATTTGCAAAACAGAATCTGCCGACGTATATACAATCAACGCGCCAGTTCTTATATGTTCATCCCCGTAATCTTTGATTACCTCTGTTCCAGAATATGGTTTATTACATATAATCTTTCTTTTAAACTTTTCTTCTAATTCTTGTATTATCGCTTTTGGGAATCCATTTGGATAAGTTGGGAACGGTTTTGTAGAAACAAGTCCTGCCATCTCCCAGTGCCCAGTTGTTGTATCTTTGCCATCACTAAGCTCAGATAGCCTCATAAAAGCCGCTTTTGGATCACTTATAGGAGAAACACTAGCCGTAACGCCATCTATATTAAATAAGCCTAATTTTTGAAGCGTTGGAGTTAAAAAGAATGAAGACGACGATACAGCACCAATTGTATTGCTGCCTTCATCGTGGAATCTTTTTGCATCTGGCATTTCTCCAATACCAAAACTATCTAAAACAATAATAAAAGCTCTGCTCATTATGCCTCTTTTTCTTTTACGATTTTAACGATTGCGCTTGTGCCCAATCTATCACAACCAAGATTTATAAAATCTTCGGCATCCTCAAGGGTTCTAATTCCGCCTGCTGCTTTCATCTTAACTTCAGGTCCTATATTATTCTTGAATAAGATGATATCTTCTCGTTTTGCTCCTGCTGTTGAGAATCCAGTACTTGTCTTTATATAATCAGCACCAACTTCTGTTATAATCTTACACATCTTTATCTTCTCTTTCTTTTCTAATTGGCAAGTCTCAATTATTACTTTTAAAACCTTACTTTGAGTCGCCTTTCTCATAGCACGAAGTTCTTGCTTTATAGCTGTAAAATTCTTGTCTTTAACATTGTTAATGTTAATTACAACATCTATTTCGTCTGCGCCATTTTTGATTGCTTCTTTAGCCTCATATACCTTTGTCTTTGTAGTGTTATATCCATTTGGGAATCCAACTACTGTACAAATCTTCATTTTATCCCCAACATATTCTTTTGCTTTTTTAACAAAGCAAGGCGCAATACATACAGATGCTGTATTGCATTTAATTGCATCATCGCAAAGATTATAGATATCTTGTAGTGTTGCTGTTGTAGATAATAGAGTATGATCGCAATGCTTTAAAATTTCTTTTGTATCCATTTATGGTTTTAACTCCTTAATTTTCATTAATAATTCATCTGGCGTTTTTATCATCTTATTGTTTGGGACTTCATTTAATTCATTTATTCTTCTATATCCCCAAAGAACAATTAGATAATCTACATTAGCATTAATTGCAGCTTTCATATCTACATCTGAATCGCCAATATAGATAACGTCATCTTTTTTAATATTTAGTTTTTCTATTACACTATTTATTGTATCAGGAGATGGCTTTGACTTCATCCCTTCTTTTACGCCATAAGCTACATCAATTAAATTATTAAAATATATATGTTTTAATTCTTGAACAGCTTCATCGTTCTTATTTGACACTATTGCTGTTTTATAGCCGGCCGCCTTTAGTTCACAAAGCAACATTTGAATTCCATCAAACATCTTTGTGTTGTCATTACAATGAATATCGTAATGCTCTAAAAAGGCTTTAAATACTACGTCAAATTTGTCTTTATGGTCATTGCCTATAGCGCGCTCAACAAGTTTTTTAATACCATTGCCAATGAATGTTCGTGTCTGCTCTATAGTAATTGGATTTAAACCGTTTTTATTTAGCGCATAATTAATTGAAATACTTAAATCTTTTAAAGTATCTAATAGTGTCCCATCTAGATCAAATATGCATAGTTTTTCGCTCATTCAAAAATATTATATAATATTTCAAAATGCTACTCAATATCATATATTTTATATATTCGAAAATTGAGCGTTGAAATCCCTTAAATTCATAGTATAATTTTAGATAAGAGGGTTACATTATGAAGTACATTTTTATAGCTAACGCCAATGCAGGCAAGAAAGATGCATTAACAAAAATTGACAATGAAATTAAATCTCTATCTCAAAAGATAGATTATGAAATATATCAAACTCAAGGCAAAAAAGACGCCACAAGATTCGTAAAAGAATATTCAGCAAAAAATCCAGATGAAGAAGTATGCTTTATTGCATGCGGTGGTGATGGAACTATAAGTGAAGTTGCATCAGGTCTTGTTGGCACAAAAAATAAGAGCTTTGCTATCCTAGCTTATGGTAGCGGTAACGACTTTATCAAATACTATAAAGGCAAGAACTTCTTATCTTTAGAAAAGATAATTGGTGGCGAAAAACACGATATAGATATCCTAAAGATTGATGATGGTACAAATAATGAATATTATTCAGTTAATGTATGTAACTTTGGATTAGACTCTGTCGTATGCTCTTATGCTAATAAATTAAAAGACGCAGGTAAAAAGAATGGTTACACCAAAGGTGTAATTCGTGCAATCTTTATCGGAAGATATAACGATATATCTGTTGATGTTGATGGAGAAAAAGTTACAGGCAAGAAACTACTTTTAGGGACTCTTGCTAATTGCCATTACGTTGGCGGTTCTTACTTCACTGCTCCTAACGCTAAAAATGATGATGGAATAATTGATGTATTGCTATATAAGGCAATGCCATTATATAAGTTCGCTTCTCTTTTAGATGCCTACAAGAATGGCAAACATCTAGAACCAGAGAATGTTAAGAAGGCCGAAAAATATATCTTCTACAAAAAGACTAAAGAACCTATTCATGTATATAGCGATAAATTATTTGAATTATGTCTAGATGGAGAAATGCTACCAGGAACAAACTTCTATGTATCTATCGTTCCAAAAGCAGTTAACTTTATTATTCCAAAAGACTAAAGTATTTTTCGCATACAAAAAGGCTGGTCTTATGATCAGCCTTCTTTTATTCTTTCAAATCAATTAGTTAAATATAATTCCTTGTCCCATTAATACACATAGAACTAAATATGTAATATATAAAGCTATACATGCAAAACCTTGCCATCTTTCAAATTTCTTTGTAAATAGTGGTGGCAATACTGCAACGGCTATAATTCCTAAACAGAATGGGAAATCTAGATATAAAGATTGCTTTGTAACTAATAATCCTGTTGCTCCATTTGCAGCAGCGATAATTGCGCAAACTGGTAAGATTAAACAAACATCTATGATGTTTGCACCAACGATGTTACCAGCAGATAGAGAACTGTTCTTTTTAATTACTGCATTAATTGTTGTAATTAATTCTGGAAGTGATGTACCAATAGCTACGATAGTTACCGCAACGATGATTTCTGGAACGTTTAATAAGATAGCAAATGCTGAACCATAATCTACGAGTAGATTAGAACCTATTACGATACCAGCGATACCAGCAACTAATTTAACTAGATTAACAACTATATCGCTTTCAATAACTTTCTTTACAAATTCACTCTTTTCATCAAGTTTTAATAAAGCTGCAATTTGAGTAATACTTAATCCAAATGCAAGAATGATTAAAGCCGTAACGATTTGAACTACATATAAGGCTGTAAATCTTTCTTTAAATAAAACAAGAACAACAATACCAACTGCAGCTAAAGCAAAGCCGGCAATTATATTTACAATTCTTGATGCAAGAGTTGGTTCTTCTTCCTCTTCTTCTGCCTTTTCTTCTTTAGCAGCATTATCTAAAGATTCATTATGTTCTTTTTCCATATCTTGAGTTGGAGCAACTTCTTTCTTCTTAGCGTTTTTGATGTTATCCCACATAAATACAATTAGAGGGATAAATGTTAAGATAGATAAATATGGATTTAAAACGCCACTTATACAAAGTATAAATAATAACGCAACAGAACCAACTAAAAGTAGATTTCTTAGAATATAATCTTTTCTATTAATTGCAAATGGTGTAAATAACATTGTAATAGCTAATATTAAACCAGTATTTGCAGTTACTGATCCAATTGCATTACCAACAGCCATTTCTGTTTGGCCATTAGCTGCAGCTACTGAAGATACTATAAGTTCTGGAAGTGTTGTACAGAAACTTACAACTGTTGCACCAATAATAAATGATGGAATGTGAGAAACTTCAGCTATCCAAATAGCTGCATCTACGAAATAGTCTCCACATTTAATAATTAAAAGTAAGCCGACAACAAGTAACGCTATACAAAGAAAATATTCCATTATTCTTGTACCTCATCGGCATTTATAACATCATACTTTTCTTCAAATGGCTTGTTGTCTTCAACTAAAATAATTAATCCTTCGATTAATCCTACTAAAGCAGGAATACCTGTCCAGCAGAACAAGATACTTAAAATACCTGCACCAATTCTATTTAAATAGAACTTTTGAGCGCCGATACCGCCAAGCAAGATGCCTAATATACCAGCAACTGTCTTGCTTCTCTTAATTTTATTGTATGCTTTTTTGTTTGCTTCAACTTCTTCTTGGTTTACTTCAACATTTTCTACAAATACTTTCTCTTCGTGCACTTCTTCTTTCTTTTCTTCTTTGTATGCTTTATTATTTGCACCACATACTGGGCAATAAGCTCCACCGTCGAATTCTGCACCGCAACATTTACATTTCATAATAAATACCTCGCTCGCTAGTAAATATATTATATATTTTAAATAAAAAATGCGCCACTACTTTTTGAGTGGCGCAATATCTAAAGCGTATTTAGATTATTCGTTTGGCATATCTACAACGATTTGTTTATCGATACCCTTTTTCTTGTGGTAGAACATAACGCCTACAATAATTGCAGCTAATAGAATTCCACCGATACCTAAAGCAGATACGATTGTAACACCATAACTTGCCTTTGTTGCGATAAATCCTGTAATTAGATAACCAAGCGCACAAACGCCCGCAACAATTGATGCATAAGGCAATTGCGTTCTTACGTGATCTACGTGGTTACATTGTGCACCAGATGAGGCAAGAATTGTTGTATCTGAAATTGGAGATACGTGGTCGCCATATACGGCACCAGCTAAACATGCAGAAACAGTTAGCAATGTAATTGCATTTGCTTCTGTACCTAAGATAGATACAGCGATTGGAATTAGGATTCCAAATGTACCCCAAGATGTGCCAGTTGCGAAAGATACGCCAGCTGCTACTAAGAAGAATACTACTGGGAATAAACCATGTACCATTGAATCTGCTGTTAAGTGTGCTTCAACGAATGCTCTAGCATCAAGTTCTCCACCCTTAGCTCCCATGATACCGCTTAGTGTCCAAGCGAATGTCAAAATTAAAATAGCAGGAACCATTGATTTAAATCCTTGTGGGATTGATTCCATCATTTCTTTGAAAGAAATAACTTTTGCACAAGCATAATAAATTAATGTAAAGATAACTGTTAGAGTTGAACCGATAGATAAACTTAGACCAGCATCACAATTTGAAATAGCTTCAATAACATTTTCGCTTTGTGGAACCGTTCCTAACTTACCTAAATCCCAATCATAGAAATATCCAACATAAATCATTGCACCTACACAAGTAGCAATTAAAACTAGAATTGGAACAACAAGGTATGCAACCTTACCATGTTCAGAGATCTTAACATCTGCTGTTTCTTCAACTGGAAGATCTGTTTCGCCTGCGTGTAAATCTCCTGTATTTACAGCTGTGATTTCATTTCTTCTCATCTTGAATAAGTCAAATTTTGTAAAGCATACAACTGCAACCATAGCAATTGTTAAAATTGCGTATAGGTTTAGTGGGATTGTCTTAATAAATACAACAAGACCATCACCTTCTAGTTCTCCAGATACTGCAGCTGCCCAACTTGAAATTGGAGCAATGATACAGATTGGAGCTGCTGTTGAGTCGATTAAATATGCAAGCTTAGAACGAGATACTTTGAACTTATCTGTTACTGGACGCATAACGCTACCAACTGTTAAACAGTTAAAATAGTCATCTACGAAGATTAAACATCCAAGACCAGCTGTAGCAGCTAAAGCGCCTTTTCTGCTCTTAATCTTTGATGATGCCCAATCACCATAAGCTTTTGATCCGCCTGATTTTGTCATAAGTACAACTAATATACCTAGCATTACTAAAAATACTAATATTGTTGCATTGCCACCAAGCTTGTCTGCCATAACTGTAAATAATTCACCAAGTGCTTGAATTGGATTACCATTACATACAAACATGGCGCCAACGAAAATACCAGCAAATAAACTTAGATATACTTGTTTAGTTATTAAAGCTAAAACGATAGCAATAATTGCTGGGACGAACGCCCAAAATGTTCCTGCCATAATTTACCCTCCTATTATAAATGGCAATAAAAATTGCGGAGATGTATAAAGTGCCATACTTTAAAATTTCCGCGTTATTATTCTATTAAATATTAACTTAATACTATTTTTTAGTCAATACGCTAATTTTTGATATGTCCTACTCTGATTTAGATACCTTTATAATATCGTCTAGTACTCTATCTACAGCTAATTCCAAACAGCCATCATATGGAACTACTGGAAATGTAGATACTCTCTCCCATGAAGAGATGTAGTCCCATGAATGTCCAGCCAATTCTCCAAGTGGCGCATATAGAATCATTCTTGCACAACCTGGAACTAATTTGCATTGCGCATTTCTTTCTAATTCTTCTTCAGTTGGTTCTGTATTTAAATGAAGTTCTCCGCCATAATATTTTCCCCACAATCTTCTCATTTCATCGATATGTTTTGGGAAATTATATCTTGAATACCCTGGATATTTAGCTCTTTCTTGGAAACGAAGTGGTGATGCATCTGTAAATAACATAATGATTTGACGAACATCTTCATCAGGTCTCTCTTCTGTAAAGTCACTATTCATTGCAAGCCATAATGCTTCAAGTGCGTTCTCTGGAATTTCATCGCCGCCTCTACCTTCACCATCTTCATATGTCATTTTAATAGAATCAAATTCGTTAATAATTTCAACGATTTGAGTATTAGCATTCATAAATTTGGATTCGTGGATTGTGTCCTTACCTTCAGATTTAAAGTCAGCAAAATCTATGACTTTAATTCTTATTCTTCTCATATTCTTTCCAGCAAGTTTAACGGATTCTGTTAGAGCTTTTGGAAGCGCAATAGCAGTTTGCTTAATCTTTTCCATAAGCAATCTCATGCTGCCTGTAGCGTCAATGACAAATACGATATCTACCGAACAATTTAATTTCTTAGACTTTTCCATAAAAACCCTTATCTAAATTAATTTTACCATTTCATAACCCATCTAACAATATGCTATTATATTTATATATGAGAGTACTTACCGTAAATAAAGATAATATAAAACTAGAGACCTATCTATTAGAAGCATTCAAGGTGCTTAATTTTAATAAACTCTCAAAATATTTGAAAGAAAATAAGATTAAAGTTAACGGCAAAAAAGTTCCATTAAATACACAACTAAGAAAAGGCGATGAGATAAAGCTTTTCATACTTGATGAATTCCTTGAAGACAAACCTTTATCTATCGAGAAAAAGGACATCGTTTATGAAGATAATAACATCCTTGTTGCGTTCAAAAAAGCGGGACTTGTCACAATTGACGAAGATGTGACAATAGATTCTTTAGATCGTCGCATCAAGACTTATCTAAACACTCAAGAGGGGTCGGTTTGTCATCGTCTAGATACGGGAACATCAGGCTTAGTTATCTTTGCAAAGAACAGTGCAACAGAGGAAATTCTATTAAACGAAATAAAGAGTCACACTTTAAGAAAGTTCTACACTTGTGTGACATTCGGCTGGCCAAAGGAAAATGAAGGCACTATACAAAACTATCTTTTAAAGAGTGATGATGGCTTTGTAAAGGTATTCAAAACAAAAGTTGAGAATTCAAAAGAAGCTATTACAAAATATAGGGTTATTCAAAAGAAGAATGAACTAGCGCTACTTGATGTTGAAATACTAACTGGTAGAACTCACCAAATTAGAGTTCATATGAAATCTTTAGGATGCCCTATCCTTGGCGATTCTAAATACGGAAATGAGGACGCTAATAGAAAATACAAAAAGAAACGTCAATGCTTATGTGCATACAAAATTGTATTGCCTACTCTTACCGGCGCGTTATCTAATATTTCTAACAAAACATTCGAAATCGACAAACCAAAGTTCGATTTGTTTTAGTTTTAATTATATTAAATCTCAAAAAATTGGGTCTTTTCATAATAATAATTGTGTGCTATAATCGTTAAGGCGCTCGAAAGCGCAAGCGAGGTGTTATTAATATGACATATGATATTGTAATAATTGGTGGCGGTATTGGTGGCTTAATGGCCGCATATAGACTTACAAAGGAAAACCCAGATTTAGCTATCTGTGTAGTAGATAAAGGTAAGGCTATTAACAAAAGAAAATGCCCAATCTCTATGAAGCAAGTTGACCATTGTATTAAGTGTAAGCAATGTGCAATCATGGAAGGTATCGGCGGTGCCGGTGCATTCTCTGATGGTAAGTTCAACATTACTACAGAATACGGCGGTTGGTTACAAGACTATCTTGGAGATGAAATCACAATTAACTACATCAATCAAGTTTCAGATATTCTAAATGAGTTTGGTGCAACAGATAAGTGCTACATGCCATCTGATGAAATCAAACTTGAATGTTTAAAGCATGATCTTCAATTACAACAAGCTATCGTAAAACACTTAGGAACAGATGGTAACTACAGAGTTATGTCTGCCCTAATGGATTTCTTAAATGAACGTGTCACAGTTATTACAGAAGATGCAGTTAAAGATGTTATCATCGATACCAAAGAAGTAATTCTAGAAAAGGGTGAAACACTAACATATAAAGATTTAATTATCGCTGTTGGTAGATCTGGATCCGAATGGTTCGAAAACTGGTGCTATGCAAATAACATCGAAGTATCTAACAACCAAGTAGATATTGGTGTTAGAGTTGAATTACCAAAGATTATTTGGGATGATATCTCTTCTAAGATTTATGAACCAAAGATTATCTATAGAACAAAGATGCACGGCGATTTAACAAGAACATTCTGCTTCAACGCAGGCGGCGAAGTTGTTATTGAAAACAATGATGGTCTATTAACAGTAAATGGTCACGCTAATGCTGACCCAGCTTTAAAGACAAAGAATTCAAACTTCTCTATTCTAGCTACAACAAAGTTCACACAACCATTCAACAAGCCAATTGCTTATGCTAAGCACATCTGTAAATTAGCAAACATGATTGCTGGTGGTGGCGTTATCGTTCAAAGATTTGGCGATCTTGTAAGCAACAAGAGAACAAACGAACATAGATTAAAACAATCTACAGTAAAGCCTACACTAAATGCAGTAGCTGGTGATTTATCTTTGTGTATTCCAAAGAGACAATTAGATAACATCATCGAAACTATCTATGCTCTAGATAAGATTGCTCCAGGAACAGCTAACTACGATACACTTCTATATGGTGTTGAAGCTAAGTTCTATTCAATCAAGCCAACATTCATCGACGATAAGTTCCAAATCAAGGAAAACATCTATGCTATCGGTGATGGTGCTGGTATTACAAGAGGTCTTGCTCAAGCTGGTGCTAATGGTTTATATGTTGCTGATGCAATTCTAAACAAAGACTAATTTTTAAAAGCAATAATTTAGGGCTTCGAGATGAAGCCCTATTTTTTTATAATGTATCAATCATAACATTTAAATTTCTTAGTTCTGAATCTTTAATGTTATCAATAATCGAATAAGCATGAGTATCAAGGTTATTACATGTAGCCTCTGTCAATTTGTTCTCTTTGAAATAATCTATAAACTCTTTAGCGATTGATTCAATGTATTCAATCTTCTTTAGATAATTCTCTCTTTCATTATCATTAGTTAATAAGAATTCAAATCTATCATATAGGTCATTGAATGAATCCAAATTCTTCATCGCTCTAAATGCTAATTTATAATATGGAGCAAATTTGTTATTCATTAAAAATGCTAATGATACTCCATCTTCTACAAACTTAGATAGGGCTACTTGAGCAGCAAGTGAATCATTATGAGCAATGCATCTTGCATAATTGTATTGACCACTAAGTCCCATTCTAACCATCTTAGCTGCAACCTTTTTAAACCATACATCCTTTGGAATATTTAGAAGGCTATTTCTAATCTCAGAAAAGATACCAAGCTTATCTTCAAACACTTCACCGTTTGTTGCTGTAGCTAGAGTATCTTCTGGAATCTTTAACCATTCTTGCCACTTTTGAGGTGCTCTATTTGAACCGATAAACTTTTCATAGAATTCATCAATAATCAATACACCGTGGCGATTTCCACCACATGGATTGAGTTGTTGACGAGTAAATCCCTTATATGTATTTGGTAATTTTGCATATGCACGCTCTAATTTAAAGCCAAATACTCTTTCATCCTCTTTTGTAATCCATAAACAGAATCCTGGTTCAAAATCATGATCCCATGATATCTCATCATCTGCCTTAAAGCATTCAGAACCTTCGCCTACAAGCCCTACAGCGATTCTATCTTTAACATCGCTAAATTGCTCATCAAGCATCCCCTTTCCATATGCTTCATAATATGATTTTGCTAATTCAAGACCTTCCATAAATCTTATCTACCCTTTGTTGTAATATTTCTTTATATTCACCAAACCCAAATTGCTCGAATGCTGGAATACAGCAAGAAGCAACAAAGGCATAATATCCATTTTGGTTAACAGTTGGATCGTTCAAATATTCATATGCTTTATTCATACAATCCATAATCTTGTCGATGCATTCATCCATATCTAAAGATGCAAAATATAACTGAGCCATATTAACATAAGTGATAGCCATCTCTAGCTTTCCATTCTCAACCTTAGACATAATATCTAAAGCCCTTAGATATAAATCCTCTGCCTTTTTATATTCCTTCAAATCTACATACGCAAGAGCCATATTGTTATATAGGCCGCCATATTTAGAATCTGTAGGTTCTAAGTATTTGTTATATAATTCTTCACACTTATCAAAACAAGGGATTGCTCTTTTTAATTCACCGAATGCTTTTAGAGTTGTAGCCGCATTTAAATAAATAGTACCAGCATTTGGAGAATCGTTAAGCCCTGATGCGTCTAATAACTTTAATGCTTTATCGATTGCAATCAAAGCCTTAGTCTTATCGTTCATCTTTCTAAATAGGCCTATTTGCTCGCTTAGCATCGTTAATTGACCCGACTTATCTTTTAGAGATACAGCCTCTTGCTCCCAATACTTTAAAAGTCTCTCTATTTCTGTGTATTTCAATTCATCATATAGAGAATCTTCTTTAGCAAGAATTCTACCTATTTCAATTCTTCCTTCTGGTTCTTCTGAATCTGGATTATAAAAAGTGTTGTCGCATACTACGCAACGTGGTTCTTTGTAATCTTCTTCGTTAATCATAATTCCCCCATTTTTACAAATAAAGGGACTACTTAATGATTAGATTAGATAGTCCCTTAAATTTTATTGTTGATTTAAATTAAGAAGTTAGTTCTTCTTTTCTTCCTTCTTTTCTACTTCGCCCATCATACCAACTAATTGAACGTTGCCTTGAACAGCCTTAATAGATAAGTCAATAGAATCGAAGATAGCCTTATTGATATCAGCATCCTTAACGCCTAAAGCCTTTGTTTCAGTTGGGTCGATGAATAAGTTGTAATCCATTGTGTATGGTAATTGGAATGGATCCATACCAGATTCGATACCTCTCTTATCGTAATCCTTTTGAACAGGACCCATACCTAGTTTCATCATCCATGGAGCGATTGAAATAACCTTTCTACCCTTCATTCCTCTTGCTTCGTATACGATAGCTAGGAATTGCTTCCATGTTAAGTTATACATACCGATTGGAATAGCTCTAAATCCGTAACCTGGCTTTTGAACAGCAGCACCAGCTAAAGCTTGTCCTACTTGGTTACATGTTAACATAGCTGTACCACCAGCTGGGTACATTGTGAATGGAAGTTTATCCATACGAGCTAATTGGTCGATAAGAATTGTCCAAACTGGTCTTCTACCTGGTTGTACACCGAAGATGTATGGAAGTTCTAGAACTGAAGCGCTGAATGTATCATCACAGAACTTTTCAACGATCTTTTCTTGTTCGATTCTTGATCTGATATATGGGTTATGAGCTAAGAACTCTTCACCTGTGTATTTAATCTTTTGCTTTGGATTAGCAGCATTTGTTGTTAAGCCAGCAGCTAGTTTGTACATATATGAGAAATATGAACCACAAACTACAGCGTTCTTAACGCCAACTTTCTTACAGATTGGTAATAATCTTTCTAGTGGGTCGTTGTTGAATTTCTTGTAAACTTCATATACTGGAGCTGGGCATTCCTTTCTTTCATCAACGCCTGCAGCGTACATGAATACGTCACAACCCTTTAACATTTCTTCAACTTCTGCATCTGAGCACTTGTTGATATCTTTGAATTCTAATTCCATTTCCTTTGGTATTGGTGCGCCTTGTGGTAGAGGTGGCAATGCAACACTCTTTACTTCATGGCCCATCTTAATTAATTCAATAGCAGCTTCACATCCTAATAAACCTGTTCCGCCTATCATGAAAACCTTCATAGTTTAATTCTCCTCACTTTATATTTTTATTTTTTAACAAGTCCTATTATAGCATTATTTTTAATTATATAAATATATTTTTTATTTAATTATTACGTGTGACACACATTTTTTTATAATATTGCCCTATCTTTGACTTGACGCATGGATTTTCATGTTGTAATATTTTAATTGAATTAAATTAAATTGCATTAAACTAATATGCAACAAGGAGAATTAACTATGGCAAGTATTTATGATTTTATTGTTAAAGATAGAAAAGGAAACGACGTTTCAATGGCCGATTACAAAGGCAAAGTTTTGTTAATTGTTAACACTGCAACAGGTTGTGGTTTCACACCTCAATACGAAGGTCTACAAAACATGTATGAAAAATACCAAGAAAAAGGTTTTGAGATTCTAGACTTCCCTTGTAACCAATTTGCAATGCAAACTCCAGGAGACGGAGATAAGATTGCAACATTCTGCCAATCAAAATATGGCACAACTTTTAAGCAATTTAAGAAAATTAAAGTAAATGGTCCTCAAACAGAGCCTTTATATACTTTCCTAAAGAAGCAACAAGGTGGTAAACTATTTAGTAATATCAAATGGAACTTTACTAAGTTCCTAGTAGATAGAGAAGGCAATGTTGTTGCTAGATTCGCTCCTTCAACAAAGCCAGAAAATATCGAAAAGAATATAGAGGAATTACTTTAATGAAACACGAATACAAAACACAAATGACATGCTCTTCTAAAATCTTATTTGACTTAGACGGAGATAAAGTATCTAACATTCAATTCATCGGCGGATGCGATGGAAACCTAAAAGCAATTTCAAAGTTAGTTGATGGATGGAGAGTTGATCAAATCGTAGAAAAATTAGCTGGTAACACATGCGGACGCAGACCTACATCTTGTGCAGATCAATTAGCTCGCGCTGTTGCTCAAGCTTATGAGGAAGAAAATAAATAATGGAAGAATTTAATCCACTTAAATTAGAGAATCAATTATGCTTCCCTATTTATGCTTGTGCTAGAGAAATCGCAAAAGCATATACACCATTCCTTGATGAAATTGATTTAACATATACACAATATGTCACAATGATGGTTATGTGGGAAAAAGAAAATATCTCTTTTAAAGAGTTAGGAAAGAAATTATTTTTAGATTCTGGAACATTAACTCCAGTTATTAAGAATCTTGAAAAGAAAGGTTTTGTTTCAAAGCAAAGAGATTCACTAGATGAAAGAAATGTCATTGTATCTATTACTGATTCAGGCAAGGCATTAAGAGAAAAAGCAAAGGATATACCATCAAAGATGCTTTGTGCTTATAAATTATCTGAAGATGATGGAAAAGAATTGTATTCGCTAATATATAAATTATTAAACGTAATTTCTAACGAAGAAAATAAATAATTATTGAAATAATATCTAAAATGCGCCTTGATTTTCAAGGTGCATTTTTTTTGATAATTACGCTCTTTTGCTTGGCACTAGTCCTATATCTTGATAAGGAATAAAAGTAAGAGGCCAATAATGACCTCTTACTTTAAAAAAAATATAAAATAGCTGGAACGTTACTAACTAGTTTAATAAACTTGCCCCTAATGCCTCGCAATCTGCGATACCTGCATCGTCTGGAGCCTCATTGCATATTTGGGAACCTTTTAGAGCTGCTCCTAAAGAAACACACTCTTCTTCCCAGTTTCTCATCCATTCGCCATCTCCCCAGCCGTAAGAGCCAAATAATGCGATCTTCTTTCCGCTTAACTTTGCTTTGCAATCGTTAAACATTGGTAAGAATTCACTATCTTCTAATTCTTCTGCTCCCATTGCTGGACAGCCAAATGCTACTGCATCATATTCGTCCATTTTTGCTGCACTAAAATCTGCGCTTTGAAATACATCTACATTAGCGTTACCTGATTTAGCACCCTTTGCTACAGCCATTGCCATAGTTTCAGTGTTACCAGTACCACTCCAATATACTACTGCTACTTTCATGTTCTTCTCCTTTTATTTTGATATTATTAATTTTCCAAAGTTATTGTTCTTCTTGTAGATTGAGCAGTAGACATCTCTACACTTTTTATATATAGCGAATTTTTTCTTTGCCGCATCTACATCTCCATACACGCGCCAAGCACCACAGTACTTAGATCCATTTGCTCCCTTTTCGATGAAACCTTTAACATCTTCTATTGGATAACCAATGAATAGACCGATTTCATGAGGGAATTCTTGAGATGCATTAATACGCTCTTTTAATTTATCTAGACAGCTAGATACAGAGCCTATTGGATAGTTATTTTCTAGTAGGAATTCTTTTGCTTGATTTGAAGATAAATCTTCGCATAAAGCACTTGTTCTATATAGATATATTAAAGCTACATTTCCTTTAATTCTAAGCACTTCCATTTTTAAGCCTTTAGGCTTAAAAACTTTGTTAAAATTCGCTACAGAATTATATACATCTTCTCCGTGTTGGATTTCATAATTGAAGATGTTTCCTGTCTTTAAACCAGCAAGTGTTGGCGAGCAATTATTTATAATATTTAACTCTGACATACTACCTCCAATTACGCTTTATTTGGCCTAGGATTTTTTTCTTTCTCTTCCCTAACCGACTACATAATACCATATTAAAAATATATTTCAAGCGTTTGGAGTAAAAAATATGAAAAAAATTTCACATTTTACAAAAATAGAAAATTTTTGGCTCAAAAATAAGCATAAAAAGACCAGATCATGCTAAGGTGCATTATTTTTTTTAACTTACGCTCTTTTTACTTATACCCGTTTGGTATCTTGTTGGAGACCCCTTGTTTTGGCAGTAATATGCTAAGTCTGATGTATTTTGTTGTTTTGAATCTGTTTTATAACACTTTTCCGTATTCTCAAACATAGATGAACCCCAATAATATTCCCATGTAATTAATGTCTCTCCTGGATAAAACTCCACTGCCATGCCATAAGTATTGTATATTTTAGTATCTAATGTAGACATTTCTTTACGCGACTTAAATGCTGTGTTTTTAAACGCATCTCCACCAAATGACATATAATCTAGATGCGAACAACTGTGTGGTATATTTATATATTTTAGATTTTCGCAATCAAAGAATGCATATTTACCAATTGTTTGAATGCCACTATCTAAATATAAATTCTCTAATTTTCTACAACCATAGAAAGCATAGTCCGAAATTGTTTCTACCCTAGAGAATTCATTATAGTGATTGTTCATATAAGCATCTCTAACATCCGGATTCGCAGTAGACACAGAATCTATAAAGTTTCTAACATATGTATCAACAGCAGTCCAATCTCCATAACCAACACTCACTAAATTTTCACAATTTTTAAAGCATGATCTCATGATTTCTATTGTATATGTAGGACGCTCAACATGTTCAACACTTATTAGCGCCACACAATCCATAAATGCTTCTTGTTCAAATATTCTTACCTTTTTAGACACATATACATATGTTAAAGCAGAACATTCGCAAAACGTCAAATTTTGTATAGCACTTATATTAGTATTACGAAGGTCCGCTGTTGTTATTTGTGTACAGCCTCTAAACGCTGCTGCCCCTAAACTATTAAGCGATGCTGGGAACACTGGAAGAGTTGTTAAGCTTGTACATCTAGCAAATGCAGCGCTTCCAATACTTGTCAAAGTTGAATTTGCTGCAAATGATAGCGTTTGTAATCCGCTCGATTCGAATGCATATTGTCCGATGCTTGTTAATGTGCTAGGTATTTCAAATGCTGTCGTACTAGAACATTTATTGAATGCGTATTCTCCAATTGTTTGCAATGTAGAATTTGATTCAAACGAAGCATCTAAATGTGTACATTCTGAAAAAGCATAGTTCCCTATTGTTGTTGTATCGTTAGAAATTACTATCTTAGAAAGATCTGTTTTTCTAAAAGCATATTTGCCTATCGAAACCAAATTGTTCGTGTAGGCTGGAGATGAACTTCCATCTTTAAATTTAACATCAACAAGATTTGTACAATAATCAAATGCACCATCTTCAATTGATGTTATTGTAATTGGGAGAATTAAATTTGTAATCGATCTTAATTTATAGAAGCAATTCTTTGGGATTGATGTAATACTAGAATCTATTCCACTCAAATCGAATGTTCCTGAAACAAGCGTTCCGTTGACATAAATATTTACTTCCCTGTTGTTATGATAGAATTCAAATGTTGATCCATTAAAATCAATGTTTAGATAATCATTCCAACTTGAAATATAAAGTTTCGATAATGCGCTCATGCCATTAAAAGCAGTAGCGCCAACCTGAGTTACATTAGATATATCTAAAGAAGTTACATTTGTTGCATTATAAAAACCTTTTTCGCAAATACTACTTGAATTAATAGTTACATATACATAAGCCGAATTGCTTCCTAAATCCGTCCATTTCTTTTTTGCAGGATATGTTAGGTTAATTAAATATAAAGCTCCCTTAAAGATGTTATTAGACATCTTGCCAATGGTTGATGGGATTTCTAATGTATCTATTTTTGTTCCGCTAATAAATTCGCTACCGATATCTGTTATGCTTGTTCCAGTTTCAAAAGTTAAAGTCTCTAAACTTGAATCACCATAGAAAGCAAAGTTACCAAGGTTTGTTACACTTGCTGGTATTATAATGCTTGTTATTCCTGTATAAGAGAATCCTGATGATTCAACAGTAGTTAGATTTGACCCAGACTCAAATGATATTGTTTCAAGAGCGCTACAATTAGCAAATGCACTAGCCCCTATTGTTTCTACACTTGCTGGGATAGTTATACTTGTAATACCTGTGTATGCAAAACAACTAGCTGAAATTGTTTCAAGAGTTGAATTTGCTTCAAAATTAACTGTTGTCAATGTTGGAATATGGTCAAAGCCCATAATCGTTTGAATATCATTTGGTACATTCAATGTGCTTATTTGTGTGTTTGCAAATGCATATTGTCCAATGCTTGTTAAATTTGGATTAAGTGTTATAGAAGATATATTTGTACCATAGAATGCGCTATTGCCTATTGTCGTTAAAGCAGTTGGGAACGTAATGCTCGTTAAGCCTGCTCTATAAAATGCAAATTCTCCGATTTGAGCAACAGTGTTTGGCAAACTTATAGAAGTAATATCTGTACATCTATAGAACTTGTATTGGCTTATTGCAGTTAAACTCATTGAACTTAAGTCAACGCTAGTTACTTCATTTTGCCCAATGAACAATCTAATTATGCTATAATTGCTAACATCATTGGATAGAATTGTAGTTTGAGTAAATGCCATATAATGAGCTATTGATTCAACATACAAATCAACATCTCCACCCGTTCCGATTCTTGAGTTCAACTCTGTCAAACTATGTGGAACAACTAAAGACGTAATGCCTGCGTTTTCAAGTGCATATTGATTAATTGTTTCAATAGTATCTGGCAAATTAATAGTTGTTACATATGTTAAGCCACGCAAAGCGCTTTGAGCGATACTTGTACCGCTAGTTATTGTTATGCTCGTTAATGATTTTGGAACATAATAGCCATTTGCAAAATATTCATAGCTACTTGCTGATCCAGTATCTCTAAATATATATCCAAATGCTTTTGTAGATGTTGGAGTATCAGCTATAAATGGTAGCGTTATGCTTGTAATTGAATTAGCTCCACTTAAAGCATTTAGCCCCATACTTGTTAAACTAGAACCTGCCTCTATATCAAAAGTTGTTAATGCTGAACAATCTTTAAACGCACACTTTCCTATTGTTTCTACAGATTTTGCTAGGTGTATTGTTGTCAATAAAGAACAACCCTCAAATGCGTTTTCCCCTATTGTTGTTAATTTCGTTAACGCTGGGTTACTAAATGATGTTAATTTTACATCTCCCATAAAAGCACCATTGCCTATTGTTTCCACGTCACGCAATGTCATGGTTTCTAGATTTGTCATATTAGCAAATGCATTATACGCAATAGTTTTAAGGCTGCTTCCATCTAGAGCTGTTATACCCAAACAGCCATTAAATGCATTTGAATCTATAGTTTCAACTTTGGAAATATCTATATTCTTTAAGTTATTGCAATTAGTAAATGTATTAAAGCCTATCGACTTAACATTCGTTGGTATATCAAGCGACTCCATGCTTGTACAGCCATAAAAAGCTCTTCCGCCTATAGACTCTAAACTACTTGGCAATTTCACGCTTGTTAAAAGTCCACATCCTTCAAATGATGAATAATCTAGCTCTGTCGCATTAGAATTCGAAAGGTCGACAGTTTTTAGCGTTTCTCTCAAGTAATATCCAAAAGAAGAACTTAAATCTAAATCAGCTGACGATATAGTCAAGTTTTCAACTTTAGATTCATTGAAAATATAAGAGAAAATATATTTTTGTTTTGTAATTATTAAATCTTTGACTGGAATCTCTGTATCAGGCCCAAAGAATGTACCTAAACAATAATATTTACCATCCCCACTCGTAGTGGTCGGATTACGAATGCCAACAAATGGCGTTGTTATTTTTGTTAAAGAAGTACAGCCAGCAAACACGCCTAGTTGAGTTTGAGATAATCCATATGGCAATACTATCTCTTCTATTGATGTACAATCCTTAAATACATCCATACGCAAATTTAATTCTTCAGTATCTTCGGCAAAAGTAACTGTTTTTAAATTTTCACAATTTTCAAACGCTGCTTTTTCAATATCCCTCATTGTCTTTGGGATACTTACTGAAACAATATTTTTGTTATCTTTAAATACTTCTTGTTCAATTTTATCTATAGTAATGCCGTTAATTTTCTCAGGAATTACATACTCTGTTGCTGTTTTATCTTTTATACCGATAATAGCATTGCCGCTTTCGTTAACAATGTAATTAGATAAATTATCATCAAAGCACGCATAAACATCCATACTTGATTGATAATGCCATATTGTATCTTTGAGGAACTCTGCTTTCTCGCCAGTTTCTGGTTTATCATATTCCCAACGAACAAAGTTCTTGCCTTCTATTGTAGGATTTGCTGGAAGTTCAATTTCATGATCGCCCTTATTAAACTTTACTGTTGCGTAAACACTACCATCTACATAAAAAGTAACCTTCAAAGAGCCACTTTTATTAAAACACGAAGAAAGCCCTACACCTAAGGCAACAATTAATATTATTAAAATAATCCCTACTAATATCTTTTTCACGGCAATACCCCTTTCATTTATTATATATTATCGCGCGCTTAAAATAAACAAAGACAAAAAATAGGACCACTATTAAAGTGGTCCTAAATTATCGATATTTAACTCAATTATTTAGCAAGAGCTTGAGATACAGAAACTGCAACAGCAACTGTAGCACCAACCATTGGGTTGTTACCCATACCGATTAATCCCATCATTTCTACGTGAGCAGGAACAGAAGAAGAACCAGCGAATTGAGCATCAGAGTGCATACGACCCATAGTATCTGTCATACCATAAGAAGCAGGACCTGCAGCCATGTTATCTGGGTGAAGAGTACGTCCTGTACCACCACCAGAAGCAACTGAGAAGTACTTCTTGCCTAATTCAACACATTCTTTCTTGTATGTACCAGCAACTGGGTGTTGGAAACGTGTTGGGTTTGTTGAGTTACCTGTGATAGAAACGTCAACACCTTCAAGATGCATGATAGCAACACCTTCTCTAACGTCATCAGCGCCGTAGCAACGAACTGCTAATCTATCTGGGTTGTTACCATACTTTGTTTCCTTAACGATCTTAACCTTACCTGTGAAATAATCAAATTCTGTTTCAACATGTGTAAATCCGTTAATTCTAGAAATGATCTTTGCAGCATCCTTTCCTAAACCGTTTAAGATAACTCTTAATGGTTCTTTTCTAACCTTGTTAGCTTTCTTAGCAATACCGATAGCACCTTCAGCAGCAGCGAATGATTCGTGACCAGCTAGGAATGCGAAGCACTTTGTATCTTCTGTTAGAAGCATAGCGCCTAGGTTACCATGTCCTAAACCAACCTTTCTATCATCAGCAACAGAACCAGGAATACAGAATGATTGTAAACCTACACCGATCCACTTAGCAGCTTCAGCAGCGTTCTTTGCATTGTTCTTAATAGCTAAAGCAGCACCAACTGTGTATGCCCAGCAAGCATTTTCAAAACAAATTGTTTGGATATCCTTTACCATTTGGTAAACGTCTAATCCCTTGTCTTTACAGATCTTTTCAGCTTCTTCAATAGAAGAGATGCCGTTTTCATTTAAGCACTTATTGATTTGTGCAATTCTTCTTTCATAACCTTCAAATAAAGCCATTTTTGCATCCTCCTATTATTCTTTACGTGGGTCAATGAACTTGACACCATCGTTGTATCTACCATATTGGCCTTTTGCTTTTTCTAAAGCAGCTTCAGCAGAATCACCCTTCTTCATGAAGTCTGTGAACTTGCCTAGAGATAAGTATTGGTAACCAATGATTTCGTTGTTTTCATCTAGAGCTAAAGATGTGATGTAACCTTCTGTTAATTCTAGGTAACGAGGTCCCTTTTCTTTTGTTGAGTAGATTGTACCAACTTGAGAACGTAAGCCCTTTCCTAAATCTTCAAGTCCAGCACCAATAGCTAAACCATCTTCTGAGAAAGCTGATTGTGTTCTACCATAAACGATTTGTAAGAATAATTCTCTCATAGCTGTGTTGATAGCGTCGCAAACTAAGTCTGTATTAACAGCTTCTAGAACTGTCTTACCAACAATAGCTTCAGATGCCATAGCAGCTGAGTGAGTCATACCTGAACAACCGATAGTTTCGATTAAGGCTTCTTCGATGATACCATTCTTAACGTTTAATGAAATCTTACAAGCGCCTTGTTGTGGAGCACACCAACCGATACCATGTGTGAAACCACTGATATCTTTAATCTCTCTTGAGTATACCCATTTTCCTTCTTCTGGAATAGGAGCACAACCGTGAGAAGCACCACAATTAACTTTGCACATATTTTGTACGTCTTTTGTGTATTGCATAAATTTTTTCTCCTCCTAAATTTATGTGGATTAATTTTGATACAAGCCTATTATATTCTATTTATTACATAAATACAAAGATTATTTTCTATAAATCGGTAAAATTTTAACAATCTATTTTCGGAATTTGTCCATTTAGTAGTAAAAATACAAACAATTAGATATAATTTTTGTGGTGAAAATATGTTAATTTACATTGTAAGACACGGAGAAACTAATATGAATCAAGCTCGTATCCTTCAAGGGGATTATGACGAGCCATTAAATGCTGCAGGAATTAATCTAGCAAAGATTACAGGTAAAGCATTAAATGGCATTCATTTTGATGAAGCTTTCTCTTCACCGCTATCTAGATCTTTAGACACCATAAAAATCTTATTAGAAGAAAGTGGTAACGCCTCTACTCCAATTCATACAGATAAGAGAATCCAAGAAGTAAACGTTGGAGATTGGACACTTTGTCATCTTGATGACAAATCTAATCCAGAGTACGAAAATATTCATCAATTTTTTAAAGATCCTTTTTCATTCTTAGATGTACCAAATGGCGAGAATGTTTATGACGTTATGAAAAGAACTCAAGACTTCATAAAAGAGCTCGCATCAAGAAACGATGATAAAACATATCTTGTTGGAACTCATGGATTTGCTTCTCGTTGTCTTTTAAATATGTTCTATGAAAATAAACGTGATTTCTGGCATGGACACGTTCCATATAATTGCTGTTTTAATATATTAAAGGTAGAAAAAAATAACATCTCCTTGATTGAAGAAGATGTTTGTTATTACGATAAAGATTCTATTAAAGATTATTATTCATAATCAAAAATCGCTTTTTTGTCTATAAATTTTGAATAAGTTTCCTTCCATTCATGATGGTTATCACATGCGTCATATAAAGGAAGTGCTTCCTTTTTCATATCCACACGAATTAGCAAGTCATATCTATTCTCTCTATCGATACAATTTGTTATATATTCAACCTTATTTACGCCATCAATTTTAATACCATCAAATATTCTTTGAATATTTGGTAGTTCACTTTTCCAATCATAATCTTTTAAAAATTTAACTATAATACAATGTTTCATATCTCACCTTTATATATGGCAAACAAGTAATATTTTAATTCAAAATGTTTGCCATTTATATTTATTTTTCTTTCATTTTATTTTTAAATACTACAATTGCAACTACAAAAACTAATACTGCATAACCAAGTACAATTAATAAAGGCAATACAAAATCATTAAATGAATCATTTACACCTATAATCATATTCTGAATTAGCATTGTTGCATTTTTAAATGGTAATATTTTCATAAAAGTAATCATACCCTCATTTAATCCTTCTATAGGGAACCACATACCAGACAATACTGATTGACCAACAATTACAATTGATGATACACCACCAATAGATTTTTCATTACATATTGACCCAAATAATATTCCCATTCCAATAAAGAATAGTGATGTGACTACACTTAATACAATAGCAATCACCATACCAAAACCAAATAATGATGTATCAAATATTCCACCAATCAAGAAAAATAATATTGATTGAACTAAAGTAATTGGTAAAACAGCTAATGCATACGCAAATATAAATTCATATGATTTAGCCTTAGATACATATAATCTTGTTAAAAATGAGGTATTTTTATCAGTAGCTAATAATAGACCTGTAAATAATGTCAAAAAAGCTTGTGAGAATACTACTATTCCTGGAGCTAAATATTTCATTTGGAATTGTTCTGTTAAATCATGAAATATTAAATAAAATAATATTTCCATAAATAGAGGTAAAGCTAATGTAAATGTTAAAGATAATGGATCTCTTATTATTTCTTTTAAATTTCTATTTGTTATTGTAATAATTCTAGATAATGATTTATTCATTTAATTCACCTCCAGATACTATTTCTATAAATGCTTCTTCGACGTTTGATTTATTTGTTTTAATAAATAATTCTTCTTTAGTTCCAACAAATAATAATTTGCCATCTTTCATTATCCCAATTCTATCAGACAAAGCTTCAGCTTCTTCCATATAATGAGTAGTAAGTATTATTGTTATTTTAGATTTTAATTCTTTTATTGTATTCCATAATTCTCTTCTTGCGATAACATCAAGTCCTAAAGTTGGTTCATCTAAAAACAATACTTTTGGTTTAGTAACTAAAGCTAAAGCAATAGACAATTTTCTTTGCCAACCGCCAGAAAGCTTTGAAGCTTTTTTGTTTTTAACTTTATCAAGTTCAAATGATGAATAAATATATTTCTTAGTTTCTTCTATTTCTTCTTTAGTTTGACCTGATAATTTTGCATAAAATTCGATATTTTCATCTACTGTAAGCTTTCTAGCTACAGCTGTTTCTTGCATTGATATATCAATTAATTCTTTTATTTTGTCCGCATCTTTATTAATTGAATAATCATATATAAATGCATCACCAGATGTTGGCTTAGCTAAAGTTGCAAGCATTTTAATAGTTGTAGTTTTGCCTGCACCATTTACACCAAGAAGCGAAAATAATTCACCTTCATTTATTTCTAAATTTAAATTATTTACTGCAACAACATCTTTATATTCTTTTGTTAGATTATTTATCTTGATTGCTTGCATTTGGTATAATTCCTCCCATTAGTGCATAAAATGCATCATCTTTTAATATGGCAAGACCTCTTTCTTTATCTCCCATAATCATTAAAGTGTCCCCTTCTTTAATGCCAAACATCTTTCTTGCTTCAATAGGAACGGTAATTTGGCCTTTAGGTCCAACTTTTACACTAACAATAAATCTGTCTTCGCTTATTTCTTTCATCTTTTTCTCCATATTTATTTTTGTCTTACTTTTCTTACTTTTCTTATTTTATCATAAAAATATCTACTATTCAACACTATTAAGGCATTCTATAAGTAGCAGCATCCGAATTGCTGTTTCATATGCTGCAAAGGCATAAAAAAATTGTGATAGATTTCTCGTATCACAATTATTGTTCATAAATGGAGCGGGCGATGGGAATCGAACCCACAACTCAAGCTTGGGAAGCTCGCATTTTACCACTAAACTACGCCCGCATTTGAAAATATTATACTACAATCAAATAAAAATGGAACGCCCAAATATGAGCGTTCCATATCGTGTCTTACTTATTAATCATCAACGTCTAGTGCTTCTAGTCCTTTCTTGAATTCAGTCTTATTGCTCTTAACGTTCTTAACGAAGAAGAATATTGCTGTTGATGCTGCTAAACAGATTGTTGCATAAATTGGAAGGATATCCCAATTGAATGCTGGAACTAATAATAGTAAACCTAAAAGAATAGGTGTTGCTGTTTGAGCTGCCATTGATGCTGCATAATAGTATCCCGTGAATGCACCGATCTTCTTGCTTGAACAAAGTTCAACTACCATTGGGTAAGAGTTAACGTGTACAAGAGACATACCTACGCCCTTTACAAACCAGATGACATATAACCATGCTGGTACTGAGCCATGGAATCCAACCGTAAAGGTTAATATAATCCAAGCAGCGTACGAAATAACCGTGGCACCAAGTCCGGATAGAATTGTCCATTTACGTCCAATCTTAGATGCTATAATACCGCCAGTTGCAAAACCTATTACAGATCCAACACCTGATACGATTACCATTACGGCAGTAGATGCAGATGAACCTTGAATGTTATAAATAACATAGTTATTTAAGAATGTACCAATACCATTATCTGCCATGAACCAGAAGAATTCAGCAGCAAGGATAAAGTATAGCATTATCTTGTTTGCTTTTGTCATTGGGCCTTCATCATCAACTGCCATTTTATCTGCAGCTTCTGATTCTTCTTCCCCTCTTGCCATATCGTCTTTAACCTCTTCTGCAATCTTGTTTTCTTTAATAGTAAAGAATAATACTAAAGCAGAGATTAGCATTAAAACAGATCCAACTAAGAATGGGATTTCAATTGTCCAAATGTTGTGATATTGCCAAGAATCTTGAGAACCTGCCTTTGTTCCTAAATATGTAGATAGAACGAAGATCATACCAACAACTGTTGCAAATGCGCCACCGATGTAACCCATGATATTAATAATACCATTAGCTTTAGAACGAAGTGGCTTTGGCGTCATATCTGGCATCAAGGCAACGGCTGGGTTTCTATACATCATCGCAAATATTAACACAATTGCCATCATTGCGATTGTTCCAACTAAGTTGTTTTGATGGAAGAACACTGGAATAAATGGGAAGCACACAGCACATACAAACGTACCAACTAAAATGTATGGCATTCTCTTTCCGATTGGAGATTTTGTCTTATCCGACAATCTTCCGAATATTGGCAACAAAATTAAAGCTGCCAAATTATCTAAAGCCATCATAACGCCAACTAAGTATTGAACGTCTTGATCGCTTTCTTTATTAAATGCTGACTTGAATAGTTCTGTTAAGAATGTTGGACACCAAGAGTCGTAAACTTGCCATAAAAGAAGAATACCAAAGAATGCAAATCCGATAGTAAATGTTCTTTTGTAATTCAATTTTAGGGCTGGTTTAGAAGATGTCTCAACTGTAGATGTAGAATTTGTAGTATCTTGCATAATTTCCCCTTTTAATTATTGTAAAAAAATATAGTTATATTTTATTCCTCTATTATTTTACATCATTTATTAATAATGCGCCATAGGCAATAAAACTAACTATCTACTAGTCAATATTCAAAAAGTTCTTAATATTCTTTGCAAGGATTAATTCTTTTTCGTTATCGGTTAAATCTAATTTATTAAATCTTTCTAATTCTTCATCGGCTTTCCACATTGGATAATCTGTACCAAAGAAGAACTTCTCTGCACCAAATTCTTTAATAATAAGGTTTGCTTGGTCTTTACCCATAAAGCCTAAAGATGATGATGTATCAAAATGGTAGTTATCATATTTTGCTGAATGATATAAACCAACTTCACCCCATCTTGTATAACCACCCATATGAGCTGCAATTACATGTAAGTCTTTGTATTTATTTAACATAGCAATCAATCTTACAATGCTTGAATAGTCATAGCTTGGGTCGCCCATATGCATCAAGATTGGTAATTTGCCAGCAACTATTCTATAAATCTTTTGAGCTCTTTCCTCATCGATATAGAACTTTTGACAATCTGGATGAAGCTTTACGCCTTTTAAACCAAGTGCTATGCACTTGTCTACCTCTTTTTGAATCTCTTCTTCTTCCATATCTGGATGAAGTGTCATAAAGCCAACAAATTCACTATGTTCTTTTATTTGAGAACTTATAAATTCATTTATTGAATATACTTGATGAATAGTTGTAGCAACTGAATGAATTAAGCATTTTGAAATGCCAACCTTTTTGTTTTCTTCTAAAAGTTCTTTAATAGTTCCTGTATGACGAATTGGAGCATTATAAAAACGCCCAATAGATTGCGCAGCCTTTAGCGCTATCTTGTCTGGATACACATGCACGTGTGCGTTAAAAATTTCCATTAAATACTAGTTTCCACACTCAATTGAGATTTCGTTAAATGTCTTTAATAAATCATCAACAACAAGCTTTTGCTTTTCTTCGCCTGCTTTGTCTATAACTGCTGTACCTTTATTAAACATCATTAATCTAGAACCATATTCAACAGCAAATCTTAAATTATGAGTAACCATAAGAGTTGTGATTTGTTTTTCTTTTACGATTCTATTTGTTAATTCCATAATATCTTGGCTTGTTTTTGGATCTAGAGCTGCTGTGTGCTCATCTAAAAGTAGAAGATCAATTGGAGTCATTGTAGCAATAAGTAATGTTAAAGCTTGTCTTTGTCCGCCAGATAAAGAACCAACTTCAACATTAATCTTATCTTCTAAGCCCAAATTTAAAGGACGAAGCATATCTCTATATTCTTCAATCTTCTTCTTATTTAAACCACGAGTTAATCCGTATAACTTGCCCTTGTTCTCTGCCAAAGCCATATTCTCTGCAATAGTCATTGTATTTGCAGTTCCTTTTGATGGGTCTTGGAATACTCTGCCAATTTTTCTTGCACGAATATATTCTTTTTGACGAGTAATGTCTTCACCATTTAAAAGAATCTTTCCGCTTTCAATTGGTACATTACCACTAATAATATTTAGAAGTGTTGTCTTACCTGAACCATTAGATCCAACGATTGAGACGAATTCACCTTGTTCAACAGAAAGGTTAAAACCATCAAATATTGTGGCTTCATTAACGGTGCCTTTATTGAATATCTTAACTATGTTTTGAAGTTCAAGCTTTTGAGACATCTTCAATCACCTCTTTTTTAACCTTTCTATCTTTGTTTAATACAAATCCGTTTAGAACTAATATGATTGCAAAGATTGCTGCCATAACTAGTTTTAAATATGTTGTTGGAACACCAATAGCAATTACTACATTTAGCGCTGCTGTATAGATGATTGCGCCGACAATTACAGCTGTTGTTCCCTTAACTACTCTTAGGTTCTTAAATAAAGCACATCCGATAATTACACTAGCAAGAGCAATAACTACCATACCTGTACCTGATGTGTTATCAAAATAGTTCATATATTGGCCGTATATAGCACCAGCTAAACCTACCATACCATTTGCGATAACTAATCCTAAGATTTTATATTTGCCACTATTACATCCTAAAGATGTACACATTTGCTCATTGTTACCAACGGCTCTTAACATAAATCCAGTCTTTGTCTTTAAGAACAAATCTATTAAGAATTTGAAAATTATTACAACTATTACTAAGATTAATATTTTACCAAGAGCTTGGATATGAATATCTGATCCGAATAATCTAATGAACGCATTATTAAATAATGTTGTTGATCCAGAATATGGGATAAGAGTTCTACCCTTTGAACAAGCCATATTAATAGATAACAAAGCTGTCATTGTGATAATACCAGATAGAAGATTACTTATCTTGAATTTAACATGCAAAAAGCCTGTTATAAAGCCTGCTGCTGAACCTGCTACAAATGCTACTAATATAGCAATAATAAATGGACATCCCGCTTGTATTAAAGAAATGCAAACAACTCCTCCCAAAGGGAAAGAGCTATCTACTGTTAAATCTGGGAAGTCTAGTATCTTGTAGCTTATGTATACGCCCATAGCTACTAGGGCGTAACATAAACCTTGTTGTAATATTGTTAATAATACGTTTAATGCCATGATTATTCTGCGTCTACGTTCTTACCTGCTGTTGAAGGTACTGTAATATTGAACTTATCAGCAACCTTTTTTGAATAGCAGTTGAAACTGTCCTTTACTTGAATTGCGATTTCATTTGAAGCAACTACTTCGCCCTTTAGAACCTTAGCCATGATTAAACCTGTTTCCTTACCTAGAGCTTTGTAATCTAGAGAAGCACTTGCGATACAACCATTAACTACTTGATCAATTTCGCTTCCAAATACTGGGATATTTGCAGCATTTGTTTTCTCTAAGATAACGCTTAGAGCACCAACTACTGTGTTATCTGTTAAATTTGTAATACAATCAATGCCCTTTGAGATTAATGTATCTGTTGCTGTAGGAATTTCACTTGCGTTTGTAATTGATTGCTTTTCGATTGTGATACCTAAAGCTTCTGCCTTTGCTTCTAGAGTTGCGATTTGGCTGATTGAGTTTGCTTCGCCTAATGTATATAGAACACCGATCTTAGATACTGTTGGGATGAAAGCCTTGATTAAAGCTAATTGTCCATCAAAGTCTAATAAATCGCTTGAACCTGTTACGTTATCTAATGTTGTTAATCCTGCAGCTGCTGGATCTGAAACAGCACAATATACAACTGGAATTGTTCCTTGAGCTGCTGTTGCTGCTGCCATAGCTGATGGAGTAGCAATTGCTGCAATGATTGATGTGTTCTTGCTAACTAATGCATTTGCTTGAGCTGCTGATGTAGATGCATCAAAGTTGCTGTTTTGTAAATCGATTTCATATTTTGCAAAATCGTCGCCTAAACCTTCCTTTAAGCCTTCTACGATACCTTCGTAGCAATCATTTAGTGAATCATGTTCACCGAATTGGATAATACCGATAACTGGTTTCTTTGAGCATGCACTGAAAGATAATGCACATGCCATAACTGTTGCGATTGCTAAAACTAATACTAAAATTTTGATTCCTAACTTTTTCATAATAAATATCTCCTATAATTAATAATTTTTTTTGAACACTATAAGTCAGTGTCTAACTTTTTACAAAAGTTAAACTCGCCATCGCCATCGATATACAGGTTCAAAAAATCTTATCATCATACTAGACATTCTCCTATTTTTTGCAATAAAAAAAGCTTTCGCCTATAAAGGACAAAAGCTTAAATTTTCTTTTGTTATGCCACCTCATGCGCTTGCATGTTATTTCATGTACTATCATACACTTCCACTTGATTACGGTGTGTTGCCGTCGATTATTAGTCGCCCTCAATGATCCATTCGCTTTCTATCAAATGCTTTGTTCCACCAACCCAAAGCTCTCTGTGATTTAATTTGAAAGTTACTCCTTCATTTCATCGGTTTTAGGTAATTTACATTTTGTAATATATCATTTAGTTATTTTTCTTGTCAAGAACAAATTTTATATTTTTTCAAAAATTTTTATTTACTCGGAATTTCCTCGATATTCTCTTCTTCTTTTAGCGCATTTTTGGGCTCTTCTTTAGAAATTTTTTCTGTGATTAACTCTTCGGTCATCTCTTCTTCATCTTCTTCATCTGGCAATGATTTAACCTCGTTATAGAAGTTAACAATGATAGATGTGATAATAGATACAACTATAATTCCATATATTCCTAATATAACACTTAGTATTCTACCTAATGTTGTTACTGCTACAAAATCGCCAAAGCCTATTGTTGTTACAATTGCAAAGCAGTACCATAATCCATCCCATATATTTGTAATACTATCTTCAGACATCATAAGTGCCATCGCAAAAGAAACTATTAGAACCAAAAGCCCAAACAATATTTCTCCTGCGTATGTCTTTTTAATAATTTTCTTTAAAAGATCAAGATTAAAATTAGATAGTGATAACGTTCCTATATTTACCAAACAGATTACCAACATTACACCTCCTGTAATTATGGCTGAGAATTCTTCTCCTCCTTCTATTGCAAAGCATCCTAAACTTACTAAAAAGAATAAAAAGTTTATTATTCCAATTAAAACATTCAATGTGATATTTCTTTTTGTATGCTTACGAGCAATTGATGCCATCCTTTTAAATAGAGGTATAGCCAAATACATTGAACAAGCAAGTAAGAATAGAACGGGAGAAGCTGCATACGAAAATGCACATATAGAAGCTGCAAAATCTAAAACTATATAAGATAGTCTTATATATACCTTCTTACCTTCTTTTTGCTTATATCTAAAGAAGCTAATTACTTCAGAGATTCCTAAAAGCAAAGTAGCAAAACCTAGATATATACTATATCCCTTTATATCATTATCTTGATTCTCTACTTTTCCTAATATTAAAACAGACAAAAATAGCGCGGCGCATAATACGATGCTACCTACGATTTTATTAAAATTCTCATTTTTTTTAAGATTATATTTCCCCATTATCTTCCCCTCAAAACAGAATCTATAATTTTATTATACACGCATAAGGATAGATTAACAAAAATGGGTTATTCTTCTTCCGGATTTTCAAGCAAATCTTCTATATTGCATCCAAGCGCACGAGCTAATTTATACAAGGCTTGAGCTTGAGCCTTATCAATATCATTTACTTTTTGCTCATATAGTTGAATCGAACGTTTTTTTACGCCAGATATTTTTGCTAATTCATTTTGAGATAATCCGCGAGCTTCGCGAATCTGTTTTAACTTTGTATCTAATTCTATAGAATTATATCGCTTATCCATATCTTCTACAAAATTGGAAAGATCCATCTCATGATACACCTTATACATCGCAATAATATCCGAAAGAGGAATTCTAATAAATATATCTTTAAACTTCTTTACGGTATACCATTGATAATAAGCAAGAGCCCAACCTGCCCAATACTCTGGACTTCTATCTTGAGAGAATGGCATTTGTTTAAAGGTTTCTTCTGGCATTACTTTTGATAAGATGTCTTTTACTAATTCTTCAGCTGATTTGCCCGACAATATAGCAGGATTCCCTCTTTCAAAGCCTTTTGCCTCATTAGATACAGAAAATATACGTGCAAACATATTTGGATCTTGTCCACATATGTTTATTGCATAATCCATAGCATTAGCTAAAAGAATTTGCGCATCATTCAAATATAATTCGTTGTACGCGTGGATCATTATTTGTAATTCCCTCTCTCAATATATCCATTACAAAGATATCTTCTTTATAATTCTTACTAACTTTAATTTCTTTTTGATATTCTTCTCTCGCTTTTGTGTCTCTTGAAACAAATTTTGGATAATATATCTCTTTTTCCACTGGTTCTGCACCAACAAATTTAATATGATTAAATGCTTTTTCTGATACAAGCACTGTTTGCTCTCCTAATTTTCCAAGTACTAATGCTTTTGCTAAACTTCTCAATGGAAGTGCATTATGCACAAAAGATTGTGCATATGAGAAATACGAATCATCTGCACGATACCCAATAATAACATCATATGGAGTTGTATCTATAGAAAAATGCTCAATTAGATATTCTTTTGCATCTTGAGCGATTGCATCATTAATAGTAAAGATTCTATATTTTAACAAAATAGCAATCCAGTTTAATACAGTGTGCTTACCGTCCAATAAATTTAAAACATTCAATCCATCTATATCGAAAGAATATTCATTAACAAACCCATCAGTATTTTGTTTGCATGCCCATTCTTTTGCCATTTCTGGAAGCAATGTACAATAAAATCCACGACCATAATCGTTAGTTTCCTTTCCTAAAGACAATTCTGGCTTCTTTATTATATGATCAGTTCCATGTAATAATGTTATATTTGACATATTTCCTCTTACTATATCGCTCCAACGATACACCTATATTATATCGCTCCAACGATACAGTGTCAAGAAACGGCAAAAAAATAAGGTCGATTATCTCGACCTTGTTTGGCGCCCTCAATAGGACTCGAACCTATGACACTGCGGTTAACAGCCGCATGCTCTACCGACTGAGCTATAAGGGCTTATCTAAAGCATATAAATAATATATTATATAATAAGGCTATGTCAAGAAAAATTAAGACAATTTTTAATGCTTTTAACCTTCTATATCTGCATTCTTATGTTGCAATTTATCTACATATTGCAATACTTTCATCTTTTTCCAATATTGTAGTGTAAATATTGCATATGTTGCCATCATAATACTTGCAGCAAACTCAACTAATCCAAATGCATTTGCTACAGGATGAAGTTCACCATTATCAAATCTAAGGAACATAAAGAATGAACAAGTAAAGAATCCAACAATTACTGTATACAATACTTTAATTGAATAAGATCTTCTTATCTCTACGGCCTCTTTTTCGGTCCTTGCGTTGATATATTTAGAAAACCAAGGAATTAATGGATAGTGTAGGAAAATCGTGTAGAATAAGGCAATAGCTGAGCCTACAAGGTTTGTGTAGATGATGTAATCATCTCTATGCTCAGAAATTGACATTAAAACATGGATACCTACTATCCAAGTAACATAAATAATTGATATGAGTACGATATTAATTATCTCTTTATTTGTGAACTTATATTTATTCATGTGCCTAATAATTTTATCATGAAAGGAAAATAAAAAAAAGAGGATTTCTCCTCTTCTTTCTCTGGAACCGGCAACGTCCTATCCTCCCAGGCCGTCTCCAACCAAGTACTTTTAGCGCTGAAGGTCTTAACTTCTGTGTTCGGAATGTGTACAGGTGGTACCCCTTCGCCATTGTCACCGGTATGGTTGAATGTCCTTTCAGTACATTCACAACTGCATAGTATCATAAATTTTTTTCTCTGTGGATCTAAAATAGTCTGCTCGACCTTATATGATCAAGCCCTCGACCTATTAGTATCAGTCAGCTCAATACATCACTGTACTTACACCTCTGACCTATCACCTTGTAGTCTTCAAGGGGTCTTACTAACTTGTGTTATGGGATATCTTATCTTGAGGCGGATTTCACGCTTAGATGCTTTCAGCGTTTATTCCATCCAAACTTCGCTACCCAGCTGTGCCACTGGTGTGACAACTGGTGCACAATAGGTTTGTTCATCC
>JAEEGH010001121.1_pt1 | contig 79491 bp, 68 predicted proteins | sample 9134181 | NCBI WGS metagenome assembly JAEEGH01 (sample SAMN16246544, study PRJNA631951) | gut metagenome | biome: gut microbiome; feature: rumen; material: DP-attached | host: Bos | place: Iran: Karaj | collected 2018-10 | reverse complement strand
TTTCGTCATCCAGGCCCACCGTCGCATGCAGTGTCGAATAGCTGCGCGGCAAACTGTAGCGGATAAATGCAGGGGCATGCGAACCGATACCGTAGCGGAAAACTTCCTTGTCAAGTGTCAACTTGCGATGTTCAACCGTCGTATTCATCTGCGGCTGTCCCCACGCCTGCTCAAACGCATCCATCTTCAACTTCGAAAGCAGCAGCACTTCAGGAGTTTCCACAAAGAAATCCTTCACGAGTCCAAGCGTATCGGAATCCGGCATCATGCATTCAAACTTTACGCGGTTCATGCCCGCCGTAATCTTCGCAGAATCCAGCAGCAAGGTGTCGGCTTCCTGCGTAATGACCAATTCCTCCTGCAGTTCGCCATTCAGCGAGTAGTTACAGGTAATCGCCTCGGGGAAACGCTTATTCACAATCATCGCGTTATCGGCCATATCGCCCACGAAGAAATTCTGCTGGTAGGTAGAAACACCCTTCTTCGCAGAAATCTTGTAAATCGCAAGCGGATAGCCGAACAGTTTCGGCTCAATCAGCACGCGCTCGCTCTTGTAGTCCTTCAGGATTTCATCCACCTGGTCCGTCGTCTTGAAGCCCACCACGCGGGACTTACGGTTAAGTTCGCCGTAGCCATCCTGTCCGCGCACCATGTAGATATTTCCGCCGGACAGTTGCTGCCACTTGGCAAACGTCTCGGTATCCCATCCCATAAAGGTGCGTTCGCTAAAGGAACTATGCCTAGAGGCAAGCATCTGCCAGGGGCGCGAGTAAATGAATATGGACTTTTCGGGGAAAGACTCCAGGGACTTGTCCAGATAGTCTTCTTCACCCAGAAGCTTATTCTTGTAATAAAGCATATTGTGACGGAAGCTGTCCCCATGGTAAACCATGAGCCCCACCGAAAGTACCACAGAAATCGCAAGAATAATCTTTCCAGCCGCTTCCGGCTTCATCTTGGTCGTAAAGGCGAGAGCATCGAACAGACCTAAGGCCATAATCAGGGCAAACAACGGAAGCGCCACCAGCACGTAACGTTGGTTGATATCAATCGTAAACGTTCCCGACACGTTCAGGAGGATTACAAAAATCTGCACGCAGAACGTGATTCCGAGCAACGCACCGCGCCAGTAGCGACGGGAATAAATCAAGCGGAACAGGAGCCACGCCGTCGCCGCCAGAAGAATAATCGTAAAGGTCGTGTAGAACGGGTTCATCATGATTCCGCCGAAAGACGGATCTTCTTTCAGGTTCAACATGATCTCGATATTCGTCTTCAAATTGAACCACAGATTCTCAAGTGAATGAGCCGCGTGTTCCCCGCCCTGGAAATCATAGCCACGGTAGGCCGCCATCGTGTTCACCGAGGGCCAGCTCACCGCAATCACTGAGGCCACAAAAAGCGGAAGCCTATGCGGACGTTCAAAGAAGTACTTGTAGTAATAAAGCGCGAACGGAATAAAGGCAAAGACAGTCTCCTGACGAGTCTGCGCAAAGAAACCGAGCAGCGGGACCGTCAACAGGAAATGCTTCCAGTTCACCTTGTTTGCCGGGACAAAGGCATACCACGCCATCAGAGCTGCGAGCAAGAAGATATAAAGCACTTCCGTCGAAGCCGACCTGGCCTGCAAAAGATAAATCGGCATTCCGCCCAGGAAAGCGGTCGCCGCGAGGGCAGCCCAGTCATTCTTGAACCACTTGGAAAGCGCAAAGAAGAAGAACAGGAGGCTCAACAGGTAGAAAGGATAGTTGACCAGCAAAGCCGTATCGCGCCCCGGTTCCATAAAGTTGAAAACCAGCGAATAGACGAACCCGAGCGCCTTTCCTTTAAAATTATTCACTTCGGTCTTACAATCCAGGACCCCATCTTTCCAGATTCCCTCGTTACAGATGCCTCCCGTATGATCAAAATACATCTGGAGTCCCATTGACTCCCAGCTAGTCTCGTCGCTCAGCACACGGTGCGTATTGCTGATATTCCCGAACATGAACACCGAGAACACAAGTGCAATTCCGGCAAAGGCGCAGATGCTTTTTCCCGAAGGCTTGAAATCCTTCCAGCCGCGCAAAATCTCGGGCAGGTTTACCGCCAGTCCTACAACCAGCAGGACAAAAGTCGAAAGGATGGCGTAGTAGCCCCAGTCGATATCCCAACGTCGAGCGTACGAAACAGTCAAATTGTTGAAAACAAGGAATGCGCCCACCAATACGGCAAGTGTAATTCCCAACACAATAAAATGCCTGCGGCTGTTACCCAGGCGTTCAAGAATATTCTTCATGTCCCTAATTTAGTTAATTATTTCGTTCAAAATTCAGAGTTCTGAATTCAGAATTGCATTTCAACTCCGAATTCCGAATTCATAATTCTGAATTATCTATGCATTCACATATTTGTCCATAAAATCGTTAATAGGCAACGGTTTCGAATAGTAGAATCCCTGCAAGCTCTTGATTTTAAAGCGCAGCAGGAATTCACGCATTTCAGGCGTTTCGATACCTTCTGCCGTTACCGAAGACGAGAATGAATCCGCCAATTCCGAAATAAAGCGCACCGTTTTCTGGTCAGAAGGATCCTGTTCGATATTCATCACGAAGCTACGGTCAATTTTCACCGTCGTCACCGGGAGTTCACGCAGCACGCCGATCGAACTGAAGCCCGTTCCAAAATCATCGAGCGCCACCTTAATGCCATGCTTGCGGAGACGCGTAAAGATATCCTTCAGGAGTCCCATGTCCAAAAGGCGACAACGTTCCGTAATTTCCAGGCACAGGTTCTGCGGCGGGAAATTCACTTCATCGAGAATCGAAAGGACGTCTGCCACGAAATCGGACTTTTCCAGCTGCGTGTAAGACAGGTTCACATTCACGACAAAGTTCGGATAACGAGCCAGGAACTTCTTGGTATCTATCAGAGCCGTCTTCAGGATCCATTTGCCTAATTCTGGGAACAAGTTGTCCTGTTCCAGCACATCCACGAACTGCACCGGCGGCACCACACCATATTCATCGTTTTTCCAGCGGATAAGCGCTTCAGCCCCGATAATCTTTTCGGTAGTCGCATCGACAATCGGCTGGTAACAGAGGAAGAATCCTTCGCAGTTGTTCACGATACTGTTGCGAATCACGTTGATGCGTTCAATCGCAAAGCGCTTGTCATCGCTCACATTGTTCTTCAGGACAAAAAGTTCGCCCAAGTGGTTATTCTTCGATTCGTAATAGGCAAAACGCAGGCAAGAATACACGGTTTCTGCCGAGACTTCCAGACTATCCAGGTTGATAGCCCCAGCAACAAACGAAAGCACAATGCGGTTTCCATCCACCTCAAAGTCATAAATAGAATTGTACTGGATTCGCTTGTAAAGATTCTTAAGGTCATCGACAGAGGACTTCTTGCAGACAATGGCGAACTTGGTTCCATCCATTCGGTACCATTCGCCCATGCCGTGAGCCTCGGTATCGATCATCTTCGCAAATTCCTGCAGCACGCGGTTTCCGAAGGTATAACCGTAAATGTCGTTCAAGCGAGAGAATTCGTTGATGCCGAGCAGCATAATCTGGATGCTTTCGCCCTTCCACTGCGCCGACTGCAAATCCTCAAGGAATCCGTACAGGCTTCTGAAATTCGAGATGTCGTCAAAATAACTCAAGGTATCGTTATTCTTGATGGTTCCGCCAAAATAATCAGGCTCGCCATTCTCATCGCGAATCACCACGCCACGACAGGTGCAGACAATATACTTGCCATCCTTGGTACGGGCGCGATACTGCAAATTATGTTCGCTGACTTTTCCACCAAACAGCTCTTTAATGCTTGCCGCGTAGGCAGCCCTATCGTCCGGATGAACATTCTCCATCCAGATATCCCCAGCATTTTCCATATACTCGTTAGGCAAGCCGAAATAATCTACCGCTTCCTTTGACCAGCGCGAATAATTGTGCTTGATATCAGTAAGATACGTGTAGGCACCATTCGCCATAATGGCAAATGCCCCGTACAAAGAATCCAGCTTAACCTTGTAGATTTCTTCCATTTTCTCCACTCCTTACAATACGACCACACGGTTCTTGCCGCCGTCTTTTGCCTGGTAAAGGGCCTGGTCTACTCGGACACAAGCTGCATCGGCACTTTCGCCATTCTTGATTTCTGTGACACCCACACTCACGGAACGGTGTCCCGCACTTTCAAAGGCTATCTCATTAAACGCCTTGCGGACACGCTCGGCAAAATCAATCGCCGCCTCTTTCGAAGCCTTCTGGAGCAGGACCATAAATTCTTCGCCACCCCAACGGCCAATTGGCGTTTTCACGTTAAAAATTTCGAACTGCGGTGCATCTGCAAGATTCTCCACAGCCGTATCCGCATACATGCCGTCAATATCGTCAAATTTCACATTATGGGCATTCACTCCCGAAAGACCACATTCATCAACAACCTTACGCATCACGTACGAGATGCCCTTGATGACATTGTCTCCTTCCTGATGCCCAAACGTATCATTAATTTGTTTAAAGTTATCAATATCAAGCATCACCAGGCATCCCGGAATTTTTTCGGAAACACACTGGTTAATGCGTCGTTGAATTTCGCCACGATTAAAGAGACTTGAGAGCGGGTCCGTAATCGCCATCAAGGATAGTTTCTGATTCGCTTCGGCCAGTTCCTGGGTAGCAGCATCGATAAATGTCGCAAGGCGGTTGATCATCGAAACCTTGCCGGAGAAAGCCTCCTGTTCCATATCAAAATCGAAATGGTCCCCATTTTTTCCTTCGCGCATAGCAGCAACCACAAGAGTCACATTATGCTGGTTCACATATTCGCCCGTGCGCAAGAACTCGCCTGAAGTATAAAAACCCGATGTCGACGCCAGGCTTTGGAGCGGAAGTGTTTCGCTACTGATTTCTTCCTTGCCCCAAAAAGTGCGCCTGGCCGCACAAGAAAAGACCTTAATGACTTCAGGATTGAATTCGCCAATCTTCTTTCCGTCTTTTCGGACACTCGCAAGAATGGTCCACGGATCACCATAAGCAAGGCGCGCCTTCACGTTTTCATCAATATCGGCCGTCATGACCAAGGAACCATCTTCGTTACAGGCAATCGGGGCACGCAAGATATTGATTCCATGATGGCTATAGAAGAACGGGAACTCCAAGGAATTATTGAAGAAATGCTCGTCCTTCAGGATATTCAGATAACGATGGTAGGCGTCGTAAGCAGGCTTGCCATCCAATTCATAAAGAATTGCATTTTTTGCCTTCGTCACCTGGAATTCTCTACCCAGCGGCTTCCATCCCGTAATATGGGTCGTGTATACATTAAAATCTTCACCACCCATCAAAAGAAAAATAACCCCCTTCTCGGAATATCCCTTGACATTCGAGAAGACGCAAGCATCATTGCGGTTCAAATCCGGATTAAACGCCCCGCCACCAAAAAAGGCTACAGATGGTTCAATTCCCTTGAAAGCATCGCAGAACGGAGTCAGAGACATTCCACGAATGGTCAACTGCATTTCAACTGCCTTGACCCACGGATTTTTCTTGATTTCCTTTTTAACATCTTCAACCACATCGAGAGCCGTTTCCGAATTCAAGGTATACTGCAACAGTTTTAGCTTGGTTGTCGGATATTCAAAAATCGTACAGATGACCGAAATAGAAGCCGAAGAAAGGCGCCCCTCCACGATATTTCCGTTCGTGGAGCAGCCCATGTAAATCGCATTGGGGAAATTTTGAGAAATCACGTCGCAAACAAGGTCAATCTGCCCCCTATCCAGCGAATCAGAATAAATTTGGAATACCACATGCGAAAAAATCTTCGACTTGCACCAAAGACTAATCTTATCCAGATCCCGTTTTAAAGACGTAATGCTGTGATAATCAAACTGGAATTGTTTCATATATATGGAATCCCTGCACAATAATTCTATACATAAGATACCATATTGTCATTGGTTTTGTTCAAAAAAATTTGCGTAAATTATTCCAACTTGGAATATTTGGGATTAAAATGTTCTAAATGACGAATTTATGAACAATTTCGGCAATTCCACCATGGTTGTTATCCGCTTTTGTCACATAATTGGCCACCGATTTCGCCACTTCAGAAGCATTCGCCATGGCAATTCCCACCCCAGCAGCCTCGATCATGGGGCAATCGTTTTCTTCGTCACCCACGGCAACCGTGTCAGACAGCGGAACCTTGTAAAAATCCGCCATAAACCGCACCGCATCGCCCTTATTGGACTGCATGTGCGAAAATTCGAGCATTTCGGGCTTGCTGAACACGTCAAAGAGCTTGCCTGCGGTGGTCTTGCGCATCTCGGCGCGGAAATCCAGCAAGCTTGAATGATCGAACGGGGTAATGATATTCACCTTGATAGGCGGCTTCACCACCACGTTGATCGGCGCCGTCGGTGCTTTTCCCGAAACAACATCCGCCAAGCCAAAGTACTCGCGGATATCATCCACGACAGCATAATCCATCTGCATCAAGCGGCAGTAGGTCTTGAGCTGTTCCGTCTCGTATTCCGACACCACAAGGTCGCCCGCGTAGGTATGCGCATGCATTCCCCGCTTATGCGCCTCGTCCATGATGAACTTGACCGATTCCACCGGGATGCGACGCGTAAGGATAGACTGTTCGGTAGCATAATCGTAGATAAGGCCACCATTGAAACTCACCAGAAAGAACCCCGGCTTGTCGAAGCCGTACTTTTGCGCCAATTTTTTGGCGCTCGTCAGCGGACGCCCAGTGCAGAGCACCAACTTATGACCGCACTTAAGCATTTCCTCGATAGCCTTCATGTCTATATCGAGAATGGTCTTGTCGTCGGTCAGGAGCGTGCCGTCAAGGTCGGTGAAAAGAAGTTTCATGCGTAGAATATAGTAATTCAGAATTCGGATTTCAGAATTCGGGACAACTATTGGTAGAGCTTAGATAAGAAAGGAATGCTCTAACTCTAAGCTCTTTTTCTATATTCATCGATATGAGAATCGATGAATTTTTGAGCGAAGCAAAGACTGTAGCCATTTTCGGGCACGTGCGTCCGGACGGCGACTGCGTGGGTTCGACCACGGGCATTTACAACTACATCAAGGACAACTGTCCGGGCATTAGCGTGGACCTGTATCTTGAGAACTTCCCCGACAGCTACAAAATTCTTCGCGGGGCAAGCGACGCCCGCTCCGCCTGGACTGCCGAAAGCAACGGCGGCAAGCCCTACGATTTGGCCTTCTTGATGGACACCCCAAGTTTTGAACGCGTGGGCGCAAATGGTGCCGAATGCATCAAGACTGCGAAAAAGACCATCAACATCGACCACCATATTTCGAACCCGCTGAACCTTTGCACCCTGAACCTGGTGGAACCCGAGGCAAGTTCCGCGAGCGAAGTGCTTTACGTAAACCTCGACAGGAGCAAGGTTTCAAAAGAAGCGGCCAACAGCATGTACCTGGGCATCGTGCACGACACGGGTGCCTTCAAGTTCAGCTGCACCGGCAAACGCACCATGCAAGTCGTCGGCGACTTAATCGAAAAGGGCATTGATTTCGCGAAAATCGTGAACGAGACTTACTATACGCGCACCTACAAGCAGACGCTCGTGACCGGATTCGTTATGGAAAACTGCAAACTCGGGCTCGGCGGTAAAGTGGTCTACGCCCACATCACCCCCGAAGACATGCAGCGTTTCGACGTGACGCCGGTTGAGCTTTCGAATGTCATCGACACCATCCGCGAAGTCGGCGGCACCGAAGTGGCCTTATTCCTGTACCCCGTGAACGGCAAGTACAAGATCAGCCTGCGCAGCAACTATGTAGTTGATGTAAACGCCATCGCCCGCGAATTCGGCGGCGGCGGCCACACCCGTGCCGCCGGTGGCGACACCAGCGATGCGCCTGAAATCACTATCGAGAAAATCCTGAAGCTGGTTGAAAAGCAACTATAGCGCGAACAAGGCAACCGCAAGCAGCACGAAAACGACACCGCTGAACCAGTTGAGGTTGCGGTTCGCTTTCGGGCTATTCAGCAAGAACTTCTTGACGGCACCCGCAAGTAACGCGACAGAGCCGAATACAATGAACGTCGCAACGATAAATTCAGCGCCAAAAATTACCATTTGCAGGCTCGGGTGAATCGGGCGCTCCAGGCGAACTGCCGGCGGAATAAACGAAAGCAAAAAGAGAATCACCTTCGGGTTCGAAATGTTCATGAGGATTCCGCGCAGGTAAAGTTTGCGCCCAGAGATAACGTCTTTCCCGTTTTTTATTTCAAGTTCCGAATTCTGAATTTTGAGCTCCGAATTTGCACGGACCTGGAAACTCTTGTAAGCCAAATACAGCAAGTACGCCGCCCCCAGGCACTGCATTACAAAGAAAGCCTTCGGGCTTGCGGCGACTAAGGCGGACACCCCAGCCACGAGCAAGCTCACCTGAATCACAATGCCTGTGCAAAGTCCCAAAATCACGCAAAAACCGGCACGGGCGCCGTGGGTCGCACTTTGCGCCAGGACAAATAAGTTATCTGGGCCTGGGGCAATTCCCACCACCAAGGCAGCAATAAAGAATTCTAGCATAGACGGTAGGAAGTAGACAGTAGGAAGTAGGAAGTTGGAAGTTGGAAATTGGAAGTTGGCTGTAGACGGTAGAATTCTATAGCTTGTCCAAGAAACTGTCGACATCCAATTCGTCGAGATCCTTCTGCAAATCAACAAGGACATCATCCGAAATGACCGCAGGCTGAACCGTTTCCGGTTCACTTGGAGTCATGGCGCTAGCAATGTTTTCGGCGGCGGCATCGAATTCCGACGGAGCAGAGCCCTCACGGGGACTGGGCAGGCGCTCGCCCTTTTCGGAGCGTTCTTCAGCCAAGGCCTCGGAAGCATCGACCATCTTTTTGAGAGCCTCGGCCACAGCACCCATGGCACCACCATTGCTGACAACCGCGTCAATAGCACGGCTGAGCTTCTTGCGGAGTCCAGCAAATTCTTCGCGATCCAACTCGGCAACTTCGCCATGGAAATACATCAAAGGGGTCTTGCAGCGGGCGCAGCAAAACACCATCATGTTGGCGCCATCCCCTTGGATTTGAGCGTCAAAGGATGTACCACAATGGGGGCAGTCAATATGGAATTCACTCATGACCTATAATTTAGAAAAAATCCGAGTTCTACAACATTATTTTTGGGGATATCGTTCCTATCGCTAACTTTATTTTTATTTTTTATCACGTCCTGCTTGTTTTTCGTGCACCTTTTTATGATTTTTCACTTTGTGAATATATCTGAGTTACAACTCCTAATTCCGAAATCCAAATTCTGAATTATCCATGCTTTGTCAGTGGCTTTATCATTTAACTAGTATTGACCTTTTCGACGGTCGTCTATTCCGTGCGGGTGTCGCCGCCATGCTCTCCATCATCCTCGTCATGACCTTCATGCCGATCTACATTCGAAAGCTCCAGAGCCTTGATGCAACTTCCGACTTCGATAAAGATGGAAAATCCAAGTCTCCCCCGATTATGGGCGGTCTCCTCCTGGTGATTGTGGTAGAAATCGTGTCACTCCTGGTGTGCAAGATGAACGGCTACACCATTTCGACCCTAATCGTGCTAGCCGCTTTTTCTGCCGTGGGCGCCATCGACGACATCGCCAAAGTCAAGGCCAAGCGCCTGATCAAGCTCGGCAAACTCAAGGCCGCCGACTACATGGACAAGGCCGACGGTATTTCCAGCAGCCTTAGACTCTTCCTCTATTTCTTGTTTAGCTTGGTCGTCGCTATCTTCTGCTACAAGTTCATTCCCGAACTCAAGGGCGACCTGACGATTCCCTTCTGCCCCATCGACGTGTTCCAGATTCACCTGCCCAACTGGGTTTTCGTGGGCTTCATGACTTTTGTAATCGCCGCCTCTGCCAATGGCACCAACTTTACCGACGGTCTCGACAGTCTTGTTTCGGTGCCGATTCTTTCGAGCATGATTTTCGTAGGGCTCGTAGCTTACGTGAGCGGCAACTTCATCTTTAGCCAGTACCTGAGCGTTCCGTACCTGCCCGGCTGCGACGAACTGTTCCCGCTTGCCATGTCGATTGCAGGCGCGCTCCTCGCCTACTTATGGTTCAACAGCCCTCCGGCCGAAATCTACATGGGCGACGCCGGTTCCGTAGGCTTTGGAGCTGCGATTGGTATTATGTTCATTCTGGTACAGGCAGGGCTATTCCTCCCCATCGTCTGCATCATCATCATCGCCGAAGCATGCTCCGTGTTGCTCCAGATCAGCTGGTTCAAGTTCACCAAGAAAACCACCGGCGAAGGCAAGCGCATCTTCCTTTGCGCGCCTCTCCACCACCACTACCAAAAGAAGTGGGAAGGCCGTTTCCCGAGCAAGCCCCTGATGAATTCGAAGATTGTGTGGCGCATGCACCTCATCAGCATCTTCGCGCTCATCGTGAGCATGGTGATTTTCTTCGGCATTAGGTAAAATATGGACATGATTGAAACTTTGAATGCGGCGGGGCAGCAAGAGCTGGTCGCCAAACTTGAATCTTTGAGCGGCGATGCCCGCAAGAATTTGGAACGCGACATCGCAAGCCAGGACTGGGAAGAACTGAAGGCTCTTTACACCGAAAAATCAAACGCCTCGCTGGAAGACAACGTATCGGGCGACCTGAAGCCCATGCCGTTCAAAACCGCGATTGACGACTTGCGTTACGACTTTTGGAAAGAGACCGGCGAAATACTTTTGGGCAAAGGTCAGGTAGCCGCGTTCCTCGTGGCAGGCGGTCAAGGTTCCCGCCTCGGTTTCGATGGTCCGAAGGGTATGTTCGATATCGGTCTCCCGAGCCACAAGAGTCTGTTCCAGCTGCAGGCAGAACGCTTGCAGAACTTGGCCGCCCAAGTAGGCCATGCGATTCCGTGGTGCATCATGACGAGCCCGCTGAATCACGAAGCGACAGTCAACTTCTTTACCGAGCACAACTTTTTCGGTTACGCCCGCGAAAACATCCGATTCTTTGAACAAGGCACGATTTGCGCGCTCGACCCGAACGGGAAGGCAGTCGTCGACGAGAACAACCGTCTGGCACTGGTGCCCGATGGCAATGGCGGGTGCTTTAGGGCGCTCGCCCAGAGCGGCACTCTCGCCTGGCTGATTGAAAAAGGCGTGCGCTATGTATTCCTTTACAGCGTCGACAACGCCCTCTGCCGCATTTGCGATCCCGCCTTTATTGGCGCACTCGCTAGCGAAGGCCGCAGCATGTCGGCATCCAAGGTGGTACACAAGGCGGGGCCCAACGAAAAAGTGGGCATTTTCGCCTTGCAGAACGGCAAACCCGGCGTGGTCGAATACAGCGACTTGCCCGAGAACTACCGCAACATGACGAACGCCGACGGAAGTCTGACATTTGACGGCGGAAACATCGCCATTCACCTGTTCAAGCTTGAGGGACTGCGCAAGTTGCAGACAAGCAAACTCCCGTGGCATACGGCCCGCAAGACCGTTTGCGGCATCGAAAAATGCTGGAAGTTCGAGCAGTTCCTGTTCGACGCCTTCCCGCAGTTGGGCACAATGATGCCGTTTGGCGTGGTGCGCGAAGAGGAATTTTCTCCGGTGAAGAACGCCGAAGGAAACGACTCCCCGAAGACTGCACGCACCATGATTGGCAGACTCCACCGCGAATGGCTCCGTAAGGCTCATGTCGAAGTCAAACCGAACAAGCTCTACGAAGTCTCGCCCACGCTCAGCTATGCCGGCGAAGGTCTCAGCCGCCGCGTGTTCGAACGCGAACTCGGAAGAAATATTCTGGAATTCGATGAATAATCTAGAATTCGGAATTCAGAATTGCCTTATGCGAGTAAAGTTCATCGCATATAATACATTGGTGAACATCCTGTTGCGAATGCCGGATATTTTTTATTCGGCACTTTTTGCAGTTGCTTTTCCGATTTACAAGGCGCTGCATACCAAGCGCGCTTACGGGCGCACGGTAAAGCACATTGCAAACGCGAAGAAATATGCAACTGTGGATTGCTTCGCCTCCGCATCGGAGGCTCGCAATGACGTGGGAGCCGTAACAGCGAAAGATGTATTCAAGGGAATCTTCTGGAACGCGCTGGATTCGTACCGGGGGCTCGCACGCTTCAAAAGTGTCGAAAACCGAATCGTCTACGAAAACGAAGAAATCATCCGCGAAGCTATAGCGGAATGCGCCAAGAACGGGAAGCCCATCGCAGGCATCAGTATCCATCAAGGAGCATTTGAATTGCTGCACCGCGCTCTTTGCCGCTACAGCGAGCACGTGCACCTGATTACCGATTCCGTTGGCAACGAAGCCTTCCGCGACGTTCTCAAAAAACTCCGCAGCGATCCGCATCTCACCGAATACCACCCCGAAGAAACAGGAAAACTTCTCCGTGACCTGTTCCACACCAAAGGAATTCTCGCGATGGTATTCGACCAAGGCAAGAACACCAAGGGCAATTCCGTCGAACTCTTCGGACAGAAGAGCACACTGTACCTACGCCTTCCGCAAAAGGTGAATGAGATGGGTGCAGGCATCGTCCTCTTCCGCACATGGACCGAATACGAACCGCAAAAACGTATCGTCATCCGATTCGAAAAATACTATCCGCCTCGATTCGACAAAACGCACGTGGACCACAAATTGCAAAAAGACGAGCACAGTGCAATCGTCTCAAGTATCGCAAAAGAAATTGAATCGTGGATTTCCGAGCACCCCGAACAGTGGAGCTGGAATTACCACGGAAACTTCAGTTAGTCACCGAACAGGGTATCCTTGATGCGCTGGAAGGTAGACTCTTCTTCGCCGCTACGCACCATCACCACAATCTTTGACTTCGCGTAATGATCCGTGAAATTCACGATCCGTTCGCGTTCTTCGGTGACTGAAAGTGCCGCAAGACCGATATCGGCCTTTCCAGAATCCACCGCGGCAATGATTTCATCAAAATCGATATCGACAATTTCAAGCGGACGTTCCATAAAATCCGCAATATAGCGCGCAATCTCGATATCAATTCCCTGGGGGCCTTTTTCGGTACGGAACTCGTACGGAGGGAACTCGGCATTGGTCGCAATCCTCAATACTGGACCACTCGCAGAATCAGGTTTATAATGATAACTGCCCGTACCACCGATATACGATGCAAAAATAGAATCATAGACGCCCATCGTCCGCATCTGGATGAGCGCCATATTCACTGTATCAAGCAGGCCCCAATTCTTCTTGGCAACAATTCCCGCATACGATTCTTCCATAAAGACTTCATCAAGAATACGCAGGGACTGGTACTTGCCTTCAAAGACAGAAGCCGGGGCATCGTCACCCAACACCGCATCTACATCACCACGACGAAGCGCCTGGACGGCCTCTTCCAAGGTCGGATACTTTTCCACCTGAATCTTGGCTGTATCGCCACCAAAATCGGCTGCATAAACTTCGGCGGTACTCGCCTCCAGTACACCAACCTTCTTATTCGCTAAATCATTAATTGCAAAGACACGATTTTCTGGGACATTGGACTTTCCGCATCCCGTAAAGCAAATGCAAAACGCAATCAGCCCCCCCAAAAACCACTTCGCTCTCATCGTTACATAAACCTCACAATATACTTACATCAGTTTCAATATAGTAAAAGAAGCCCCCAAAAAGGCTACAATGGCATCATAAAAAGCAATTCTAGCCTAATTTTGTCAGGATTTGCCGCTAAAATAAGAGCATCGGGGGCCAATGTCCCGCCTTCGGACGTTCCTTGAACTCCGCTCCAGGCATAAAATCGGCCAAGGCCATCGTCATCGACGGAGGAATCGCCCGGTCCATGCGACCATAGAGGACCTGTACGCCACCACCTGCCGTATCAACCGAGGATTCAATGCGATTCTTTGCCATGTACTCCAGTCCCAAGCGCAACGCCTCCGGTTTTATGCGTTTGGCACATTTCAACCAGTCGTCCTGCCATTCCCCCAGTTCATCTTCAAGCAACTCATAAAACGCATTGATCGTCGCATCCGACGCAGTCAGTGTTTGATGCGCAATAAAGGAGAGGTTTTCTGCCGTCCACTCGCTTTCTTCGGAACAGTAATCCGCAAAAGGAGACAGCAGGATCCAGCGTTGCCCCTTAGGCCGGGAAGCCGCATTCTTCAACAAGGCAAAAGCACCCAGTCCCCACCCCACGACAGTCGATGCCGAGGCAAGGTCCGGTTCTCCATACAAATGATCTAAATACGAAACCATTTTTTCGTAAGGAACAAAAAGATGGTCCGCCTCTGGCGACACCATCGCCAGTTCGTCTTCCCACAACCCCATATCCGAGGCAAAATCCGGGAGCCATATCCATTTTTCTTTCATAACACGTTCCTAGAATTCTGTTCGTAATACATTCCTAAATATACAGAGTTTTTTAGAAATGGAACAATTCTCAGAAAAAAAATTCAAATTCGTCCATTTTTCATATTCCAATGTGGAATATTCTGAATGAAAAATAAAGTTCATAGTCCACTTTTTTGCGATAAACATTATATTTTCAAGGTGATGTTTCAGAGAAATAAATTCATTTTTCGTTTTTTCATTTTTTTCTGCTTGAGCCTTGCGCTTTCCGCATGGGCAGAAACATCGACCGAAGCCCCTAGATACCCGCAAAGGCCCTCCGAAAGCAACATCTACGACGACAATCACTTATTAAATGCATCCGAGACTAGCCTTTTCAACAGCCTTGCAGACGAACTTTACCGAAAGACAGGCATCGAACTCACCTGCGTCCTGCTAGACGACATCGGACACGTGAACCAGTTCGAAAAAAGTGAACGCTACGCCCAGAATACGGCCAAGGAATGGAACCTCGGCAAGCAATCCGCCGAAGGAATCATGATCTTTGTCGCCCAGAAACAACGCTGGAAAAACATCGTCGTCACGCCCTCTCTCGAGAAAAACTTTGACGAAAAGACTCTCGCCAAGATTCAGCAAAAGACACTGATTCCGGCATTCCGTGAATACAACTATGGCGAAGGAATTCTTTCCCTGTCTTACGCACTCGCCCAGATGGGCGCCAAAGCCAAGGGGAAACAACTCGACATCGATGCCACCCCCTACAAGCTGAGCGAAAACAGCGTTCCCGCACTCATGATCCTGTTCATCCTCTTTGTATTCTTCTTGCTCCTCATGGCCAAATTCAGCGGAGGCCGTGGCAACGGCATTCTCTGGTTCCTGTTCGGAGGCGCCATCAAGAACAAGAAAAAGGATGAAGCAGAAGTCGGGTTCGGTGGCGGATTCGGAGGCTCCCCGAAAGGTTTCGGAGGCGGATTCGGAAACGGACTCGGCGGAGGATTCAGCAGCGGAATGGGCGGAGGCTCTTCGTTCGGCAGTGGAATGGGACGTTTTGGGAAAAGGGATGACCTTTGGTGAGGTAGATTATGAAAAAGAACTTGAGTATCGTAGAACTGCAAAGATCCAAGTGGCCAGGCATGTTACAGCAGGCTCTAGGCGACAACCTGATTTCAGCGTTTATCCACGGCGACGGACTCGTGGAGGGGTTCAACGCACCTGAAACCCCCTGGACCGTGAGCTTCATCCTTCGAGACAATTCCACCGAAAAAATCAAGCCGCTACAGGAATTGCTGAATGACGCAAAGAAAGAAAACATCGAGTTCCGCTACTTCTTTACCCTCAAGGAAATTCAGACCTCCGAAGACGTCTTCCCGCTAGAATTCCTGCATATAGCAAACAGGAATGTCGCTCTCGCCGGTGCAAAGCCGCTCCCCAACTACGAGCCGAACCTGGAATGCCTGCGTCTGGAATGCGAACGAGAACTGCGCGGGCTCCTGATCCACCTGCGCGAAGCATTCCTCTACATCCAGCAAAGCAGGAACCCGCTCGGATTTTTCGCCCGTGCCAATGCAACGCTGCTCCCGATTATGTACGGGGTCCACTACCTAAACCACCGCACCTACCCCGAAAACCACCAGCAGATCTTTAACGAATACCCTTCGCTCAAGGCTCCTATCAGTAGCCGAAACGAAAAGGCTTTCCTCGACAGCATAAATAACTATATTGCGACCGTCACCGACATCGTGAACCTTGTGGACTCGATGGATGTAGTGTAAACGAGGAAAGCATGATCTGCAACAGCATTCTAGGTACCACCCACCACGGCACCTACAAGAAAGTTATCGATGTTCTGTTCGAACGGCACGAGCTCAAGGAACATTCCATCCGCCGCATCGCCAAGGACGGCGTCGAAATCGAAGTGGACGTCAACGAAGACCTACAAGAAGGCGACATCCTCGTCGAAACGGACCACTATGTTTATGCGGTGAAGATCTATGTTCCGAAGCCGCCAAAAGAAAATCTTGACCCCGTAAACAAGGTCAAGCATTATCTATAGCGAATTCGGACTTCTGAATCCAGATTTCGGAATTGAATTCAGACATTCATTTTTTGTACTACTATTTGCTCAACATTTTTCCGTTAAGAGTCGCAATCCAGTGCTTGTTCATTGCCTTGGCTGGAACCTTCAAGGTCGTAAGTCCCTTACCAATTCGCGTCTTGTACAGCACCGTTCCGTTCAAGTCGACAAGGGCAAACATCCCGCCCAGACTCGTCTGGATTTCGAGATGGTCGCCATTCACTGCAAAGTAGTTCGTCGGAGAAAGTCTGCTCAGATTTTCCATCTGAACATTCCTGTAATTTGACTGCGTTATGGTATCCTTCTGCCAATCCGGATCATGAATCACGGGCTCAGTCACAATGGGCTGCGCAGGTTCGGTAAATCCGAGTTGCCGGTCCATCCACTGCATTCTTTCTTTCATCTTCTTGCGAAGGTGTTCAAATTCGCCGTCCCAAGTGCTTGCATTATTGCCACCCATGGTGATGCCACCACCCATGCCGCCACCCCACATTCCCCACGGGTTCTGGTTTTGGCCACCCTGGTTCTGGTTGTTGCAGTATTTCATCGGCTCCGGATCGGGATCTCCCTGTCCGCTACCCTGTCCCAGGTTAGGCCAACGCTTGAAGTTGCGGTCAGCCGCCTTGGTGAGATACGCTTTCATAGAATCCAAATACACATCCATCGTCTTGGTGTGCCATACGCCGCTGCGGAGTTCCGCCCAGCGCTTCTTCAGTTCGCTCTGGTAGTGGCTATCTTTCCACATACCGATAAGCCAATTAGGGGCTTTCAGGCCACCACCCATCATCATCATTCCACCCTGGCCCTGTTTCTGAGGATTCTCGATTTGCCAGCCGTCGGTCGATGTCGAGCCCATGCCACCACCGTTACTCATGGCGAGGTTAAAGTCCCAAGCCGGGCCAAGAGTCACCTTGCCACCCTTGCTGTCCTTGGGCTTGTGCAAGAAGAAACTGCACCAGTAGGAGTCGGAGTTGTTGGTCACTTCTTCGTGCAGCACGTAGTCGAGCGCGGAAGTCATATCCACATAATTTTCGTAGCCGCTGCCGTTCTTGCCGTTCTTGAACAGGTTCTCGAGATCTTCCAGGTACTTTTTCAGGTAGGCCTGTTGCTGCTGCTGGAGGTTCTCTTTTTTGGGATAGTGCATGATGACGTTCAGGCCGTCAGCCGTGCTGAAACCTTCCTTGTTGATATCTTCCATGCCCATGCCGCCGGTATTGGTGCCCGTCTTGTCGAAAGCCCAGATGTAGCCACCGGTCACGTCGTCGCCGCTGATGTCGGTATCCTTGAGCTTGCTTACATCCACGCGGTACTTGCCGCGCTTGATTTTTTCGATAAGCACGTACACGCCGCGGTACACGCCGTTGATGTAGAGGTCAAAGTGCTTGGTGCGGGGGCTGTAGTGGCCAGCCTGCCTAAACAGCCAGTGGGCGAGCGCGTTGCGCATCAGGCTCTTGTCAACGTACGGGCCATGGAATACCCAGTCGTCGGCAGGGGGGAGCCCGAGCATGCTTACGTCTAGGCCTTCGCCCTTTTCGTCACGGACTTCCACGCTGTAGCCGGGTTTGGGGAACTTGGCCGAGGATTGCCCGCGGACCTTGATGCCGATATTGTAGTGCGTGCCCTTGGCGCTGTCGGCTACGTTGTTCGTTGCCGCGTCCAGCACGCTCATCGTGGCGGGTATTTTTTCGGTGACGTTCTGGTCTAGACACTTGTTCTTGGTGTCGATGAATACGATGGGCAGATCGTAGGTCTGCGCGAATGCGGGTATCGCCAAGGCAAGGGCGATACCATAGAAGATGATGTTTGATTTGATGGACATGTTTTTCTCCTAAACCATATTGATTGCCAAACTTTTTATCTGCCGAGCATCTTGCCGTTGAGCGTTGCAATCCAGTGCTTGTTTTGTGCCTTGGCCGGAACCTTCAGGGTCGTGACCCCTGCCTTGATTTTTGTCTTGAACAAAACGGTTCCGTTCAGGTCGATGAGCGTGAAGGTGCCGCCTATGCTCGAATGGATTTCGAGATGGTTGCCGTTTTCGACAAAGAAGTTTGTCGGGGAGAGCCTGCTGAGATTGTCCAAAGCATCTGGAATGATGGGGTCGTCCTTCGCATCCTTCGGCCATTCGGGAATGTGGATTATGGGTTCGGTCACGATGGGCTGGGCGGGCTCGGTAAATCCGAGCTGCTGGTCCATCCAGGCCATGCGTTCCTTCATTTTCTTGCGGAGGTGTTCGAACTCGCCGTCCCAGGTGTCCGCATTGTAGCCGCCCATGGGCATGTTCATGCTCCACATGCCATTGTTGCCGCCGTTGCTGTTGCAGTATTTCATCGGTTGCGGGTCACTGTCGCCCTGTCCGCTAGATTTGCCCAGGTTCGGCCAGCGTTGGAAATTCCTGTCGGCAGCCTTCATCAGGTATGTCTTCATGGAATCCAGGTAGGCGTCCATGGTCTTGGTGTGCCACACGCCACTGCGGAGTTCTGCCCAGCGCTTCTTCAGCCCGCTCTGGTAATCGCTGTCCTTCCACATGCCCGTAAGCCAGATGGGAGCCTTCAGTCCGGAACCGCCATTGACCTTCTGGCTGTTTTCGATTTGCCAGCCGGTCGTGCCGGAGCTTCCGAAGCCGTTTGCGCCTCCGCCGCCCCACATGTTCCAGCCATTGTTGCCGCCGTTTTCGGGGCTGGTGCCGTTGCTCATGGCGAGGTTGAAGTCCCAAGCCGGACCGAGCGTCACCTTGCCGCCCTTGCTATCCTTGGGCTTGTGTAAGAAAAAACTGCACCAGTAGGAATCAGCGTTGTTGGTGACTTCTTCGTGCAACACGTAGTCGTATGCGGAAGTCATGTCCACGTATTTTTCGTAACCTTTTTTGCTGCCGTTCTTGAAAATGGCTTCCAGGTCGTTCAAGTATTTTTTCAGGTAGTCCTGCTGTTGCTGCTGAAGGTTTTCCTTTTTGGGGTAGTGCATGATGACGTTCAGGCCGTCGGATGTTTTGAAACCTTCCTTGTTGATGTCCTCGGAGCCCATGCCGCCAGTGTTGGTGCCCGTTTTGTCGAACGCCCAGATGTAACCGCCGGTCACGCTGTCGCCTGCAACGTCGGTTTCCTTGAGCTTGCTTACGTTCACGCGGTACTTGCCGCGCTTGATCTTTTCGATGAGTACGTACACGCCACGGTACACGCCGTTGATGTAGAGGTCGAAGTGCTTGGTGCGGGGGCTGTAGTGGCCCGCCTGCCTAAAGAGCCAGTGGGCGAGGGCATTTCTCACGAGGCTCTTGTCCACATACGGTCCGTGAAGAATCCAGTCATCGGCAGGGGGGAGCCCGAGCAGGCTCACGTCCATGCCTTCGCCGACGGAGTCCCGGACCTCGATGCTGTAGCCGGGCTTCGGGAATTTGGCGGAGGACTGGCCGCGGACTTTGATGCCGATGTTGTAGAGGGTGCCTTTGGCGCTGTCGGCCACGTTGTTTGTGGCGGCGTCCAGTACCCTCATGGTGGCCGGCATCTTATCGTTTTTCGTATTGTCGAGGCATTGCCCCTTAGTGTCGACGAAAATGATAGGCAGGTCGTATGTCTGTGCGAAGGCCGCCGTCGCGAGGCAGAAAAATAGCGAGAATACGAATTTCTTGTTGTACATGGTACACTCCTATAACCATACGACAATAAAATACTTGCGCGATATATATTTATAATGTTAAATATGCTTTACATGTTGTTTTCCCTTACAACTTAAAATTTCGCCAAAAAACCGCTAAATTACGTTTTTTTGCAACGGAAACCTGGATTGGGGCATCAAAAAGTTGTAATTTGGAAAACATAGGAGGTACATTATGTTCCACTTTTGGCAAAAGCAGTCAAGAAAGATCCGCGGAATCCTGATTCTCGCATCGGCGCTGTTTTGCATGCCGTCCCTGGGGATGGCGCAGGAATTTACGCCGTCGGAACTGGATACGCTGGTGGCAAACATCGCCCTCTACCCGGACCCGCTCCTGGTCCAGGTCCTAGCGGCCTCGACCTACAGCGAACAGATTGCCCCCGCGAATACGTGGGCGCAGTCGCACCGTCACCTCTCGGGGAAGGATCTCTCGAACGCGATGGCCTGGGCGAAGTTGCCCTACGATGCCAGCGTGCAGGCCTTGATCCCGTTCCCGACGGTACTGGCCATGATGGCGAAGTACCCGGCCTGGACCGACCAGCTCGGCGATGCGGTCATTATGCAGAAGGACGAAGTGATGGCGGCAATCCAGCGCTTGCGCCATTCCGCCCGCGATTACGGGCACCTGGTCTCCGATGACCGCATAAAGGTCTCCAACGGCGATAACATTACGATTCTCCCGGTGCGTACCGAATACGTCTATATCCCGGTCTACAATCCCTATGTCGTCTATTACCGCCGTGCCGATGGCTATGTGCGCGTCACCTACGGGCCTGGAATCTGGATCGGGGACTTTACCTACTGGGGCTGGGGTTCCTGCTGGTTCGACTGGGGCCCGCGTATTATCTACGTTCACGACCGCCACTGGCGTGCGCCCAGGCGCCACCACCATCCTCACCGTTACGCCCCGCCTCCTCCGCGCAAGCCGCGTCACGACGTAGGCCCCAACCTTGGTGGCAAACACAATCCGCCGCCGCGTTCGCAGACGCAGCCCAAGCAGTTCCGCAAGGATCCTCCGCCTCCGCCGCCGAAGGCTGATTCGGAACCGCGGAAGGGCAACGTGCGCATAGCGCCGCGCCATGCCGAGGAAGAACCGCGCAGGCTGGAAGATAGGCCGAAGTTCAGGGACGAACGCTGGAACGACCGCTCGACGTTCGAAAAGGACGCCCCTTCGTCGGGAACCTCGTATCCGCCTCCTCCGCGCAGGTCCGATGATGACGACCGCCGCAGTGGCGGAAACCATGGCGGAAGCCACGGCCCGAGCGTCAAGCCCTTCAGCCGCCGCTAGTGAGCATCTGGCGGGAGCGCGTTACGAAGCGATGTTTCCGAGGATAGTCTCGATGGCATCGGCGGTGTCGCCTTCGCCAATTCCCGGGAACCGCTCGAATACCTGCTGGTGGTTCTCGGGGTAGCTCCCGGTCTGCAAGAAGAATACTCCGTAGAGGATAGGAAAAATTTCCTGAATGGATTCCTGGGCGCTGCCCGGGAATTTTTTTGCATGCTCCCCGCGCAGGTGTTCGAGGATATCGCGGAGTTCGCGTTCGCACTGCTGCCGGAGCGCATCGCGGTGGGGGGTAAACCCGTCGAGGGGCCTGATGCCGCAGAGGGGATAGTTCCTGTTTGCGATGTGCAGGTATTCTAGCGGGTTCGTATCGAGCGTGCGGATGATTTCGGCCGGGCTGTAGAACTTGCCGAATTCGACATTGTCCCTGCGGGCGCGCTTTTGGAACGGCTCCAGTTTCGCGATTTCGGCGGGGGAGTTGTCCTTGAGGATAAAGTTTATGGTCCAGGGCGTTGCGAGCGCATCGAAGCCTTCCGTGAGGCACCTGCCGGAAATGAAAGCCGAGACAAGGTTGTCGCCGAAGGTGTCGCGGAAGATTCCCGGCCACTGCGACTTCTCGATTTCGCTTACGCTGAGCAGCTTCTTCATGTTGTCGAAGAACCCGAAACGCCGGCCCTTGCTCCCGAAGGCGATGAGCAGGCCGAACACGGCCACGATGAAAATCCAGCCGCGGATGGACATCGGTTCTTCCTTGGGGAAGAGGCTCTCGTCGATATCGAGGGATGTCCCTTTCGCGCGTGCGATTTCGGAGGCTAGCCTTGCGCCAAGGACCAATACGCCTTCGCCGTAATGCTCCTTGCGGAATGCCGGGACGAGGACTTCTTGCACGAGCGTCTCGGAGGTGGCCTCGGGAATAATCTGCTTGGCCGTCCCCAGGGTCACGACAAGCATTCGCCGTTGCTTCTGCACGACATAGATCGACGCTTCGCATTCGGTGCCCGTCCCGTCAAGCCAGCTTTCCGCAAACATGCCGGCGTCCTTGCGGGCGTCGATTCCGCGCATGTTGTCGAGCAGGGCGGCCGTGAGAATGCAGCCCGTCTTTTCGCGGAGTTCCGTGGAAATCTTGGTAAAGGCGTCGACCTGCTGGGCGCTCATCAGGCGGTTATAATCGATGACGAGACCTTTCGGGCTCTCGGTGGCTCCGCCGGACTCTGCCTGCGCTAGCGAGAAGACGGCAAGCGTTGCCGCCAGGAATGTCCTGACGCGCGCGAGCACCTATTCGACATCCATCAGTATGAACTTCTTGGTGATGTTTATCTTCTTGGTGGTCGCCTTTCCCTTGAGCGTGTTGCGGATAAAGCTGTAGATGCTCTGGGAGTCGGAAAATTCGGCGGCGTCGGCGTAGACAACCACGTCGATGGTCTTTGCGGTCATGACGTTCACGTTCACGCGCTTGAAGCTCTTCTTGAGTCCCGAGACGATATCGTCGTGGAGGTCCTCGATTTGTTCCTCGTCGAATTCGCCCTTGAGGTTCATGACAATCTTGTACTGGTATCCCTGGCTTAAGTCCTGCTTCCAGTAGGCGAGAATCTTCTTCTCGAGCAGGGGCATGCCGCGCCTTGCAGCATCGTGCAGGCAGGCCTTGAGCGCCGCCTGGTCGTTACCGTCGCACTCGGAATCCTGGATGGTTTCGCTGCCGAGCAGCCTTGCGGTGGAGGATTCGTAGGCGCTGAGTTCCACGCTGATGGCGCCAGGCCTTGCGTTCCCCGAGAACTTGATGTAGACATCGGCTCCGAGCGAGAGGCTTGCGAGGTATGACAGGTCTTCGTCCGTTTCGGCGATATCGTTCTGCATCTGGACCAGGTTGTCGAGATCGGCTTGACCTTCGAGCGACTTCACGTCGTATTTCTTTTTGGTAAGGAACTCGTTGATGGCCTCCATCATGGCGCGGGCCAGCGGGTTGTTCTGCACGACCTGGAATTCGGAGATGCCCTTGCCGTTATGGGCGGGGGTCACGAGGATGGTCGGCTGCGGCGGTTCGCTTGCGGCGGCGGATTCTGGTGCGGGAGCCTGTTCTACAATCTCGACCGACTGGACTTGGGGCTCGATTTCCGGGTCTTCTCCGCCCGCACAGGCGACAAGGACGAAGGGGATTGAGGTAAGGATGGAGGCATATCGCATAAAAAACCGCCTATTTAGATTTTTTTTCGCTTTTTTGTATGAAAAAAGTGAAGTTTCCTATTCCAAAATATAGTATCTCAAAAAAAAACTATGAATTTTTCTGCAAAAAAGTTTCCTTTTTTTGTTTTGCATATATACATTTAGTTTTGAAAAGGGAAAAAGAGGTGCTGTTTTCGAACTAGTGTTTGGAGTAACGTTATGAAGGAAAAATGGATTTGGTTGCCGGACTGGGCTTCGGACCTGTCCCTCTGGGAAGATGATTTGGCGGATGCCGGCGCATCTGCCTCCCATACCTTTGTTCCTTACGAAAAGATGGCCCTCGCTCTGGACGATATTTATTCTGTGGATGGACTTTCGAAGGCGGACACCGTTGTCGGCTGGGGCATGGGTTGCCTCTTGCTCATGCTGGGCGCCTCGAAGCGCCCGAAGGGGCAGAACTGGATTTTCCTTTCGCCCTATGCGGATTTCTGCGACGAGGATGGCCCCTGGAATTCCGAGAACCTGCTCTTCAAGGCCCGTGAGATTTTCCAGTCTCCGGACGTGGTGCTCGATGCCTTCAAGGAACAGATTGGCGAGGAGTACAGCGACTGGCCTGACGAATGGGCCGATGCCGCGCGCAAGATGGATGCGACGCGCCTGTCGGAAGGTCTCAAGTTCCTCGCCTCGCACAGGGTTGATTCCCCGATTGCAAACAGCGAGAACATCCAGGTGCTTTACGGGCGCATGGATCAGGACGTGACGTCTGCCATGACGCTTCGGCTCAAGGAATTTTTGCCGCAGGCGACCTTCAAGGAACGCCCCAAGGCGGGGCACTGGCCCCCGATGCTCCTATTCTAGTTTTCTTGGCTTTACGTTCCATCCTCTGCTCTGCTAAATACTATATTAGCGGAGCATTTTGATTGTCTGGAGATTTTGATGGCGCGTGTCGTAGACGAAGAAGTTTTGGATAGGGAGCTCAACCCGGAACAGGCTGCTGCGGCCAAGAAGATAGAAGGCCCCATGCTGATTCTTGCGGGAGCAGGTTCGGGAAAGACCCGTGCCATCACCTACAAGATTGCGCACCTTGTTTCGCGGTACAGAGTGGAACCGGGCCGTATCCTCGCCGTGACGTTTACGAACAAGGCCGCCCGCGAGATGACCGGGCGAATCCAGAAGCTGCTCGATTGCGACATGCGGTTTCCGTGGATGGGCACGTTCCACTCGGTGTGCCTTCGCCTGCTGAAGCGCTGCCTCAACATGGAGACTGTGTTGCGTGCCTTCGAAGGAAAGTGGTACGATTCGAATTTCTCCATCTACGATGACGACGACCAGAAGCGCATCTTGAAACAGATTCTCAAGGAAGACTTGGGCGACGATTGCGATGCCGCCGAAATCAAGCGCGTGCACGGTGCGATTTCCCGCTACAAGAACACGGTGCTCTATGTGGGCGGATGCGCGGAATTGCAGACTCCGGATGTGGCGCTTTCGCGTGCCGAATTTGCCGACGAGGAACGCTATGCCCGCTACTACGCCGAATACCAGAAGCGTCTTCTGGAATCGAACGCGATGGACTTCGACGACCTCCTGTTCAACACGGTGCTCATGCTCCAGAAGGTTTCCAGTCTTGCCGAGCAGCTACAGGGTCACTTCGACTTCGTCGTGGTGGACGAATACCAGGACACGAACGACGTGCAGTACGAACTGCTGAAGCTGTTGATTAACGACCAGCGCAACGTGACGGTGGTGGGCGACGACGACCAGAGCATTTACGGATGGCGCGGCGCGAACATCAAGATTATCCGCAACTTCCACCGCGACTTTGCTCCGGTGACTATCGTGAAGCTCGAACGCAACTACCGCTCCACCAGCAACATCGTGAAGGGCGCGGGCTCCGTGATTGCGCACAACATTCGCCCCGCCGAGATGGAGAAGAACGTATTCTCCAAGGAAGAGGCGGGCGACCCGATTCGCGTGCGGCACCTGATAGACGACCGTGCGGAAGCCCAGCAGATTGCAAGCCTCATTGCCGTTGCGGGGGCCGACAGTTATTCGAAGACGGCCATCTTCTACCGCACCAACGCCCAGTCCCGCGTGATAGAGAAGGCGCTGAACGATTGCCGAATACCTTCCGTTATCTATGGCGGTACGCGGTTTTGGGATAGAAAGGAAATCAAGGATATCCTCGCTTACCTGAGGCTCCTCGCAAACGAGAAGGACGATGCTGCCCACTTGCGCGTCATAAACACTCCGCCCCGCGCCATCGGCAAGACCACGGTGGAAACGGTGCTGGAACGTGTCCGCAGGGGCGACGGGACCTTCTGGCAGGTGCTCGTGTCCGAGGCGAACGGTGCAGGCCGCACCGCGCCGAAGCTTAAAGGCTTTACCGACCTGGTCCAGAACTGGAAGGACCTTGTCGCGGCGGGTGAGACTCCGCTCCCGATTCTTGCGGAGCGCATCATCGCCGATGTCGGCTATAAGGAATTTTTGCGCAAGGAAGACGAGCTTACGGCGGACGAGCGCATCGCGAACATCGACGAAATGGTGAACGCCATCCGCGAATTCGACGAAGAACATCCCGATGCGACGCTCGATGCGTTTTTGCAGGATATCTCGCTGTTGACGGATGCTGACAAGAAGGTGGACGATTCGAAGGGCGCCGTGACGCTCATGACAATCCACATGGCGAAGGGCCTGGAATTCAATACGGTGCATATCGCGGGCTGCGACGAAGAAATCTTCCCGCTGGTGCGCGGCTCGTCGTTCGTGACGGACAAGGAAATGCGCGAGCAGATGGAAGAGGAACGCCGCCTGTTCTATGTGGGCTGCACCCGCGCCGAGAAGAAACTTTATCTGTACCATGCGGAACGCCGCTTCTTCCAGGGAACTGTCCGGCCGTTTTTGCCGTCGCGGTTCCTCAAGGAACTGGACCCTTCCGTTGTCGAGTTTACGCCGTGCATCGATTCGCGTCCGGCTTTTGGCTCGGAATCCGGCTACACCCCGGCCGCGCCGCGCTACAACAAGGCTCCCGACTTCGCGCTGCGCCCGAACCGCTCTCCGTCTTCGGGGTCGTTTGGTTCTTCTTCCCGAGGCGGTTTCAGCCGTCCGGCGTCTGTCCCGGCGTCCATCCGCAAGAATGACCAGCGCATTGTCTACAGGAACCCGATCAAGGTTGCGTCTCCCGTCAAGCCAGCCGCTCCGAGTGGTCCGCGCGTCGTCTATGACGAATACAGCGAGAATCCTTACCATCCGGGAGCCCGCGTGCGGCATACCAAGTATGGCGTGGGCACGATAACCAAGTGCTACGGCACCGGCGATAGCGCCCGCGTGGACGTCCGGTTCAACAGCGATAACGTCGTCAGGACAATAATCCTCAAGTACGCGGCCCTCGAAATCGTGGGCTAGGGCGCATTTTGCAAACGATTGTTGCTCCCCTCCAGGAAATAAATTGCTATTTTAGGGAAGGAAAATAAAGAGGTCTTATGCTTGAACGTGAAGAAGTTCTGAAATTGGCGAAGCTTTCGAGGCTCGAGGTCGCGGAAGGCGATATCGATTCCGTGAAGGCGCATCTGGATGGCATGCTCGAACACATGGAGGCTCTCAAGGCGCTCGACCTGTCCAATGTGGAGCCGATGACGGCTGTCGAGAACGGCGCCACGATCCTCCGCGAGGATGTCCCCGTGCAGGGATTCTCCCTGGACCAGGCCTTCGCGAACGCTCCCGCCGTGGAGAACGACCACTTCGCCATTCCGAAGGTTATCGGCGGCTAGACTCCCGAAATAGAGTTCCATGACTCAGGTCCATTGTATCGTGCCCGCGCGCATGGGTTCTTCCCGTTTTCCCGGAAAACCCCTTTTTAAGCTTTGCGGCAAGGAAATGATCGTGCGGACGCTCGAACGCGCCTCGCTTGCGGAGTGTTTCGGCCGCATCGTCTGCGCCACGGACAGCGAGGAGATTGCCGAGGTCGTTTCCAGGGCCGGTTTCGAGTTCGTGCTTACGGGGGAGGCAGCGACCGGTTCCGACCGTGTGGCCGAGGCCGCCCGCGCGCTGGACCTCGACCTCGTGGTAAACCTCCAGGGCGACGAGCCGCTCGTGGAGCCTTCCGTCCTGGAGAATGTCGCCTGCGAGCTTGCCTCGCACCCCGATTCCTGGGTGTCGGTCGCATGCCCGCTGTTGCCTTCGGATGCCGATGTTGCGACTGTCGTGAAGGTCAGGGTCGAAAACGGCCTGGCCGTAGATTTTACCCGCCACGTGGAACCTTCCGAGGCTCCGCGCTGGTTCCAGCACCAGGGAATATACGCCTATTCCCGTGCTTCGCGGGACGAGTTTTCCGGGTTGCCCCAGAGCGGGGTAGAGCTGGAACGCTCGCTGGAACAGATGCGGATCCTGGGCCGCCGCCCGATTCGCATGGTCCAGAGCCCTTACCCGTCCGTCTCGGTGGATGTTCCCGCCGATGCGGCCGCCGTGGAGGCTCTGATCAGAAAACGCATGTAAACATAAGAATGCATTTAGCCAGGTGAGGGGCCCGGATGAACGCAGCAGAAAAGAAAATCCTGTACATTGCCATGGCATTCCTCGTAGTGGGAATAGCCGTAAGAGTCTTCCCGTGGACTCCGCCGTCCATCGAGACGGTGGAGATTTCCGAGCGCTCCCGGCCGGAGGAGCTGGCCGCTCCGTATTCCAAGGTGGAATATGCCCCGGAACCGCCTGCCGGAATCCCGGCGATTGCGGATAAAGTAACCAAATCGGAGGCGCCGGGCGAGCCGCGCAAGCCCCGCGCGAAGAAGCCGACGGTGCATTTGCCCTTGAAAATCAATACGGCGACGGAGGAGGAGCTTTGCGCCCTGAAGGGGGTCGGTCCCAAGCTTGCCGAGCGGATTGTGGCCTTCCGGGAGGCCCACGGGCCCTTCAAAACCCCCGCCAGCCTTGAAAAAGTACCCGGAATCGGCAAGAAAAAATTGGAAGGCATACTCCAGGGGGTGATTTTTGATTAGTTTTAGGGTATCAAAATCTTCATAAGTCGTTGAGTATATGAGTGATACGAAACTGTACCTAGGTATTGAGGTTGGCGATGTTTCCTTGAAAGTCGCCCTCTTGGACTCCGCCGAAAAGCGGGTGCTCAAGACTGCGGTCCTCCAGACGGAGACTAGCCCGATTGATGACATCTTCACCTTCGAGACTGTCTTGCAGGGATGGATGGAAGAAAACGAGCTCGAGAGCGTCGAGGCCATTTCGGTGACCGTCCCGGCCTTCCGGTCCATTGTCCGTCAGGTGTTCGTACCTGCGGAGGCCGTCCCTAACATGGACGAATACCTCCAGTGGTACCTCGGTCTCATTACCAATGCCGACAAGGGCGCCTACATTGTAGACTACAAGATCTTGAGCGGTGACGAAAGCCTCGGCAAGACCGTTCTGCTTATCGCGGTCCGCCGTGAATGGGTGGATGCCCTGCGCAAGGGATTCCGCAGCAAGAGCCTCGTGCCGAAGTCCATGGAAGTGGACGTGCTCTCCCTCATGAACCTCATGGACGTGGGAGACGGTATCAAGGACCTCGAGTGCGTCATCAAGGCGGACTATGCGGGCGTGACCATGCTCTGGCTGAACAAGGACAGCCTGCAGGCGCTCCGCTGCGTATCGACCCTGTCACTCGTGAATACTTCTACGGAACAGGCCTACGAGCTTCTCGCCAATGCCATCTGCGAGCAGATGAGCGAGGCGAAGGAACAGAACACCATGCCCGAGATGAAGCAGGTGCATATCTGTGGCGAAATGGCCCTGGACCCGCTCTTCGTGCAGAAGCTTCGTGCCAAGCTTACTGACGACTGCCAGCTTATCCTGATGGATTCGTTCTCGAACCTCCGCCTTCCGGTGGACGAGGTCGATTCCGCCGCCGTGCTCAACTGCGCGGGCGCCATCGGTACGGCGCTTAGCGTGATGGAGGGTGTATGATTCGTTTGAACCTTATTGAAGCTGCCGAACGCGCTTCGGTCGCGGACGAAACCGTAACCCCGGTCCACGTGACCGACGTTGCCGCCCAGGTAAAGACTTCCAAGAAGAAGACGTTGGTCGGCCTGCTCGCCGCATTGTTCGTGTTTGTGGCGTTCAGCTGCTTCCTGAGCGTATTCGGTGTTCCCAAGCCGCTGCAGGGCGCGCTGCCGGAACCGTACCTCTCGTTGATCGGTGCCGAAGACCCGAGCCGTTCCGCTTTGACTCTTGCATCCGGCCAGACGACCTCCGCCGGTGGTTCGCTCCAGGCGCAGGCTGCCGCAGCCGATGCCGCCATCAAGAAGCGCGAGTCCCTGACGGTGAACCAGGTGGTCAAGGAAATCAATCCGAAGGTGCTGTTCAACAACAAGCGCGAAGACTACGCCTCGCTCCTCCCGATGGAAAAGGTTTCCTTCCAGCGTGCCGCCATCGACCAGTTCTTTACGTTCCTTACGACAGCGACGCCCGACGACGTGGGCTTCTCCGACTGCGTGTTCCAGTCCCCGAACTACTTCTACGTTCGCGGCGTCTCGGTCAAGCCGACTTCGCAGCGTAGCTTCCTGGAACGCCTCAAGTCCGTGAGCTCCGACTTCAGGACTCCGCCTCTGCCCGAGAATGCGCCCGCGACCGACATTACGGCGTTCGGCCTGTTCAACGTGACCAACGTGAACAAGGCGGCCGTGTCCCGCTTCGTGCCGATGGCCGAACTCCAGGACGAAATCAAGGCGTTCAAGTCGCTGGCCTCTTCGAACAAGGTGAATATCTCCGGACTCGACAAGCCGGTGGTCGAGGAATTCGGCGTCTACAAGCGCTTCACCTACCAGGTGAGCACGACTGCGGACTTCCCCGAGCTCCAGTCCCTGATGGCCGCCCTCAACACGTCTCCCGTACGTGTCGGCGTGACCAAGGCTGAACTCAAGTTCGCGAAGAGGTCGCTTGCCGCGGCGTTCACGCTCGTGATGTTCGTGACTCCGTAATATGCCCATCCGCATTACCGGTGGCTTGCTGCGGGGGAGGAATGTTCCCTCTCCCGATTCCTCCAAGACAAGACCTACGGGCTCCCGTACGAGGGAAGCCCTCTTCAATATTTTGCAGGATGTCGAGAATTTCCGCGTGCTGGACCTGTTCGCCGGTACGGGGATAATCGGCATCGAGGCCTTGAGCCGCGGGGCTTCGAGTGTGGTTGCGGTCGAGATGGCACATTCCCAGGCGAGGCTCGTGTACCAGGCGTACAAGGCGCTCTCCCTGGAATCGAAAATTACTTTGTTAGAAAAGAACGCGCTGACACTGGAGAGAGAATTACTTTGTTCTGAGTCCGGTTTCGACCTGATTTATGCGGACCCTCCGTTCAAGGACATGGAATACCCCGACCTGCGCAAGTTCTGGCAGTGGCTGAATCCGGGCGGTGTCGCCGTGTTCGAGGCCCCGAGCAGGAACCTTCCCGCGTGGGCGAAAGAGGAGCCCGAAGCCGGGACCGTGCAAATACGGCGCTACGGCGAATCCTCGCTGGTGGTCTATAGGGGATAATTTCTATATTTGCGGCATGAAAAAAATTGCCGTATTCGCGGGGTCGTTTGACCCGTTTACGCTCGGGCACCTGGATATCGTGCGGCGCGCCTCCGCGCTGTTCGACGAACTGTGGGTGCTCCTGGCGGTGAACGCATCCAAGAAGTATCTGTTCTCCGAGCCGCGGCGCCTCGAGATGGTGCGTGCGGCGGTCGCGAAATTCCCGAACGTGAAGGTGGATTGCTTTGACGGCTTGACGGTCGATTTTGCGAAGCGCGTCGGCGCGAAGTATTTGGTGCGTGGCATTCGTGGAGCTGGCGATATCGAATACGAGCAGACGGTCGCGTGGAACAACAGGATGCTCTGTCCCGAATGCGAGACGGTATTCCTCTCCAGTGCGCCGGAGCACTTGATGATAAGCAGCTCCGTGGTGCGCGAACTTTTGAAGGCGGGAATCGTCCGCCACGTCCCCGAAGAGATTGTCCCGCTATTGTCGAAGGAAGATAAATGAGACCTTTTCAATTCTTGCCCAAGGTCCTGCGGACCTTGCTGATTGTCAACGCGGCCGTGTTCGGTGTCGCGTTTGTTGGCGGCATGCTTGGCATTCACTTGAACCTGCCGGGATATGGCTATGCAGGCATCCGTGAATGCATTACCTTCTTTGGAGCCTTCTTCCCGTTTGCACCGGAGCAGGCATGGCGATTCGTAACCTACATGTTTGTGCATGTGGACTTCTGGCATTTCCTTTTCAATATGCTCATGCTCTGGATGTTCGGCAGCGAGGTCGCCGACATGATGGGTTCCAAGCATTTTATGGGCATGTACTTCTTCTGCGGGATATTTGCGGCCGTGTTCAGCATGGTCATGTACTGGTTCGGCATGACGAACGCTCCGATTATCGGGGCCTCGGGCGCGCTGATGGGCATATTCGTCGCTTACTACAAGTTTTTCCCGGACCGCACGCTGCTGCTGTTCTTCTTCTTCCCGATGCGTATCAAGTATGCGATGTGGTTCATGGTGGCCATCGACGTGCTGATGGCGGGCTCCGGCGACCAGATTGCGCACCTTGCGCATTTGGGCGGCGTCGTGGGCGGGTTCCTTTACATGCATTTCTATGAACGCGGCTTCGGTAACCTCGGCAAGGCTTTCCACAAGATGCGCGGCCCGAAGTTTACGGTGCATCCGGGGCCCCGCTCTGCAGAAAGCGAAGACCGCAACGATGATGCGATTGAAGGCGAGGTCTTCTATGTGGACGAACAGAAGCGCATGGACGAGATATTGAACAAGGTCAACCGCGAAGGAATCAATTCGCTGACGGATTCCGAACGCAGGTTCCTGCTGCAGGCAAGCGAAAGGCTCCGCCGCCGCAGGGGTGGCCTGTAATTAAACGCATTTTTTAGAGGTTCTCTGATGAAAAAAGTTCTTGGTATGGGCGCGGCCCTCGTGGATATTCTCGCTAACGTCGATGACGCATGGATTGAATCGCAAGGCGTGCAGAAGGGTGGCATGAACATGGTGGACTGGCCGCAGATGGAAAAGTTCCTCGCGGCGCTTAAGAACCCGCTGCGCGTGCCGGGCGGTTCTACCTGCAATACGATGGTCGGGCTTTCGCGCCTGGGCGGCAAGGCTGCCTTCATCTCGAAGGTCGGCGACGACGAACTCGGCAAGATTTTCCGCGAGCACCTGGAAAAGAACGGCGTGGAGTCGAAGCTCGGGATGAGCGATGCCGCGACGGGTTGCGTGTTCTCTGCGGTGACGCCCGATGCCCAGCGCTCCATGTGGACGTACCTCGGCGCTTCTGATTTTCTCGTGAGCGATGACTTTGTGCCTGCGCTTTACGACGGTGTCGGCTTGCTCTACGCGGAAGGCTACCGCGCGTTCAATGCGGACTGCTTCAAGAAGTCGTTCACGCTTGCACGCAGCCTGGGTGTAGAAACCGCGCTCGACTTCAGCAGTTTTGGCGTGGTGGAAGCCTGCCGCAAGCTGTTCGACGAACTCTTTGCCGAAAAGATGATCGACATCATCATCGCGAACGAGGACGAGGCCTACGCCTATGCGGGCGTGAAGGAAGAAGCCGCCCTCGACGTGCTCGCGGCCAAGGCGAAGGTTGCCGTGGTGAAGATTGGCAAGCGCGGCGCCCTGATTGCCAAGGACGGCAAGGTGACGCGCGTGCAGGCAGGCCCTGCAAAGGCTATCGATACGACGGGCGCCGGTGACCTATGGGCGTCGGGATTCCTGTACGGCTACATGAACGGCTGGGATATGGAACGCAGCGGCAACCTCGGGAGTGTCGTCAGTAACGAGGTGGTGCAGGTGATGGGTGCGCAGATCCCCGAAGACGGCTGGAAGCGCATTCTCGCGGCTCGCGGGTAGTTTTTGCTTGTGGTTTGGGCTGCTGGCGGGTTCTGCCTGCTAGCATTCTTGGCCGAAACGATGTATATTTAGGAGGAAAAGGGAGGTCTTATGAAAAAGTTGTTTTCTGTGCTTGCGGCACTCGTGATGGTGCCCGCCCTCTATGCGGCAGAAGATACCGTAATCCGCAACCTTTGCGACTCGCTCTCGCTGGGCGCACAACCCATGATAGAGATTGTGCCTGCCTACATCGAAGAATCCAACTGGTACGGCAACCCGAAAACGTGGGCGAAGGATTCCTCGAACTTTACGCGGCACGAGTCGTACAAGACGGTAAATGTCGTTACCAACGCCTTCAGGGACTCCATTCCGCTTTCGATCCAGGCGACCTGCCGCGAAACGCAGGGCACGACCTTCAAGTATGCTACGTGGAACAACAGCAAGCAGTGGATTGAAAGGGAAAAAGATGACATTGCGACGAACATCTTCGATATCCATAACCTGAAGATGGACGGGCACGATTCCTCGAACACCTTCAACGTGCTCGCCTTTGTTCCCGAGAAAATTCCGGATAATGGTTCCTTTGCGGCAGGCCACCTGCTGTTCTCCAAAACCTTCGAACTGGCCTTTGAATGGTGGTACGTGGGAGCCCGTTACCAGAACACCTTTGATACGCTTATCGATGGAAAGACGGTCCAGGCGACCAGGAACTATTATTCGAGCTCGGTCGGCAGCGATTCCCTCAGGGCGTTCAATTCCGCAATCAAGGCGCTGAAGCTTCCGGATACGACAAAGTACGTCGGCATCCAGGTGCTCAGGGTCGTACTAGCCGATTCCCGCAAGCCGCTTGATCCCGAATCTTCTTCGAGTGTGAATCCGGAGTCGTCTTCTTCGTCCGGCGGCATCAATTCCTGCGCCAGCGGCAACTCCTCCTCGTCCGAAACCTCCTCGTCGAGCGGGAAGGTGAGTTCTTCGTCCGAGGCGTCCAGCAGCTCGTCTGCGGATCCTGTGTCGTGCTCCAGTGCCGAATCCAGCAGCTCCGCCGCACAGTCTTCTTCGAGCAAGGAACCCGAATCGTCTTCTTCGTCCGGCGACATCAACTCCTGCGCCAGCGGCAACTCCTCCTCGTCCGAGGCGGCCAGCAGCTCGTCTGCCGAACCCGAGTCGAGTTCTGCGGCAGAACCCAGCAGTTCTTCCGATGTCGAAAGCAGCTCTTCCGAAGAAGGCCCGACGCATATTGCCAAGGTGCGTGTCGACAGCGAAAGCGTCCGCTTTGTGCAGGTGCGCCGTCTGGACGGTACCGTCGTGAACAACAGCGGCAAGCTTGCTCCGGGCGTGTATTACGTGAAGGACACCCGCGGCATCTGGAAGAAGATGGCTGTCATGCCCCGGTAGGTTGCTTAAGGTATGCAGATTTTGAAGAGTTTTCTTGTCGCGGCCCTGTGCTCGGTTGCCTTTGCCTTTGCGGCCGAGGGCGCCGCAGAAGTCGAAAACGCCCAGCTCGCGGTTTCCGAATTCCAGGCCGAACTTGTCATGCGCGACAGCGTAATGGAGCTTCGCGATAGCCTCTGCGCGGTGGAGAAGGATTCGCTGCGCAATGCGGTCGTTATCGAGGAGGCGAAGTGCGCCAGCTGGGAGCAGAGTTACCAGACCGTAAAGAAGGATAATGAGGTCTGCGCCCTGGCTCTGGGTGTAGCCATGGAAGAAAACGAGAAAAACAAGAATGCCGCCGGCGATGAGCGCAAGAAGGCGGCGATGGCGACCGGCTCGTCGTTCTTGGGCGGTGTCGGTATCGGCCTTCTGATCATGTGGCTTATCATGAAGTAACCTAGGGCTTGTTTATGAAGAATAATGTCGTTGTATTTTTGAGCCTGCTCTTGAGCGCGGGCTTTTGTTTTGCGAAGGACGATGCTCCCCGCGGCCCCTTCCAGCTGGGTTCCGTGTTGCAGCCGCTTTCGACGACATCCATGTCTTCTGCCGAGATCTCGGCGTTCATGCCCGAGAAAAAGAAACTGTTCGTCGTGGGTGGCGACAACCTGCTCGAAGTCGTGGACCTCTCCGACGTATCGAAGCCGAAAGTCGAAAAGTCGATACAGCTCGCGGGGGATGGCTCGAGCGTGACGGTAAACGGGAACCTGGTCGCCGTGAGCCTGCTCGCATACCCTGAATGGAAGAAGGGACACGTCCTGGTGATGCGCTATGCCGACAGCCTTGAGACTCTCGGCTTTTTCGAGGTCTGCCACCAGCCCGACATGCTCACGTTTACGCCCGACGGTTCCGCGCTGCTCGTGGCCTGCGAAGGTTCTCCCGACATCGATTTCAAGGAAGACCCCGAAGGAGGCATCGCGATTGTCTCGACTCCTAAGAATGGCGCCTGGGCGCGCCCCGAGGTGACGGTCGTGGGTTTTGGCGGCCTGGATTCGGCAGCGCTGATGGCGCAGGGCGTCCGCAGGACCGGTGCGCAGGGCTTCGTGAAGTCGCTGGAACCCGAATACATCACCGTGGCCGCCGATTCGAAGACGGCGTGGGTGAGCCTGCAGGAGAACAACGCTGTCGCGGTCGTGGATATCGCGGCGAAGAAACTCTCGAAGGTCTACCCGCTCGGGTTCGTGGACCATTCCATTCCGGGATTTGGCCTCGATGCGAAAAAGGATTCGAAAATCGAAATCGCGAACTATCCGTTGCGCGGCCTCCGCCAGCCCGACGGCATTTCCTCGTTTACGGAAAACGGCCGCTCGTTTGTGGTGACGGCGAATGAGGGTGCTCCCGTGAACGATTACAAGGCCTGGACCGACGTGTCGAGCCTCGTAATGCTCTCGCAGCAGGGCAAGCTTGATTCGCGTATCTTTACCAGGGATTTGCTCAAGGACCTGGGAGGAATTTCCGTGAGCAGTCTGGAACGCTGCGATACGGAACCCGACAGGCAGCCGAGCGGCCAATGTCCCTACGCCTATACCTTCGGCTCGCGCAGCGTGAGCATTTTCGACGGTGCGACCGGCGCCCTCATTTGGGATAGCGGCGACATGCTCGAACGCGCCATCGCGAAGGTCGCTCCCGACTACTTCAACTGGAATGCGAAAAAGAAGAAGGTCAAGGTGGACGCCCGCAGCGAGGACAAGGGTTGCGAACCCGAGAACGTGACGGTGGGCGAGGTCGGCGGCAAGCGCTACGCCTTTGTCGGCCTCGAACGTACGAGCGGCATCGCCGTGTTCGACATTACCGACGTGGGCAAGTCCAGCAACCCTTCGCCGAAGCTGGTCGATTATTACCTCGACCCGAATGACCGCGGCCCCGAGGGCGTGCTGTTTATCGCTGCGGACAAGAGCCCGGTGCCCGGCAAGGCGCTGCTGGTGGTCGGCTACGAATACAGCAAGACGCTTACGATATACCAGGTAAAATAACCTGTCTATCGTTCTTTTACTACATTTTGTATGTAAAATATAAGTTCGTATTCTTGTAAGGACCGTCCTATGAAGAAATATGCCATTGCCAAGCAATCGCTGTCCCTCGTTTCTGCCGCCCTCTTTCTCGTGGCGTGTGGCGATACCATCAACGAACAGATTAACGCCAACGTGGGCGCTGTCGATACCAGCGAAGATTTGCCCAAGTGCACGAAGGATATCGCGGGCCAGACGGCTTTCGTTACAGAAACGCACGAGTTCCTGGGTTGCGACGGCAAGGAATGGCTGACCCTGAGCGCGAACACTGTAAGCGTGGGCGACAACATCTGTACTTCTACGAGCCTCTCCGACGGCACGGGCTTTGAGATTTTCTGTAACGGGGAATCCATCGGAACCGTGAAGAACGGCAAGGACGGCAAGGATGGTGCCGACGGCGAAGATGGCGCGGATGGAAAGAACGGAAAAGATGGCAAGAATGGTGCCGACGGCAAGGACGGTAAAGACGGCGAAAAGGGCGACCCGGGTGCCGACGGCAAGGACGGTGAGAAGGGAGACCAGGGCGATCCGGGCAAGGACGGCGTGAACGGCACCGGCTGCCGGATTGCAGAATCTACGGCGCTCACGGCGACTATCGCTTGCGGCTCCGAGACCTTCACGATGGACTTGACGGGCTACGTGGAACAGTCCGAAGAATGTGATGCTACGCTGTACGGCGAAGACTGCTCCGGTTCGCTCGACAACGTGGAACTCAGCGGTGTTTCGCAGAAGGGCCCGTTCGTGACGGGTACCGACATCACGGCATATGAATTGGAAAATGGCCGCTCGCTGAAGCAGACGGGCAAGACGTTCGGCGGCAAGATTGAGCGCGCGGACGGAACGTTCGACATCAAGACCGTTAAACTGAAAAGTGCGTTTGCGTACCTCGTGGCGGACGGCTTCTACCGCAACGAAGTGACGGGCGAGAACAGCGCTGCGACCATCAAGCTCCGCGCTCTCACGAACCTGCAGGGCCGCGCGACTGCGAACATCAACCTCATCACGCATCTGGAATACGACCGTGTACTGCATCTGGTCACGAGGGAAGATTCCACCGTGATGAAGGCAAAGAAGGCTGCGGAAAAGGAAATCTTTGAGGCATTCGGTATCGACAATTCTGGATTCAAGGGCTATGCAGAGGACTTCAACATCCTCGAGGAAGGTGACGGCAACGCTGCGCTACTCGCAATTTCCGCGATGCTCCAGGGCGACCGCAACGAGTCCGAGCTCACCGCGCTCCTCGCATCCCTCAGCGTAGATCTCGGTGACAACGGCAAGTGGGAAAACGAAAAACAGCGTGCGCAGATTGCCGACTGGGCGATGCAAAAGCAGCTTTCGAAAGGAGGCCTCGCCTCCATCCGCAAGAACGTGGAAGGCTGGTTCCCGAGCAAGGTTACGGCTCCCGCATTCGAAAGCCATATGACGCACTTCTGGATGGAAGAACTCGAGGTTGATGATTGCACCTCCGCAAACGAGGGTGCGCTCTTCGCCATCAAGAACAAGAAATCCGCATTCTATGCCGCCAGCGATTCTGCCTACACCGAAGGCGACAGCAGCCTGGTGCGCCTCATCTGCGATGCTTCCGGTGCATGGCGTTATGCGACTGACATCGAAAAAGACATTGCTGCACTCGCTCCGGCCGCAGACAACGCTGCGACGCGCGGTTCCATCAACACCGGCTTTGTGTACGTCAAGGAAAATGGTGACTGGCGCCGCGGTACGGAACTCGACATGACGCTCGATTCGAGCTGTGTCGCCGCAATCACGAACCATGCCACCTTCACGGCCGACGGCTCCGATACCACGTGGTACATCTGCGCATCGAACAGGGAAATTCTCGGTAAAGATACCATCTCCACGTCCTGGCGCCTTGCGAAAGAAGCGGAAGCCGACACGGCCCTCTTCGGTGTCCCGGCGACAGCGGAAGATTCCATCAAGCTAGGCCATGCGAACAAGAGTCACTTCTACGTGTATGAAAACGGCGCATGGCGCCGCGGAACCGAGACCGACTACCTGCTGGGCAAGGCGTGCCTCGTCGCCTTGAAGGGCGAAATTTTCGTGGATGGCGCGGGCCAGTATTTCACCTGCACCAACGAGAAGAAAATTTTCGCCGACGGCGTAATCGACACCAGCACCTGGCGACTTTCCACCGCAATCGAGGCGGACAAGTATGGCTGGGCAATCCCCACGGAAAGGGCCGATTCTGTCAAGTTCGGGAACATCGACAAGTCGCACGTGTATGTCTACGAAGGCGGCGACTGGCGTTACGGTACGGCCTTGGACGCTGACGGCAAATTGGGCCCCTGCACGTCGGATAAGGTTGACAGCGTTGCCCGATCTTCTAAGGATGCGTGGTTCAAGTGTGTCAATGACGGGAACACTCTCGTTGAAGGCGAGCCTGTGCCTAGGGAATGGCGCGAGGCCACCAACTACGAAAAGGATACTTATGGCATGGTCGGGAATCTCGGTGATTACAAGGAAGGCAACGTAAATAAGAGCCTGTACTATGTGAAGGAAGAAAAATATTGGAGACCTGCGACGGACTTGGAAATGTCTGGACTTAAGGCGTGTACACAAAAACAGAAAGATTCTGTTGCCTCTGTTGCCGCCGGATGGTACAAGTGCACGAAGGAAATCAGTACCCGTGTAGATACCTTCACGGTAGAATACACTTGGCGCAAGGCAACCGATATAGAGAAGGATGTCACGAGATTACCCAAGACTGCTCCTGAAGGGACTGTTCGCAGGGGGCCGCTGAATCCGAACATGTACTATGTATATCAGGATGGCTGGCGTTACGGAACCGCCTTGGATAGCTTGCTGGGGAAGGCCTGCAAAACAGAGGGTGTTTATTCTACGCCTGCCAAGTACGATGGTTTGTATTATGTGTGCACGAAACAGGTTGCGTCGGATACCGTGCGCAAGTGGGAGCCCGCTCCAGACCTCTACAACGATACTCACGACGCCAAAGATGAGTGCAAAGAGGATGGTGAATATGGCGAAGGATATATCTTGATTGGCAGGGTAAACACCCACAAGAGGTATGTGTGCGATAATGGTACGTTTAGGCAGGCGAACGATTCCGAAATAAACAGGAACAGGGGCTGCGTCAGCTATACTCAAGATTATATCATTAAGCACAACGGCTCGTTTAGCAAATGTACCTCTCTCGGGTGGACTGCTGCGGTTGACTTGGATACGGGAGTGGTGAAAGATGCTGCAGGGCAGATATACAAGACTGTTGTGATTGACAACCAGCAGTGGATGGCTGAAAACTTGCAATACGAAGCGAAAGGTTGTACCACAACCACGCGAGGTCGCTTTTATCCCTGGAAAGTGGCTTTGAGTGCTTGTATGGATGGGTGGCATTTGCCTTCGTATTCAGAATTCCAGATGCTGGTTGTGAGGGCAGATGGTCTTGCTTTACCTTTGATTACAAAAGAATGGGTGTCTTCCGGCATTATGGTAACAATTCCGGCGGGAATTAACCGCTTAGGTTTCTCGGCGTTGCCGGTACATTGTCCCGGATGCACTACGTATTCGAATGGTAAACTTGAAACGCAGTTTTGGACTTCCACGCCAGAAGAATCTAATCAAGCGTATTTTATGAAAATAGAATATAATTACTCGGGTCTAACTTCTTACAATAATTCATCTTTATCGTATAAACAAAATAGCGCTTCGCTCAACGTCCGCTGCGTTATGGATTAAAAATGATGCTTCAAATCCGCTACGAAGAGCAAAAAAGCCGTTTCGTAGCGGATTATAAAGTTTTTTTGGGGTAATATACCTGACGGGGGACCTCTTTTTTAATAAATTTGTACATAATGGTGTGTGGGAAAATGGAGGCTCAAATGAAACTGTCCCTTGCTAGCCTTGTTCCCGCGGCCCTCGTCCTCGTGGCTTGCGGCGATACCATTACCGAGCAGATCAACGCCAACGTGGGCGCTGTCGATTCCAGTGAAGACTTGCCCAAGTGCACCAAGGACATCGCCGGCCAGACGGCGTTTGTCACCGAGACGCACGAGTTCCTTGGCTGTGACGGCAAGGAATGGCTGAAGCTGAGCTCCAACACCGTGAGTGTAGGTGACAACATATGTTTATCTACGAGTCTCTCCGACGGAACGGGTTTCGAGATTTTCTGTAACGGGGAATCCATCGGCACCGTGAAAAACGGCAAGGACGGAAAAGATGGTGCCGACGGCGAAGATGGTGCGGACGGAAAGAATGGAAAAGACGGCAAGGATGGTGCAAAGGGCGACCCGGGTGCCGACGGCAAAGACGGCGAAAAGGGCGACCAGGGCGATCCCGGCGCTGACGGTAAGGATGGTGCGGATGGCAAGGACGGCGAGAACGGCACCGGCTGCCGGATTGCGGAATCGACTGCGCTTACCGCAACCATCGCCTGCGGTTCCGAAACATTCACGATGGACCTGACGGGCTACGTGGAACCTTCCGCGGAATGCGACGCCTCGTTGTATGCGGAAGATTGCAGTGGCTCTCTGGACAATGTGGAACTCAGCGGCGTCTCGCAGAAGGGCCCGTTTGTGACGGGTACCGACATCACGGCATATGAATTGGAAAATGGCCGCTCGCTGAAGCAGACGGGCAAGACGTTCGGCGGCAAGATTGAGCGCGCGGACGGAACGTTCGACATCAAGACTGTAAAACTGAAAAGCGCGTTTGCCTACCTCGTGGCGGACGGCTTCTACCGCAACGAAGTGACGGGCGAGAACAGCGCTGCGACCATCAAGCTCCGCGCTCTCACGAACTTGCAGGGCCGCGCGACCGCGAACATCAACCTCATTACGCACTTGGAATACGACCGTGTGCAATACCTTGTCACGAAGGAAGATTCTACCGTGATGAAGGCGAAAAAGGCCGCCGAAAAGGAAATCTTTGAGGCTTTCGGCATTAACAATTCCGGCTTCAAGGGATACGCCGAAGATTTCAACATCTTGCAAGAAGGCGATGGCAATGCTGCGCTACTCGCTATCTCCGCGATGCTCCAGGGCGACCGCAACGAATCCGAACTCACCGCGCTTCTCGCTTCTCTCAGCGTGGACCTCGGTGACAATGGCAAGTGGGACAATGAAAAACAGCGTGCGCAAATCGCCGACTGGACGATGCAAAAGCAGCTCTCGAAGGAAGGTCTCGCCTCCATCCGCAAGAACGTGGAAGGCTGGTTCCCGGGCAAGGTCACGGCTCCTGCATTCGAAGGCCACATGACGCATTTCTGGATGGAAGAACTCAAGGTCGATGATTGCACCTCCGAAAACGAGGGAGCACTCTTCGCCATCAAGAACAAGAAATCCGCCTTCTACGCCGCGAAGGATTCCGTATTTACCGAAGGCGACAGCAGCCTGGCGCGCCTCATCTGCGATGCCTCCGGCGCATGGCGCTTTGCAACCGACCTCGAAAAGGATGCTGCGGCACTCCCCGCCGAATTGCCCAAAGATACGGCTGTCGTTGGTAAAATCAATGCCAGCTTTGTGTACGTAAAGGAAAATGGCGACTGGCGCCGCGGCACGGAGTTGGACACGGCTCTGAAATTCAGCTGCGTCAAAGCTAACATGGGCGCAACCGATAGCCTGCTTGTAAATCACGAAACCAAGTGGTACATTTGTGACAACGGTGATGCCTCGATTCCCTATGCATGGCGCGAGGCGACAACCGCCGAAGCAGATACTGCTAGCTTCGGCGTTCCCGATGGGGAAGTTGCAAGAAGCGGAAACGTGAATAAGTCGCTAGTCTATGTGTTTGAAGATACTTCGGGAAATGGCGATTATGCATGGCGCCATGGTACGGATCTGGATGTGTTGGATAGCCTGGGTCCCTGCACGAAAAATAATTTGAATACGGTCAAGAGTTTTATTGTCGGCAAAACCAAAGTCTGGTACACCTGCGCTTCTGACCAAGTTGTTTTTATGAATAACGAACTCTTGCCCCGCGCTTGGCGTGAGGCGACAGACATCGAGAAAGATACCGTGGGTTGGGGCGTTGCGATAGATGGTTCCGTCCGTAATGGCCAGCAGAATTCCTACTTGACCTACGTTTTTGATGGTGGCCACTGGAGGCATGGAACGTCTTTGGACAGCATCTTCGTGAAAGAGAAGGGAGGGGTTGCATGTACGGAAAACGCCATAAAAAACGGTCAGGACACTACGGCGTTTAGGCATGACGATGGCCTGTTTTATGTTTGCACTCCCCAGTTTACGCCAGATACGGTACGCAAGTGGGCGGTCGCACCCGATATATATAATGATACGTACGAGGATCGTAGCGGATGTAAAACGCTTGGTGAAAACAGTTATGGTAACATTCTGATTGGCCGAACAAATACACAGAAGAAATACGTGTGTGAAAACAACCGATTTAGGCAGGCGACTAGTACGGAAGTTCGTGATAACAGGGCTTGCGTGGGGTATATCCGTAACTATATCTACAAGATAAAGGGGAGCTTCTATAAATGTACGCAGGATGGATGGGAGTCTGTTGCTGATGGTGATACTAGCGGGTTTATGAGGGATGCTTCTGGAGCCGAGTACAGAACAGTTGTAATAGGAGATCAACTTTGGATGAAGTATAACTTGAATTACAATATAGAGGGTAGTGTTTGTTATAATACCTCTGATTGTAATAATAAGAAGTATGGTCGCTACTACACATGGGAGGTGGCTATGAAGGCATGCCCCATTGACTGGCACTTGCCTACGCAATTGGAATGGAGTTCTCTGATTTCTTTGGCGGAATCGGGGAGCACTTGGAGCTTGGATTCATATGCAGGAAAGAGTGGGTATAGACTTAAATCGGCATCTGGCTGGAACTCTTATACCGATGATGATGGAAAAACTCAAAGTGGAAATGGTACGGACGCCCTCAGTTTTTCTGCGCTTCCTGCTGGTTACTATAATGGGGATGGAAAACAACCTGTGAATATGGGTGAGAGAGCGTATTTTTGGACTTCTACTAAAGCTAAACTATTGCCGGGTGCGACGACGGAGGATGAAGCGAATTTCAAGTTCGCACGTTTTGTGTGGATAGGCCACGACAAGTTGAAAGCTTCCTTGGAGGGAATATATCAGACAGGTGGCTTCTCCGTCCGTTGCGTCCAGGACGACTAGCAAGTTTTCAGCGAGGCTTAAATCGATAGCGATTCCATCCAGTGTGACATGAATACGTTATAGACGCTGTATGATTTCCCGCTGAGGTCGCTTTGCTCAAGCAACAGCTCCTTGTTGAGGAGCTGCAGTAAGAATCTTTTTTGCCGTAGCGCTGTTGCCTATGCCGTATTTCATCAGGAATGCGCTTGCGGTAGGCTGCTTCACGGAACCTTCCTTGGCGACGGCGACCAAGAATCGCCATTGCTTGTCGGTAATCAGGTTGCGTCGTTCGATGAAGTTCGTGATTTCGAATCTCAATATGCTTGTTGCTGCGCTTTTTGCGTCGTCCAAGGTGATTTCAAGAAAGTCAAATATGGATTTTAAGGTTGTTGCCTTTTCACTTCCCGCCAGGAAGGAAAATGTTATTTGTGGACTCCCTGTTATGGGGTCGTAGCTTAACAGGGGCCGGACATTTTTGAGGGCGGTGAAGAATTTCTTTATCAGGGAATCGCTTGGCATGGCCGCCACGACGGCCTCAGATAGAATCTTGAGAAAATCATCAAGACATTGCGCTGAAAAAATATCTGCGTAGATGCATACATGGCGCTTGTCCTTCAGCGTTTCGAATGTCCTGAAGATGAGGCCCGTTTTTCCATAAACGACCTCACTTTACTTTTAGTAATATGCCAAAAGTAAAGTGGAATGTCAATAGACAGACGCCCTTCCTCCACAAAAAAAACGCCGGGCTTTTCGCTCGGCGTTTGAAATTTTTTGGATCCTATCGGCCGTTGGCATCCAGGATGACATTTCGGGTTATCCCAGCAGTTCTTCCTTGCTGATGGCCTTGAAGTTTGTGGCCTTCAGGGCTTCGATAGCCTTGTCCACGTCCTGGAAACGGAGGATCATGATGTTGCTGCCGTTCAGGGTGGAGGGGTAGGCGTACATGTAGTCAATCTGCTGGCTGCCCACCGCGGTGGAGAGCAGTTCGGCGAGGCCACCGATGGCGGCGTTCACGGGGCAGGCGACCACGTCGGTGATGGTGGCGCTGAGGCCCGCTTTCGCGAGCACGTCCACGGCCTTTTCCGGGTCACTGACGATAAGGCGGATGAGGCCGAATTCGCCCGAGTCGGCAAGCGTGAGCGAAAGGAGGTTCACGCCGGCGTCGGCAAGCGAGCGGCACACCGCCTGGAGACGGCCAGGGCGGTTGGAAACGAATACGGATACTTGCGGAATCTTCATGATGGTCTCCTTTATTACATCTTCTTGCGGTTATCGATGACGCGCTTGGCCTTGCCTTCGCTACGCGGCAGCGAATCGGGTTCGCACAGCGTGACGATGACGGAAATGCCGAGAATCTGTTCGATGGAGTGCTTGAACTTCTTGTTCAGCTGTTCCATGGCGCTCATGGAGTCGCTCACCATGTCGCGGGAAACTTCCACCTTGACTTCGAGCGTGTCCATGTTGTTCTTGGTGTCGAGCACGATCTGGTAGTGTGGCAGTGCCTTCTCTGCGCGGAGGAGGGCCGTCTCGATCTGGCTCGGGAACACGTTCACGCCGCGCATGATGATCATGTCGTCGCTGCGTCGGCCGATGCGGCGGATGCGGCGGATGGTACGGCCGCACTTGCACTTCGTCTTTTCGATGGCGGTGATGTCGCGGGTGCGGTAGCGGATGATGGGCATCGCGCGTTTGCTGAGCGTAGAGAGCACGAGCTCGCCTTCTTCGCCGTCCGGCAGCGGTTCGAGCGTTTCGGGGTCGACGATTTCGGGGTAGAAGTGGTCTTCGAAGATGTGGATGCCGTCGCGGCACTCGCATTCGCAGCCCACGCCCGGGCCCACGATTTCGGAAAGGCCGTAGATGTCGTAGGCCTTGATGCCGGTCTTTTCTTCGATGTAGTCGCGCATGCCGTCGCTCCACGGTTCTGCACCGAAGATGCCGCGCTTTACCTTCAGGTCACGGATGTTGACGCCCATCTTTTCGGCAACGTCGATGATGCGGACAAAGTAACTCGGGGTTCCGCCCACCGCGGTGACGCCGAAGTCCTTCATGAGCATCACCTGGCGCTCGGTATTGCCGCCGCTGATGGGGATGACTGTCGCACCGAGGGCTTCAAAGCCGCCGTGGATGCCGAGGCCGCCGGTAAACAGGCCGTAGCCGTAGAAGTTCTGCACGATGTCGGTGCTCCTGAACCCGCAGGCGAGGAGGCCGCGCTTCACGACCTGGGCCCACACGTCCATGTCTTCCTTGGTGTAGCCAACCACGATGGGCTTACCTGTGGTGCCGGAACTTGCATGCAGGCGCACGACTTCGCTCATGTCGACGGCGAACAGGCCATACGGGTAGGTGTCGCGCAGGTCCTTCTTCATGGTGAAGGGGAGCTTGGCGACGTCCTTGAGGGTCTTGATGTCTTCGGGCTTGAGGCCCTTTTCGTCCATGCGGCTGCGGAAAAGCGGAACCTTGTCATAGGCGAGCTTCACGGTGGCGCGCATACGCTGCAGCTGCAGGTCGCGCAATTTTTCTTCGGGCATGAAGTCCAGCGCCATTTCGGGCAGGACTCTGTTTTCTTCGTCATTCCAGGCGGTTGAACGCATATATTCCTCAATAAAGAGTGGTTAAAATTTAACGAGAAGAATTTAGTCTTTTTATGGAGGGAAAGAAAGAAAAAAAATCTAAAAGTTTTCTTTGTCGCCGCTTTTTTCACCTCGGTCGTCGCGTTTTTTACAATCAGTGAAAAGTTGCCTTGCTTGGCGTGTTTTTCGAGAATCGCGGTTGGGCGGAGCATTTCAAATTTTGTATTTTTGGGCAGGAATTTTGTTTTAAATGCAATTATAGGTAGGTTTATTCTGCGTCCGCGTTTGCTCTTTCTTGTGTTTGCTTTGGTAGGACTTGTTCAGGCACAGTTGTTGGACATGTCCCAGATGCCCACGGATTATATGGCCGAAAACAAGGTCCGCAAGGTCCTTGTCGAAGGAAACGTCCACATGGACCAGCGTTCCGTGCTTGGCCGAATTGGAATCCGCGATGGCCAGACTTATTCCCCGACAGCCCTCTCCGACAAGGTCCAGGAGGCGGTGACCGCCCTCTACAAGTCCGGGCTCTTTGACGATGTGTCCGCCTGGGTCGACTACGTGGACAACAGCACCGAGGTCGACCTCATCTTCAAGATCAAGGAACTGCCCGCCCTCGATACGGCTATCATCGATGGCAGCGACGAAATTTCCGAAGACGACCTGCGTCTCAAGATCCGCCTGATTCCGGGACAGGTCTATAGCAAGAGCCAGCTGGAACGCGACCGCCAGGCCTTGATCGACTACTACCATTCCGAGGGATTCCTGCTTGCCGAGGTCGGCTACCGCGAGACGGCTGTCGACGAGAACAAGAACCAGGTGACCTTCATTATCCGCGAAGGCGAGAAGGTCAAGGTCCGCCGCATCGAGATCGAGGGCAATGAACATGTTCCCGCCATTGACATTACCGACCACATGCTCACGAAGGTGGACCAGTGGTACGGCGGCGGCGAATTCAAGGAGAATGTCTTCGAGGCCGACCGCGATTCCGTGCTCAACGCCATCCGCCATTTCGGCTTCCTGGATGCTGAACTCACGGACTACCGCGCCGAGTACCTGCCCGATTCGAGCTGCCTGTTCTACCTTGGACGTATGGTGCCGGTCGGGGAGAGCCTGCAGCCGCTGTACGACCAGCTGAACCGCGCCATGGAGGATACTTCGACCGCAATCCACAAGATGGCGGGCAAGCCGACCATGGAAGTCTCCCATTATTTCCGCCAGTTCCGCAACGCAGCGAGCCACGGCTACGTGACCCGCCCCAAGCCGAAGGTCATGGACGAGGAAGAGGCTCTCAAGCTGCTGAACGACATTATCCGCTACGAGAAATCCCGCCGCGAATGGCTCAAGATTGTGGACGATCGCAAGTTCAGCAATCCGAAAATCGATTCCCTCAAGGCCCTGCCGAAGCTTTCCGCCTACGACGAAAAGCTCCTCGTGCGATACATGCTCGAAGATATTTTCCCCTTGCTCAACAAGTACGACAACATCAAGACCTCCAGCGCCATCTGCATCCACATCGGCATGGTCGAAGGTCGTCGTTACTACATGGGCAGCGTGCACTTCTCCGGTAACGAGGTGCTGAACGACCGCATCCTGGGTTATGCCTTCCGCCTCGACAGCGGCAAGGTCTTTGACCAGTACCTCTACGAAGCCTCCAGGAAGGCGCTTATCGATGTCTACCGCGAAGACGGCTACCTGTTCGCCCAGTTCGACGAGGAACGCTCGTTCGAGAACGATTCGGTGGTGAACCTCACGTACCGCATGCGCGAAGGGCTCCCGGCTTCCATCCACAAGGTCTATATCCACGGCAACACCAAGACGAACGAGAAGGTTATCCGCCGCGAGGTTCGCCTGTATCCGGGCGACACCTACCGCCAGTCCGCGCTGGAACGCAGCTTCCGCGAAATCATGCAGCTCAACTACTTCGACATGGTGCTGCCCGATATCAAGGTCTACAGCGATCAGGAAGTCGACCTCGACTTTACCGTGCAGGAGAAGGAAGCGGGTACCGGCCAGTTCAGCCTGGGCGTCTCGTATAGCGAAAGCGACGGTCTCGTGGGTACGGCTAGCGTGTCTATCCCGAACTGCTGTATGGGCGATGGCCAGGCGGCAAGCTTGAGCGTGGAATACGGTGCCGACAAGAAGAGTGCCGCCATCAGCTTCCAGGAACCCTGGCTCCTCGACAAGCCGATTACCCTGGGCGCAAGCCTCAGCTACTCCTGGTGGAACATGGAAGACTACGGCGACCCCGACATTACCCGCTACGGCGGCTCCGTGTACGTGGGCAAGCGCCTCAAGTGGCCCGACGACTACTTCTACGGACAGATCGGTTACAGCTGGCTCATGAACAAGCAGGGCCCCAACATCGACGGCAGCTACGTGGTGTACACCGGTAAGGAATCGGCCATCAACTTCCGCCTGTTGCGCGATGACAAGAACCTGCCGCAGTTCCCCACCGATGGTTCCCGCTACGTGCTCGATATCCAGGTGGCCGACGACTTGATGTTCAGCGACTTCAGCTTCGTGAAGACGGAATTGACCATCAAGTGGTGGTTCCCGCTGTTCCGTGACCGCCTGACCCTTGCGCTTACGAATGAATACGGCGTCATCTTCGGCGACCAGCTGCAGTACCGCACGCTCTACACGATGGGCGGCGTGATGGGTTACGAAGGCACCATGCGCGGTTACAGCGCGGGCTCCATCGGTTACCGTCGCCTGGGCCGCAGTTTCCAGTATATCGGTGCCGAACTCCAGCTCGGCATTGTGCCGCAGACGTTCTACCTGCTGCCGTTCTTCTTCGACGCGGGAAACGTATTCGGTGAACGCTACGACCCCAAGACCAAGGTCGCGAAGCCCAGCAGGAACCCGCTCAGCGAATGGGATCCGACAAGCCTCAAGAAGGATATCGGTTTCGGTTTCCGCGTCGTGGTGCCGATGCTCGGCATTATCGGATTCGACTTCGCCTGGCCGCTGGACGTGGGCGAGACCTACTCCGGCCTGAAGCGTAGCCAGGTGGGCGACATGGAATTCAACTTTGTCATTGGCCAGGGATTCTAACAGGGAGGCTCTATGATGCGCAGACTTATTCTTCTATTGGTGATGGCACTTGCCTGTACCGGATTTGCCGAGGACGGCCTGCGCATTGCCCATGTGGATTCCAAACTAATCTTCGACGGCTACAAGGGCACGAAGAAGGCTCAGGAAGAATACGACCGCCAGGTGGCCAAGTGGGAACAGCAGGCGAACCTGTTGCAGAAGGAACTTTCGGCCATCAAGGAAAAGCTCGACAAGCAGGTGCTGATGCTCTCCGACGAGAAGAAGCGCGAACTCGAGGCTGAATACAACAAGAAGGATACCGAGCTCAAGACCTTCATCGACCGCGTCTACGGGCGCAAGGGCGAACTCATCAGCGAAAACGAGAAGGTGAGCGCTCCGATTATCCAGCTTATCCGCAAGGCGATTAACGAGATTGCCTTGCAGGAAGGCTACGACATGGTTGTCGACCGCGCTACGGGTGCGGTGCTTTTCTGGAAGAAGGAAAACGACCTTACGAACAAGGTCCTCGACTACCTGAATAGCCGCTAATTGCCGCTAATAGCCGCTAGCTGCGGCCCGCCTTAAACGACCTGTACAAGCAATCCCTTGAGGTATTGCCCTTCGGGGAATGCCGTATTCACGGGGTGGTCTGCGGGCTGGCCGAAGCGTTCGATAATCTGGACTCGGCGCTTGGCGTCGGCGGCGGCATCCGCGATAATCTTCTGGAACAGGTCCATTTCCATGAGCCCGGAGCAGCTGAAGGTGGCGAGCATGCCGCCCTCGGCCAGCAGCTTCATCGCGAGCAGGTTGATGTCCTTGTAGCCGCGGGCGCCCTTCTGCAGGTTGTCCTTGCTTTCGACGAACTTGGGCGGGTCGAGCACGATGAGGTCGAAAGTCTCGGCCTTGTCGCGGCACTTGCGCAGGTACTGGAATACGTCGGCTTCCACATGCGTGGCGTGCGCGGTGCTGAGCTTGTTCCTCATGATGCCTTCCTTGGCGAGCTTGAGCGCGTCCTTGGAAACATCCACCTGGTAAACTTTTTCGCACCCGCCGCGGAGGGCGTAGAGGCCGAATCCGCCGGTATAGCAGAAGCAATTCAGCACCTTCTTGCCCTTCGAAAGTTCGCCGATTCGGCGGCGTGCGTCGCGCTGGTCGAGGTAGTAGCCGGTCTTGTGGCCGTTCTTCACGTCGATGGGGAAGAGGATTCCGTTCTCGTTGATAATGACGGGCTCGTCGCTCACATCGCCGTACACGACTCCCGTACGCAGCGGCAGGCCTTCCTTTTTGCGCACGTCCGAATCGCAGCGTTCGTAGATGCCGCGGCAATGCGTCTTTTCGGCGAGCAGTTCGTAGATGTCCTTGCGGTGGATTTCGGCCCCGGCGGCGAGAATTTCCACCGAGTAGATGTCGGCGTACTTGTCGATGATGCATCCGGGGATTCCGTCGTTCTCGGCGTTGATGAGGCGGAAGGCGGATTCCTTGTCTTCGATGTCGAAGCCGCGGCTCTTGCGGGCGGCGATGGCGCGGTCCAAAAGGTCGCTGAAGAATTCACGGTCGATGTTTGCCTTTTCGCCGAACGTCCAGAAGCGCCCGCGGATCTGGGACTTGGGTGAGTACGCCGCAAGACCCAAAAAGTCGCTCTTGTAGCTGTAAACCTCGACGGTATCGCCGAGTGCGGGGTCGCCGATGACTTCTTCTACGGCGCCGCTAAAGATCCACGGATGGTAACGCAGTGCGGACTTCTCGCGTCCGGCTTTCAGGGTAATCGCTTTCATGCGTGTAAATGTAGAAAAAGGGGGCGCAATTTTCTACATTTGGCGTCAATATGTTCGAAAGCCTTTTTGATAAGTACCCGTTTTTCCGCACGGTTCCCTGCATCCTCTGCATGGCGATCATCTTCAAACTCTCTTCGCTTACGATGGAACAGCTGGAAGGCCTTCCGCATATATGGGACAAGCTGGCGCATTTTTGCGAATACGCGACGCTCGCCGGTTGCTATGCGATGCTCTGGACCCGTAACGAATGGTCCAGGCGCCAGTGGCTGCGCGTGCTGGTGGTGGGCGGCCTTGCGCTTGCCTACGGATGCACCGACGAATTCCACCAGAGCTTTACCGAGGGTCGCGACAGCAGTGCGCTCGACCTGGTGGCCGACCTTACTGGTGGCCTCATTGGCGGTGTTGTCTATGCCGTCATTGTCAAGATTTTGAACCGCTTCGACCCGGTTCCGGAAAAAGCGGAATCCAAGACGGAAGAAGAGAACTAGAATTCTCCGAGCAGAATAATTTCGCGCTTGAGCTGTATGCCGAATTTCTCGGCGACGCGCTCCTGGACAAATGCGCTGAGTTCCTGGATGTCCTTGGCCGTGGCGCCGCCCGCGTTCACGATGAAGTTCGCGTGCAGCGTGCTGACTTCGGCGCCCCCGATGCGGTTGCCCTTGAGACCTGCCTGCTCGATGTAGTAGCCGGGCGCGACTTGCGTGGGCATGTCCGCGGTGCCTGCATCCAGACGCTTGAAGGTGGAACCCGCGTTCGGCATGTTGAGCGGCTGTGTCGCCTTGCGCTTCGCCATGCATTCGGCAAGTTCCGCTTCGAGGTCGGTTGTGGATTTCGCTAGCGATTCGGCGGTCGGCAACTGGAATGCCGCAGAAAGGATTGTCGCCGCATTCTTCTGGAAAATACTTTGTCTGTACCCGAAGGCGCAGTCGGCGTTGGAAAGTTCGCGGATGTCGCCGTTTTTGTCCAGTACGGTCACTTGCGTGCAGTAGCTTCCGATTTCTTGCCCGTAGGCTCCGGCGTTCATGTAGATGGCGCCGCCCAGCGTTCCGGGAATTCCTGCGAGCTTGTGGATTCCCGCAAAGCCCTGCTTGAGAGCCGTGCGTGCGAAACGCCCGAGCGGAACAGCCGCCCCGACCCTGAAATTTCCGCTGTCCAGATTTTCGATGGCCGAGAATTCTCCGGCTAGCGTCACGACGACTCCGTCAAATCCCTTGTCCGAGACGAGCAGGTTCGTCCCGTTCCCCAAAATGAAATGGGGGAGTCCCTTCTCGCGAGCGAGGGCGGTGGCGCCTTTCAGGTCGGTTGTGTTCTCGGCTTTTACAAAATAACGTGCGGGCCCGCCTACCTTGAAGGAGGTGTGCTTGTACATCGGCTCGTTTTCGAGAATCTGCATGGCTAAAATATTAGAAATCTGTCGCTTGCCGTCTATGGTTTTTCGTCTAAATTCTATTATTTCTTCAAAATGACCGACGACGAACTGAAACAATTCAAGGCTTCGCTTTCCATTACCGCGGTTGCCCAGGCTCTGGGAATCAAGGTCGAGCGTGGAAAGTTCAAGTGCTTCTGTCCGCAGCGCCATGTCCATGGCGACCGCACGCCGTCGGTTTCCATTTCCGAAGAGCGGGGAATGTTCCGCTGCTGGGTCTGTGACGATGTCCGCGGCGACGTGTTTTCGCTGGTGCAACAGCAACGCGGCTATTCTTTCCCCGAGGCGCTGAACTTGCTCAAGGAAATGTTTCCGTTCCTGGTTCCGGGAGGCAAGCGGAATGCCGCACAGACGCCGTCGGTTTCTTCGACGACGCTCCAGCCCGTGGTCCCGCGATCTGAACGGCGAGATGTTGCCCCGGCTCCCGAACGCGAAATCCCGCAAGAACCGCCCAAGGAACTCATTCCCGAAGATGAGCGCAAGAAGGTCGTCCTTTCGTTCTTGAAGATGCTTTCGCCGATAGACGGGACCCCCGCGGCAGCCTACCTCACGAAGCGCCGTATCTACAAGCCCGTATGGGACCGGATGCTGCTTCGCTGCATTACGGATTACGACGGCCTGAACCGGCATCTTAAGGAAATGTTCAGCATGGACGTGCTGCGCTACGTGGGCCTCTTCAATGACCGCGGGAACCTGCGCTACTACAAGCATCCGCTGATATTCCCGTACCTCGATACGCAGAACCGTGCGTCCCATTTCCAGGCGCGTGCCATTGACAGGACTGTGGAACCGAAGGAACTCCACTTGAAGGGGACGGTCCCCTTCCCGTATAATTTGTCTGCACTGAACCAGAAGACGGGGTGGATTTACCTTTGCGAGGGCGTTGTCGATACGCTCACCTTCCTCCAGCAGAATATCGATGCGGTGGGCATCCCGGGAGTCCGTAGCTTCAAGGTCGAATGGCTGCCGCTTTTCAAGAACAAGAATATCGTGCTCTGCCTGGACCACGACGAAGCCGGGCGCAAGGGCATGGAATACCTTCAGGGAATTTTCAACAATGCGGGCATCCGTACCATCATATTGGGCGATGGCCTTGAAAACCTACCTTCGAATATCAAGGAGGGGGAAGATGTCAACGATTGGTTTGGAGGCAAGAAGTAGAGAAATATGAAAAAATTCGCAATTGTCGGTCAGATATTCCTGATAGTTCTCTTGATCTATTCGATCCTGTTTTCCATTGTGGGAACGATTTTCATCATCAAGGCCCATTCCTTCATTTTTGGACCGGTTAACGAAATCAAGGCGATGAAGGATGAACCGCCTGCCATGAGCCGTTTCATGGAAGACCTTGTGGATTCGAATCCGAAGGTGCAGATCAAGCAGCGCTATATACCGCTGGATTCCATCAGCATCAACCTGCAGCGCGCGGCGATTGCGGCGGAAGATCCCGGGTTCTACTATCATCCGGGTTTCGATGTGCGTAGCATCGCCTTGGCGATGGATGCCAACGTGTCGGCCGGGAAAATCCTCTATGGCGGTTCCACCATCACGCAGCAGCTCGCGAAGAACCTCTTCTTGACGGGCGAACGCACGTGGGAACGCAAGGTGAAGGAACTGGGCTATGCCGTCGTGATGGAATGGGAGCTGGGGAAGGACAGGATTCTCGAGATGTACCTGAACTATGCGCAGTGGGGCAAGGATATCTTCGGCTGCGAGGCTGCAAGCGAGGCCTATTACGGAGTGCATTGTTCCGAGCTCAACCAGCAGCAGGCGATAAATCTGGCGGCAATGCTTGCGAGCCCCTGCAACCACAAGCCAGACGAGGAATCGTCGTTCCTCCAGACCCGCCGTCGCAACATCCAGCGCCGTTTGGAAAATACCCGCCAGGGCTTACCCTAGCACGCGCCTGAATTCTTCCATGTCTGTAATTCCCGACTGTACGAGTCCGAGGGCGTAATCCCGGATGTTTCCCTGTACGTAGTTGCCGTCTGCAAGCAGGATTTCGATGGCGGCGGTCCGCCCGCGGTATTTGCCGTCGCCAGTCTTCTTTCGCAGTAGCCGCTGAGCCGCGACTCCCAGGAGAACATCGTCGAGGACGCCTTGCGATATTCCCAAATCAAATAGTCTCTCTCTCGCCACACTTGCGCTGTTCGTGTGCAGCGTCGATAACACCAGATGCCCCGTCTGTGCCGCCCGGACTGCGATTTTCGCGGTCTCCTCGTCGCGGATTTCGCCCACGAGGATTACATCCGGGTCCTGTCGCAAGAGCGAGCGCAGGGCGGCGGCAAAGGTGAGACCGCACCTTTCGTTGACCTGGACCTGGTTCGCGCCGTCGAGCGGGTATTCCACGGGATCCTCGACGGTCGAGACGTTGACCTTGCGCCGGATGATTTCACGGAGCCCGGCGTAGAGTGTCGTCGTCTTGCCGCTGCCTGTGGGGCCCGTGATGAGGAACAGCCCTTGCGGCTTTGCAAAGATGCGTCTCAGTTCCGCCAGGGTCTGCGCGCCGAAGCCGAGGGAATCGAGTCCTTCGTCGTTGTCGTGGACGGGCAAAAGTCGCAGTACGCATTTCTCGCCGAGTTGTGTCGGGAGTGTGCTCAGGCGAACGTTCGATTCGCGGCATCCCTGGAAGTGGAACGCGCCGTCGTGCGGCAGCCGCCTTTCGGTGATGTCCACGTCGGCGAGCAGCTTGAAGCGAACCAGCAGCGGGTCGCAAATCCATCCGGGCAGCGTGCGGTACTCTTCCAGCATCCCGTCGCGGCGGAACCTGATGCGCATTCCCTCGTTGCAGGGTTCCAGGTGGATATCGGTCACTCCTTGCTCGAGGGCTGTTTCCAGGAGCGAATCGGCGAGGTTAATGATGGGCTCCGATTCCCAGGAGTTCGTCTTGTCGCCTGCCGGAGGCGCGCTTTCAAGCCCCGCGAGCGAGTCGCCAGCCTCCTTTACGGCTGCGGCACGGATCATCTGCCGGATTTCTAGCTCGGTATGCTGTTCGGGTTCGAGCCTGCAACCTGTCTCGACGCGGATGCGTTCGAGCGCGAATTCGTCGTTGATGTCGGGAACGGCAACACGCAATACTTGGCCCTTGCGGGCCACTCCCCAGTAAATATTTTCGGTCATGCGCTGTAATCTACAAAAAACAGTTTCCCGTAGACCACAAAAAAATCCCGCCTGTTAGGGCGGGATTTTAGAAACGTTGTTTTCGAGGCTTATGCCTTCGCGTGCCTGTTCATCTTGTTTTTAACCTTCTTCACGCCCTTCTTGACCTTGTGGAACAAGGCGTTCGGGAGCCAGAATGCTGTAGGAATGAGGTACATCGTGAGGAATGCGGAGACGGCAAGGCCGCCCACACACGCGATACCCATAGGCTGGTTCATCTTCGCGACGTCACCACCGATGGCGAGAGCAAGCGGCATCTGGGCCACTATGGATGCGAATGTCGCAAGTACGATGGCCTGGAATTTTTCTTTTGCGGCCGTCAGCATGGCGCTGCGCCTGCCCATGGCTCCGCTTCGGAGCAGTCGGTTCGCTTCGTCGAGTAGCAAGATGGCGTTGTTCACCACCACACCGATAAGCATCACGATAGCCATGAGGGAAACCATGGAGAGCGAGGTGTTCGTAAACACGAGCGCGAGGATAACGCCAATGGCGCCCATCGGGATAGTGAACATGATGATGAAGGGCTGCAAGAAGCTTTCGAGCAGGGCCACCAGCAAGATGTAGGTGAGGAGAATGGCCATGAGGATAGCCGCGATGAATTCTTCCACCATGTCGTTCTGCATGTCGGCGTTTCCACCGAAACTGAACGTGATGCCGTCGGGCACCTCATCCTTCATGGAGTCAGTGATAACCTTAATCGAGTCCATGATTTCGCCGGTCGTGTGGCCGGGGAGGAGGTTCATGTAGACGTCGACGTGGTTGCGCTTGCGCTTACGTTCGATCTTGGTCGGGCCCGCACCATCGACAATGTCGAAGAGGGTAGAGGCCGGGACATAACCCTTGGGCGTGAGCAAAGGCAGGTCTTCGATATCGGCATGGTCCTTGCGGTCTTTTTCTTCCATGCGGACATATACCTTGTATTCTTCGCCGTCTTCGGTAAAGGTACTGGTCTCAAGACCGCTCACGGCGATGTAGTTCATGACTGCGACGGACTGCAGGGCGACGCCGTAGTCGGCAAGCGCCTGGCGGTTGGGAACAAGCTTGATTTCGGGCTTGCCGGCTTCGTAGCTGAGCTTGACGTCGACAACGCCGGGAATGTCCTGAATCCTGTTCATGACGATTTCCGCAGCCTTCAGGGCGGAATCGACAACGAGGCTGTTCACTTCGAGCACGACGTCTCCACCTTGGCCGTTGTTCATTTCGGTAACGGAAGACATCTTGATAGAGATGTATGCGTCGGGAATGTCGGCGAGGTAGGGGCGCAACGAGTCGACAATGTCATCGGAACTGCGGTCACGGCCTTCGCCGCGCTTGAACAGTTTCAGACGAATTTTGGAGGTGTTCGTGCCCGTAAAGCCGTTTTCACCACCGACGGTAGCGTTGTAGCGCTCCATATCGGGAATGTCCTTGATGCGGCTTTCGATAATCTTCGTTACGCTATCCGTAGTTTCGATGTTCGTTCCGATAGGCATTTCGACGGAAATGAGGATTTGACCCTGATCCTGCTTGGGCATGAGTTCGACGGAGAGGAAGTTGAATCCCATGAAGGCGACGAATGCAAGCAGTGCGCCCATGCCGAGCAGCTGCGCGAAAAACCCTGGCACGGAAAGGCAAAAGCCGAGAGTCTTTAGGTAAACAAAGCGGATGCCGTTGAGGACCCACGGGAAGAAGCTCGTGAGGCGTTCCACTATTCCGGGCTTTTCGTCGATAATGTTGCCGTTCTCGTCCTTCTTCTTGCCCTTGAACAGGTAGGCGGCCATGAGCGGGGTGAGCGTGAACGTCACCAACAGCGACACGACTGTCGCAAACACCATGGTCATACCGTAGGTCTTGAAGAAAATGCCTACGATGGACTTCATGAACGCGATAGGCACGAACACGCACACGTTGGTGAGGGTCGATGCCATGATGGCGACCATGATTTCGCTTGTGCCCTTGTAGGCCGCTTCCTTGGGATCGAGGCCATCCTGCAACTTGGAGTTGATATTCTCGAGCACCACGATGGAGTTAGTGACCAACAAGCCCACCGCCGAAGATAGCGCCATGAGAGACATCATGTTGATGCCGAAGTCGGCGAAGTACATGAACGTGAACGCACCGATGACGGAGATAGGCATCGTGAGGGCGGCGATAAGCGTGGTGGAAAGCTTGCCCAGGAAGAGGAGCAGGAGCACCGACGTAAGCACGATGGCAAGGAGGATGTTCTGGATAACGTTGTCTACGGATTCCTGAATGGCTTCGGACTTGTCGTAAATCAGGTGAATTTTGAAACCTTCGGGAAGCGTACTGTTGATCTGTTCCACGCGGGCGAGTGTACCCTTGGCGACGTCGACCACGTTAGCATCAGAACGCTTCTTGATGTCGAGCGAGACGGAGTTGATGCCGTTGTAGCGCGATGCGGAGGTGACTGTCTTGACGGTGTCCTTGACCTTCGCTATTTCGCCGAGCTTGATGACGCCAGTACCAGTCGGGATATCCATGTCGCGCATCTGGTCCAGGTTCTCGAACTTGCCTGCGGTACGCACGGAGGTGTTCTTGCGGCTGCCGCGAACTTCACCGACGGGGTAGTTGATGTTCGATGCCTGGAACACGCCCATGATGGTCGATATGTCTACGCCGCGAGACTTGAGCATTTCCTTGTCGAGTTCGATGGAGATTTCGCGGGTCGTACCACCGAAAATATCCACGCTTGCAACACCGGAAACAGAAGTAAGCAGAGGCTCGATCTCGTCTTCGGCCTTCTTACGCAGTTCGGTCGAACTGACTGGGCCGGTGAAGGAGAAGCTCATGATTGCCTGGGCGTTGATGTCGAGTTTCGAAATAATCGGCGCTTCGACGGCATCGGGGAAGGTTGCCGCCGTCTGCTCGATTTTCGCGCGCACGTCGTTTGCTGCCACGTCCACGTTCGTTCCCATGTTGAACATGGCAATGAGGATGCCGTAGTTCTCCATGCATATTGCCTGTACGTAGTCGATACCGTCAACGAGTTCGACGGCGTCTTCGACAGGCTTGATGACGGTCGTCTCGATTTCTTCGGGGTTTGCACCCGAATAGACGATGACTGCCGTGACGACGGGCACTTCGAATTTCGGCAACAGGTCTACCACCATCATGCGGTAGGTGTAGATACCGAAAACCACCACGGTCAAGATGACCATGAGCATGGTAATCGGTTTATAGATACTCGCCTTAATCATTCAAAAAATCTCCGTGGCCTTATTCGATGATGAGCACCTTGTCGCCATCGTTCATGCGGAACTGGCCTTCAACCATGACCTGGTCACCATCTTCAAGGCCTTCGAGAATCTGGACATCGCCCTTGGTCTGCACGCCGAGCTTGACAACCTTGCGCTTGGCCTTGCCTTCGGCGGTAACGGTCCAGATGGTGTTTACGCCGTTGCGGTAGACGATTGCCTCGATGGGGACGATGATTCCCTTCACGTTGCGGGCGTCAAGTTCGGCAGTCACGTACATGCCGGGCAATAGTTGCTTCTTCTTGTTCGGGAACGTCACTTCGACAGGGAAAAAACGCGTTATGGAATTGGCAGCGAGCGGGATGAGTGTCACCTTGCCCTTGACCTTTTCTCCGCCCACATCGACAGTCGCTGTCGCGCCCTTCTTGAAGAACCCGATATCCTTGCTCGTGACGTTCAGCTTGAGGATGACCTGGTCGAGTTTTGCGATGGTGCAGAAGACCCCGAGTCCGGGAGTCTGTCCTTCCTTGAAGTTCAGTTCCGTGACAACGCCTGCTGCCGGGGCAAGAATCTTCGATGCGCGGCGGGCGGTCTCGAGGTTCATCTTCGCAACCTTGAGCTGCATTTCCTGGGTGTCCATGTCCTGCTGGCTGATGCCGCCCTTGGCATGCAGTTCGCGCATGCGTTCGGTCGCCTTTTCGAGGAGGGCGATTTGTTCTTGCGCCTGTTGGTACTGCGTGTTGTCGCCGGTGAAAAGGTACTCGGCAAGAACCTGGTCCTTCTTTACGCTAGAACCGACCTGCACGTGGATCTTGGCAAGCGGATCGCTCATCTTCGAAAGGGCGTAGGTCTGCTGCATGCCTTCGATGGTGCCGCTGAACTTTCGCACGTCGGTGATTTCTGCCGTGGTGGCCTTTACGACCTTGGCGGGCTTGCCCTTTTCGGCCTGAATCTGCTCGATGGTGGCCGCCTTCTGTGCTTCGGCGTCATCTTTCTTCTTGAACATGTCGCAACCCGTGAGAAGAAGCGAGAATGCGGTTGCGGTGATGATTGCTTTGGTAATCTGGTTCATATCTTCTTCCTATTAATACTCTCCGGTGGCCTGCAGGAGCGCGTTGTAGGCCTTGTTCCATTCGACGATGGCCTTCATGTAGTCTATTTTTGCGGTGCGCAGGCTGTTTTCGGCGCTGAGCACGTTCAGCTGCGTTTCGCGGCCAAGCTTGTAGGCATCGTTCGTGAGGTCGTAATTCTTCTGCGCGAGGTCGATCTGGCGCTTCGCGATTTCAATCTGGCTGTTTGCATCCTCGAGCGTATTCACGCACGACTCGATCTGCACGCGGAATCCGCGTTCGGCGGTTTCCTTCTGGATTTGCGTGCTGCGGAGACTCGACTTGGCCTGCACCACGCCTTCGCGGGTCTTCATGCCGTTAAAGAGGTTCATCGACACGTTCAGCGCGATGTACTTGTTCAGCTTGTCCCACGTGGGGGCGTCCCAGTCGAAAAAGTCATTCTTGTTGTTCGCGTACTTGATGCCGCCAAGGAGCACCACGGTCGGCTTGTAGCCGCCCTGCTCGATTTCGACGTTCAGGGTCTTCATGTTCGCCGTTTCCTCGAGCATCACGAGTTCCTTGCGGCGCTTCTTCACGTTCGCCATGGAGGTGTCGGGGAAGCTGTAGCCTGCGGCGGGGTCGCGGAGTTCGCCCTGGAACTGCACGTCGGTTTCCCATTCGAGGCCCATCGTGTTGAGGAGCGAGTTGCGGGCGAGGATGCGCATCTTTTCGGTGCTTGCGATGTTGGAGCTCAGCTGGTCCATCGAGAGCTGCACGCGGATAAGGTCAAGTTCGGTGGCCATTCCGCTCTTGAGCGACTGTTCGACGAAATTCAGGTTCTCCTGGAGCAGTTCCTTGGAGGCGTACATGATCTTGATGGCGGAATCCAGGTAGATGAGCTGGTCGAACGCGTTGTTCACGTCGTAGCGGACCTGGGCCTTCTTGTTTTCGAGATTCACCTCGTTGATGCGCTTGTAGGCCTTGGCAATCTCGATGCCCACGCCGACCTTGCCTTCGGCGTAGAGGATCTGGGTGGCGGTGATGCCCACGCTCGACTGCCAGCGGTAGGCCTGAGACTTCATGCCGTAGGTGAGGCCGTCAAGGAAGGGGCCGAGGACCTGCTGGTCGTAGGTGTTTGCCATGGGGTGGCCTTCGGCATCCTTGCCCTGGGCCATCTGCGTGGCGGCATCGGTCATCATCGTGGTCGGTTCAACGTCGTCGAGTCCGAAAATGCGGGTCACGGTGGCGCTCAAGTCGATAGAGGGGTAGGCGTTGCCGTAGCCTGCCGTCACCTGGGACGTTGCGCTTTTGAGGTCTTCTTCGGCGGATTTCACGTCGGAGGAGTTTTCGAGGGCTGTATTGACGGCCTCTTCGCGGGTATAGGTCTTACCCGCCCAGCTCGGGGCTACACAAAGGAACGAGAGTATGGCGGGGATTGCAAATTGCCTGAGCATCTGATCTCCATAAAATTTGACCCGCCAAATGTAAAAATATATTATATAATGTTAAAGGTGCCGAGAGGGAAAAAGTGACAGAATGCACGATTTTTAGGACAGAAGGTAATTCCCCTCCTTTTCGGGCTGTTTCGGGCGATAAAAAGCACCCTCCCGCCTGGGGCGGAAGGGCGTGAAAAACGGGGGGATTTTCCCGGATGCGGGACTACATCAGGCCGGGGATCTTCATGCCGCCGGTGATGCTGTTGAGGCTCGATTGGGTGGCCTCGTCCTTTTTCTTGATGGCAGAGTTCACGGCCGCCATGACGAGGTCCTCGAGGGCTTCTACGTCGTCCTTGTCCACGGCGTCGGGGTTGATCTTGATCATCGTCAGGACTCCCTGGCCGTTGATGGCGACCTTGACCATGCCGCCGCCGGCTTCGGCGTCGAAACTCTGGGTCTTGAGGTCGTTCTGGGCCTTCAGCATCTTGCTCTGCATCTTCTGGAGGTCCTTAAGCATTTTACTCATGTCCATAGCGTGTTTCCTTTTTAGTTGTCGTTCGGGTCTTCTGGCGACGGGCCAGTCGGGGCCTCGGTTATCTTTTCTAGCGACCTAGAATATACCAATTCTCCCATGAATTTTTCAACGAGTTCCTTCAATCCGCCTATGCTTTCGCAGTCCTTTTCGAAGGGGCTCTTCAGCGCGTTTTCCCTGGATACGCGTTCTTCCTGCGTATAGGCGCGAGTCTTTATCGAGAGGGAGACCTTGGTCTGCAGGCGGTCTTCGAGTATGGTCTGTACGCGCTTGACGAATTCGGGGTTCTCACAAATCTGCTGGTAGCCCCAGGAGGAGTTGTTCTCCGTTTCGCCGATATAGGTGAGGTAGAGCGGGAAGGGGGTTGCCTTGATGTCGCCAGCCTCGAGGATGGTCCCCGTGATGGCGGCGGAAAACTTGTAGTCGCCGCAGTCGGCGAGTCCTGCCACGATGGAGGGCCAGGCGGCGGTAATTTCGTAGCGCGAAAATGCGACGGACCCGTTAAAGTCGGAGGTGTCGGCATAGCCTGATTCGGCACCCTTGGAGGCTTCCATGGTGTCGAGCATCTCGCCGACATCAGTTACTTTTTTTTTTATCGCCTCGTCGGCGGCTGATTTTGGGTCGTTGATGGCGGCAAGCGCGCGTCGTAGGTCGGTTAGCCTGTCGAGCCAGGCCATCCGGGCGAAGGTCGTCTCTACGAGGAGCCTCGGGTTAGAGCTGTAGCGGATTTGCGCCTGCAGGTCGATGAGCATCTTCGAGATGCGCAGGAGGTCGCCGTTGTTGAGGCCGCTGGCGGTTTCCTTGAGCTTGGTATAGAGCTCGCCGGAGATGTTCAGGGCATCGGGCGCTAGCGCGTCGAGGCGGCTGTAGAGGAGGTTGCGCAGGAACTTGCCGAAACCGTCCAGGAGGGGTGCGAACTCGATTCCGCGGGCAACGGCCTTGTCGACCATGAGGAAGCAGCCCTTGAGGTTGTGGCCCTCGATGGCGTTGATGAGGTCGAAGAAGAGTTCGACGGGCGGGATTCCCAGCACGGAGCGGACGGACTCGTCGGTCATCTCGCTTCCGGTAAAGGCGAAGGCCTGGTCAAAATAGGTGAGGCCGTCGCGCATGGAACCGTCCGCCTTCTCGGCGAAGATGTTCAGGGCCTCGTCGCTCGCGTTGATGCCTTCCTGTTCGCAGATGTAGCGCAGGCGGCTACGGATCTGGTCCATGGTCAGGCGCTTGAAGTCGAAACGCTGCACGCGGCTGAGGATGGTCTGCGGGACCTTGTTGACCTCGGTGGTCGCGAAGATGAAGATCACGTGCGGAGGGGGTTCCTCGAGCGTCTTGAGGAGGGCGTTGAAGGCCCCGGTCGAAAGCATGTGGACTTCGTCGATGATGAAAATCTTGTACTTGCCGATGACGGGTGGGTACTGCACGCGGTCGATGACGTCGCGGATGTTCTCGACGCCGGTATTGGAGGCCGCGTCTATCTCGTACACGTCCATCGGGTTGCCGCCCGCGATATCCTTGCAGCTGTCGCATACTCCGCAGGGGTGCAGGGGGTCGCCGCCCGTGCAGTTCAGGGTGCGGGCGAGGATTCTGGCACTGGTGGTCTTGCCTACACCGCGGGTGCCGGTAAACAAGAATGCATGGTGGAGTCTGCCCCCCTCGATTGCGTTCTGGAGGGTCTTCGCGATATGTTCCTGCCCGACCATGTCGTCAAAGGACTGCGGGCGCCACTTGCGGGCCATTGCTACGTATGCCATGGCTTGGAATATAGCAAAAAGTGCCGGAATCGGGTGCGTTTTGGGGGCGCTTTTGATTATATTTTGAAAAAACTTACGAGGTTCACGATGAATTCGAATATGGCGCTCTTGATTCTTTCTTGGCAGGTGGCATGCCTGTATCACGAAACCGAAACCGAGAAATTGCTGCCCGGTTCCGCCTCGGCGACCGAGGCCGAGAGCGACACGCTCGATGCGATTCACGATGAACTGGTCCCGGACGTCTCGTGGGACGACTTCAACGACCTCTACGCGAAGTTCAAGTCGGCGAAGGAACGCGCCGGTGCCTGCGTCGAGGCGCTCAAGGACGCGACTCCCGAGTTCAAGAGCAAGGTGCTCGAATCCATGCTCCGCGTGGCCAACGCCTCCCGCGAAGACGACAACGAAAGCAACGTGTCGCCCGAGGAGATGGACTTTGTCCAGCAGATCCGCGAGGCACTCGAGTAGCCCCCGGCCGCCATTGCGGTTAACTTGTCCTTAATTCTTCAGGTAGAGACTCTGTCCGTCGTTCAGCATCAGGATGACGGGGTATGACGGCGCTACGAAAATGTCGCCATCGAGGAATCCGCTTTCCGACAGCTGGCCGTTCAGGCTGAACGCCTTGTACGCGGAACCGGGCTTCACGTTCGTGATGCGGTAGCGCATCTGGCCGAGCCTTACGAAGCTGGCCTTCGCCTGCGGTAGTCCCGCGGCGGTGCGCGGATTGACTGTCGGGGATTCGGCGGGGAACTTGTAATCCGGACACGTATTCAGCGTATCGAGAAGGATGGTGAACTCGCCGGCAACGGCTGCAAGTGCAAGCGGCATGTCGACCATGTCGACGTCCTTCCCGCCGTTTCTTCCTCTCTGCTCGGGCGGGTTGAATACACAGCCGCCGTAACCGTAATCTTTGCTGTAGAATCGCTGGCACAATTCAAATACATGCGTCACGAGGGAGTCCGCCTGTTCCGCCGTCCCCTTGAATACGCCCGCCTTCTGCAGGCGCGGGAACTCGTCCTTGTACACGTCTTTGTGCTTCACGGTGAAAAGTGAATCCATCCGTGAATTCTCGTCTTCGGAATACGTGACTCGTGCGACCTTGACCACCTTCTCGGTGACGATTACGATCATGGTGGAATCCAGTTCGGACCTGTACACCCATGCCGTATCGGTGCTGGAGGCGTTCTTGACCGCAGGCTCGCGCTGGCTCATCTTGGAGAGGTCCAGGTAGTCGCCTTCGAACAGGTAGAGCGCTGTCGCCGGGTAGCCCATGTAGACGTCGGTGCTGCCGCCCCCGCCCTGATGGTGGGTGACGTTGCATTCCGCCGCATGTAGGCTTGTGGTGAAAAGGCTTGCGGAAAATACGCCCGCAAATAGAAATTTGGTGAATTTCATGATTTCTTCTCCTAACTTGTTGTAATAATAATAATAAAAAAGGAGAATGCTCGTTATTCTTTTTCTGATGAAGTGCAATTTAGGGTGATTTGGAGCATTTTATTTAGAAAAAAAGTGGTTATTTTGTTATAAAACTTGTTCTAAAATAGGAGGTTGAACATGAAAAAGGTTCTCTTGATACTTTGTTTTCTTGCCGGGGCTAGTTTTGCCCAGATTGGCGTTTCGCTCGGGGTCGGGCCGTCTCAGGGAATGATTGGTGTCGGGTATACCATGTTGGATGGGCATTTGTCCACGAACGTTCACTTGGCGACTTACAACTCCGACTACGATTTTATGGGTGGTATCGGGATTGCCTATCGTTTCACGGGCTTGACGGGTCCGTATGCTTTCCATTCTTCGGAATGGATAACCGGAGAAATGAATGGCTTTACGATAACGAATGTGGGTACGGAGGATGCCGAACTCATTGAGCATAAGCGAGACATCAATTACTGGCGACTGGTTTTTGGCTTGGGCTACCAGCACATGTTCCTGAATCATTTCGGCGCGTATTTTGAGATGGGTTTCGAATTCTATGCCGGCAATGGCAGCTACTATACCAATTTCGACGCGGAATATGGAACGCTTGATAACGACAAGCTGTTTTTCCCTGTCGGCCTCGGCTTAGTGGTTGAGTTCTAGGAAACGGATAAGTTGATATAAAAAAGAGGTGCCCGCGTGGGGTTCCTCTTTAAAATGGATTCTCGTTCGTGTAGATTATCCCGACTACAAATGTTGTTCTTTTTTCTCAATCAAGGTCTCCAAATTGTTAAGGTGTTGCTTGATTGCTTCTACTTCATTTAGAAAATCTTTTTCTTTTGTTGTACTTTGCGGTTCTGATGATGTCGTTTCCCCAAAGGAATTGACGACAATTCCCACGAGAACATTCAGAACAACGAATGATGTTATGAGTATAAATGGGATGAAAAATGCCCAAGCATAAGGATATACTTCCATGACGGGTCGGCTAATCCCCATAGACCATGATTCCAATGTCATTATTTGGAATAAGGAATACATTGATTTTCCAATGGAACCAAACCATGCGGGAAAGTTTTCTCCAAAGAGAGTTGTTCCTATTATTGCGAAGACATAGTAAATGATTAACAATAACAAAATTGTCCATGATATACTGGGAATAGACTTTCCTATAACAGAAACGATTGTTTGAAGAGGCTTCATCCCACTAATAAGTTTAAAAGCTCTGAATACACGGATGATTCTTAGAACGCGAAGTGAAGATAAGGCAGGGAAATCTGCTAAGAGTGAAAATACTACAATTAAGAAATCAAACCAATTCCATCCATCCTTGAAATAATTTAGCCGAAATGATGAGATTTTTAGTATGGCTTCTAAAACAAAGATGTATAAACAAACTTTGTCCAGGATGTTTAAAAGATAGCCAAAGTGTTCTGTAATAGAAGGAGATGTTTGTAGCCCTAGAACAGCCGAATTGACTAGAACTACAATAATTATGAAATTAGAAAACTTAGAGGATTGAAGGAAATTATTCAACGTCGTCCTCATCGTCTTCCTCTTCATCATCTGCTTCGTTATTGTTGCCAGGGATGTCAACGTAAACCATATTTTCGTAAATTGTCACGATAACATTAATTTCATTCTCGTTGTCTAGGTAGGCTTTGGCGTTGTTGAAAATTGTACTGTCGCCATAATGAATAGCATTCCCTAATTCTATTTTTTCGCATTTGCCTCCATCTCCATTTTCTTGCAAAATTTCTGTCACAAGTTTGCAGGATAACTGCTCGTTTTCTTCCGTGTCGCTGCGCATAAAATAATATATGCATCCAGAAGCGATTAAAATAGCGCATAAACCGGCGATAATCTTCTTTTTTATGGATCCACTCTTTGAAAAAATGTCTGTTGTTATATCAATGACGGTTCCTAATGGGTCGTCTATGGCATTTTTTACATGTTCGAGTACAGAAAGAACTTTAGCTGAGGTGAGCTCGTTTGCGTCGCAATCCTCTATGATAAATGAGCGAATGTTCTCCCAAGCGTCATCATCCAAAGCTCCTGGAATTTCTGTAAAATGGATTTTTTTATCTTGCGTCGTTACGTATACTTCTATTCTGTCCGCTTTGTCTATTCCATATTTGAAAGAACATTCCTTGATAGGAGCGCATAGTTCCTGTCCGGACATGACAGAAATGAAGATTTTTTCATCTTCAAATTTTATTTCTTTCAATCGTCTTGATTTGGGAGTGAACCAATACAAGCCTTTTAGTTTAGAAAAGAATGATGGCTCGGTTGTTTTGTATGAGAAATTTTCGATGTCAGTCATATTTTTCTCCTATGATTGGTTAGAAATCATCGTATTCAATGTCGCAGATTGATTTTAAATTTGGTGTGATGTTTTTGCAATCATCAGAAATATTGCATTCACATTTTTCTGTATTGAGACATCTTATTGTCCAATGGCAGGTGATGCCAAGAATGTCTTCTTTTGCCTCTAATCCAAGTTGCCAATCAAAGCCTCCCATCTCAGTGCCATCTCGGAATACGAAGTATTCAGATTTTGGAGGCTTGAAATCAATGACCGCCCAATAAGGATATTCATCACATCCGTTGGGGCAGTTTGCTTTGTACGCATCCATTTTTTGTTTGTATATTTTCATTGCTGGAAGGATTTCTTTCATGGCATTTTGCCTTCGTTTTTCTTCCTCGGCTAAGCGCAATGTTTCTTCTTCTTCGGCTTTGCGCTTTGCTTCTTCCTCCTCAAGACGTTTTTGCTCTGCAGCGGCTTTTGCAATTTCGTCTTTTCTTTTTAGAACTCTAGGGTCGCTGTTTACCGTATTGGCTATTAAAACCCCTTTTGTTTTTGAGTAGCTTGAAATTTTTTCTTTAAGCAGAGTGTTCGGCAGTTGATTTGCGGATTCCGCTTGATCAACGATTTCTTTGGCTATTTTTTTGAAATCAAAGACTTTGTATGTGTGATTTGAATAAACAAAATCGAGAAAGTCCTCTGTATCTACGAGTTCTTGAATATTGCAATTTGACCATTCTTCGCCTTCGAATCCATAATAACCCAATTCAAAATCGGAATTGTCGCTATCCGTAAAAACAAATTGGACCATTAGCCGATTGGATTTATTTGCTAATGCAGAAACGAAGTCCGCTATAGTTCCTGCCTTAATCTTGTTTCCTATATCTCCGTCAAGAGCTATCAGCCCAAAAGATCCAATTGTCGCAGACATGAGAGCTTTCCATATCTCTTTTCTATATTGTTGAGCGTATGATTTCCCAAAACAAGCATCCATCGCATTTGTGGCTGCCATTGGATTTGCTAGATCATTGCCGACATCATCAACGATAGCGGTGGCTAACAATTCAAGGAAATCAATATCAACATCGCCTTTAAATTCGACAAAATCTTGTCCCTTAGATGTTGTGTTTTCCGTCCATTCGACATTGCCAAAAGACGCGTCGAATGCTTTACCTATAGTGGTCGTCGAATATGCATGGAATTTGCCTTCTTTTACCTGATCAACTTTGGAACAACCGCTAATGAGAATGCCGCACAATCCTGTAGCGATAACGGTCTTTAGGAAAAGAAATGTACCGTTTTTTTTCATCGGTTGCTCCGTTGTTAAAAACTCGGAGCTCGTCTTACCTCATGTGCCGACGATTTGCATTTCCAAAAAAGAAAAAGTGCGGAATCGTAAGCACTTATTGACCTGAGGTAACGACCAAGAAACCGTCCATCCGATAAGCACAAACGACCCACACCATTGGGGTGTGAGTGTCTGCCTTATTCTCGGATGGTTGAAATTTTGGTCGTTTTTCAGGTCCAGAATAAGAGCGAACTCTAAAACTATGTCATCATAAAAATAACTTAAAAAGTGAAAGAAGGCTGTGTGTAAGGGCTGAAAAATGGCTAAAAAACGTGATTTGACTGAATGTGTAGTGATTTGTCAATACATTTTCTTTGTGTTTTATTGACTTGTAGATGGAAATAGTGTATATTTAGGGAAAAGGAGCTTGATTATGGCTACATTGCAAATGAGGGTTGATGATGACCTGAAAAAGAAGTCGGACGATTTGTTCCAGTCATTAGGTATGGATACCTCTACGGCTATCCGCATATTCTTGACTTTTGCCATTGAGCATAAAGGGATTCCTTTTGAAGTCCGTCATGCCTCCGAAGACTTGTCTCTAGAAAAGGCTATTAGCGATAGCCGTACTCGCAAAAATCTCCATGGCCCTTATGCAACGGCGGCAGATGCTGTAGCCTCCATGTTGGAGGAATAGCCTTTGTTCCAGATTAAGTACACTAGCCGCATGAAGCATGATGTCAAGGTCATGAAAAAACGTGGTAAAGACTTAAACAAATTAATCGCTGTACTGGATAAGTTGTCGAAAGGTGAACCACTTCCGCCTAACAATCGAGATCATCAGTTGGTTGGAACCTTGTCCGATTTTAGAGAATGTCATATTGAGCCGGATTGGCTTTTGATGTATCAGATATTTAATGATGAATTGATTCTTTCGGCGACAGCGACTGGCTCACATTCGGATTTATTCGGAAAATAGATTGATACAAAAAAGAGATGTTCTTTGAACATCTCTTTTAAAATTGATTGCCACGGCTCCTTACGGAGCCTCGCAATGACATGCTAGGTTATCCAGCGCAGGAGCTTGCTCATGCATTGGATAACCGACGCTGTCATGGCTCACAGAGCAATGACGTGAGCTAGCGCAATTCCTTCAGAGCCGCTTCGTTCTTCGCAATGATATCTTGCTGCGTCGCGAGCTTCGTCCTTTCGGCGTTCACCACAGCTTCGGGAGCGCCGCTGACGAACTTTTGGTTCGAAAGCTTCTTCTCGATGCTGGCGGCAAATGCCTTGGCCTTCTCGATTTCCTTTTCGAGGCGGGCGATTTCTGCAGCCGGGTCGAGGATACCTTCGAGCGGGATGTAGAGTTCACCACCGGGAACCACGGCGCTGGCGCTGAACTTCGGCTTCACGGCCTTCACTGCAACACTCAGGTCAGAAAGACCCGAAAGTTCGGTGATGATTGCCATGCAGTCCTTCACGCTGGCTTCCGTAGCGGCATCGTCGACGCTCACCACGGCGTTCAGCTTGGTGGCGGGGCTCACGTTGTAGCGGCCACGCACGCCACGCACGCTTTCCACCACGGCAAATGCCTGGTCGAATGCGGCTTCGATCTTCGCGTCGATGAGCGATTCGTCGGCCTTGGGCCATGCGCGGCTGATCACCATTTCGCTGCCCTGGAACAGGATGCTGTTGAGTTCTTCGGTAATGAACGGCATCACCGGGTGCAACAGGTCGAGCACGTTCTTCAGCACGTAGCTGAGGATAGCCATCGCGTTCTTCTTTTCGGCGGTGAGCGTTTCGCTGTTGATCACGGCCTTCTTGATTTGCGCAAGCGCCAAATGCTGGCCTCGGTCATGCCCACGCAAGCGTGGTCGCGACTCTCGGCCTACGCATTTGTCCAGGTAGCCGGAGCAAACGTCGTCCCACACGAAGCTTCATGCTATTTTGGGCGTTCCCGCACATATATGTGCGGTCGGGCTATATTTTAGGGGCGGCTGCCTTCGCTTCGCTTGCCACCCGCCGCCTAAAACCAAGCCCCGCTTCGCGGGTCTTGTCCCCAAGGGGTCACTATCCCTAACGCAAATGAAGCTTGCGGAAGAAATTCAAGCTTATAATCCACATATAAATAGAAATGGAAACGAGTAACGCGATTTGCATTCCTTGTTAGGTTGACTTATTTAAATGTTATATAATCTTAACGACATTTATTGTCGTGTAGGGAGTGTATTTTTTGATAAAAAGGAGGTTTATTATGGCAAATCTACTTCTAAAAAGTTTTACGCTGCCTGGCGGAAACGAACAGGATGGTTATTTGAACCCTGGTAATCCTAAATTAAGGGTGACCTTTCACAATTCTGCCTACCCGTTCAAAATTCTTAACTATTGGAACCGAGATGACTTGAAATTGAAGTTTGGGCAAATTACTTTGCTTTATGGGAATAATGGTTCTGGTAAATCAACTTTACTCAATGTGATTGCAGAAAAGATATTGGCTGAGCGGTATACTCAATACAATGCGACTATCTGTTTTTCAGATTTCTGTTGTAAATGTAAACTAGAACAAATTCAATTACCTTACAGCAAACGTATTATTACAAGCGATGAAGTTTTTGAAAAAATGTTAAGTTTGCGTGATGCAAATACGTACAAATTTGAACGACAAACGCAGATTTATAATGAAAAATATGATGATGATTCGGACAATCGTGTAAAAGAAATCGATTTTGATGATGTGGAAAGTATAAAGGCCTTTGAAAAAAGTTATAATCAACGACGGCTCAGTTTTTCCAAATTGGTAAAATTAAGTGTTGGTTCAGATATCGCATTGCATTCAAATGGAGAAACCGCTTATCATTATTTTATCGACATGATTGAACCGGGAGGTCTTTATCTTTTGGACGAACCGGAAAATAGCCTTTCGGCAAATTTACAGGAAGGTCTTGCGGAATACATTGCGACCATGGCTGAAAAAGGGCAATGTCAGTTCATCGTTGCTACGCATTCGCCTTTTTTTCTAAGTATTCCTGGAGCAAAAATCTACAACTTGGACAACAAGAAAATTGTAGAGGATAAATGGACAAACTTACCCACAATTCGAGCGTATTACGAATTGTTTAAGAAACACGAAGCCGAATTTGAGCAAGGGCAATAATTAGCCCTTAACCCATTTTTCTTTAAGCCACTTGCAGATTAATTTAACGGAGAGAGAGCCTTCAAGGAGCTCTCTCATTTTATAGTTTACCGTTCATCGCAGTGCTTAAGACTTATCTATTTTCTTAGAACTATTAGAAAATCTTTGAGATATCGCGCTACTTCATTTGGGTTAGACGATGTCATTAAGCGTATAGAGCGCTTGTCTGGTTCAAATTTATCATATGTTAGAGGAAATACTTTTTTCAAACTCCTTGTAATTTTAGGCGGAATATCCTTATATTCAAATGGGTCATTGCTTTTACGTTTTAAGCACAGCCACCAATCCTTACCGTCAACCGAATCTTTTTCACATTCGTAAAGATCTACTTTGTACAAATTTATTTCATTGTTGCACCATTTTTGTAAGTCTGTTACAAGGAATAAATCAGGCTCTTTATTTGCCTCGCGCACAAACGACAGGATACCTTCATAATCACTACGAAAGGCCTCTGCTATATCAATAATCGCTTCGTTTTTAGATGTTACATAACGCTTGTATCTTGAGGGACACATACGCAATCTCCTTATTAATGAGGCTGCTGCATCTATTTTGTTTTGGCCGCATATTTTTTCAAATATTGATGCAGTAAACCTTAAATACATAACGGCCTTTTCTACAAGAATATAAAAAAGAATGTCAAAAATCAAGTCGACGATAAAATTTTACAGCAGGCAATTTATTAACAGTGTGATAGTCGATTTTTTTCCCATCAACATCATCTTCACTTATATTCACAAGCATGTTTTTTCACACGAAGACATATCAACAAAAAAGCTAGCTAATACGATTTTCTTCTTATGTGAAAAAAGCTCGCAATATTATTTCAAGAGTTCATTTATAGTATTCGATATAACGTCTACTATTTTCCAGAGAGACTTCCTTTGTAAATATCCTGGATGATAAGTGCGAATAAAACGAATTCCGGACCAATCAAATGTTTTGACATAGACAAGAGATTCTTCATTTGGTTCAGAACATTCCTTTAGCGATCGAATATCAACATTCTTCCAATTTTGAGATAAGCCGAAATAACGTTCCAAAACGAAGTCGTAATCAGGCCCAGTAAACAATAGACAAAATTTGGGTTTTAATATGGTTAGTTCGCCAAGAAATTTTTGCTTTGAGAACTCAATAAACTCATTTTCTTCTTTCGCGGACAAGCAATTCAAAAAAGAATGTCCCTCATAATCACACGCCATTATATTAGACCACAAAAAAGGTCTATAGGCCGCATCCGCATCATCTGATACTTGAACAATTTCACGAAATGCCCGCCACAAAGGCGATCCTTTATGCCGACTTCTTTCGTATCGATTGACAATAAAATCAGATTGAGCTTCCATCATTCGATATTCGCGAACAGAAGCTTTCAAAAAAGATTCGTACGACATACCAACGGTTTCAGAATTGCCTCCCCAACCGCAAGTTTCTTGACCGACAAAGAAAACCCCTTTCCCAGGATTATCAACATACCCAGGACAGGCCTGCATCAGCAATGGTACAGAAAGTTTCTTCTTCGTTTCATTGGAAACATCTAGTGAACAAATCATGGATTTGTAGAAATCACATAATTCGTTGTTTATTGGTAAAGACCAAAAATCTTCTATAGAAGGTTTCATTAGCAAATTTCGTATATGTCACAAAAAATGATATTAGTTTGATTATTTAGAATCATCTACAATTTCAATTTCTGTATAATTTTCAACAGCGTCGTTAGCATTCTTGTCTGTATATTCCTTTACAAAAAGCTCTTTTCTTGACTTCATTTCTTTTAGTAATCTATTGCCGCCTATTTTAAATGAGGCAAATGTAAGACCACCTGAAATAAGGCCGCCCAGAACAGGTATTATTTTCCCTATACCTTTACCAAAAGTTTGTTTGGTCATTTGCACTCCAAACCATGGAGCAAGTTTTTTTACAATTGGATAATAGAATGTTTTTGTCAAAGCTTTTGCTGCAATCTTTGATGGAGCCGTTTTTGCTAATTGCTTTGCAACCATTTCCAATCCTTGACCAGCAATACCAGCACCCAAGGTAACTCCTAAATAAAGAGTTAACAAATCTACAGCACTATCAGCAATATTGCCATCTTCATCTACAAGATTTGGAAACCCATATAAGTATGATATTTTTTGAGCAAGGACAATAGTATGGTAATAATATTGTACCATATCTGCAGGAATAGAGGCCGCCAAAGCAATTCCTCCTGGTAACCCGGCAACAAAACTCGCTCCAGAAGCCTTAAATGTTGTTGAATTAATACAGGATTTTGCAATTTTTTCTAGAACCTTATCACTTACAAGATCCCAGGGCCTCTTCGATTCAACATCCTCAAGTTTATTTTCATCTACATAAACGGCCAATTCTTTTTTTAGAAAAGCTGTCCTGTCTACAGCCACATGTGGAATCTTTAATGTTGTGGCAAGAACATTATTCCATAGAGTAATTCCATTTTCAGCCATATTGTAATCTCCTTATGTTGTTATAAAACTTCGTGTTTACCGCCGCGGCTGCAGCCGGAATTTACGATTGTCTAGAAATCATATGAAAGTCCGCATTTGGCGCAAACATATTTTGGTCCTGTTTGCATACCGCGATAGGGGTCGTGTTTACCACCTCTTGAACAACCGCCATTCGCGATAGTCCATTCATCATAGGACTGTCCGCATTTCTTGCAATAAAAGTTCATTTATTTTCTCCTTACTTAAATTGCCTTGACATACCCAGTAACGTTATCGGCTTTAGCCAATGGCTTACTGCGTATTGCCGCAAAATCTTGATTGTCCTTCTTACCGTTTTCATAAGGTCCTCGCATTTCCGTGAGTTTTGCCGTGGTATGAATATACATTCGCTAGGCGACAATAATTGTCTTCTAAACCGGCCTCTTTGCATGCCCCACAAAAAAAGCGTGGAGTTAATGCTATTACTCATTCAAGGTTCGGCAAAACCATCACGGAATAAATGCAAAAACCCACGCCATACGGCGCGAGCAGATGCAACTTAGTCTTCCGTGAAACAAAATTTTGCCGATTCTGAATGAAAGCCAAGAGCAAAGCTCAAACTTGTGTCAAATACGTGATTACCTTATTAAAACCTCTTTTTTTTACCAATATAATCAATTTTTCACGAGGTGGAACATGCAAAATAGGGCTTTTTTAAGTTTTTCCGGACCCAATGCACCATTCCAGTGCATTTTTTATGTGAATGGTCTTGCCTTTTACAAGCTCGTTGCGACTTTCTTCAAAACAAACCAATGTCAAGTTGTCGCATCGGAGATTGTCGGACGCCTGAATTAATGCCAAAGTTTCTCGGTTAAATGTCTTGGTCGATTCTATCTCGTATGCGACTTGCACAAGTTCCTTGGCTTTACCTTGCCTGCAAACAACAAAATCCACTTCTTTAGATTGCGATGATGGCTTGTAATAGTAAATATCGTCAAACTCCTTTGCGGCTTGACGCAACAGTTCGGTGTAAACCATATTCTCAAGTCGCCAACCTAGATTTTCTTGCGAAAGAGCATTTTCGCGATTCGCTATGAACCCTGTATCGATCACATAAGCCTTGTTGTTGCGAAGACGAATTTTACTTTTGAACGAATGTTTGTTCAGTAAACCAATCAAAAAAGCCTGTTTTAGGTAATCCACATATTTTATCGCAGTCGTAGTGCTGCTTAGTCCAAAATTCTCGGCCAAAGATTTGTAATTGATTTCTTGGCAAGAATTATTGATTAGGTGATTTGCGATGGTGTGAAGAACTTCAGCGTGGCGAATTTTGAAGCGTCCGGCAATATCCTTTAGTATTATAGAATCAAGCAAACTTTGTATATAAGCACGTTTGTTGTTGATGTTTTGCAGTTCCGGGAATCCGCCATATTGTAGGTATTCAAGAAATGCCGATTTTCGAGCTGCCTCGGCCTTGGTCGTGATATCTTGCAGATCCACCTGATGAAAGGCGCAGTATTCAGCAAACGAAAGCGGATAGAGACGAATCTCATTGTAACGACCAGTCAGGTGCGTAGCAAGTTCGCTACTCAGCAATTTTGCATTGGAGCCCGTCACAAACACGTGCTGCCCCTGGCGCAAAAGACGGTTTACAAACAAATGCCATCCATCCACGTTTTGGATTTCATCGAGGAGTATATATTGGATGTCTGTGCCATAGAGTTGATAAAGACAAAGCAGAAGTGTGTTCAAATCGTCGACCGTAAGTGACATCAATCGATCATCGTCAAGGTTTGCATAGGCATAATTGATTCCGTGATCTTGCAGAACCTTATGACAAATCGTCGATTTTCCGCTACGACGAACCCCGATGACCACTTGCGCAAGCGAACTGTTCAGTTCAAACAAGGATTCTTCGTAACGCGACACCCAAGAATTGTGATTCGCGGTGATTTCTTCTTTTTGTTCCGCAAGAACCTGCAATAATTTTTTTTCGTCCATAAGACACCTCGTAATGGACTAAAATATATGTTTTTATTTGCTAAAATGGACTAAAATAGCGAAAATAGTTCGTTATAATGGACTAAAATATGAAATCGTGAGGCGAAAATGCTGTTTTTGGACGAAAAACGGCATTTTGTGGTTTGACTGCTCCGGGACGGCTGGTGGGAATGTCCAACGTTCGGGGTGGGGTCGGCTTGATAAATGCTTTCACGACATTCTTTGTCGCATAGCGTATGTAAATTGATGCCTAGATATGGACCTCAAAGACGGGAGTACTATATGCAAGAAAATCAGAAAATTTCTGTTTTGGATGAGTCGGCGATTCTCGAAAGGGTAGTTTCGGATTATTCGTTCGCGTTAGATACGCTGGATGATTACGATTACCAGCGGTTGACGTATGCAAAGGCGGCTACGAAACCGGTTTTTCGAGCTACTTATTCAAACGCCATGCTGGCAATCAATGGGCTCAAGGAAAAATTTGGCGGCAGCGCCCTCTTCGGGCATGAACGCGATGAATCCTTCAAAAGTTCCATAGGGCAGATTTATCAGACCTTTGACGGTGCCGAATTGTACCCCTCTGTCGAAGAAAAGGCAGCAATGCTCCTTTATTTGGTTGTCAAGAACCATTCGTTTAGTGATGGCAATAAGCGGATCGCAGCGACGCTTTTCTTGTGGTTTATGGCGAATAACGGCATATTGTATGGTGTAAACGGAAACAAGCGGATTGCCGATGCCACGCTAGTCGCAATAACGTTGATGATTGCGGAGAGCCGTTCGGAAGAAAAGGATACAGTGGTCAAAGTCGTCGTAAATTTGATTGCGTCGTGAAATTAGGCGACACACTTTGTCGCCTAAGAATGTATATTGGTTCCTGTACGAATCATCAGTACGGAGTTTTTATGGCAGAAAACAATCGTGGCGAAAGGCTGCTGAATATCTTTATTCACCTGATAACGCACCCGAAACAGAAGTTCTCGGTTTCGCAGATGATGACGGTTCTTGGTGTTCCCGAAAGGGATCGCCGGAATGTGCAACGCGATATGCAGTCCCTTGTCGATTTGCCAGGAAAGTATGTCGTTTGTGAAGGGCTTGGCGCACATAAGGTTTATGGTACTGGGCTGTCGGTACTCGATAAGCTGGTTCTCCCGAATTTTGAAGAAGTGATGTTGCAGTTTGCCTTCTTGCAACGAATTTCGGGTATATACCCGCGCTCAGCGACGCTCATTGATATGCTGATCGATAAAATCCGACGGAATGTTCCGATCAAGAACCGCGAACAGATTGACGAAGCCTATAGGGATATTGCTTCGCGGGTGATGTTCATGGGAACTCCGCCCGATGTTGATGAGACGGCTGACGAAAAGTTGAATGTCATTCTTCGCGCTATTCGTTCGCACAGGGAAATAGAGACGGAATATGAACCGACATGGACAACGCGAACGATTTCAAAACGCATCCCGTTGATGATGATTGTTTACCAGGGAGAGATTTACATTGGTTGTGTTCGCCATACTGACCCTGAGGCGGTCTATGCGATGAAACTCTGTCGTATTAAGAGTGTAAAACTACTTAAGGATTCTTTTGTTGAAAACCCGGTAAGTATGGCGGCGCTTCGCAAAAAGATTGATAACCTTTCGCTGTTTGATAAAGTGACTGCTACCGAGAAAGTTGAATTGACTTTCCCGGCATATGCTAGCCAATTTGTCAAGGAACGCCCGTATCATCGTTCTATGCGTGTCAGGGAAAAAGACGGGCTGCTTTATGTGACTATGAATGTTTGCGTCAATGCGCAACTGATTCAGTGGATTCTCGGCAACGAGTTTAATGATGTGACCGTAGTTGCTCCAGAAAGCCTAAAACAAGAAATTCTCAAGTTCGGCAAGAGCATCGTCAAAAAATACCATTAATTGCTGGCGTATTTGACGCAGCGAATTGAACTTGCCGTAAAAGAGTCGTTCCAAGTTTTTCCGTAGTACAGATCGTCTGAGAAGTTGTATAGGAAAAAGTGGTAGGCGTATTTCTTACCTCCGTTGGAACTCCAAAAACTTGCGAGAGAGCCGAATTCGGCGAAGGTGTAAGAACCTATGCATCCCGATGGTAATGCCGAAAAACCGCATGCATCGATTCCTTCGCTATCAAAGTCTTTGTCTTTCTCCCAAAGTGTTTTGGTCTTTAAAAGCCGACCCACTCCGGCGATGGACTGGTCTTTGCCGATATAATCCTTGACTGTTTTACCCGTCAATGTTTTGCAGAGCCTAAGCCAGTCCTTGTTGGATGGAAGATGCCAACCTTCGGGGATAGCACTTATGGCATTTTGCCAATGGTATAGGCGCCCATGCATTTTTACTAGGGATTCATTGTCGTCGTATGCGTAAGAACCTTCGCTTTTGTACCGCAAGTTTTCTGCCATCCAAATTTGGTTGCCTATTTTGATGGTTTTGTATGTTTCTCCATCGCGACTGTCCGTAAATATAGACGTACTTGTCTGTGTATCCATAGAAACCTCTCTTTTTCTATGGAATATAAGAATAGTGCACGACAATAAATGTCGTATAGACTGAGCGTTGGAAAACGATAAAAGAATTGTTGGTGAAAAAAAAAGAGGTGTCCTTAGAACACCTCTTTGAGTTAAAAGGGAGATTCCCGCCTTCGCGGGAATGACAAGTGACGACTAGCGCAATTCTTCGAGAGCCTTCTCGTTCTTCGCGATAATATCCTGCTGCGTTGCGAGCTTGGTTCGTTCGGCGTTAACGACTGCTTCGGGGGCGCCGCTCACGAACTTCTCGTTCGAGAGCTTGCGTTCAATCGAAGCGGCGAATGCCTTGGCCTTCTCGATTTCCTTTTCCAGGCGGGCGATTTCTGCAGCCGGGTCGAGGATGCCTTCGAGCGGGATGTAGAGTTCGCCACCGGGAACCACGGCGCTCGCGCTGAACTTCGGCTTGGCGGCCTTCACGGCGACACTCAGGTCAGAAAGACCCGAAAGCTCGGTGATGATTGCCATGCAGTCCTTTACGCTGGCTTCCGTTGCGGCGTCATCGACGCT
>JAEEGH010001120.1_pt1 | contig 79552 bp, 66 predicted proteins | sample 9134181 | NCBI WGS metagenome assembly JAEEGH01 (sample SAMN16246544, study PRJNA631951) | gut metagenome | biome: gut microbiome; feature: rumen; material: DP-attached | host: Bos | place: Iran: Karaj | collected 2018-10 | reverse complement strand
TCAAAGAATTTTCAAGGTTGTCATTCTGTTCAGTTGTCAAGGTTCTTATCTTCAAAGCCTTGTGTTTACTGGCTTTGTTGATGTTTTGTTGTCGTTGCTGTATCGCAGCGACTTGTATATATTATCATCTAGGCCACTTAATGTCAACAACTTTTTTCCTTTTTTCGCCTACTTTTTTACTGTACTTTTTATACTTATCAATACTTTAATTTACATTTCTCATTCAAGCCGCAAAAATACTGTATTTTCTGCAATTCAACACCATAATTTCTCTGAAAGAGAAATTTCCTATAAAGTAAAAAAAGACCTCATAAGAGGTCTTTAAAGCTATATTTATTACTATTCATTTCTATACTTCACAAATCATTTTTACGCATTTTTTTGTATTTCATCTTTATAAACTCTTGCAGAATATGCATTACAAACAAGAATTTCTATTAAAATCATAGCTAAAAATACAAGGTAAGCGTATAAATTTGCCATTACAATAGACATAACAATTAATGCTACTGCCACTATAAAGCTTAATACAGATGCTAATTTATTAACTTTATTCCATGTATCCTTACTTTTTAATGTATAGGTATTTCTATATCCCCACACTGTGTTTTGTTTTAGTCTAGCACATGCTATTGAAATTCCTATAAACAAAATGGCATCTACTATTAATGAAATACTTATTAGATTTAAGTCTGCGCTATAGCTAGCATCCCTTTTTAATCTTATCAAGCCATATTCATAATAAGCACCAAGGATTGTAGCATAAGCTATTATTAAGAATGTTATGCCTGTCATTAAAACTAAATCCTTTTCCTTAGACTTTGGATCTGACTTAATTATATAGTCTGCTAATTCAAAGATAACTAAAGCAATTAATAAACCTGCAGAAGCACCAATAAAATGAATCAAATCATCCCCTAAGCTAATTCCTAGGATTTTTGGTAGCGCAAATGTTACGAATGCATTTGCTATTACAATTAATAATACTAGTATTAACCTTATTCTTTTTAGTTTCTTGTTTTTCATATGTCCCTCCTGCAAGTCTTATAATTCCATTTAATTGTACTACTTTTTTAATCTTTTAACACTACTTTTTTAATCTTTTAACAATAGTCCTAATAATTAGATAATTAGGGCTTACAAAAATACAATTAAAAAAAGCCTAGCTTTTGTATGATATGCTCCCTGTATACTTGACAGAGGGCATATCAAAAGCTAGACTTTTTATTCTAAAATTTAATTGCGCATTTATTTTTATCAACGTTATCTGTGATTATCTGTGGAATTGCTTTCTTCTCTTCTTGTGTCATATCTTTAGTATTAAGCATTACAATCATCTTAGAGCCATTAAATAGCATGTAGTAACCATACTTATAATAAGCTGTTGTACAATCATTCCATTCATAATTATACTTTAAATCATGTTCTGGAATATCTGCTAATATTCCAGACTTAGTTACTGTCATGATGCACTTAGCTTCTTCTGCAGGGTCTCTATGCTTTAAATGATAATTCACACTACTTTTAAATTGATATAAAAATATAAATAGTGGATATGCTACACAAACCGCATAAATAACAAGTAAAAAGTAAGTATAATATCCTGCTACAAGTAAACAAATACTTATTATTGCAGGTGTTATTGTAAGAATTGTTTCGATTGGATTACGTATAAAACGATTCCAGAATACAATTCTTTTATAATCATCGCCTTTTGCTTTTAGGCTTGTTTCGTATTTTATCATGTCCATATTATGCAAACCTCAATTAATTAAATCCAATAAGTTTATTCATTACTTTGTAGCCAATTTTAGAGATTCCACGTCCAACTGGTCCTCCTGGAATATTTACTGACCAGCCAAGGGCACAGTATCTAAGCTCTTTATATAACTTGGCATCTCTTTCCTTAACAAACTTCCATAATTCCTTCTTCTTTGCTAAGTTTTCCTTAGTTCCTGAAAGGATTAGGAAAATAGAAGATATTTCCATCATAATACGAAGATAATTTCTCATATAATAACGGCACTTCTCGTTGTTATGTTCAAGAGAAAGGTAAGATTCAATCATTCTTCTTGTTACTCTTAACTGCTGATCTATTCTGCTAATCATGACCTTTTCATTAACTGACTGGTCATCTCTACCTATAAAGTATCTGTAGAAATTAGTGTCTAGATAGTACATTTTCTTAACAAATGGTAATGGCTCAAATACAAAGATATTATCTACATAGAAAGTATGCTTAGGTAGTTCAAGCGCGCATTCCTTTAATACAGAAGTCTTGTAAATTACTGAATGCATTAAAATGTACTGGTCAACCTTAAATTTAGCAAGCATTTCGTCCCAACCAAACATTTTCTCAATAGGGAAAACATTGCGGTAATGAACCACTTTCTTTCTTGGTGCTCCAACCTTCTCATAGACATAATTGCAAATCATCATGTCAGGTTCGTTGTCTTCACTAAAACTCTTTAATGTCTCTAAAACCTTCTTATAGCTCTTTCCATCTACCCAATCATCACTATCTACTACCTTATAGAAACGTCCTGTTGCATTTCTAAGGCCAGTGTTTACAGCCTCTCCATGACCGCCATTTTCCTGATGAACTGCTTTTACAATTCCTGGGTAAAGGGCCTCGTATTTCTTTGCAATTTCAAGTGTGTTGTCCTTAGTTGAACCATCATCAACAATAATAATTTCTACGTCATCTCCGCCTGCTAATAAAGAGTTGATACATTTTTCCATGTATGCAGCTGAGTTATAGCAAGGAATTGCGAATGTTAATAATTTCATATGTTAAACCTCATTCCTTTGATATAACAAATGTTTAATATGTCGGAACTATCCCGCTCTTTAAGCATTTGATTTTATTACATGCGCTCTGGGCATTCAAAAGCAAGTAAATCGATGCATGTTTCAAGCACTCTCTTTGTAAGGTCGAGTAATGAAACATAGCCTGCCTTAAGCGATGCATTTTCTTCAGCTAAAATCTTAGTATCGTGATAGAAGCCGTTGAAAGCGTTTGACACTTCGTAAATATACTGACAAATTCTATGTGGTGCGTTGTCGTGGTAAGCGCTATCAATAACGTCTGCAAACTTAACCAAAGATAGTGATAGAGCCTTCTGGCTGTCCTTATCTGTAGGAAGGATTGCACCTGCTTCAACCTTGCCACCTTGTTCAATATACTTATTAATAATAGACTTAATTCTTACAATAGTGTAGAGAATGTATGGACCTGTGTTACCTTCAAAGGATGCAAATCTATCTACATCAAATACGTAATCCTTTGATGCCTGGTTTGAAAGATCACCATACTTAAGGGCTGCAAGTCCAACAATCTTAGAGATATTCTTAGCTTCTTCATCTGAAACGTCTCTGTTGTCCTTTACCTTATTGTAAACTGCTTCATTAATATCAGCGATTAAGTGCTCAAGTCTCATAACTCCGCCGGCACGTGTCTTAAATGGCTTTCCATCCTTACCATTCATTGTACCGAAACCTACAAATGTAAGATTAGCGTCTGGCTTAACAATTCCAGCCTTCTTAGCTACTCTAAAGAACTGTGTATAGTGTAGTTCCTGTCTCTTATCTGCAAGATAAACATAAGCGTCAGGACTATATAATTTTTCTCTTTCAACAAGTGTTGCAAGATCTGATGTTGCGTAAAGGGCTGCACCATCTGACTTTCTAACGATACATGGAGGCAATTCCTTAGAATCTGTCTCTTCCTGAATATCTACAACAATAGCACCCTGGCTTTCATGAGCGATGCCGTCAGCTATCATCTTATCTACCATCTCTTCGATATATGGCTGAGCATCTGATTCGCCCTTCCATAATTCAAAGGATACATTTAAATTATCATAATTCTTCTTTAAGTCAGCCTTAGAGATAGTCATAATATGATGCCAAAGGGCACGGCATGCCTTATCCCCCTGCTGTAACTTAAGAGTTGAAAGATGTGCTCTTTCCTTAAAGGCTCTACCTTCATCTGTATCTTCCTTAGACTTCTTTGAAGCTGCAGGATAGATTTCCTCTAATTCTGAAATTGTAAATGGAGCTTCACTTGGATATTCTCCTGTGTAGCTTTCATCAAAATAGCAAAGGTCTGGCTTTCTATCACGAAGTTCTTCAATAATAAGACCCATCTGAAGACCCCAGTCTCCTAAGTGAACATCACCGATTGTCTTATTGCCAACGTAGTTGTTGATTCTCTTTACAGATTCGCCAATTACAGCTGAACGAAGGTGACCAACGTGAAGAGGCTTTGCAGCATTAGCTCCACCATAATCAACGATTACAGTCTTGTTGCCTTCTGCATTAACATAACCAAACTTCTCTGTCTTAGCCATTTCATTAACATAGCCTGTTATAAATTCTGGGCTAACTGTCATATTAATAAAGCCTGGTTTTACGCTTTCGATTTTTGAAAATAATTTACTATCCTGTAGGTTTGCAACTACGTCATCAGCAATCATAAATGGAGCTTTCTTTAAAGCCTTAGCTGCTGCCATAGCACCATTACACTGGTATTCGCAAAGGTCAGGTCTATTAGAGATATTCACCTTAGCATAGCTTGTATCAACGCCAGCTTTTGTAAATGCAACTTCTAATTCTTCTGTGATTAATTCAATAACTGTCTTCATTTATCCTCCTAATTAATACTCAATCTCTTTTAAAAATAAGCCATAACTCTCGGCCGGAAGAGACATTGTAATATTCTCGCCATCTAATGCTTTCTTAACATCCTCTGCCTTTTTAAGACCAGTTGAGACATCAAGTAAAAAGCCAATCATAAGTCTTGCCTGATTGTGCATAAAATCATTAGCCTTAATTCTTAAGTAGGCATAGTGATCTTCGATTTCAAGGGAAATATTCTTAATATCCTTTACTGTAGACTTGCTACGCTTAGCAGTTGTGAAAGCCTTAAAGTCATGCTTTCCAAGAAAATACTTAGCACCTTCGTGTAAAGCCTTGAAGTCTGGTTTATCAAAAGTGTGGTAGGCATATTTTCTTGAAAATACATCTGCTATATTCGCAATGTCTAATCTATATTCGTAAGTCTTTGACTTAGCATTTAACTGGGCGTTAAATCTTTCATCGACTTCCATTAACTCATAGACTGCAATATCTCTTGGGAGATATCTGTTGAGATAATTTCTGATTTCTAGTGCTGACAAATGTTTCTCTAACTTAAAGTTAGCAACCTGAGCAAGTGCATGAACGCCCTTCTCAGTTCGGCAGCCACAAATAAGCTCAATATCTTGATTAGTGAGCTTTTTAAGTACTTCAACAATCTTGTTCTCTACGGTATTAGAGCCTTCATCCTTAGCACGAAGCCATCCGTCATACCTAGAGCCGTCATATTGAAGTGTCATTCTGTAATTGTACATAATTCCTCCAAATTCAGCTTAAACTTGCCATAATTAGCCGTTTCTTAAATTCTAATTTATTAAGGTTTAAGTTTTGTTAAACCGCAATAAAAAAGGTGCAACTTGCCATTAGACAAGTTACACCACATTATACAACTTTTACTTATTTATAAGCAACCTTTATTTAGTGGAGTCTAATAAAGACTATTATTTCACTAAATATACGGAAACTTCTACTCTTCTAACACTTTATTGATTGTGTTTAAAATGACTTCAGAGTCGAAAGGTTTCTGAATAAAATCTGCCGCGCCTCTTTTGAGAGCTTCCACCATATTACTCTTTTGTCCTGCTGCTGTTACCATAATTACCTTAGCCTGAGGTTCTATATCTACAATTTCCTTAACCGCATCAATACCATCCATTACTGGCATTGTGATATCCATAGTAACTATATCTGGCTGATAGACTTTATATTTTTCCACGCCTTCAAGTCCATTAACAGCCTCTGAGACAATTTCATGACCAGCTTCTTCAAGCATGGTTCTTAAGAATTTTCTAGATGTTTTTGAATCATCAACAATTAATATCTTAGCCATATCCGCTTCCTCCTATTCTACGCATTTAATTTGATCTTGTCATTAGCTGCCATTAGCAATTTAAAGCTCTTGCCATTCATTTCAAAAACAGCTACATAAAGACCGGTCTCTGATGTTACGCATGTATCTTTGTAGAACACTGGCGGATGCAGTGTAACTTCTATCTCTGAGCCACTTAACTTGGTTGCATATGCACCATTCATAACATTTATTAATTCACAAAGGGCATCATAAGCATCCATATCAAGTTCTCTAAAATCCTCTCCTGCAAATACTGACGCAAGTTCTACAAGTTCATCGTCTTCTCCTGCAATCCCTAAAAATACGTCAATATCGCCATCCATTATCTGACAGCCCATAAACTGCCCTTGATACTGCTTAATGTACTCTATACTTTCCATTACAATCTGGGTGTCCATAAATGTAGCTAAACTCTTAATTGCACATTGTAACTGGGTAATATAATAGTCATTATTCATATCAAAAAATGTTGTGACCATTTCATCTATATTGCCTTGTTTAATCACTTGAAGCTCATTGTCTGTGAATACCGAACCAGAGTGATTCTTTGCAATATACTTACCAAGTATCTTGTCGTTCATACACAATCTCCTCGAGTTAAAAATATTATTGTCCACGTTATTTATACTAATAATATTATACCATGACATTAACATTTTACAAGTCTTTTAAAGAATAAAAGAATTTAAAAAAGACGCAATTCCTATGGCGGAACTGCGTCTCATTTTTATAAAAATATATCTAATTATGTCTGATTTATTCAAATATTACTAACTAAATATTACTTATCCTCAACTGCGTAGTTAGGAGCTTCCTTAGTAATATGAATGTCATGTGGATGTGACTCACGAAGAGCAGCACCTGACATCTTAATAAACTGAGCATTCTCCTGAAGATGTGGGATATTAGGAGCACCATTGTAACCCATACCTGAACGAAGACCACCCATAAGCTGGAAGATTGTATCTTCTACAGTTCCCTTATAAGCAACTCTACCTTCAACACCTTCTGGAACTAACTTCTTAGCATTAGTCTGGAAGTATCTATCCTTGCTACCATTTTCCATAGCTGCGATAGAACCCATTCCTCTATATACCTTATACTTTCTGCCCTGGAAGAGTTCGAAAGAACCTGGAGCTTCGTCACAACCTGCAAGTAAGCTACCAAGCATACAAACTGATCCACCAGCACCGATAGCCTTAACGATATCGCCTGAGTACTTAATACCACCATCAGCGATTACTGGAATACCATACTGCTTAGCAACTTCGTATGAATCCATAATAGCTGAAACCTGAGGTACACCAATACCTGCTACAACTCTTGTTGTACAGATAGAACCAGGTCCAATACCAACCTTAACAGCATCTACACCAGCTTCGCATAATGCCTTAGCAGCAGCGCCTGTAGCGATGTTACCAGCAATAACCTGAAGATCAGGGAATGCTGACTTGATGTCCTTAAGTGTTGTAATGATGTTCTTAGAATGACCATGAGCTGAATCAATAACGATTGCATCAACATTAGCCTTAACTAAGGCTTCTACTCTATCCATAACGTTAGATGTGATACCAACTGCAGCACCTGCAAGGAGTCTACCCTGTGAATCATGAGCTGAGTTAGGGTACTTAATTGACTTCTCAATATCCTTGATTGTAATAAGTCCCTTTAACTTAAATTCATCATCTACGATTGGTAATTTTTCTTTTCTTGACTGAGCTAAAATCTTCTTAGCTTCTTCAAGAGAAATACCAACTGGAGCTGTAACTAAGTTTTCACTTGTCATACATTCCTTAATTGGTCTATCAAAATTCTCTTCGAATTTAAGGTCTCTATTAGTAATAATACCAACTAACTTACCATTGTCATCAACAATTGGTACACCTGAAATTCTAAACTTAGCCATAAGGTCGTTAGCCTCATGTAATGTATTATCTGGATGTAAAAAGAATGGATCTGTGATTACACCATTCTCTGAACGCTTAACCTTATCAACCTCTTCAGCCTGCTGCTCAATAGACATGTTCTTGTGGATGATACCAATACCACCCTGTCTTGCCATAGCAATTGCCATTCTGTGTTCTGTTACAGTATCCATACCTGCACTCATAAGCGGAATATTAAGCTTAATATTCTTAGTAAGGTATGTAGATGTGTCTACCAAATTAGGTGTTACTTCTGAATACTGAGGTACTAATAATACGTCATCAAATGTAATGCCTTCACCAATAATCTTACCCATTCTAATCTTTTCCTCGCTTTCTTGCTTCTTATACTTCTTTACTTTGTCTAGCGTTGTTAATAACACGACGCCAGTATCGCGTCAACGCTTATATCAAATCAATACCAATAATGATATTCTATTGCTTTAGAGTGTTAAATTGCCTCTAAAACAACATAAAACAGCACCGATACAAGATCAGTACTGTTTATGTATTATTAGAAATATATCACTATGAATTATAAAAGTCAAACTATTTTTCTGAAATCTTATAGGCTGATTCAGCAACTGTTTCTTTGATTGCTTCAAGGATCTTCTCATCTGGTTCTATATACAATCTAACCTCTTCATTAGTAGCATCATCATATACATAACATACTACTACTTCTCTATCTGATAGACGTCCTAGATAGTCATATGTATGTACATTGGAGTGCTGTAATCTCATAGCTTCTTCTGAATCTGCATAGGCTACAAGCTTTGCTCTTGAAAATGCATAGCTTCCCATATGTCTTCTTGTTGTCTTACCCATAATTCTATCCACTGATAAAACATCTTCATAAAATGAGTACTCGATCTCTGCGTTGTAATACTCAAATACAAGTACTGTCACAATCAAGAATGCTATAAGAATTATGATTCCCATAACACCTGTTGTAGGTACTGTTGTTGCTGCTAATACACATGCAATAATTAAAACTATTCTATATAACCAGGATATAGCGGGCGCTTTAACTTTAATTAACTGTTCTGCGTTCATAAATTACTCCTTAAGTTTAGTGTCCCCTCAGACCTATTTTTACTAGGGCAATTGTAACATATTGGGGACGGAAAATCTAGGGCGGGGGCGGAGAGTTTTGGGTCACCGGCCATTGCATCGCTAGCACTAAGTCTGAGGGGAGACACGCTTGCGCTATCTAGCTGCCTAGCGGGTACTAAAAAATTCCCTAGCACCGCAGGCGCTGGGAATTCTAGGTACCGAGGCAGACTAGCATGTCCCCCTCACACTTGTGCTAGCGATTCCATTCCGGTTTTCACTCCCCCGCCCAAGATTTTCCCCCACACCCCACTAGGTTAGGGGAACTGCCGGGAGTTGGCTGTGGTTGGGACGCCAAATGCACTTCGTTGTTTGGCTGTGGATTGATACCGGAAAGATGAGGGAGATGAGCGAAGTAGGACGGCAAAGGCGCGTTGCTGTTTGCCTGTGTAGGAGAGAGAAAGGACGGCAAAATTGCTTCGCTCTTTGCCTGTGTGATGAAGAGAGGTACGAACGGACGCTAAATGCGCTTCGCTGTTTAGCTGAAATACGAGATAGGTGCCAAATACGCTTCGCTGTTTGGCTGGATAATGTAATAGGACGGGCTATTTCTTCGAAATTTGCCCTGTTCTTGCAATAAAAAAGTCCATGAAAGAGTTAACTTCCATGGACTTTAAGTGATTTTTTTGGGAGCTCCTAAAGGAGCTTTTATGGTTCGCTTTCGCGAAGTTTTTATGTGCTAGCCTCTGCTAGCACTGTGGATTTACCTTTAATTATGATGTATCGAATCATAGATTCGATACTAGACTTAAATCAATGATTTAAGTCAGATTACATCATACCACCCATGCCTGGGGCAGCTGCTGGCATTGCTGGTGCTGCTTCTTTAATAGTAGCTACTGCTGACTCTGTTGTAAGGAGTGTTGATGCTACTGAGCATGCATTCTGTAATGCTGAACGTTCTACCTTTGTTGGATCAAGGATTCCTGCTTCAATCATATCTACGTATTCTTCGTTGTATGCATCAAATCCTGTTCCTACTTCTGATTCTCTTACCTTATTAATGATTACAGCGCCTTCAAGTCCTGCGTTGTATGCGATGTGGAATAATGGTGCTTCAAGAGCCTTTAAGATGATCTGAGCACCGATCTTCTCATCACCTGAAAGAGTATCTACTAACTTAGCTACTTCCTTAGATGCATGGATGTATGCTGAACCACCACCTGATACTACACCTTCTTCTACTGCTGCTCTTGTTGCGTTAAGAGCATCTTCCATACGAAGCTTAGCTTCCTTCATTTCAGTTTCTGTTGCAGCACCTACTCTGATTACTGCTACGCCACCTGCAAGCTTAGCAAGTCTTTCCTGTAACTTTTCTTTATCAAATTCAGATGTTGTCTCTTCTAACTGAGCTCTAATCTGAGCAACTCTTGCTTCGATATCTGCCTTGTTGCCTTCGCCATCAACGATTACTGTGTTCTCCTTAGCAACCTTAACTGACTTAGCACGACCAAGCATATCCATTGTTGTATCCTTAAGTTCAAGACCTAATTCTTCAGAGATTACCTGACCACCTGTAAGAATTGCGATATCCTTAAGCATTTCCTTACGTCTATCACCGTAACCTGGAGCCTTAACTGCTACTACGTTGAATGTTCCTCTTAACTTATTAACGATAAGTGTTGTAAGAGCTTCACCTTCAATATCTTCAGCAATAATAAGGAGTCTAGATCCATTTTGAACAATCTGCTCTAAGATTGGTAAGATATCCTGGATGTTAGAGATCTTCTTATCTGTAATAAGGATGTATGGATCATCTAAGTTAGCTTCCATCTTATCCATATCTGTGCACATATATGCTGAAATGTATCCTCTATCGAACTGCATACCTTCTACAAGGTCAAGTTCTGTCTGCATTGTCTTTGATTCTTCAATAGTAATAACGCCATCGTTTGAAACCTTCTCCATAGCGTCTGCTACCATCTGACCTACGCCTTCATCAGCTGCTGAAATTGAAGCAACCTTTGCGATCTGTTCCTTACTTGTAACCTTCTGGCTCATCTTAGCAATAGCTTCTACTGCTGCATCTGTAGCCTTTCTCATACCCTTTCTTAAAACGATTGGGTTAGCACCTGCTGCGAGGTTCTTCATACCTTCGTTAATCATTGCCTGAGCTAAAACTGTAGCTGTTGTTGTACCATCACCAGCAACATCATTAGTCTTAGAAGCAACTTCCTTAACTAACTGAGCGCCCATGTTCTCGAAAGAATCTTCAAGTTCGATTTCCTTTGCGATTGTAACACCATCGTTTGTGATAAGTGGTGCACCGTAAGATTTATCTAAAACTACGTTACGTCCCTTAGGACCAATTGTTACTCTAACTGTGTTAGCAAGCTTGTTAACGCCTTCTTCTAATGCTTTTCTTGCTTCAATGCCATACTTAATTTCCTTAGCCATGTCTTTAATCTCCTTTCAAAACCATGTCTTTTTTATTCAAAATCATTATAATTAATTTCTAAAAAATCTTTATATTATTCAATAACTGCTAAGATGTCTGACTGCTTTACGATTGTGTATTCTTCGTCGTCTAACTTAACTTCTGTTCCAGAATACTTAGCGTAAATAACCTTGTCGCCAACCTTAACCTGCATTGTAACTTCCTTGCCATCAACTAATCCGCCAGGACCAACAGCAACAACCTCTGCCTGCTGTGGCTTCTCTTTAGCCTGACCTGGTAATACGATTCCTGACTTTGTAGTCTCTTCTGCCATAATTGCCTTAAGAACAACTCTGTCTCCTAATGGTACTAACTTCATAATTAAATCCTCCTTTTAATATCAAAATCCTAAACGCCTCTAACGTTAACATTTTTCTTTACTGTTAGCACTCCTTAACTTCGAGTGCTAATATCAACATAGTTAAAGTTACCACTAGTCTAGGGCTTTGTCAATAAATAGATGCAAGTTTTATAATTTGTTTATTTTTAAGCTTCTAGCATAATAAAAGAGGTATTGTTGGGCATATCCCCCGAGGTCTTTGTATTTTTCTTTTGCAAATTTTTCGATAACCGGAATCTTAGTGTCATTCCCGTCAAAATACTTTGCTTCCATGATTCTTTTTATCCAAACATCAATAGGAAAAGCTTCTCTTTTGTTTAAAGCAAAAAGACTTACGCAGCTAGCAACCTTTAGGCCTACACCCTTGATTTTAGTTAGTTCTGCTATAGTCTCTTCTGGGCTTAGCTTATCAAAGAAGGCTCTAAAGCTGGCTTCATCTGTGCCAGAGAATTCTAGGGCTAGCACTCTATCAATCGCATCCTTTATATAAGGGGCTCTAAAGCCGGTTTTTAGTTCTTTTAAATCCTCTACTGTTACATTTTCAAGCTGCTTAGGACTTGGGAAGGCGTAGAGTTTGCGACTAGAATCTTCATATAATAAGTCGCCATATTTTTCAGAGATGTCGGCCACAATCTTTTTAATATGAGGAATCTGCTTGTTTTGCGAAATGATAAAGCTAATGAGGGTCTCAAAGAAACTCTGATTAAGCAAATGCACACCCCACTTTACCTCAATAGCCTCTGCAAGCTTTGGATCAGCCTTTAAAAGTTCTTTTTTTATAGCTTCGTAGTCGCGGTCTAGGTCGAAATACATTTTCCAAATATTGTCAAAATCGGACTTGTCGGTGTTGTAAAATATTAGTTCGTCGTCTTTTTGCGCAATGTGAAGCGCTCTATTATAGGCAGTTAGCACGTAGTCCTGCTCTGCAATCTTTTCAAAATGAAAGCACTGGCCACACTCTAGTGTCTGTTCTAAATCAAAATCTATAGGTCGTTTTATTACAAAATCGCTCATGTTACATTTTCCTTTCAGAATTAATATCTATGACCCATTATATTATTTTGGAAACTCTTGGCAAGTTTTTTAAATTTAACCTTTTATTTTATATAATTTCATATTAAAATAAAGAAGTAGTTTTTCTACATATGTTTATGAATTTTTGGCCTACGGGCTTTTTATATATTTTTTGGTTTTAACCGCAAATGGAGTTTATATGAAATTAAATAAAAGAATCTTAGCCATAATTAGTGGCGCTAGTCTAGCTTTTTGCTTAACAGCTTGTAAGCTACCTTTCCTTAGCAACACTAACGAAACTGAGACTTCTAGCATTAGCTATATAGCTTTTGAGAATAGTGCAAGCACAACTGGGGAAATTATTGCTTACATTCAATCTGCACTAGATAATAATGAGGAGTCTTGTGAAATATTTGTTAGTGACGAAAGTCTTATAAATGCTGAGGATTGGCTATCAAGTCTTTCAGGCTTAGAGCAATTATCTTGCGAATATCGCAGAGTGAAAAACGGTTATAATTTAGTTGTTACATTTACAAGATGGGACAACTACGCTATCGTTAATGCCTATAAAAACTCGGATACTTCTGAGTTAAACGAGAGGCAGCTTGCTCTTTACAATAAATACCTAGAAATTTTGGGAGAAGTCACATCTAGTTCTAATTCAGATTATGAAAATGAATTGGCTATCCACGACTATCTCGTTGAAAATATTACTTACGTGGACCACGGCGACAACTCTTTTAATGCCTATCAGGCTTTAATTAATGGTGAGGCTGTTTGTAGTGGTTATACAGAATGTTTTAAAACATTACTTGATATGCTTGGAATTAATAACTACACAATTTCTGGTGTAGCTGGAGACCAAGCCCATATTTGGAATGTTGTAGAACTTGATGGTGAATGGTATCAGGTGGATGTTACTTGGGATGATCCGGTAAATAGTAATTCTGATTACATTCAGCATTACTATTTTAATATTACTGCTGAGGATATGGCCCTTGATCATACTTGGGATACTGATACTTATCCAAAGAACACTGTCACTGGCACTAAGTATTCTTATGCCAATGCAGAGAATTTAAAGAAAATCACAGCACAAACTGATTTAAATAACTATATTGTTTCTAATATTAGAAAGCGTGCCACATCCATCGAATTTACAACAACTGATACTTTCGATTTAGCAGCTGCTGTAAAGCGTGCCGGTGTGCAGCTTAGTTATTCATATAAGGATGTAGAGCGTAGCGATTACGTATTCTATGTTGTTAACTTTAATTATGAGTAACATTTTAATTCATAAATATATTTAGACTACAACTATAAAACGAAATAAAACCATAAAAATGGGATGTCTCTTTTTTACAAGAGGCATCCCTAATTTTTGTATAAAATTTATCGATACATTATATTGAGTTTTCGACCTTTATACTGTGATACATTTTCAAAAATATTAGTATGTCATTACTTCGTAACCGTCTTCTGTTACGTGAACCATAATCTCCCACTGTGCTGAATAAGAATCATCATCTGTATAAATTGTCCAACCATTTGAATCATCAATAAAAATGTCTGGAAGACCTTCGTTAATCATTGGCTCGATTGTAAATACCATACCTGGAGCCATAACCATTCCTGTTCCCTTCTTAATTACATAGCTTACAAATGGTGTTTCATGGAATTCAAGACCAATTCCGTGTCCGCCAACTTCACGAACTACTGAATAGCCATTTGCCTTAGCATGATCTTGAATAGCCTGAGCTACATCACCTAAATGGCCCCATGGCTTAACCTGCTTTAATCCAAGTTCAACACATTCCTTAGCTACATCTACTAACTTCTTGTGTTCTGGTGCAACATCACCAATACAGAACATTCTTGACGAATCTGAATAATATCCATTAAGAATTGTAGAACAATCAACATTTATAATATCGCCATCTTCAATTACAATCTTATCTGATGGAATACCATGGCAAACCTGATTATTAAGAGATGTACAAACACTCTTTGGGAAACCTTCATAATTAAGAGGAGCTGGGATACCGCCCATCTTAGTTGTTGTTTCATATACCATCTTATCAATATCTTCTGTTGTCATTCCTGCCTTAATGTTATCAGCAACATAATCAAGACAAGCAATATTAATCTTAGAGCTTTCTCTCATACCCTGAAGTGTTTCTTCATTCTTAATTATGCTTCTTGGTGGAACCTTGTGAAACTTTCTTTTGAAAGTATCAATCTTTCTGTCCCAGTCTCTATGACACTCGCAATAAGGCTTGCCGCTCTTGCACCAACAAGGATCATTTGCTTGAATCTTCTTCATATCTATTACTTCCTTTCTATATCAATCCGTTAGAAACAGACTTATTAACCTTTAAAACATTGTTCACATTGTAAAGCATACATTTTTATTATACTCGTGTATTAGGTTAAAAAAAAGTAAATTAATAATAAATTTTATCAAGAGACATGTATCGCATCCATCTTCATTTACCTTATCTATGACAAGTGCAAAAAATTAAAGTTAAATCCATTGTAGGACAATTTCGTTTATGATAAAATTATTTCAAAAAGGATAATGTGTATATAACAAAATAGATAGGGGGATATTATGAAAAAGATATTTGGTGGGATTAATTTAACTTGGCCGAAGTTGATTATAATGGCTATTATTTTAGGTGTTTATACTGCTATTATGGCTATGTTACCAATAGCAAAAAATACTTCATTTAGTGATTTAACTGTTAGCTTTGAAGTTTGGATCTTTTTGGGAATATTTATTATTATGAATAGTAAATCTCCTAAAGATTCTGCGTTAAAGTGTTTTATCTTCTTTTTAATTAGTCAACCGTTAGTATATTTGGTTCAAGATATAATTAAGCATAGCAACTTATTTAATACGTATTATAGATTTTGGGTCTTATGGACAATAGCTTGTATTCCTATGGGATTTATTGGATATTACATGAAAAAAGATAAATGGTGGGGATTATTAATTCTTATTCCTATGTTATTATTAACTGGAGAAATGTGTGCTGGTTATTTGTCTGATACAATGTTCTCTTTTCCAAGACATCTTTTAACTACTATTTTTTGTATGGCTTCATTAATAATCTATCCATTAGCTATATTTAATAATAAAAAAATAAAAATTACTGGAGTAGTAATAAGTGGATTATTGATTATTTCCATATTTGCTATATGTATAATCAATCCTCCTAAATATAGTACGATTATATTGTATAATGGAGATGAATACCAATTTGACGACTCATATAATGTATATTTAGTAGATAAAAAATATGGAAATCTAAGTATTGAATATGATGCAGGATTAGAAGATTGGGCACTTCATGCTGATTTTAAAAAAGCCGGGAAAACTGAATTTGTAATAGAATCACCGGATGGAGAGAAAACAACATTTGATATATCCATTAAAAGAAGTACATATACTATAAAAGAAAAAAATAATTAATCGCACTATTTGCGGCTCATAAAAAAATGCTGAATTCTTAAGGGGATTCGCCCCTAAAAATTCAGCATTTTTTTATCGTCATATAGCCTTTCTAAGACTGCATCTCGTCAATTATAGCCGGCAAGAACTGTTTCTTTCTTGAAACAACTCCCTTTAATAATACAGGGTAGTCATCATTCTCGACGTTAAATGCACCCTTTAATATCTGTAGTGCATTCTTACCCTGACAGATAACATAAGAAGCCTCAGACATAATATCTGTTACAAGGAGGAAGGTCATATCTAGGCCTGTTGACTTAATAGAGTTAGGAATATAGTTTAATTCTCTTTCTACTAAAATCTTAACCTCATCCATTCCCATAACGTTAACCTGACCAACACCAATGTTAGTATCATTAACTGAGAATCTCTTAAAATCCTGATAAAAGATTTCTTCTTCAGTCTTTTCAGAGAGGTTGCTACCTGCTCTAAACATTTCTCTACCATAGCTTTCTGGGTCGATGCCAGCAATAACTGCTAAGTCTCTTGCTGCTGCCTCATCCTCCCAAGTACATGTTGGTGATTTGAAAATCAATGTATCTGAAAGAATTGCAGAACACATGACTAAAGCCATAGTCTTTGATATCTCGATATTATTTTCCCTATACATCTTATAGACGATAGTACATGTACAACCTAGTGGCTGGTTTCTAAAGAATACAGGTGTGATGGTTTCAATTGAACCAAGTCTGTGGTGATCGATGATTTCCTGAATCTGTGCATTGTCGATACCAAAGACTGCCTGTGTCTTCTCGTTGTGATCCACAAGAATAATATTCTTCTTGCCTGCGCCAAGTAAATTTCTACGAGAAATCATTCCCACATATTTACCCTCTTCGTCTTCGATTGGGAAATCTCTAAAACGCTTCTTAGCCATTATATCTTGAATGTCTTCAATATAATCTCTTGTCTTAAAACCTATAAGCTTTTCTCTCTGCTTCATAAAGAAGCTAACTGGAATAGCCTGGTTCATAAGTCTGGCAACTGTGTAAGTATCATATTCTGTGCTGATTACTATAACACCTCTGTCGCTTGCAATCTTAGAAATTGTATTAGATACTCTCGCACCTTCACATACAATAATACAACCAGCGCTCATTTCAATAGCACAAAGCTGAGCTTCATATCTATTACCTAAAATAACGATATCGCCTTCATCAATCATCTCTTCTAGAATATCAGGATTAGCAACGCCAATAAGAAGCTTACCCTTTACGTAATTATTCTCCACATTACCTGTAACTACTTTACCATTTAATGTTTCAACGATATTAGTAAAGCTTGTATTAGATGTAGATAAAATCTTATTATCAAAAACCTCAAAATAAGATTTAGAAACGTCACCAATAGTTACAAGGCCTTCAAGGTTCTCGCCTTCTGTAATAGGCAATGTTACAACATCTAAACCTTTCATAAGTTCCCATGCTTTACGTACAGATAAGTCTCTATTAATACCTTTTGTTCTTCTAATCTCTATATCCTTTACCTGAGGACGTACATCTTTGATGTATTCTGGGGCCTTTAAGCCCGCCTTTTTTAATACGAACTGTGTCTCTTCGTTTAGATGACCAGCTCTTTTAGGCTCATATAATTCACTTTGAGTGATCTGATTTTTTAAATTAGCATAACTGATTGCTGAACAAATTGAATCTGTATCTGGATTCTTATGTCCTACAACCCATACTTTTGATTCGCCCATATAACCTCCACGTGCGAAAATTCGCTTATTTATTTATCTTCTTTTCCCTTTAATTAGCCTACACAAGTATAGCATATTGTTAATAGTCTAACAATCGTTTTAGTCATCTTTTTTGTATAATATTTCTCAATTATACGTTAATTTAGCAGAGTTTTTTGGTCATTTTTTATTAAAAATTTGTTCACAGTTCGTTAACTTTTTCTAGCCCTGTAGTATCTTTCTTGCTCTCCTGCTATGGGTTAAAAGATATCCTATTATTTTGTTAGACAATCTTACAAGTACTAGAAGGATTCCAAGACCAAGTGCCATAAAGACTACTGTTATCTGCCATTGGAAGAAATCTAGTATTGCTATCTTAAATAAATTTGGAGCCACAATTATAGTTAATACAATTCCTACTACCATGGCGATGCAAAGTGCAAGTCTAAGTTTGTTTAATGGGTAGGAAACTCTAATTAAAGTTCCGATTCCCACTGCTAGCATAGACAGTATTGCCATGGTTGAAACAAGCTCGTGGCTTAAGCCCGTTAGATTTCCATATATCACAACTAGAACTACAATTATAAAATCCGTCAAACCGGATGGTAGAGCATTTACAATAACATTAACTAGGAAATGGCCTCTAATTAGGCTCTTGTTTGGTTGAAGAGCTAAGAAGAAGGACGGAATTCCTATGGTAAATGCACCAAGTAGGGATAGCTGTGTTGGATATAGTGGGTATAAATTTGCCGCAATAAGTGTAAATATAGTTAGTAAGATTGAGAAAATATTCTTTACTAGGAAGAGGCTTGCAGATCTTTGAATATTATTTACCACTCGTCTTCCTTCAGCCACCACCGATGGCATTCTTGAAAAGTCAGAGTCTAATAATACGATTTGCGCTGCATTTGCTGCTGCCTCACTACCTGTTGCGACGGCGATACTGCAATCTGCCTCTTTTAGAGCTAATACATCATTAACTCCATCCCCTGTCATAGCTACTGTTTTACCAGCTTCCTTAAGGGCCTTGATTATCATCTTCTTCTGCTCTGGGATTACACGGCCAAAGACTGTGTATTTGGCAACGGCTTTTTTAAGTTCCCTATAGCTTGTTAAGCTTGTTGCATCTATGTATTTATCTGCATTTTGAATGCCAGCTTTTGCTGCAATCTTTGACGCAGTAATAGAATTGTCACCTGAAATTACCTTTATATCTACGCCTTGTTCGGCGAAGTATTTAAAGGTCTCTGTTGCATTTTCTCTAATCTCATTCTCTAGGATTATAAAGGCCTTTGGTGTTATTGGCTTAGTTAGCGCCTTACCTTCTAGGATTTCACTTGTTTCGCCAAAGACTAATAATCTTGCGCCTTCTGAAGTTAGTGCCTTAATCTGCTCTTCGTATTTAGAAAAGTCACTTGTTAGCACATATTCTGCGGCGCCAAAGACTAGAGATCTGTCTTTAAATATTGCTGCCGAGTATTTGCTTGCTGATGAAAATGGACAAACTATATCTGTTTTTTCATCATTATCCGCTGGCAAAAACTCCTGCTGAATGGCCTTCATTGTCTCGTTATCTGCTGCCATGCTAGCAGAGGCCATCCTGATTTCTCTAGATACATTTTCATTAAAATCTTCATCTAGATAAATCACCTTGCTTACTGACATCTCGGGGTTTGTAATAGTTCCTGTCTTGTCCACGCAAAGGACGTTAACTCTAGCTAATGTCTCCACGCAATTCATCTCATGAATTAAAACTTGTTGTTTTGCAAGTCGCATAATTGAGACTACCAAGGTGATACTTGCTAGTAAATAGAGGCCTTCCGGTATCATGCCCACTAGCGAGGCAACTGTGGATACCACCCCTTCTTTTATTGAGTAGCCTAAAAAATAGACTGCTCGTATATACATAATCAATCCTAAAGGCACGATAATCACGCCGATTAAGGTTACCATTCGATTTAGAGAATCGATCATGTTAGTTTTCGTTTTCTTTCTTGTGGCTTTCGCCTCAGCATTTAACTTAGCCGCATAGGCTTCATCTCCAACTGCTGTAAGCACTGCTCTACACTGTCCTGACACAATAAAACTGCCTGATAATAACAAATCTCCGGCCTCTTTAATTACATCATCTGACTCCCCTGTAAGTAGAGACTCATTTACCCTAACTGTTCCACTCCTGATTACTGAATCTGCGCAGACCTGATTTCCTGCGCTAAACACACACATATCTCCACGAACCAAGGTCCAAGAGTCCACCACTGTTTCACGGCCATCTCTTATAACCCTAGTTTTTGGAGCATTCACAACATTTATCTTATCTAAAACTTTCTTGGCCCTTATCTCCTGAACTATACCTATGATGGTATTCCAGATGATAATAGGCATAAATGTTATATCCGTATAAGATTTTACTAAGCATAATAAAACTGCAAAAGTAATAAAGATTAAATTGAAGTAGGTAAAAATGTTACTAAAAATTATCTGCTTTATAGTCTTAGAGGGCTTATTAGTTGAAATATTACTAAGCCCCTCTAAGTTTCTTTTACGTACTTCCGCCTTAGACAAACCGCTATCTATGTCGGTTTGCAGTAATGCATCGTTATTAATATACTCTTCTGTACTTCCTCTAAAATTAGCTACTCTATTAGCTATCTTTCCGACAACTTTACTGTCCGCAACATTGTCGACTGCTTTTCTCACTGTTATATATTTTTTATTCCTCATACTCAATTACCATACGTAGTTTACACTTATGTCTTAATTAAAGTAATCTTACTTTCTATTCTTTACTATATTCAATTGCCTTTGACACTTTATTTATTAATATTATAGCACCAATTGTTACAATTGTCTTAACAATAAAGCTAATTGCTATACTTGTTACTGATCTATAGTCATATACAGTAAATGAAAGAATTGATACGAGCTGAATTGCAATTGCATACCAACTCCACATGTAATTAATGTTCTTCTTCATTGCACCAAAAGTTGCAACCATAAGGAAGAGATTTAAGAATAAATCAAGTACTGCTGCAAGGCCAAGTAATGCCCAAATTGTTTCTGGTGCATAGAATAACTGGCTAAATGTGTCAGCAAGGCTTGTTATGTTAGCTTCTGTTAAACCTTCTGTAAGGCCTGAAATAAAGTCTGTTGTAACTTCGCCCTGGTTAATTAAAACCTGAGCATTAACATAGAATGCAAATATACTTAAGCCGTAGCTAAAGATGCCCTGTCCAATACCAATACCTAAACCTGCAAGATAAACATCTCCTGGACGCTCATATCTTGAAATCATCATCTTTAAGATGAACCATCTTGCAATTCCCATACCGATAGCAAGGAAAATTGCCTGCACTAGATTATATGCACTCTGATTATAACTAAAGGCATAGTCAATGGATGGAATCATTGCAAGAGCTGATACCACCAACTGAGAGAATATAAATCCAAAAATACCATAAGTTACAATACCAAATAAAAATGGAACAACTCGTCCATTCCATCTTCTAAAAATAATAATTGTGGCAACAATAATAACTGATAAGAATAATATTCCTCCCGCAGTTATAAATGATAATACGTCACCTGATAAAGTCTTCCCTATAAATTCATTAAAACTTTCCATTATTAATCTACCTTCCTTATTATTGAGGCCTTTAAAAATGCTACAAAAGACCTATATAAAATAATAACAGATAGCGCCTTAATCGTCTATTCTAGCTTTATAAACTTCTTATAAAAAGGCACAAAAAAAGAAGCTGTAAAGAAATCCTTTACAGCTTCGTCCTCTTTTACTATCTTTTCTCAATATATCTATCCGCCTAAGCCTCGATTCATTGGAAAAAGGTACGTCATAACCCCCAGATTAGAGCTTAGTAACGTTAGTAGCCTGAGGTCCCTTAGCGCCTTCTGTGATATCAAACTCAACTGAAGCACCTTCCTCTAATGACTTAAATCCTTCCATGTTAAGACCAGAGTAATGTACGAATACATCCTTTCCTGATTCATCAGAGATAAAGCCATAGCCCTTCTGGTTATTAAACCACTTTACTGTACCTTTCATTTAATAGTACCTCCATAAAATATCTAGTTGTTCTTAGTAAGTTAAGGTTCCCCTCCCTTAATAAAAATACCTTAATTATCTTAACATTTGCTTTATTGTATGTCAATAAGTTATAGTATTTCTCATACTATGTTTTTAGTTTTGTACAATCTAAGCAGCTAGGCGGAGGAAGCGCTCATCTAGCGCATCTTCGTTAGTGGAAGCCGGAACCGTATACATTACACGGCTAAGCTCGGTACCATCTGAATCAATTTGGGCAACAGATACGATATCACCTTCATTAACTGAGGCATTCTCTACCTTTAGGAGCCTATCATTAATCTTCTCTGTCGTATACTTCTTGTTATTTATAAATACCGTTGAGTAGTCATTAAAGTAAGTTCCTTCCACATACAGGTCTCCATCATATTCATAGGTTCCCGTTATAGAAATTGTATCTAGACCATAGTGTAAGTTAGTTGCTGTATATGGGCTTTCACCTTCGTAAATATCCTGATCTCCGTAGAGAATATCATATTCAAGGATTGTAAGATTCTTTAAATAGTCCTCTGAGTCATGGCTTGTCTGGTGATATTTAAAGATATTACCCTCTGAAATTCCTAATCTTTCAAATACGTAAGCAGTTAACTGATATGCTTCAAGGTCAACATCTTCCTTTTCCGTATCGAAGTTACTCCACATTACATATTCAGTCTCATAGATACTGTTATGTTTCATATCTGAATCTGTTAAGTTAAAGGTTGGAAGATGATCGCCATACATTACAAGTACAGTCTTCTCATCACGCTGAGATAACATATCTGTTAACTCGCCAATAAACTTATCCATATCATGAATCATGTTAACGTAATATTCAAAGCCTGTCTGATTCGCAGAATCAGGGAAATTGCTAATTGTAATTTCTGGTGTATAACCTTCAGGATATTCATTAGGATAATCACCATGTCCTTCAACAGATATTGTATAGATATAATCTGAACCATCTGTAGAATTAAGGGCTTTTTCAAGGTATTCTGTTAAGATTTCATCCTTTGCCCAGTTTCCATTAGGTGTAAGCTCAATTCCATCCATATATTCTATTGGTGTAAATGTATCGTAGCCTAAATGTGTAAATACCTTATTTCTTGTATAGAAAGTAGCATCGTTATTATGAACCACGTGAGTTGTATAGCCAAGATTTTTAAGGGCATAAGCTGCCGACTCACAAACCTTGTTTTGTAATACTGTCTTATATGGGTATTCACCAGGTCCAAAGTCATCAAGATTCATACCTGTCTGAACTTCAAACTCAGTATTTACTGTACCTGCACCAAATACAGGAACTGATAAATAACCTGATGTAAACTCGCTTTGTAATCTATTGAAGTTTGGAAGTACCTGTTCAGATACCTCTAATCCATTAATTTCAGTTGGATCAAAGAAAGATTCAAGCTGAAGAAAAATGATATTAGGTGTCTCTTGTGCAGTTTTCTCATCAGTTGTTGTGCTATCAATAGTTTCTTTTAGGTTTTCTACATATTCTTCTGAATAATCAGAATCCTTACTTACACCTCTATTTAATACACTTGTTGTAAAGCAATAAGTGAAACCGTAATTTTGGAAAGCATTTGATAAGTTACCAAAATCAGTTCCCATTACATTATGTAAAAGAAATGTTGCAATTGCTGCATATGTAAAAAGAATTACTAGAGCTGACTGGAAAAAGCCAAATAGGAAGAATCTTCTTCTTGAAAGCTCTGTTTCTACCTTGCCTGTCTTTCTAAAGAGAATGATAAGTAGGGCAATTACAGCAACTATTAGAACAATGATAAAGACAATGTTAATAAGTGTTAAATACATTGGCGCAACCTTTATTGCATCATCAATAAGTAAAAAATCCATTGCTGTAAATGGAGTTTTACGTGTTGATTTTACAATAAAGTTAGTTACTGCAAGACCTAACCAGCCCACTGAAATCAAAGTGTAAACAAAAGCTCTCTTCTTAAACATCATACCAATACTTAAACATGAAGCTATAATTAGCATGTTTACTAAGAAAATAACTGGTGATGTAAATGGCATCCAAATGCCTGATAAATTTCTTTTATTAAGGCACTCTATTATCATAGTAACAATTATTGAGTAACAAACTGGATGGATAATATCATATGTCCATATTTTCTTGAAAAAATTCTTTAAGACTTCCCATACTTTTAAGTCTTTTATCTTATCCATATATTCCTCCTTATTGTCTATTATTCGAGTAAAAACAAAAAAGGGCAGAAGCCAAATGGTTTCTGCCCTAATTATTACTTAGTCAACTTAAATGAACTCTTTAGTGAAACAATTCTGTTAAATACAGGTACGCCTTCCTTTGAGTCCTTGTTATCAACGCAGAAATATCCATTTCTTACGAACTGGAACTTATCTTCTGCTACAGAGTTGATAAGCTCAGGTTCAACTATTGCATCTTTAATTATTGTTAATGAATTAGGATTTATATTCATAGAGCCATCCTCTTCGTTATAAACACCCTTCTCCTCATCAATAATATTCTCATATAATCTTACCTCAGCTTTTTTGCCCTCAGTTGCTGATACCCAATGGATAGTACCCTTAACCTTACGGCCTTCAACATTTCCTCCTTTAGTTTCTGGATCGTAAGTACAGTGAATCTCTGTAATCTTACCATCTGCATCTTTAGTGTAATCTACGCAAGTAAGAAGATATGCATTCATGAAACGAACTTCGTTACCTGGGAATAATCTGAAATACTTCTTAGGTGGTTCTTCCATGAAATCTTCTCTCTCAATAAATAGCTCTTTAGTAAACGGAACTTTTCTAGTTCCCATCTCAGGATTCTCCTGATTATTAGGAACTTCCATATATTCAACCTGACCCTCTGGATAGTTATCAACGATAACCTTAACTGGATCAAGAATTGCCATCATTCTCTTAGCCTTTGGCTTTAAATCTTCTCTGATACAGTATTCAAGCATTGGATACTCAACTGCACCCTGAGACTTTGTAACACCTACAAGCTTTGTAAACATCTTAATTGACTCTGGTGTAAATCCTCTTCTTCTAAGTGCTGCAATTGACACAAGTCTTGGATCATCCCATCCATCAACTACGCCATCCTCTACAAGCTTTTTGATGTAACGCTTACCAGTTACAACATTTTCAAGGTAAAGCTTTGCAAATTCAATCTGCTTTGGTGGGTTCTCATACTCAAGTTCTCTTACAACCCAGTCATATAAAGGTCTGTGGTCTTCAAACTCAAGTGTACAAATTGAATGAGAAACGCCTTCAATAGCATCTTCAATAGGATGAGCAAAATCATACATAGGATAAATGCACCAAGTATCACCTGTTCTGTGATGTGTCATGTGAGCAACTCTATAAATAACAGGATCTCTCATATTGATATTAGGGCTTGCCATATCAATCTTAGCTCTAAGCACCTTAGAACCATCTTCAAACTTACCATTCTTCATATCTTCAAAGAGAGCTAAATTCTCTTCAACAGATCTATCTCTATATGGTGAGTTCTTACCTGGTTCTGTAAGTGTTCCTCTGTACTGTCTAATCTCTTCTGCAGATAAGTCACATACGAATGCCTTACCCTTCTTAATTAACTTAACTGCTGCCTCGTACATCTGCTGGAAATATCCTGATGCAAATAATACGTCACCATGCCATTTAGCACCAAGCCATTCAACGTCCTTCTTAATTGATTCAACGAATTCTTCCTTCTCTTTAGTAGGATTAGTATCATCAAATCTCATATTAAACTGACCGTTGTACTCAGTTGCTAAACCATAATTTAAAAGAATCGACTTAGCATGTCCAATATGAAGGTAGCCATTAGGTTCTGGTGGGAATCTAGTAATGACTTTCTTGCAATGCCCTTCTTCTATATCTTTATCAATAATCTGTTCAATGAAATTCTTGGAAACAACCTCGTTTTCCATAAATAATGTTCCTCCGTTTTCTAATATGCCATTAGCAATAATCGTTTTTATTCGAATTTTAGCAAAATACAAAAATTATTGTACCCCAAAAGCCTTAGTTCGTAAAGTTATAAGCTAATTAAAATCTAGTAAATTAGATTAGTGTGTAGCTTTATTATACATGTCCTGTAACTCATCAATAGTGAAATTGTAATGAGTATTACAGAAATGACAGTTAACCTCGATTGGCTTATTGTCAGCAATCATCTTAGATAATTCTTCTCTACCGATACTAATTACGGCCTTAGAAACTCTTTCCTTAGAGCAGTTACACTTAAAGCCAGTATCAATAGTATCAAGGATTTCAAGATCCATGTCTCCTAAAATGTGCTCTAAGATCTGTTCTGGGCTCATACCCTCTTCAAGCATGTAAGTAATTGACTTAACGCTCTTAATTCTTTCTTCAAGCTTATCAATAAATTCCTCGCTAGCATTTGGCATAAGCTGAATAATAAAGCCGCCTGCCTCTCTAACTGTATTATCATGATTCATTAATACGCCTAAACCTACTGAAGATGGAACCTGTTCTGAAGTTGCAAAATAATATGTTAAATCCTCAGCGATTTCACTTGTAATAAGGATTGTATCACCAATATATGGTTCTCTAAGTCCGATATCCTTAATTACTGATAAAACACCGATACCTACAGCACCTGCAATATCAATCTTACCGTCCTTTAGTGGAAGCATAACCTCAGGATTTGCAACCATACCCTTAACTTCACCCTTAGCGTTGGCAGTAACTGTCATAGCGCCAATAGGTCCATTACCCTTAATCTGGATTGTAAGCACATCGTCGTCATTCTTCATCATTGTACCCATCATTGCGCCACCTGCAAGTAATCTACCAAGGGCTATAGTTCCAATAGGGCTCATGTTGTGACGGCTTCTAGCTTCTTCTACTGTATTCTTACATGTAATAGCAAAGGCTCTAACCTGTCCGCCTGCTGCTGTTGCTCTTACTATATAGTCTTTCATCTTAGTTTCCTTTCTATGTTTAATTAAATTAATCTGTTACTTTTATTCTTAGAAACATTTTCCTAATTACTTCTGTAAAACGAAGTAAACTCTCTCTGAGTCTGGCTTTGGTGCATCCTTTGAAAATGCATCATATAGGGCAAGCACAGAAAGGCCCGCATTAGCTGCTGCCTCCTTAACTTCCTCTAATTCAAAGCCATGCTGAAAATGCTGTTCCTCATATCTATTAAAACTGCCGTCTTCATTCATAACAAAAACAGCAAGATCATATTCATTATTCTTATCGTCGTCGTTATAATAATTATCCCATATAAAAGCTGATTCGTCACGATTTTCCGCATAAGTATTGTCAGCTAATATATCTCTAAAGAAATGTATTGTCTTTAGATCAAAAACAAAAACGCCACCATCATTGATGTTCTCTGCCACGCACCTAAATACAGACTCTAAATCTTCCTTACTTGTAATGTAATTCATAGAGTCACCAATACTTGTAAATGCGTCCACCTTAAAGGGAAGTTCAAACTCACGCATATCCTGACAAGAATAGAGAATATCTTGTCCACTTTCTTCAATTCTTTCAGCGGCTATAGCAAGCATGTCCTCAGACATATCAATACCTACAATGTCATAGCCTTCTTTTTCAAGCATTCTTGTAACAGTACCAGTTCCACAGCCTAAATCAACCACCGAGTCTCCAGCCTTTACACCAAGCTCCTTTAAAAGTCCAATCATATATTGTCCCCATTCATCATAGGGAATGTTATCCATGTATTCATCATATACATAGGCAAATGCAGTGTATGCGTTCATTATTACTCCTTATATTCATATACCCCTTGGCAAAAACCAAGGGGCACACATTGTATACTAATTTATATTCTAATTAGGCTATCGTTAAAATTAACGACCACAGCACTGCTTATACTTCTTACCGCTTCCGCATGGACATGGATCGTTACGTCCTATCTTCTTACCTTCTCTAACGAAAGTACCAGAAGCCTTCTGCTTCTTATAAAGGTTCTTTCTTACTTCTTCTGAAAGTAAGTTATCCCATTCAGGAAGTTCATATAACCAATTAGCCTTGCAGCCAACCATGTTGTAGTAAAGCTTTTCTCTATCATATTCAAGAGAAACTTCTGTATCCTCTTCCATAGTCTCAATTGGATTAGGAGTTACTAAGCTATCGTTAATACCATCTAAGAAACCTGTCATAAGTAAAACTTCTACGTTAAACTTACTAGCTAAGTCCTTAACGCTACCCTTAACTACTTCGTCTGGATTTCCTAAAATTTCCTTATAGATTCTCTGCTCTTCTGTAAAGTAAGCATTCCAGAAATTCTCAGCAGCCTTAGGATCTGCTTCTGTATTGTACGCAAGATTTCTCCATGTTTCTAAAAGTGCCATGTTTAATACCTCTTCCTTATTATTTATTCCTATTATTTAGTGTATATAAAGACACGACTCCAAACTACACTAAAAAGTATTACTATGGAATTATAACATAGAATAATTTAAAAGCAAGCATTTAAAAAGAGGCTCTGTAAATGCCCGTGGATTCTGCATTTTCAAAAGCCCCTTAAATACTCGCTTGTCATAATTCCCCTTATTATTAGGAAAATGTTCTAAATTATAGAGTTATAATTAGAACCTGTTACGTAGGTGTAACCGCCCTCTGAATCATAACTACCTGTTGCTGCAAGCTTAGCAAGTGCACTTGTTGCATTGCTATTCATAGTTGAAGCGCTTGCACTAATCTGATTAGCAATTGATGCATCCTTTGCAAAAATCGACTTTAATGTGGATACATCTGCCTTATCAAGTGTATCTTTATCAAGACTTAAACTATTATCACTATTAACTGTTATTCCCACTGAAGATAATATACCTGAATTTATATTAGTGGATTTAACCATAAAATTAGCAGATCTAAGAGTTGATGTAATATTAGAATCTGCTGCAGAATCTACTAAATTGTTGTAATCCTTTACAAAGCTAGATACTGCCTTATAAATTGCATCTCTGTCATAATCTGTTGTTTCATTACCTTCTGAGTCTGTAGTCGTCTTCTTTTCCCAAAGGCTTGAACTCGTTAAAGTCTTTACATCCTTAATAACCGCTGCTGAAGCACTCTTAATTGTTGTTTCAGTATTCTTCTCGGCAGATGACTTAATTATGGAATTAGTGGTTGAACTAGTTGTTGTATCTTCTTCCTCATCCTGAGAGTAATAGTTATTAAGTAACTTCTTGTAACTACCTGACTTTATAGAACTAAGCTGATTAAGATCTAGACTATAAATGCCCGACGAACTTGACTGTAAGCTTGAAAACAAGCTAGTAATATTAGAATTTATGCTCGACATCTTAACACCTCCTTGTTATTAAGAAGCCCATTGACCTATTGTTTCTAATACCATTATATCACAACTTGTAAAAATGTCTATCAAAAGTACTATTTATTTTCTTTAGATGATACTTCCTCACTAGTTCCCTTGCCGCGAAGGAACTTATAAACCAATAACATGGCATAAGCTACTACTGGTAAAACTATATCTGTATAGATTAAACCTCTAAACAATGTGTTAGTAACCTCGCTATCAATAAAAGCCACCACAAGAGTTGTAAGAAGTAAAATTCCCCATAAAACTACTACTGTTAAGGCTGCGATTCTCTTTAATTTCTTCATATTTCTAACTTCCTATCCTTATTAAAATTTTATTTACTCAAGTATACACAAAATACTATTGCATAGGCAATAAAAAGATTATATTATAATCTTAATAAAGCCGGTACATTTTAATATTAACTAGGGAGATAAGGTGTGAGAATAGTGCTATGATTATTTTTGAAAATATATCTCTAAAGCCAGTAATCAAGCTATTTCTAGATAACTTATTTTATAGGTATATTATAGTAAAAATCCTTGACTACGCCCATGCCTTATAGTATTTTATCATAGCAAGTGATTGAGAAATGCCTCATCACTTCTAGGTGTTATCTTATCTTAGATAAGATTTTACTCGAAATTTAGTAAGAAATTATGGTTCGTGTATGGATCAGTTAATGGACATTTTATCAGAGTACAATTCAGAAATTGATTTTGAAACTTATGAAGCTTTAGTAGACGACGAAATTTTATTAAGTGATGACCTTGAGAGCCTTGCTCAGGAGCTTAATGATGCCTATGACATCAACATCACAGCTAATGACATCGTTCCTGAAAATTTTAACTCTGCTGAACTTATTTGGGAATTAATCCAAAGATTATCAGAATAATTAAAGATAAGAATTGCTTAAAAACAAGAAAAGCGCAGGCCAATTATGGTCTGCGCTTTATAAATTTCTAATTATTAGTTTCTTAATTTAGCTTCTAGATTCCATAATCTTTACAGCATTACTTGTGCCAATTCTATCAGCACCTGCCTCAATCATGGCAATTGCAGTGTTATAATCTCTTATTCCACCTGAAGCCTTAACAAGGCCTTCCTCACCTACAACTTCCTTCATAAGAGCCACATCTCTTAGAGTTGCGCCTCCTGTTGAAAATCCAGTTGAGGTCTTAACATAATCTGCTCCTGCTTCCATAGAAAGCTCACAAGCCTTTTTCTTTTCCTCATCAGTTAATAGGCAAGTTTCAATAATTACCTTTAAAACATATCCCTTTGTCGCCTCTCTTACAGCCTTAATATCCTCAAGCACAATATCATATGCCTTGGCTTTAAGGGCGCCGATTTGAATTACCATATCGATTTCTTCTGCGCCATCTTCAATGGCCTTCTTTGCCTCAAAGGCTTTTGTTTGCGTATTCATAGCTCCTAGTGGAAATCCTACAACCACGCAAGTCTTAACAGCTGTGTCCTTTAATTGCTTCGCTACTAATTTAGTGTACGCTGAGTTAACGCAAACCGATGCAAAGTCATATTTCTTGGCTTCCTCACACAATTTTTCAATATCTTCTGGTGTGGCATCTGGCTTTAAATTAGTATGATCAAAATACTTTTCAAAATCCATAATACCCTCCTATCTAGTAATACTTATTACTATGCTGATTATATCATTATTATCCAAAACAAGCTAGTTGTTTAATTTTTTAAAGAAGCCCTAAAAAGCTAACTGATAGCTAAAAGTCTTGCTATCAGTGCTTTCTAGGGCTTTGAGAACATTTATAAATTCTATGATTAGTTTCTTTTAGAAACTAGTTCTTCTTGTAGTTTGAAACTCTGTGGATGATTTCATGTCTTCCTGGACCATTAGAAACCATTGTAATAGGAGCTTCGATTTCTTCCTCGATTGCTTCGATATAATCGCGGCATTCCTTTGGAAGATCTTCGTAATTCTTGATTCCTCTGATTTCGCACTTCCAACCTGGGAACTTCTTTAATACAGGCTTAGCCTTCTCAAGCTCAGCTGTTGTAGGGAAGTCCTTAGTTACCTTACCATCGATTTCATAACCTACACACATAGGAATTTCATCGAGGTATCCAAGTACGTCAATTACTGTAAGGGCAACTTCTGTTGTACCCTGCATTCTAACACCGTAACGTGTTGCTACTGCATCAAACCAGCCCATTCTTCTTGGACGACCTGTTGTAGCACCAAATTCGCCACCGTCACCGCCACGAACTCTTAATTCCTGAGCTTCGTCGCCAAAGATTTCTGAAACAAATGCACCTGCACCAACTGATGATGAGTATGCCTTAACTACTGTAACAACATCCTTAATTTCAGCTGCTGGAATACCTGCACCAATTGCACCGTAAGCAGCAAGAGTTGAGCTAGATGTTACCATAGGATAGATACCGTGATCTGGATCCTTAAGTGAACCTAACTGACCTTCAAGTAAAATCTTCTTACCTTCCTTAATTGCCTTATGAAGGTATGCTGAAGTATCGCAAACATAAGGTGCGATCATTTCTTTATATTCCATGAGAGTATTAAAGATGTCCTCTTCCTTAAGAAGTGGAGCGTGATAGAGATGTTCTAGCATAACATTCTTTAATGTACAAACGTTACTAATCTTATCCTTAAGTGCTTTCTCATCTCCGAATAATTCGCTAACCTGGAAACCAATCTTAGCGTACTTATCTGAATAGAATGGAGCAATACCTGACTTAGTAGAGCCAAAGGACTTACCTGCAAGTCTTGCTTCCTCGTATGTATCAAAATCTACATGATAAGGCATCATAATCTGTGCTCTATCTGACACCAAAATCTTAGGCATTGGAACATTTCTGTCTGTTAAGCTCTTTAATTCGTTAATTAAATAAGGAATATTTAGAGCTACTCCATTACCTATAATGCTTGTAGTGTGATTATAAAATACACCCGATGGGAGTAAATGAAGTGCAAATTTACCATAATCATTAATGATTGTGTGTCCTGCATTACTTCCTCCCTGGAATCTTACAATAATATCTGATTCCTCGGCGAGCATATCAGTAATCTTACCCTTACCTTCGTCGCCCCAGTTAGCACCAACAATAGCCTTTACCATAGTTACTTCCTCCGTCCCGTTTTACGGGTATAAAATTATATGTTTTATCTAGAAAAGCCACTATCTAGATCGTGAATCTAGATAAGCCATCATCTAGATTAGCAAATGCCAATAAAAATAAACATTTGCCACACCGGTTTATAATATCAAAACAAAAAGGAATATGCAAGAAATTAGACGAAATTGTTAGGATTGTTTTATATCTTTAACTTAGAAAATCTGAGTAGTAAAAAAAGCTATTGAGGGGAATTGAACCCCCGACCTCTTCATTACCAATGAAGTGCTCTACCACTGAGCTACAATAGCAAATCTGCTAAATTATAGCATAAATTAAGTTATTTTATCAACTTAATTTATACTATTTTGCAGATAATTTTTTCTTTATTCTTGTTAGTGCATTATCTATGGATTTCGGCGTCTTTTTAAGAGCTTTAGCTATCTGCTGATAGTTTTGTCCCTTCTTACTTAGGGCAAAAACTTCTCTTTCAAAAGCGCTTAATTTAGTCTTAGCATCGGCATTAATTGTAGAAATCTCCTCCTTGCTAAGATAAGCATATTCAGGATTATAAAAATCATCAGCTGCTAGATTATCTCCAATAGTCAACTCCTCATCATCTCCCTGACCAAGAGGCTGGTCTAGGCTAATATAGCCATTAAGGGGGAGATTCTTTTGTCTATTAGAGGCCTTGATTGCGTTTTGGATTTGGCGTTCAATGCAAATGTTAGCAAAGGTAGTAAATTTCACGCTTCTTTCCACATCATAGTCTCTTACAGCATTAAAAAGGCCTATCATGCCTTCTTGAATTAAATCTTCCTTATCACCGCCTGCAATAAACATAGTTTTTGCCTTATACTTAACCGTATCCTTATACCTTTCGTATAGGAGATTAGCTGCGGCTTGATTTTCATTTTCCTTATAATCTCTTACTAAATCTTCATCAGTCATTGCTGATAATTTATCCATATACACCCTCTATTAATTAGTCTGTTAAAATCTTAAGCCATTCTCTGTCTTACGATTTCATAAGCAAGTACGCCTGCTGCCACTGAAGCATTAAGGGAATCAATATCCCCCTTCATTGGGATTGAGGCTACAAAGTCACATTTTTCCTTAACAAGACGGCTAACACCGTTACCTTCATTACCAATAACTAAGCCGATAGGGCCTTTTAAGTTAAGATTATACATAGTCTCACCGCCCATATCTGCGCAGACAAACCAAAGACCTTCCTTCTTTAACTCTTCAATAGTCTTAGAAATGTTAGTTACCTTGGCAACTGGTGTGTAGTTAATAGCACCAGCTGATGTCTTAGCTACTGTAGCTGTAAGGCCTACTGCTCTACGCTTAGGAATAATCACCCCATGAGCCCCTGCCTGATTAGCTGTTCTTATAATTGCGCCAAGATTGTGTGGATCCTCGATTTCATCTAAGATAAAGATAAATGGATCTTCACCCTTTTCTCTTGCAAGATTAAGGATGTCCTCAACTTCTGCATAATCATAAGCTGCGCCAATGGCTACAACTCCCTGATGACGGCTTGTTCCAGCAAGTCTATCAAGTCTTTCCTTATCTACAAAGTTAATAATGCAGTCAGTTTTCTTAGCTTCTCTTATAATAGTCTTAATTGGGCCATCTGTGCTGCCATCTAAGACAAATAGCTTATCTATTGTTTTGCCTGATCTAAAAGCCTCTAAAACCGCATTACGGCCTTCAAAGGTCAATTCCTTATATCTCATTAGTCCTCCTATTAGTTGGCTTTCTTGTCTTCATCTCCTCTGAAGCAAGTCCGATTTTTACAAGTTCTACCAATCTATCAAATTGCTCTGTTAAATATAAATAGCCAACTAAGGCCTCAAACCCCGTTGCTCTTCTATAATCTGTAATAGAGGCATTCTTTGCGGAAGTATAAGACTTTGCATTACGGCCTCTTTTATATATAGCTTCCTCATCGCTTGTAAGCAAAGGCTCAAGGACACCAATCATAATAGACTGGGCCTCTGCCTTTACTAATGATGAAGCTTGTTTATTCATTTTATTAACCTGAGTGTTGCCCTCTGAAACAATCTTAGTCTTTATGATTAAATCATAGGCACAATCCCCGATATAGGCTAATACTAGAGGAGATAGCTGTCTTGGATTAGTCTCATTTAAATTAAGGCCCTCAAATATAGCCTTAGTAAAACTTAAGCTCTCTTCCATCTTACACCTTCTCTTGTATCCTCTAATACAATACCCTTTGAAAGTAACTCATCTCTGATTTCATCAGCTCTTTTAAAGTTTCTTTCCTTTCTTGCAGCCTGACGCTCATTGATTAAGTTCTCAATGTCAGCATCAAGTAACTCTGCTTCCTTAACCACCTTAAGGCCAAGGATATCTGAAAATGTTACGATAGCCTCTCTTAACTTAGCAATAAATTCCTTGCTTGATGCAGCATTAGCGTTAGAGTTAGCAATCTTTACCATATCAAAAATTGCAGAAATAGCATCAGCTGTATTAAAGTCATCATCCATAGAAGCTTCAAACTTATCCTGGCAAGCCTTAATTTCAGCAAGCACCTTTGTCTCTTCTTCTGTTAAGCTTTCAGCTGTTGCTGCATTTGCCAATTCATCAAGATTAGAAACTGCAGTCATGATTCTATCTAAACCATTCTTAGCTGATTCCATAAGCTCGCGGCTAAAGTTAATTGGATTACGATAGTGAGCGCTAAGCATAAAGAATCTAAGTACACCTAAATCGTAATGTTCTGCTATATCTCTTACTGTAAAGAAGTTGCCCTCTGACTTAGACATCTTCTTATTGTTAATATTAAGGAAAGCATTGTGCATCCAGTATCTTGAAAATTCTACACCATTGCAGCATTCTGACTGAGCAATTTCATTCTCATGATGTGGGAATACTAAATCTTCACCACCTGCATGAATATCAATTGTATCGCCAAGATACTTCTTAGCCATTACAGAACACTCAATATGCCAGCCTGGTCTACCCTGTGACCACTGTGATTCCCAGTAAGGCTCGCCGTCCTTCTTTGGCTTCCATAATACGAAATCAAGTGCATCTTCCTTCTCATCAGCTCCAGAAACCTTAAGGGCATGTGCCTCATCTCTGTGGCCTGCCTCTAAGTCGTCGATATTCTTCTTAGATAATTTACCATACTGATCAAAAGAACGTGTCTTAAAATATACCGTTCCGTTCTTTGCGTAAGCATGTCCTTTTTTTACAAGAGTACCAATCATGTCAAGCATACCAGGAATTTCCTTAGTAGCTAAAGGATGTGTTGTTGCAGGCTTAATATTCATGCCTTCCATATCCTTCTTACACTCAGCAATATATCTCTGGCTTATAACGTCAGCAGTTGTCCCCTCTTCGTTAGCCTTCTTAATAATCTTATCATCAACATCTGTAAAGTTAGATACGTAGTTTACCTCGTAACCCTTATATTCAAAGTATCTTCTTACAGTATCAAATACTATCATTGGTCTAGCATTACCGATATGAATAAGGTTGTAAACTGTAGGTCCACAAACATACATCTTTACCTTACCCTCTTCGATTGGTACAAATTCTTCCTTTTTTCTAGTTAAAGTGTTATAAATCTTCATTTTATTACCTTCCCTGTAAACTCTTTTAGTTTATAATCATATGATCTCTATTCTCAGCAACCTGTTTCTCAATTTTACTTATTCTCTTTAAGATTCTCTCATTCTCATCCTTAAGCTTGCAGAATTCTGCTGCAACTGGATCTGGTAGTGTTACCTGATCGAGGTTTTCAATTAATCGCTTACAATCCTGAACCACAATCTTACCTGGAATACCAACTACAGTACAATCATCTGGCACATCTCTTACTACAACAGAACCTGCGCCAATCTTACAATCATTGCCGATCTTAATATTACCAAGAACCTTAGCACCAGCACCAACCATTACATTATCACCTAAAGTTGGATGTCTTTTGCCATGCTCCTTACCAGTACCACCAAGTGTTACGCCCTGATAAAGAGTAACGTTATTACCTATAATGGCAGTTTCGCCAATTACTACTCCATGACCATGATCCACAAAGAAACCCTCCCCAATTACAGCACCGGGATGAATCTCAATACCCGTCTTTCTTGCTGCTCTTTGAGAAATTTTTCTTGCTCTGTAAAAATGTCCCTTTTCATACAATTTATGGGCTCTTCTATAGTGATAAAGCGCCCAAAAGCTTGGATATAAAAAGACTTCCCAATTTGATTTAAATGCCGGGTCCTTTTGTCTAATAACTTCGGTTTCTTGTTTTACATATTTTAAAAAATTCATACAATCGCTTCCATTTCATTTAACTATTCTGATTTTTTGGACAATTTCCGTTGCAACCGCTGCAACAATTTGTCATATCAGATTCGCCATAGATATAATTATCTACTGATGAAATAGAGGCAATAGCCTGAGAAGAAATACCCTGTCCATTACCTGTAAAGCCTAAACCCTCTTCAGTTGTAGCCTTAACATTAACCTGGTCAACTGATAAATTAAGAGCCTTAGCAATATTCTCTCTCATTGTATCTATATAGGGTCTCATCTTAGGTTTTTGAGCTATTATAGTTGCATCTATATTCTCAATAATGAAGTTCTTCTCATCCACCATCTTGCCGGCTTCAGATAACAGCTTTAAGCTGTCTGCTCCTTCGTATCTAGGGTCTGTATCTGGAAAATGTTTACCAATATCTCCAAGTGCTGCAGCTCCTAAAATTGCATCAGTTATAGCATGAAGAAGCACATCTGCATCTGAATGTCCAAGAAGGCCTTTTTCGTATGGAATCTCAACGCCACCAATAATAAGCTTTCTTCCTTCAACAAGCTTATGTACGTCATAACCCATTCCAACTCTCATTGCACTTCCTCCTAATCTTGTCTTTATTAAAATGCTTCTGTCTTATTTATCTAAAATCTTAGCTTTAGTCCTTATAATCTTAGGATTTCTAAAGTATAGATTAATTATCGCTCTAACCTTATAAGTAAACCATATTTTTATAAACTTAGCAAGTATAAGGCAAGGAGAATAAGCCCCTCCTTTAATATTTCTTAAAATAATTTTCTAGGGCTTCAATCGGCTCTGGTACTGCATATCTATAGCCTTGGATGAAATCAAAACCGTTATTTAGTGAAACTTTATTCTGATAATCATTTTCAACACCCTCAACTAAAGTTTTACAACCCTCCGCTTTAAACATATTTACCATAGTAGACATTACATTTGACATATTATCATTACGAACCGCCGCATATAATAAGGACTTATCAAACTTTATAATATTAAAAGGATAATCTCTTACTCTCTCAAAATTAGAATATCCCGTTCCAAAATCATCTAAATAAAAAATTACTCCCGCTTCATTTAACTTCTTCATATTACTAATAACATTACTAGAATGAGTAAATAAGGCACTTTCTGTAAGTTCCATTCTTATATGAGAAATTTGTATTTTATTATCAAAAATTATTTTAAATAATTGCTTATACATATTCTTACTTGAAAATTCTATTGCCGAGCAGTTAATGGTAATTCCATCAAAATCATAACCTTGGTCTTCTAATTGTTTTATTACTCTGCACACCTTATTTAACATAATACAAGTAAGGGTGTGTATATAGCCATTTTTCTCTGCCAAGGATATAAACTTATCAGGCCCAATAATATAATCTCCAACCTTTAATCTCATAAGTGCTTCTGCAGTTCTAAAACTCTTAGAATCTACATCAAAAATAGGTTGAGCATAGCAAATAACTCTTTCATCATTAAGATTTCTTTCATAGGAAATGTCCCTTAAAACCGATAGAATTCTCTCTTCTTTTTCAAAGGCATCATAATCGGAGGCACGAATTATATAGCTCATAGATGAAAAATCGTCCTCGATTTTATTTTCTAAAATATATAGAAATAACATTCTAGCCCTATAAGGATCAAAATTCACCTTCTTAGCATCCATGACAACAAGCCTATAAATGGTGTTGCTCTCCTCAAATTCAATGAATTCATTTAAAATCTCCACCACCTTGCCGGTGATTTTATTAGTATCTATAAAATATCTATTGCTAAATCTAATAGCAAATTCGCCGTAGCCTAAATTAAAAATTGTTATACCGTAGCCTAAATTTTCTAGCTTTCTTGTACATCTAGCGGTATGGAGATAGACGAAATTATTGTCCCCTAGGAAATCGAAATTTGTCAGGCGTGGCACCTTAATAAACATATACAGCACATTTTTACCCGCCACCTTATCCTGGCGCATCATAGTCTCAAAGGAGCTCTTATCCTGACTACCCATAAGCTCGTCGTGAGGATTTGCATGGAAAACTATGTAAAAAAGAGCGAAAGGCAACATATAGGTAATGCTTATGAAAATGTGTGGATAAAAGAGGTACTGCAGCTGCAAAATAATAAGGTTAAATGTAAAGAAGAAAAACACTGTCTTTTTTACGATCTTTGACAGGTTATCGTAGTCGATTATAGTAATTACCACAGACATAAAGGATTCGATAAAGGATGTGTATATTAGGAATTTTTCGAAAATGTATAGCTCTACCACCCCATCTTTAGCCACAAGTATTTCACCTGTTGTAAATTTAGATACAGCAAACCAAGTGTAGGCTATAGCTACAATAAAAATCATGATATTTATTAGGAAAGCGGATTTACGCCTATAAGCTGACAAAAAACTTATATAAGAAAAAAGGAGTGCTATTATAAAGAAATAAATAACAATAAAAGCAATCATTAAAGCACCAAGCAAAAGGAAGTTATCTTCTTGAAAGCTCCCAGCAGCCTTGATGATTACGATATTTATAGCATTAGCAATTACCGATAAGGTTAATCCTATAGAACATAACTTATATACAAAGGTAATCCTTGGTCTTGTAAAAAGCATCAAAATAACAATCATTATCCCAAAGGATAATGAAGCCACTTCACCAACTATATTGTATACCTCATTTGCCATAGTTCCTCCTGTAAGTAATACTAGTTAAATTAAATTGTCACGTTCAATATATAACCTAATTTTAAACTTATATAGAGCTTTTTTCAAGGGAAAAGAAGCTGTAGAAATGAGGGGGCGAAATGTATAGCCTGGGAGCTGGCGCAGGAATGCGATAAGATTAACGGTGCTAGAGGGGTTTGATTGATAATGCAAAAGGGATTGGAATTGATGATAATAGAGTAGAAAAAAGCAGGTCTTTCGACCTGCTAACTATAGTAGCGAGAGAGGGATTTGAACCCACGACACCACGGGTATGAACCGTGTGCTCTAGCCAACTGAGCTATCTCGCCATATTATATTGATAAGCTTCTACTTGGAATAGTAGTGGGGCCTACAGGGCTCGAACCTGTGACCCTCTGCTTGTAAGGCAGATGCTCTCCCAGCTGAGCTAAGACCCCAAGCTTATCGCCGAAGTGCTAAGCACTTGCGACTTGGTTAGTATATAACAATTATCTCTTTTCTGTCAAGCATTTTTTGTAATTTTTTTTGAAAAAAGTCAGTGTTTATCAATAGTGTAGGATATATAGTTGTTTTTGATTTCTATAATATAGAAAGTGTGGGAATAGGATGGAAATTAGAGGGATTGTTGAGTTGGGAGCTTGTTGTGGGACGTAGTTTACTATTTTTCTTTGTTTCTGGCACGGGATTTTACCATCAAATCTTACTTTTTTCCGGATTTGATGTATGGGGAGATTTGGAATTCCACTAATGTTGATAAAATTTCTGCGGAGCATACCATCAAATCAAGATTTTTCCTATATTGAATGAATTATGCTGATTAAATTTCATTAACTGTTACATTCAAAACTTACTTTTTCCTCTGCTTACCTGTAATTCGTATATTAACGTGATAAAGAGATTTCTTCCTATCGCTTAATACCCTACAGGTAATAACAAAGAAAGCAAGAATTAACCGCATCAGTATGTAAGCCTTACTTTATAACCTACATGCAATTCTAAGAAATCTTTTATTTACCTGAAACTGTTAAAAACATTAAACTATCGCTTTGCAGGCAAATAAGAAATTTCTCTGTGGTGCCTGTAGGCTATAGCGATAAAATTATAATAATTCTCCATCAAATCAAAGAAAATTTCTCGGTGATGGTATCTAGTTTTATTGTTGGAAGTAACTTTGACAAAACCGCCCAGATTTAAAGACGCAAGCTGGAGAAAAATTGGAAAGGTGAAAAAAGGTATAAAAAAAGAGGCGAAATCGCCTCTTTTAAAGGGTGGATGGGCCTTGGCCCACGTCCCACCATACTATTTCTCATACCTTGTATCGCGTAAACGCGATACGGGCGCTGGCCCCCACATAGTGGGGTCAAGCTAAATCCTTGTAAGCTGCAAGCAGCTTACGGGCGCGTGCCCCCGCGTAGCGGGGTCAAGCTAAACTAAACATTAATCTCTGCTGTCATGCCGAGTAATTCTTTATTCTCATCAAGAATTGGCTTGATTACTTCTGATAAGTACTCATCTACCTGTTCTCTTGAGCGACCTACGTAGTTGATAGGTTCCATCTTAGCCTGAAGCTCTTCCATTGTTACATGGAAAGAAGGTTCTGCTGCGATAAGTTCAAGAAGGTTATTATCAAGGCCTTCTTCCTTAACTCTTCTACCTGCGATCATTGATAATTCTCTGATCTTCTCATGCATAACCTGTCTATCTTCACCAGCCTTAACAGCATCCATCATGATGTTTTCTGTAGCCATGAATGGTAATTCTGCCATGAAGTGGCGAAGAATAACCTTGTCATAAACCTTAAGACCATCTGTAACATTAAGAAGTAAGTCAAGAATACCATCAACAGCTAAGAAGCCTTCTGGTACTGATAATCTCTTATTAGCTGAATCATCAAGAGTTCTTTCAAACCACTGTGTTGATGAAACGATAGCTGGGTTAAGTGCATCTGCAATAACAAAATCTGCTAAAGAAGCAATTCTTTCACTTCTCATAGGATTTCTCTTATAAGCCATAGCTGATGAACCAATCTGGCTCTTTTCAAATGGCTCTTCAACTTCCTTTAAGTGCTGTAATAATCTGATATCGTTAGACATCTTATGAGCTGAAGCTGCAATTCCTGCAAGTACGTTAAGTACTCTAGTATCAACCTTACGAGAGTAAGTCTGACCTGAAACTGGAACACAAGCGTCAAAGCCCATCTTATCAGCAATCTTCTTATCTATCATACGAATCTTGTCATGATCACCATTGAATAATTCTAAGAATGAAGCCTGTGTACCTGTTGTACCCTTACAACCAAGTAACTTCATTGTTGAAAGAACGTAATCTAAATCTTCAAGATCCATTACAAATTCATTCATCCATAAAGTAGCTCTCTTACCTACTGTTGTTGGCTGAGCTGGCTGAAAATGTGTAAATGCAAGAGTAGGCTGTGCCTTATACTCCTCTGCGAATTTAGCTAATTCAGAAATGACATTGATAAGCTTCTTTCTTACAAGCTTAAGACCTTCTGTCATAATAATAATGTCTGTATTATCTCCAACGTAGCAAGATGTTGCTCCTAAGTGAATAATTCCCTTTGCCTTAGGACACTGTAAACCGTAAGCATAAACATGAGACATAACATCATGTCTTACTTCCTTTTCACGCTTTCTTGCATCCTCATAGTTGATATCATCCTTATGAGCCTTTAATTCCTCAATCTGCTCATCTGTTATATCAAGTCCTAACTCTTTCTCTGTTTCTGCAAGTGCAATCCACAATCTTCTCCAAGTCTTAAATTTCATGTCTGGTGAGAAAATGTACTGCATTTCCTTACTTGCATATCTCTGAGCTAGTGGTGTCTGATAAACGTCATTCATTGTTATAAATCCGCCTTCCTTATTTTTTTCATTTAATTAATATCTCTAAGTCCTAGCTTATTTCTATCTATTATTAGCTTTATTAGCCCATTTCGCCTCTAATATCAATCTTTGGAGGTTCGATAGGATAATTTCCCGTAAAGCAAGCGTCGCAGATGTCTGTCTTGCCACCGATCATCTCAGAAAGTCTTGTAACGTCTAAGTAACCAAGTGAGTCAGCTCCTATCATCTTACAGATTTCCTCAACAGAATGACCTGATGCAATAAGCTGGTCCTCTGAAGGAATATCTGTACCAAAATAACACGGATGAAGGAAGGCTGGCGAACTAATACGCACATGAACTTCCTTTGCACCTGCTGCCTTAAGTAAACTTACAATTCTAGCTGAAGTTGTACCACGAACGATGGAATCATCAATCATGACAACTCTCTTGCCTGCAACTGCCTCTTTAAGCACATTTAACTTAACCTTAACAGACGACTCACGTTCACCCTGCTTAGGCTTGATAAATGTTCTACCAACGTAGTTATTTTTTATAAATGCATTGCCATATGGAATGCCTGATTCTATTGAGTAGCCAAGTGCTGCTGGATTACCAGATTCTGGAACGCCAACAACTAAATCAGCCTCTACAGGATGTGTCTGAGCTAAAATCTTACCTGCAATAATTCTAGACTCATAAACGCCCATTCCATCAATCTTACTATCAGGTCTTGCAAAGTAAATGTATTCGAAAATACATCTAGCATGCTTTTCCTGACAAAGACTCTTATCACTAAAAATGCCTTCTGGTGTAATTGTTACAACTTCACCAGGTTCAACATCTCTTACAAATTCAGCGCCTACTGTATCAAGAGCACATGTCTCTGATGATAAAAAGTAAGTATTATCTCTCTTACCAATACAAAGTGGCTTAAAGCCAAATGGATCTCTTGCGCCAATAAGCTTCTTTGGACTCATTACTACTAAAGAATAAGCACCCTTAATTCTTCTCATAGCATTTCTAACTGATAATTCAACAGTTGGAGCATATAATCTCTCTCTTGCGATTAAGTATGCAATAACTTCTGAATCAATAGTAGTCTGGAAAATAGCACCTGTATAAGATAACTCTTCTCTTAACTCTACAGCGTTAAGAAGGTTACCATTATGTGCCATACCTAGAGTTCCCTTTACGTAGTTAATTACAAGAGGCTGTGCATTTTCACGAACAGAACTACCCGCTGTAGAATAACGTACATGTCCAACACCAATATCGCCACAAAGCTTAGAAAGATTCTCATGATTGAAAACCTCATTAACCAAGCCCATATCCTTGTAACACTTAACACCCTTAGGGCCGTTAGTATCGCCTACTGCAATACCGGCACTTTCCTGTCCTCTATGCTGTAGGGCAAAAAGGCCATAGTAAATAGTTGATGAAACATCGTGTCCATCAAAGTCATAAGCTCCAAAAACACCACATTCATCATGGATGATATCTCCTTCAAAATCGTCCTCACGATTTAGAAGTTCTTCATTCATTTTACAGACACTCTTACAATCTGCACATTTATTTTTACAAAATGTCATAATTCCTCCGATTAATCGATCTACTTAGAGAATTCTTCTCCTGTTAACATAAGGTAAGCTTCCTTGTACTTATCAACTGTCTTAGTAATTACGTCCTCTGGAAGAAGGTAGTCGCTATCAGGGTTAGCCTTTAACCAGTCTCTTACGAACTGCTTATCAAATGATGGCTGGCTCTTTCCTGCTTCGTAACCTTCTAATGGCCAGAATCTTGAGCTATCTGGTGTAAGCATTTCATCACCAATAACAACATTTCCTTCTGAATCTAAACCAAATTCAAACTTTGTATCAGCAATAATGATGCCCTTTGTTAAAGCATATTCTGCACACTTCTTATAAATTGCAATTGTTGCGTCCTTAATCTTTGTTGCGTATTCTTCTCCATGACCTGGGAATGCCTTTTCGATAACTTCAATACTCTTTTCAAATGAAATATTCTCATCGTGATCACCAATCTCTGCCTTTGTAGATGGTGTATAGATAGGTTCAGGTAATTTCTCTGACTCCTTAAGACCTTCTGGTAACTTAATACCACAAACTGTACCATTTTCTTTATAACTAGCCCAACCGCTACCTGTGATATATCCTCTAACGATACACTCAACTGGTAACATAGTTAATTTCTTAACCTTCATTGTTCTTCCAACATAATCCTCATTCTGGAACTGCTCTGGCATTTCCTTAACATCTGTAGTAATCATGTGATTAGCAATAACATCTTCTGTTAAATTAAACCAAAACTTTGACATTTGAGTAAGGATAGCACCCTTATCTGTAACCTTATTCTTTAAAATATGATCAAATGCCGATATTCTATCTGTCGCCGCTATAATTAGCGAATCTCCATTGTCATAAACTTCTCTTACTTTTCCTTCATAGAGTAACTTTAACTTCTCCATCAATGTGCCCATCCTTTTCTTATAAATAATATTAATAATATAAAGACTACTTAAGCCGAATAGTCTCAATATTACGCGTCATCTATAGGTTTAGATGACTTATAATTGCTTCTTAATAGAGGCAATCACGTGAAAAATTATATAACAGCCTAGATTTAAAATCAATAGTCACTTGCTTGCAAAAGAAAGGGTGAAAGTGTATCATAAAAGTAGTTAAACTAGTTTGGAAGGCTTTAAGGGGAGCCTGTATTTGCATAAGTCAAAACCCTAATAAATATTGGAGGATTTCTTATGAACGACGGAATCGAGAAGAGACGCCACAGAAGAGTGAAAGCCGATTTAAAGCTTAACGTATCCACTCTTTTTAAGCAGAACAATGTTATGATTCAGAATGTTGATTCACCAATCCGAGTTATTAATATCTCAAAAAGCGGCATTGGCTTTGAATCAAAGAGCGTTTTCCCAATAGGATTTTATTTCAATGCTGCCCTTAGACTTGGCGAAGAAGAAGACGTTTTATATTGCGTAGTAAAAATTATTAGATGTCAGCAATTAGAAGATTCAGATAAGTATTCTTACGGATGTGAATTTGTTGGTATGTCATCAATCCTTAATTATATTTTTGAAGAATATGAAGACGAAATTGATGCTGAAAATGCTACAAATTAAAATTTAATTATAATTGATCCCTGTTTTTATAAACAGGGATTTTTTATCTACATTTTAACACATCAAAAAAGAACCCCCCGCTTAAAGCTTACGCTTTTAAAGTGGGGGGTCTTACGCTGTGTTCAAAATTGCATAGCGCGATATATTTTCATAACAATAAACAAATTAGTTATTAAGTAATTCCTTAAGTAACTGTGTTACCATACCTGGGTTAGCCTTTCCCTGCATTGCCTTCATAGTCTGACCAACTAAGAAACCAATAGCCTTTTCCTTACCACCCTTGTAATCAGCTACTGACTGAGGGTTATTTGCAATTACCTGCTCAACTGTTGCACGAAGTGCTCCCTCATCATTAACCTGCTTAAGTCCGTGTTCCTTAACGTAATCGTCTGGATCAACCTCACCATCAAAGATAGCCTCAAAGACTTCTTTAGCAGCATTACTATTAATTTCGTTCTTATCTGTAAGTTCGATAATTCTAGCAAGTGCCTCTGGTTTAAACTTAATATCTACAGGGTCTAACTGACGTTCCTTTAAGATACGCATTGTTTCTGCGATTAACCAGTTAGAAACCTTCTTAGGATTATTGCAAATAGCCACTGTAGCCTCAAAGATATCAGCTAACTTCTTAGAATCAGTAATCTGTTCGATATCGTAATCTGGTAAACCAAATTCTTCCTTGTAGCGTAACATTTTCGCATCCTTAAATTCAGGCTGCTTTGACTTTACTTCTTCTAAGAATTCTTCTGAGATATGAATTGGAACAAGGTCTGGATCTGGGAAATATCTGTAATCCTGAGCATCCTCTTTAGAACGCATAGCATATGAATATTCCTTATCATCATTCCAACGTCTTGTTTCCTGAGTTACGCCTTCACCTGACTCAATTAAGTCAATCTGACGAGCGCGCTCATTTTCAATAGCTCTTTCAATAGCAGAGAATGAATTTAAGTTCTTCATCTCAGTTCTTGTACCAAATTCAGTTGCTCCCTTTTCACGTACTGAAAGGTTAACATCGGCTCTCATTGAACCTTCCTGAAGCTTACAATCTGAAGCGCCAAGATACTGAATTGTGTTACGAAGCTTTGTAAGATATGCAACAACTTCCTTAGCTGAACGCATATCTGGCTCTGAAACAATTTCAATAAGAGGTACACCAGATCTGTTGTAATCAACAAATGATACATCCTCCCATTCATCATGAATAAGCTTACCAGCATCCTCTTCCATATGGATTTCATGGATTCTGATTTCCTTAGTAGAACCATCTTCTAATTTAATGTCCACATGACCATTTCTACAGATTGGTAAATATAACTGAGAAATCTGGTAATTCTGTGGATTATCAGGGTAGAAATAATTCTTTCTATCAAATTTACAATCTCTTGTAATATCACAATTAGTAGAAAGACCAACTGCTGTTGCGTATTCAACTACCTTCTTGTTTAAAACAGGAAGGGAACCTGGCATACCTGTACAAACTGGACAAGTATGTGTATTAGGAGCTCCACCAAATTCAGTAGAACAACCACAGAAAATCTTAGTTTTAGTTGCAAGCTCAACATGGACTTCCAAACCAATGACTGTCTCGTATTCTTTCATTTATACACCCTTCCTTTCTAAAATTTTATTTCGCCTCTTGCGCATTCATAAGCGTAAGCAGCACGAATAATATTGTCTTCTCTGAAGCAATCACCAATTAACTGTAAACCAATTGGAAGACCATTGCTTGCCTTACCACATGGAAGTGAAATACCAGGAAGAGAAGCTAAGTTTACTGAAATTGTATAAATATCAGATAAATACATTTTAATAGGATCTGCAAGAGACGAACCAAGCTTTGGTGCTGTTGTTGGTGCAACAGGTCCAAGGATTACGTCATATTTTGCAAATGCTTCATCAAAAGCCTTCTTAATAAGAGCCTTAACTCTTAATGCCTTTAAATAATATGCGTCATAGTAACCTGAGCTAAGTACAAAAGAACCAAGCATGATTCTTCTCTTAACTTCTGGGCCAAAGCCTTCAGAACGAGTCTTTTTATACATGTTATGAAGTCCATCGTATTCTGCTGCTCTATGACCATACTTAACACCATCAAATCTCTCTAAGTTAGATGATGCTTCTGCAGCAGCAATTGTATAGTAAGTAGGAATTGCATAGTCTACAAGACTTAAATCAAACTCTTCTACAATAGCGCCTTTTTCTTCTAAGACCTTAGCTGCCTTAAGAACTGCTTCTTTAACTTCTGGATCAAGACCTTCTCCAAAATAATCTCTTGGAATACCGATCTTCATGCCCTTAACGTCGTCAACTAAGCTGTCGGCGAAGTTATATTTTTCACGACCAATAGAAGTTGAGTCCTTGTAATCCTTGCCTGCTATTGCATCAAGAATTAAGGCACAGTCAGTAACGTCCTTAGTTAAAGGTCCAATCTGATCAAGTGATGAACCGTAAGCAATAAGACCATATCTTGAAACTGTTCCGTATGTTGGCTTTAAACCAACTACACCACAATAACCAGCTGGCTGTCTAATTGATCCACCTGTATCTGAACCAAGTGCTGCAAATGCTTCATTAGCCGCAACTGCTGCAGCGGAACCACCTGAAGAACCACCAGGTACATGTTCTGTATTTCTTGGATTCTTAGTAGCACCATAGAATGATGTTTCTGTTGTAGAACCCATGGCGAACTCATCCATATTTGTCTTACCAATAACTACTGCTCCAGCTTCTTCTAGCTTAAGTACAGCTTCTGATGAAAATGTAGGAACAAAGTTTGATAAAATCTTAGATGAACATGTAGTAAGCATATCCTTAGTGCACATATTATCCTTAATAGCCACAGGAACACCAGCAAGAGGGCCTGTAAGCTTACCAGACTTAATGTCTTCGTCTGCCTTTTTAGCCTTAGCTAGGGCAGCTTCTTTATCTACTGTAACATACGCATTAATCTCAGATTCAGAACTTTCAATCTGCTTAAGAACAGCTTCCATAGCTTCAGTAGCTGTAGTTTCGCCAGACTTAATAGCAGCTGAGAGTTCATGCGCTGTTAAATTGAGTAAATCCATATTTTTCCTTTCTTGAAACAATGTTTGTTAAGCTTGCGTACGAAACGGTGGGCGCCTGCGTCGTCTCTATTCCTTCTTAAAAAACACGCTTTCGCTTGCTGTAGCTCGTAGCGCTAGTAAATTTTCTTTATCGCTTACGCTCTAAGAAAATAACTAGCGACGGCTACAGGACAGTTTTTACAAAGGATAGAAACCTCCGCAGGCCACATCCCCGAGACTTCACGCATCCCTTAACAAAAGCTTTCAAGCTTCTCGTTTCACTTTATATTTTATGATTCAACGGTCTTAGGAACTATAAATCCTGACTCATTATGTTCTGGTGCATTCTTAAGTGTAGCCTCGCTACCATCACCATTAGTTACAACATCTTCTCTCATTACATTGTTAACTGGGAATACATGCGACATAGGCTCAATACCTGTAGTATCAAGTTCACCAAGCTTGTCAATGTAATCAAGCATATCTGCCATATCCTTCTTAGCAGCTTCCTTCTCTTCATCAGAAAGTTCAAGCTTAGCTAAGATACCAACGTAATCAATAGTCTCATCACTAATAACATTAGCCATAAAAAGTTCCTCCTTTCAAAATCTAAATCAACTAAGGGAAGCACACCTCCCAAATATATCAAATCAAAAGCTATGACATATCCCGTCTAAGCTAGCATATTCAGCCAACCAGCGAAGCGCTTTTGGCGTCCGTCAGTTCAAAGCCCTCCGGCCTCTCACACCCTCCGGCAGCACTAACATAGAGGCTCGGCACCCCTAGCCCTACGGGATTAAAAAGCATATCGGTGGTTTTGAGCAAATGAAGTAGTCTTTCTAAAAGACAATTCTAACCGCGTCGGTAGTTAGACTTTTCAAGCCTGAAAGGCGAAGAAAAGTCTTATCTACCGCTACGTGGTTAGCTTAGCGAGAGCGTGTCTTTTAAAAGACTTGCTTCATTTGCTCTCCCCCCGTTTGCTTCCTTTAATCTCTTACCTTTATATGTACCTCACGTAACTGCTGCTCTGTTACCTCATTAGGAGCACCACACATAAGATCCTGTGCTGTACCACTCATAGGGAATGCAATAACTTCACGGATATTTTCTTCATTACGAAGTAACATAATCATTCTATCAACACCAGGTGCCATACCAGCGTGTGGAGGTGCACCAAACTGGAATGCGTTGTAGAGGGCTCCGAACTTAGCCTTTAATACTTCTTCATCGTAGCCAGCGATTTCAAATGCCTTAACCATGATTTCCATATCGTGGTTACGTACAGCACCTGAAGAAAGCTCGATACCGTTACAAACGATATCATACTGGTAAGCTAAGATATCAAGTGGGTCCATAGTCTTAAGAGCCTCTAAGCCGCCCTGTGGCATAGAGAATGGGTTATGTGTAAAGCCAATCTTCTTAGTTTCTGGATCTCTTTCAAACATAGGGAAGTCGTTAACATAACAGAATCTGTATGCATTTTTCTCAATTAAGTCTAACTTCTCACCTAATTCGTTTCTAATCTGTCCAGCAAAGAATGCAGCCTTCTCTTCCTTATCAGCCATAAAGAAGATTGTGTCGCCTGCTTCAAGACCAGCAAGTTCAAGGAATTCCTTCTTTAATTCATCTGGGATGAACTTATCAATAGGTCCCTTGTAAGATAAATCTTCCTTAACCTCTAAGTAACCAAGTCCGCCCATACCAATGCTTGTAGCAAACTTAAGTAACTTTTCATGGAAGCCCTTAGACATATCTGCATGAACCTTAATAGCTCTTACAGTCTTACCAATAAATGGCTTAAATGTACACTTCTGGAAGAAGTCAGTAACATCAATAATTCTAAGTGGGTTTCTTAAATCTGGCTTATCTGAACCAAATTCAAGCATAGCCTGCTTATAGCTAATTACAGGATATGGAGCCTGTGTTACTGTATAACCTTCTGGAGCAAATTTTTCAAATGTTGCTGATAATACTTCTTCACCAACTCTAAATACATCTTCCTGAGTAGCAAAACTCATTTCGAAGTCTAACTGATAGAATTCTCCTGGTGAACGGTCAGCTCTTGCATCTTCATCACGGAAACATGGAGCAATCTGGAAATACTTATCAATACCAGAAACCATGAGTAACTGCTTATACTGCTGTGGAGCCTGTGGGAGAGCGTAGAACTTACCCTTATATTTTCTTGATGGAACAATATAATCTCTAGCACCTTCTGGAGATGAAGCGCAAAGGATTGGTGTCTGAATATCAACAAATCCCATCTCTGTCATCTTAGAACGAAGGAATGAAATTACCTGTGATCTAAATAAAATGTTATCCTTAACCTTTTCATTACGAAGGTCTAAGTATCTATACTTAAGTCTTACATCTTCTCTAACTTCTTTTGAAGTCATAACTTCAAATGGAAGCTGCTGGTAAACCTTACCAAGGATTGTAATCTTCTTAGCTTCAAGTTCGATTGTACCTGTAGGAAGCTTTGGATTGTATGTCTCCTCATCTCTCTTCTCCATGATACCTTCGATGCAGATACACTCTTCCTTGTGGATACCCTCAAGAAGTGCTGTGTCTCTTAATACGACCTGTAAAACGCCGTACATATCTCTTAAATCGATGAATGAAACTCCACCGTGGTCACGGATGTTCTCAACCCATCCTGAAACCTTTAATTCTTTTCCAATGTCTGATTCACTAACCTGAGAGAGGTTAACGTCTCTGTAAATGTTACTCATAATTTCTCCTTTCTTCTAAGCCTAAAGGCCTTTAAAACATTCTTATGCAAATGTGCTTCTTCCGGAAAACACTAGGTTAAATCCTAGTCTGACTATTTATTAAAGCTAAATTTAATAAAAAAGCCCCGGAAGTCTCTTAACTTCCGGGGCGAATTATCTAATAATCCGCGGTACCACCCGCATTTGAATAAAAGCAACAAGATAAGTTTATCAAGCTTTTACTCCTCATTAACACTTAACGCGTGTAACGTAATATCCTACGCTTAAAATAATCTAGAATTAACTTTCTAATTTCTTCTAACTTTCAGATATTCAACTCCAGAGTGTTCCTCTTAACAATTCCTTGCGTGCGCTTTCAGTCGATGACGCCACTTTCCTGTCAAGTTCCATGAAAAGAAGTCTCCTTCATAGTCTTTAGCTGATGCTTTCACATCTATTAAATTAAATCAATAACTATTAAAATTAACAGTTATTAACTTTGAAAGTGTAACATAATTAGTTGTAGAATTCAAGTTTTTTGTTTTACCAATTTTCCTACAAGGTATACAATATTAGCATAAATTTAGGAGGCTATTATGGACATAAAAAAACTAAGAAAAATCTTTTTTTCAACTCTTTATCTTAGCAGCTTCACCTTTGGCGGCGGTTATGTAATAGTTACTTTGCTTAAGAAGAAATTTGTTGATGAATTACATTGGATAGACGAAAAAGAAATGTTAGATTTAGTGGCAATCGCCCAGTCATCTCCTGGAGCAATTGCTGTTAATGGTTCAATTGTGGTTGGTTATAAGATTTGTGGAATTCCAGGAATTATCTGCGCAGTTCTTGGTGCAATTATCCCACCTTTTATAATCCTAAGTGCTATTTCCGCTTGCTATACCGCTTTTAAGAACAACACAATAATTAAGTCCTTACTTCTTGGCATGCGTTCAGGCGTTAGTGCCGTTATTATTTCAGTGGTTTATGACATGACTAAGGATGTATTAAAAGAAAAGGATATTAGTAAGATTATAATTCTTATTGCCAGCTTTATAGCTAATTATTACTTCGATGTAAATGTTGTAATTATAATCCTTATTGTCATTGCCTATGGTCTTTGCAAGGCATTTATAAAGAGCAGAAAAAATATTAAGGAGGCTTCTAAATGATATATTTTCAATTATTCTTTGCATTTTTACAAATTGGAGCCTTTAGTTTTGGTGGCGGTTATGCCGCTATGCCCCTTATTCAAAATCAGGTCATTAATAAATACGGTTGGCTAAGCACTAGTGATTTCTCTGATTTAGTCACAATTTCCCAGATGACGCCAGGCCCTATTGCTGTAAATGCAGCAACCTTTGTAGGTAATCAGGTGGCAGGTATTCCTGGAGCAATTGTTTCAACCCTTGGAGTAATACTTCCTTCTTGTATTTTTGTTACTTTACTTGCTTGGTTATATGTTAAATACAAGAACCTAAAGCCTCTTCAAGAAGTTTTATCTGCGCTAGCTCCTGCAGTAATTGCTATGATTTTTACCGCAGGTTTAACTATCTTAGTTCCAACAGTAGTTCCGAGTGGCTTTGCAAATATAGCAACAGATGTAAATATTAGAGCCTTTGTGTTGTTTTTAGTTGCCTTCTTCGTACTACAAAAATATAAAACTGATCCTATTCTTGTAATGGTAGGCTGTGGCGTAGCAGAACTTATAGTACAGTTTGCAACTTCTAGTTTGTAATTCTAAATTCACTTGACTCTTGCACTTTCCCATTAATGTTATGCATAGATAAAAAGAGCTATCTCCAATTCAATAAGAAGATAGCTCTTTACTTTACTAGAATATTAAATTAATTAGCAATATCTTGCTACAATCTGATTAATAAGCTTTCCATCAGCCTTACCCTTAAGTGCTGGCATTACTGACTTCATAATCTGACCCTTGTTCTTAGTTGCAAGTACTTCAGCAAAATCCTTCTCAAGTAAAGCAACAATTTCTTCTTCTGACATCATCTTTGGAGCATACTCAGCAATAATGTCATATCTTAACTTATATTCCTCTAAAAGATCTGTTCTATCAGCTGGACAAGAATCAACCTGCTCTTTAGCTGTCTTTAATTCCTTTAAAACAACCTGATCAACAATATCTTCAGTAATGTTATCTCTGCTGCCATTATCAATTGCATACTTCTTAACTGCACCAATTAAAGATGAAATAGCTTCCTTTCTATCCTTTTCATGAGCCTTCATAGCTGCAATCATATCTTTTTGTAATTTTTCTAATGTCATAAAATCCTCCTTAATCTAGGTTAAAATTCTTTTTAAAGTAACCGTTAGCCATGCATTTTCTTAAGTCATCAATTAAGATAGCTAAATACATTTTCATAAATAATGACTAACGTTCCTTTAGAATTCTTCTTTATTTATAGGAGTTACAAAATTAGCTATTCATTATCTGAATAGCTAACCTGTAATTTCTATCATTATAAAATTAATACATCCTTAAAGTAAATCAATTACTTTGTAAGCTGGTAGAAACCAACCTTCTTATAAACCTTACGAAGAGTCTTCATAGCAATATAGCCAGCTTTCTCTGCACCTTCCTTATATACATCATTAAGGTAGGCCTTATCTTTAATAAGTCTTTCTGACTCTTCTCTAATAGGACGGAGATGTTCAATTACTGCTTCACCAACAGCTGGCTTAAACTTACCATATCCAAGGCCATCAAATTCCTTTTCAATTTCTTCAAAAGTCTTGCCTGTAACTGTTGAGTAGATATTCATAAGGTTAGCCACACCCGGCTTATTCTCCTTATCGTATCTTACGCAATTCTCTGTATCTGAATCTGTAATTGCCTTCTTAAACTTACGAGCAATTGTATCAGGATCATCCATGATAAATACACAACCATCAGGGTTAGACTTACTCATCTTATCTCCTGGTGTATTAAGGCCATAGATTCTAGCACCAGTCTTAGCAATAAGTGGTTCTGGTATCTTAAATACATCACCATAAATACTATTAAATCTCTGAGCAATATCTCTACAGATTTCAACATGCTGCTTCTGATCTTCACCTACTGGTACGTAGTCTGGCTGGTAAAGTAAAATATCTGCTGCCATAAGTACAGGATATGTAAATAGACCTGCATTGATATTATCCTTATGCTTACTAGACTTATCCTTAAACTGTGTCATTCTTGATAGTTCGCCAAACATTGTGTAACAATTAAGTACCCAAGCAAGCTGCGCATGTTCTGGAACGTGAGATTGTAAAAACAATGTATTCTGTTCAGGGTCCAAACCACAAGCAATATACTGTGCTAACTGATTAATAGATCTTTTTCTTAAATCAGCGGGATTCTGACGAACCGTAATTGTATGTAAATCAGCCATGAAATAGAAGCAGTCATAGTCGTTAACTCTGTCTGACCAATTCTTAATGGCTCCTAAATAATTACCTAAATGTAAGTCGCCGCTTGGCTGGATGCCTGATAGCATTCTTTTCTTCTCTTCCATAACTTTCCTCCTGTTTTTAGTCTTATTATTGGTGTGAAAATGTATCTTTATACACCATGAATACGATTTTACCACACTTCTTTAACTTATTAAAGTGAAAATTTATATTCCTTATATATTCGTTTTATCCCCTAGATTTGTTATAATTAGAGGAGAATAAATTCTATTATTTTGTCGTTTTATTACAAATTTATAAAAAGAGGAAATAACATGTTAACTAAGAAAAATCAAAACACATCTACTTGTTTAAAAAATCCTAAAAACGGCAATACAATAAGTTTAAAGCTACGAATTCGCAACTTTATCTTTATTAGTTTTGCCGCTGTAATTATGGCGCTTAATATTAAGATATTTGTGCGCAACGCCAACACCTTCCCAGGAGGTGCTACAGGATTAACTCTTTTAATCCAGCAAATCTTTTGGCAGTTTTTTAATATTAAGGTTTCCTACACCATAATTAACCTGCTTATAAACGCAATTCCAGTCTATATAGGCTTTAGATACATCGGTAAACATTTTACAATTCTATCTGTGTATATGATTATTATAACTAGTGTACTAACAGATTTACTTCCAGCCATTAAAATCACTGATGACATATTACTTTTAGTTGTCTTTGGTGGAATCATTAATGGTGTAGCCATAAGTATATGTTTACTTAGCGGGGCCACTAGCGGAGGTACCGACTTTATTAGCATTTTCATATCAGAAAGAAAGGGGATAGATTCCTTTAATATAATTCTGGGCTTTAACACTGTGATTCTTACCATAGCTGGCTTCCTTTTTGGTTGGGACAAGGCCATGTATTCCATTGTTTTCCAGTATATATCAACTCAGGTGCTTCATCTCCTTTATAGAAAATATCAGGAGACAACCCTTTTTATTGTCACTAATAAACCTAGAGAAGTGGTGGAAACTATTGCTACCATTAGCGGTCACAGCTCCACTATTCTTGAAGGGGAGGGGTCTTATGAGCACTGTGAGCGAAATGTGGTCTATTCCGTAATTTCATCACAGGAGAGTTCTCATGTGGTAAAGGCCGTTAAGACCACTGATCCTAAGGCTTTTGTAAATGTAATGCGTACCCAGCAGGTGCAGGGCCGCTTCTACAGACCAAAGGAGTATTAATACATTTTCATAAGAAAAATAATAAAAATATAAGAAAACGATAAATTAAATTTAGAATTAATTTTACTAATGGGAGGGATTATGAGAGATTATGTAATGGCTCTAGACCAGGGAACTACTAGTTCTCGCTGTATTATCTTTGACAAGCAAGGTAATATTATTTCAAAAGAGCAAAAAGAGTTTGAGCAAATTTACCCAAAGCCAGGTTGGATTGAGCACAACCCTATGGAGATTTGGTCCTCACAGTTAGGTGTAGCAATGGAGGCACTTTTAAAGGCGGGTCTATCCTACAGAGACATTGATTCCATTGGAATCACAAACCAGAGAGAGACTACAATTCTTTGGAACAAAGAGACGGGAATTCCTGTTTATAACGCCATTGTTTGGCAGTGCAGACGTACCGCTCCAATTATTAATAAGCTGGTGGAAGACGGGCTATCTGACTATGTTACAGACACAACTGGCCTTATTCCAGACGCTTATTTTAGCGCTTCTAAGATTGCTTGGATTTTAGAAAATGTGCCTACAGCAAGAGAGCTTGCTAATGCAGGTAAACTTCTCTTTGGAACAGTGGATACATGGCTTGTTTGGAATCTTACTAAAGGAAGGGTTCACGCTACGGACTACACTAATGCAAGCAGAACCATGCTTTTTGATATTCACAAGCTAGATTGGGATGAAAAGTTACTTGACTACTTTAAGATTCCTAGAAGCATTTTGCCAAATGTAATGCCAAGTAGTAACCTTTTTGGCTACACAGATACTACGGTTCTTGGTGGTGAGGTGCCAATTTGTGGTATTGCAGGTGATCAACAAGCTGCCCTCTTTGGACAGTGCTGTTTTGAAGAAGGGGAGGCAAAAAACACCTACGGTACAGGCTGCTTCCTTTTACTTAATACTGGTAAAAATGCAATTAAGTCCAAAAATGGCCTAGTTACCACTATTGCAGCTTCTACTTCAGATGAAATAAATTATGCCCTTGAAGGTTCAGTTTTTATCGGCGGTGCAGCAATTCAGTGGCTACGTGATGGCCTTCGTATGATTAAAACTGCTGCCCAGTCAGAGGAATATGCAGATGCTATTGAGGACTGTGAAGGAGTGTATTTTGTGCCAGCCTTTACAGGACTTGGAGCTCCTTATTGGGACTCTGATGCTAGAGGTACTTTCGTGGGACTTACTAGAGGCTGTCAGAAGGAACATTTTATTAGGGCTACTCTTGAGGCAATTGACTATCAGGTGGCAGATGTCTTAGAGGCCATGAAGGAAGACAGTGCTTGTTCTCTTAAGGCCTTAAAGGTAGATGGTGGCGCTGCTGCCAACAACTTCCTTATGCAGTTTCAGGCAGATATCTTAGGGGTTGAAGTTCACAGACCAAGCTGTATTGAAACAACAGCTCTTGGTGCTGCTTATCTTGCTGGTTTATCCACAAAGTATTGGAAAAATAAGGAAGATATTAAGAATAATTGGAAACTTGCTAAGAATTTCAAATCTAACATGGATGATAATAAAAGAGAGAAACTTCTTCGCGGCTGGAAGCGTGCTGTTAAGTGTGCTAGAGTCTGGGGAGAAGAGGCAGAAAATGACTAAATAAAAAATAATAAGCAATTAATAAGCCAGCTAAACGTTGTAGATTTATTCGGGGTAAAAGCTCCGAAGAAATACTTGTTTAGCTGGCTTATTCTTATTTTGTCCTACATTTATAAAATTTTTATTATCTTTATCTTTTAGCTAACTTACGACCTTAGCTTTAGTCTTGCCGCCTTTTCTAGTTTACGCCTATCAATTTCCTTCTTTAGGGCTAGGTTAGTAATTACTGCAGATATACAAAGAGTAATATACCAAACTGTATTTGGCTTATCACCAGTTTGAGTTGTAGCTAGGCCAACAACTACATATTTTGCATTAGCAGAATTTCCATCGTATGGCACTCCTGAAACTCCTGAGGTTTTTGAGGCTGTGCCTGAACTTCCTGAACTAGAAGAGCCTGAGCTACTAGAGCCACTAGTTCCACTTGAGCCTGAGCCAGATGAGCTAGAGCTTCCGGAATCTGTGCTTGAACCTGAATCTCCTGAAGATGAGTCACCAGAACTTGAACCTCCGGAATCTGTACTTGAAGTATCTGCATCTTCTCTATAAATAAGTCCCATTAAACAGAACTTATCAATACTAATTGTCACAGTTCCATAAGTACTATCTGTATCTGAATAGCTTTGAGCGTATTTATTACCATTGTCATCCTCATGGGCAGCTACGATTCTAAAGCCTCTATTTGAAACCACCGTAATTTCAGATGGTATTGTATAGCAAAGGTTAATAGCAGTATCAAGGCTTGCTAATTCCTCGGTCTCTGTAGTGCCGCTAGTATAATTAAGAGTTCTATATACGTCTGTGTTAAAGAAGTGAATATTTTCAGTGTAATTAGAATCTCTCATATTAAGTAAGAGCACGCTGTCGGTACTTGTAATACTCTGATTATTTGGTGAGATTACAATCTCAACTACGGCTGCAAGATTACCTGCATAAACTTCTGAAACCTCTGAAACTGAAAGAGCTCCAGCTATAATATTAGCCTTCTCTTCATTAGTTAATCTATCAATTCCCATATCAGAACTGCTAGTTACCACTACGTCTGAATCACCATCTGTTACTGATTCAATAACAGCTTCTGCTTTATTACTTCCTTCAATCTTTTTATAAATTGCATATAAAGTTACATTTTCAGTAACAGTAAAGGAAGTTAAGGCTTCTGTTGCATCCCTATTAGTGTTCCAGCCTAGGAAAATGTATCCATATCGGCTAGCTTCCACGCTTAGGTCAGCTTTTTCCCCATCTATTGCTATAAGGGAGCTAGTATCTGATGTACCACCGTTAAACTCTGCATTATAGGTTACTGTGAAACGCTTCTTTATAACCGTTACTGTTATTGTATCTGAAACACTTGTATCTGCATTAGATGTAGCTGTAATTACTGTAGTTCCAAGGGCTAGCGCTTCAACTCTACCATGGTCATCTACCCTTGCCACATCTTTATTACTACTTGTCCAAGTAAGACTCGTATCTAGGGAATCCGATGGTGTAATAGTCGCGTCAATATAATCTGCGTTTTCAATCTGAATACTTATATCGTCCCCTAAATCTATAGCTGTTGGAACCTTTACCTCATAAATTGCATAGAGGGTTACAGGCCCTGAAACCACTACTGAAGTTAGGGCTTGTGTTGCGTCTGGATCTGTATTCCAACCTATGTGATAGTAATTATCTTTATAGGCTGGTACTGTTAAATCTGCCTCATCTCCGTAAGATATATCTTCCTCGGTAATATAGCTTGTTCCACCATTCCTCGTTGCATCATAGGTTACTGTATACATTTCATCTTCTACTAAGATTACACACTGAGCATATACATTAGTTCCTGCATTAGCTTTAGCTGTAATTACACAGGCACCTTCTGATACACCAATAACAACACCCTCAGAGTTCACTGTTGCTACATTTGTATTAGAGCTTGTCCAAGTGACGGTATTATCATCTACAAAGGTTGGTGTTACTGTTGGAGTTATGGTAATTGTCTGTCTTTCCATTAAGGTCTCTGAAGTCTTATCAAGTTCTATCTTTAATTCTGTAAATATAGCATACAAAGTTACATCTGTTGTTGGAATATACTCTGTTAAAACCTCGTCTTCGCTAGCCGTAGCTGATAATGCCCAACCTACAAAGACATAGTCTGTTTTAGATGCCACTACATTTACTAGGGCTGAAGTTCCCTCTTCTACCTCTAGACTATTATATTCAGCCTCACCGCCGTTAGTTTTAGCATCATAGGTCACTGTATAATAAACTGGCTCTACAGTTAAACTACAAGTTGCTGTAAGACCTGCCACTGCATTAGACTCTGCTGTAATAGTTGCAGTTCCCTTTGATACAGCTGTGATAGTTCCGCTTGAACTAACAGTTGCAACCTCTTCATTACTTGAATACCAACGAACCCCTGTATCAAGAGCATCTGTTGGAGTTATAGTTGCCGTTAATGTTTCATTAGTTCTAACTGTCATAGTCAGACTATCTTTATCTAAGCTAATATCTGTTGGCACAATTGCCTGATATATTGCATAAAGGGTTACTGCCTTAGTTACAGAAAGACTAGTTAAGCCTACTGTAGCATAAGGATCTGTATTCCATCCTAAAAATTTATAATGTTCCCTTTCTGCAGTAAATGAAAGGTTAGCTTCTGTCTCATACTCTACATACTCTTCACTAGCATCTGTAGTTCCACTTCCTGCATTATAGCTTACTAGGTAGGCTAATGGTTCTACTATAATGGCACAAGAGGCAAATACAGTTCCATCCGCATCTGCTATGGCATTAACTACTGTTTCTCCTCGATGAACTGCCGTTACTTTACCATTTTCATCCACTGTTGCTATACTTGTATCTTCTGATTCCCAGTGAACCGTTGAAGGATTAGCATCTGTAGGACTAAGGGTTGCAATAATTGTTGAACTTTCTCCCTCCATGAAAGTAATGCTAGTCTTATCAAGAGTTACCTTATATTCTTCATAAACTGCATAAAGAATTGTAGAACTTGTTGGCATTGTAAAGCTATCTAGAGCTTGTGTTGCTGTAGCTGTGGTTGCCCATCCTCTAAAGATAGCACCTTCCTTTGTTGCTGTTACTGTTAAATCTACGTTATCTCCTGCTGCAAATTCTTCTGATGTGATGTTTGACTCTCCACCATTTGCATCGTAGGTAAGAGTATATCTAACTGGCTCTACAGTTACTGTACAAGAAGAGGTTTCATCTGTACCTGCTGTTGGTGTACAAGTAATTGAGGCACTACCTTCTGCTACTGCTGTAACTACACCGTTTTGATCAACAGTTGCAACAGCTTCATTACTACTTACCCAAGTTACAGACTTATCACTTGTCTGAGATGGTGTTACTGTAGCTGTAAGAGTAGCTGTATCTCCTTGCGTTATTGTAAGGCTTGTCTTATCAAGACTTACCTTAATTTTCTCAAATACGGCATAAAGTGTAGCATTTCCTGTAGCATAGTAAGGAGCGGTAATTCCAGTGGTTGCAGTAGTTGAAACTGCCCAACCTATGTGAGTATAACCTGTCCTTGTAGCTTTATAACCATATGTTGATATATCTATTTCGTCTCCATAAATAAGACTTTCTGAAACAGTAGCCTCATTACCTCCTGTAGTTTGTGCATCATAAGTAATAATACACTGTGCTCCTGTAATGTTTAAATTTACTCTAGCAGATACTTCTTTATAACTTGTATCTGTTGGAGTGGCAGTTACTGTAATATAGACCCCTGTTGTTCCTCCTGAACCTGACTGCATTACCAACTGTCCATCGCTTATCTTTGCAGCGCTGGTATTAGAGCTAGTATAAGATAAGGTATATTCTGGTACATGGCTAGTTGGTGAAACTACTGTTGTAAGATCAATTACCTGATTTTCTGCAACTGTCATAGTTGTACCACTAACCACATTATTTTCATCATCATAAACTGTTACAGCCATTTTCTCATAAATAGCATAAAGAGTAATTACATCACTAGTATTAGCAAGACTATCTACAATGGTAAGATTTTCTAGAGCACTAGTAGCATCCCTATCTGTATTCCAGCCTATAAAAATCATGTTATTTCCAGAGGAAACATAATCCTGTGCCTTAACGCTATTTGATAGATTAATGGTCTGTGCTTCTGTTACTGATACAGAACTTGTAGCTGCTCCACTTTCTAGCAAGCCCCCATTAGTTTCTGCATCATAAGTTAAAGTATAATTTCTTGGTGTAACTGTTACGATACAAGTAGCAGTTACTGGTGAATCTTCATTTGCACCATCAGCAGTTGCAGTAATTGTTGCAGTTCCTGGATAAACTGCAGTTATAAGACCTTCGTCATTGACTGTAGCAATACTTGTATCACTACTTGTCCAAGATACCGTTTGAAGGGTTGCATCTGAGGGTTCATAACCCGCAACAGAAAGAGAGGCTGTACTTCCTGACTCTACAGAAAGAGTGGAATTACTAAGGGTAATAGATGTTACAGGTACATAAAAGATTGCATAAAGTCTGGTATCTCTTGCAACTATAAAGCTTGATAGCGCTGTTGTAGCTGCAGCGTTTGTATTCCAACCAAGGAAATTACAACCTGATCTAACGGCAGATGGTGTTAGGTCTGCTAAGTCACCTATATCCACTGTAGCTGTTGTGGCATCTGTAGCACCACCATTAGTTGTGGCATCATAAGTAATATTTGCCTGAGTTTCTAGATTATCCTTATTCTCATCTACAGTAGATGATGAATAAGTATTAACCGGGATAACAAGACTATAACTAGAGCCTGCATAACTATAGCCAACCGTTATAGAACCTGTCATGCTTGACGTTACCGCTTCATCTGGCACTAACTTAAAGGCTAAATCATCTCCTGCTGATATAGCTGAACCTGTAATGCTTGAACCAGCATAAGTTATTGTATAACCTGATGGCACTGTAATCGAATTTATTGTAATTGCACTTGATGTTGAATTAGTTAATACTACTGGCATAGAAGTCTCTTGACCTATTAGGAACTGAACCATAGATGGGTCGCAAGTTAGATAATATCCTGATACAAGGCCTCTAACTTCTGATACATAAACCACTCCACCAGAGACATAAGCCACATAAGCCACTCCATTAGAGACTGCAATACTTGGATTAGTTCCGCTTGCTACAGCCGTAGAATTTCCACTACTAACTGCATAAACTGTTCCAGTTGAATAGGTTTGATAAAGGCCACCTGAATAAATCGCAGACCTCATTCCTGAATTAGATGTAGTTACATCTATAGATGTTACGCTAGTTCCACTTGAAGCTAAAATATATCCTACAGAATCTCCATAGATATACGAAGTTCCTGAATAATTTGCCACAGATAGGCCTGTTATCGCTGTATCAGTAATTTCTAAATCTGAAAATGTTTCCCCAGCATCAGAACTTCTATAAACAGCCAGATATCCTGAAACCTCCGCAGATACAGTAACTGTTGAACCTGTGGCTGCTATATCTGCATTAGTTGCAGTTACGCTGTCTTGAATTGTGTAACCACCATAAGAGCTAACTGTTGTAGCCACCCAAATATGCTGTGCTGTGTTATCAACCATATAAATATTGGCACCTGAAATTGCCATATGAACTGAACTAGCAGTAGTTGTAATTCCACTATTATCAGTACTCTTACTAAAACTTGTTCCACTTCCATAATAAAGAAGGGCAGAAGACCCATTAGTACATGAAATTAACATACAGTTTCCCGATGCATAATAAACTATTTCTGGAGAACCTGTGGCACTTGTAATAAGAGGATGTTCTTCTGTAAAACTATCTGCACTTGTCTTAAAACAAACCGTTGAACCTGTATTATAAACTACATAAACTGTACCACTAGCATCTACTGCAATATTTCTTGAATTTGCACTAGTGCCTAGGCTACCTGCACCAATGGTAAAGGTGTTAGTGACAGTTGTGGCAATTGTATTTTCTGCTTTAAAAAAAGCCGCAATAAACCATATTGAATTCACCAAAACGGCAATATCCAATATAACGCTTATTACAGCTAGAACTCTATCTTTTCTAAGACGTAATTTAGTTTTTCTCTTTCCTTTGTCCACTCTCATTAATTCCATAGTGTTGTCCCCCTGCTTATGTTTAAGTCCCTTCTCTCATAAGCTACATCGCGCAAAGCCAATATTTATCCCCATACTAGATATTTTTCACGCAACTATACTAATCATCTATGTACTATATCGGTGTTTTAAATAAAAATCTTTAGAAGAAAACGTAAATTTTTTCAAAAAAATTTTCACACTATTAGATACTATGAATTATTAGCTATTTAATTTTTCACGAATTTTCTTAATATAATTTTAAACTAAAAAAAGGGACTTGTCCACAATGTGAAACAATTCCCTTTTATTAATATATTAGCCTCTTCTTAAGAAAGCACCCTTTAACAAATGCTTTGCAAGTACAGATGTTGTAACTGAACCTACGCCACCTGGCACTGGTGTAAGGATTGAAGCCTTTTCCTTAACCTTATCAAAATCCACATCACCACACAAATTGCCTTCGCTATCCACATTGATACCAACATCAATAACTACAGCGCCATCTTCAACATAGCTTTCATCTACCATACGAGCTACACCCGCTGCTGCCACTAAGACTTCAGCGTCTCTACAAGTCTTTGGCATGTCTACGGTCTTTGTATGAGTCATGGTAATTGTTGCATTTTTCTTAAGCAAAAGCATTGCCACAGGCTTACCAATTACAAGGCTTCTTCCTATAATAGTGACCTTCTTACCCTTTAAGTCAACGCCTGCAAAGTCAAGCATCTCAACTACTGCCTCTGCTGTACATGGTGCCATTCCTGTGTCATCTCCTGCAAATACCTTAGCTAGGTTTGCTGGAGAAATACCATCTAAATCCTTCATCTGATTGATCTTATTCTCAATAGCCTTCTCATCTAAATGCTTTGGAAGGGGACGAAGAAGTAAGATGCCATCAATATCTTCGTCTTCATTTATCTTATCAAATTCCTTTTGAAATTCTTCGTTAGTAATTTCATTAGGATAAACAAAAGATGTTACTCTAAAGCCTAACTTATCCATCTTCTTTGTAGCGCCTCTCTCATAAGACATATCATCTGGACGCTCACCAACTCTAATGATTGCAAGGTGTGGGATTGCTCCCTTTAAGCCCTTAACATCTTCTAAAATCTTCTCATTAATAGCATTAGCTACATTAATTCCTCTTAATTCCTGCATAACTATCTCCTAACCCTTAATTGCCTTAACCACTTCTTCAAATGTCTTATCAGCGATTTCTCTTGCTTCCTTTAAATAGCCTTCTGCCTTAGCATCAAGCGACTTAGCAAGTTCTCTATCCTTCATTAACTTAGTGTTAATGAATACATTTAAAGAGGCACCTTCCATTGCTGCCTTACACATGGCAATACCAACACCTGCGTCACTAAGTGCTAGACGAGAGCCAATTACTGCAATTCGCTCAATCATCTTAATGGCCTTTAATATAAGTTCCATCATATCAAGTGGTGCATTTGTCGCAACTAATAGGGCTTCTGCCATGACCTTATCTCTATATTCTATCTCTTCTGGAGTATCTTTCTTAAGACCATAAGCCTTTGATAGGGGTTCGAAGGCTTTAGCATCCTTATCCATACAAAGAAGAAGCTCTTTAGTTAGTGCATCTGCTTCCTTAATAGTCGCTTCTACTTCTTCCTGATACTGGGCATACTTCTTCTTACCATCAGTTAAGGCTAAAACCATGTTTCCAAGGCTCATACCAATAGCTGCCACAAGACCTGAAGCTCCGCCGCCTCCTGGCACAGAAGCCTTTGAAGATAGTTCCTTTATAAAGTCATCTATAACCATAGTTTGCATTTCCATATTATTATCCCTTTCTTAGACCTCAATTTCTCCAGTAAATACAGTTGTTGCAGGGCCCTGCATAATAATTGTGTTCTCTTCCTTATCCCATGTGATGTTAAGATCACCACCAAGTAAGTGAAGAGTTGCATTACTATCGCATAAACCGTTTAAGTGAGTAGCTACTAAGCTAGCGCAAGCGCCTGTTCCACAAGCAAGTGTCTCGCCTGAGCCTCTCTCCCAAACTCTCATATTTAAATTCTTATTATCCACAACCTGAATAAATTCTGTGTTAACCTTTTCTGGGAATGCAGGATGACATTCAAACTTAGGTCCGATTTCTTCAAGAGGGAAATCCTTAATATCAATTGTGTTATCAATATAAACAATGGCATGTGGGTTACCCATAGATACACAAGTTACCTTGTATTCCTTACCATCCACTTCAATTGTCTCATCAATAACTCTCTTATCTTCTCTATTAGAGTAGTTCTTAAGATTAGTAACATCTACAGGAATTTCTGCTGCCTCAAGAATTGGAGCACCCATATCTACCTTAACAAGGCTAACTAATCCCTTCTCGTCCTTAGTAACCTTTAAAATCTTAATTCCTGATAGAGTCTCTACTGTAAACTCATCCTTGTCAGTAAGCTTATTATCGCAAACATACTTTGCCACACATCTAATGCCGTTACCACACATCTTGCCCTGTGAACCGTCTGCATTATACATTTCCATATAAAAATCAGCCTTATCTGACTTCTTTATAAGAATAAGTCCATCTGAACCGATTCCAAAATGTCTATCACTTACCTTAATTGCAATTTCACTAGCGTTCTCAAGCTCAGTCTTTGTGCAATCAACGTAAACGTAATCATTGCCTATACCATGCATTTTTGTAAACTTCATACACTACCTCTTTCTTTTTATGAAAATGTATCTTTTGGCTTTTTGTAAAAAAACGACCTAGAAACATTTTCCTACTACATATCTTGGGTTTAGAAAATGCTAAACCCTAATTATTGTATCAATTAGACCATACTTTAACAAGCTAAATTCTTTTGCTATTCCTCATATAAACCAATAACCATTCTCGCGGATTCCACCATAGAATTGCCACTGTCCATACTACACTTTTGTATATATCTAAATGCCTCTGGTTCCGACATATTATTTCTTTCCATTAGAAGATGCTTAGCATCATCAATTATTCTTTGTTCCTCAGGTGAACGTTTTGTAGGTGTGCTCCTCTTCTTTTTTCTAGTTCGAATCTGGGACTGTATCATCATCTCAAGTGTTGATACTAGTTCGTTGGCCTTAAGAGGAGTGCCAAGACAGACTATATTATTATCTCTGCATTCTTCCCATCGGTTCTGAGAGGTTACAAGTAGCATCTCAAAACTTTTGGGCTTATATTCGTTTAGGTCTGTATAGACCATATTATCTGATAATTTATAACCACACACTATAATACCGCTAGCAAGGGAGTCCGCCTGGTTTATAACCTGGGCTCCACTAGTTAGGGGCATTGCTACATCAAAGCCCTTTCTGATTAAAAGATTTCTGATGGCTCTTGCTTCTTCCAACTTAGGAAATGCAACTATTATTGTAGCCATATACTCTCCTTTAATTAGTATTTATAAAGGTACTCATCAACTTCCCACTTAGTAACTTGTTCCTTGTAGGCCTTCCATTCTGATAATTTTGCTTCAATATATTTATTAGTGATATGCTCACCTAAAACGCTACAAATAAACTTATCTTCCTTTAAACACTTAAGGGCTTCGTAAAGATTTTCAGGAAGCTCATCAATGCCTTCCTTAGCTCTTTCTTCTTCTGTCATCTCGTAAAGGTTTCTACCAACCCCCTTTGGAACCTCTAGCTTATTCTTGATTCCATCAAGTCCTGCTGCAAGGCAACAAGCAATTACAAGATATGGATTAGCTGCTGGATCTGGGTTTCTAAGCTCAACTCTTGTGCCGCTTCCATTAACTGCAGGAATTCTAATAAGTGGACTTCTATTAGTTGAAGACCAAGCAATATAAACTGGTGCCTCGTAACCTGGCACTAATCTCTTATAGGAATTAACAATAGGATTTGTAATAGCTGCCATTCCCTTTGCATGCTTTAAAATACCTGCAATAAAGTGATAGGCTTCCTTTGATAAGCCATTAGGATCAGTATCATCTGCAAAAATGTTCTTGCCATCCTTTGTAGCAAGAGACATATTAATATGCATTCCTGAACCATTGATTCCTTCCTGTGGCTTTGGCATAAAGGTTGCATAAAGTCCATGTCTTCTAGCAATTGTCTTAACTGCTAGCTTAAAAGTCATAATAGCATCTGCTGTCTTTAGGGCTTCATCATATTTAAAATCTATCTCATGCTGAGCTGGAGCTATTTCATGATGTGAGGCCTCAATCTCAAAGCCCATCTCTTCTAGATTAAGTACCATATCTCGTCTAACATTTTCCCCTAAATCTGTAGGACCGATATCAAAATAGCTGGCTCTCTCGTAATTATTAATAATAGGGTTTCCGTCCTCGTCTGTCTGGAAAAGGAAGAATTCAAGCTCAGGCCCAACATCAAACTTAAGTCCCATCTCGTCAGCCTCTTTAATTACCTTCTTTAATATGTAACGCACATTTCCCTCAAATGGTGTGCCATCTGGCATATAGACATCACAAATCAAACGGGCAACCTTACCCTGCTGTGGTCTCCATGGGAATATTTCAAATGTGTCATAATCTGGATGTAAAAACATATCCGATTCTTCTATTCTTACAAAGCCTTCTACTGAAGAACCATCAAACATGCATTGATTGTCTAGAGCCTTCTCTAACTGACTTGATGTGATTGCTACATTTTTCAAAGCACCAAAAATGTCTGTAAACTGCAATCTAATAAATTCAACGTCCTCTTCTTCTACCATTCTAAATATATCTTCTCTGGTATATTTACTCATGTATTCATCCTCCTTTAAAAAGCTTAAATTTTAATACACACATATATTAATATACATCATTTATTCATTTCTTGTATATACTATTTAACTTTCTAAATTTAGGAATTTTCCCCTATCTATGGCTAGTTTGTAAGGTTTGAACGCAGTGTAAGCAATCCCCCGCTTTACAATGTATTGTGGTCCCAAAATAAGAAATGCGCCGCAAGATTTCTCTCACGGCGCCAAAGTAGCATTATAATTCGCTTTTATCTTATTTAACTATAGACAATTATTATGTATCTTAAAATCCGATGCAATTTCCCTTAAGTGTTGCACCATCGATCTTATTCTTACCATTCTTAGATGTACAATCCTGGATAATAGCCTTGCCAAATGTTACTTCATAACCAAGTGCAGATGGCTTGCCCTTTAATGGCCAGTTGTAGTTGCACTTCTTATTAGCTTCTGCGTAGCAATTCTTCATTGTAACAACACCGTTCTGGTTGTTTCTATCAAAACCAGATGCGTAGTTACCGATTGCCTTACAACCTTCAAGGTAGTGATTTAGTGGGTCTAAATGTGCCTTCTGGCCTGGTGTCTTATTATCAACACCACCAAGCTTGAAACCATTACCATCACCATAAATACCATCACAGTAACCGTTGTAGTTAGCCTGGCAATTCTTGAACTGAACTGCACCATGAGCTGCGTAGCAATCCCAACCATCATCTGAATTGTATTCAGCGATACAATTTTCAAAATAGTTACCTTCACCTGAATGAAGCTTTACAGCAAATCCATCAGCGTTCTCACCCTTTGCATCAGCATTGTGATGTGAGTTACAGTTGTAGAACTTGTTGTAAGCACCACCGTTTGATACCTGGAAACCAGCATCATCGTTGTAGCATGTTGTTACATACTTAAATGTATTGTTAGAACCTGTAATATAAATACCATTATCAGCAGCGTTCTTAATTGTTACATTTTCAATTGTACTACCATTACCACTGATTGTAATACCACGACCAGATGAACCTGATGTGCTAGAGAAGTCGATTGTTGCATTATTCTTACCAGAGATGTTAACACCAGCTGGAAGTGTGATTGCACCTGACTTAACTGTACCATCGATAACGATTGTTGTACCCTTCTTAGCGCTCTTAATAGCTGACTCTAAGCTTGTTCCGCCGTTCTTAACAGTTATTGTGCTGCCTGTTGTAGATGAGCTAGAACCTGAGCTTGATGAGCTTGAACCAGATGAGCTAGAAGAACCTGAACTAGTTGATCCAGAGCTTGATGAACCTGAGCTTGATGAACCTGATGCCTGGTCTACCTGAATCTTGTAGATGTTGATTCCGCTGTTCTTAGAATAAAGATAAATGTAACCATCAGCACCTGTATATGTATATGTCTGCTGGCTAGCTGTTGAAGCAGCTGACATTGTGCTTATTGTGTTACCATTAGAATTAGCAACTGTAAGAGTTCTTGTTGAGCTTCCGCTACTTCTAAGAACTACCTTAATTGTGCTGTTCTTTGTTACTGGAACCTTTACAGCACGACCATTCTTATCGCCAGTTCCCCCTAGAGCTAAGCAATATGTATATGCTGTACCGTCTACTGTTGCATTCTCTGCCTTAACAGACATTGTCTTAGAACTTGTTGCAATAAGTGTAAGTCCATCAACTGACACTGTACTCTTAATTGTTCCAAGATTCTTAAATGAACTATTCTTGAAGTTCCATGATGTTGATGCTGCAGAAACATTAGATACCATCAACATTAAGCTTGCTCCTGTAACTAAAACAAGCGCTAAAACAAGTGATAAAAATCTTCTTGCCTTTCTCATATTAATACCTCCCAAAACGCCTTATTAATGCTACTTTAAACCTTCGCTGTTAGTAGTGAACATAGGTTAATTTAACACAAAAATGTTCTGTTTAATAGTCACGAGAATTCACAAAATTTTCACACTTTATTTGTGCAAATAGCATAATTATATGTTTTGTCTATAGGACTTATTCTTCATTTTTATCTTTTATTAATATAGTATAATTATCTATAATAGTATATTATTACTATATGGAACATTTATAGGAATAAAAATAGGGACATGAAATTAGGGGATTCATTTAGATTAGGAAATTCATTTAGATTAGGGGGAATTTTTGATGATTAAAAAACGTGATTTCTTATGGCTAGCCTTCTTTTTAATTATACTTATAAACGGTTTTGAGGCTGGAGGATATCAAGCAAGCTTATTAAATATAGGCAAAGATTACGATCTTTCTAATACATCTAAGGGACTTTTTGCCTCAGTTGAGCTTTTTGCCACTATGCTTGCGCCTTTATTTTTAGGTGCTTGGGCTGATAGAAACAACAAAATCAACTGCCTAAAAATAATCCTTTTTATTCAAATTCTAGCAGCTAGCTTAATCACTTTAATTAATCTTAAAATCGTATTTATAGCTGGAGTTTTCTTTCTTGGCCTTAGTACAAGCGCCCTTCAGTTTATTACTATTGCAGCCCTTGCAGATTCCTATCCCCTATCCTATAACCAAAAAATCGGCTTTTTAACCTCTATGTATGCCCTTGGCGCTTTCATTGCACCTTTAATTGTTAGTGCTTATTTAAAAATTGGACTAAGCTGGAAAACCTTATTCCTTCTTATTGCCCTTGCCTCATTTTTTGCATTTTTAGGACTAATTAAATCTAATAACTACCAAAAGGAAACAGTCGTTAATCAGGATTTAGAAGGGGAAACTAGCGGAAACTTCATTATTTTGGCCATTATATGTCTATGTATTATTATGTGTATCTATGTTGGTTTTGAAAATGGATTCGCTTTCTTTATAGATAGCCTATTTGCCCAGGAATTAAACTCTAACCTAGGCAAATACGCTTTAAGTTTATTCTGGATTATTATGATTCCTGCAAGAGTATTAGTTGGTTACCTTGGAAAATATTCAAAAATAATTTTACTTATCTGCATAATTTCCATTCCAACCATAATTTTACTTATAACCAACTTAATTAACCCTATTGGAATCTTACTTTTGTGCATACCACTAGGCTTTGCATCAGGCGCAATCTATCCTAGTGTCTTAAATATAGCCATGCCGCTAGCTGGCTCAAAAAAGGCCACAGCCACAGGAATGATAACAACTGCCACAGGAATTGGTGGTGTCTGTTTTACAGCCCTTACAGGCTTTGTCGGTGGGCAATATAACCTAAGAATTGCTATTCTGGTTCTTGCTGCATTTTTCCTAATATCACTAATAGCCTTACTAATCTTAATTAGAATTACTAAAAAACTAACTTAATCTCTAATTAAAGCTAACCTTATAGCTGGCATTAAACTCCTGTCCAACTGCGAGTTCATTGCCCCATTCACGCTTAGTTAAGTCTTTATTAAAGCCTTCTTTATCTGTTCTACCATACCAAGGCTCAATACAGATAAATGGAACGTCTTTCTTTGCTGCTGACCATAGGCCAAATACTGGGGCATCAAACTCTACGGTTACGTACTTTCTGCCCTTATAATCAAGAGAAATCTTGCTAGCCTGCTTATTCTCAAGGATTAAAGCATCCTTATCAAAGAAAGTCTTATCAACTTCAAATTCCCTATTCTCATTTAAAGGAAGCTTATATTCCTCATCAACTAATAAGCCATTCTCGCTTAATAACTTATAGCTAATTCCCTTAGCTTCATCTGATATCTTCTCAAAACAAATCTTAACCCCTGCCTGAGATTCCTTTAAATCTGGGCAAACAAAGGCTGGATGACCACCAAGGCTAAAATACATTGTCTTAGTATCCTTATTTACAACCTTAATCTTCTTTGTAACTGCATTTTCACACAAATCATATTCCACATAAAGCTCAAAATCAAAAGGATACTTAGCCTTAGTTTCCTCATCTGACTCTAACTTCATTACAAGCTTCTGATTAGCATTTTCCACAAGTGTAAATTCCTTATCTCTTGCAAAACCGTGCTGAGTCATAGTATAAGTCTTGCCCTCGTAAATGCTTTCATTATCAGCATATTTACCTACAATCGGGAAAAGGATTGGTGCAGTTCTTTTCCAAGCCTCTGGATTAGCCGACCACATATATTCTTCCCCTGTCTTAACAGACTTAACTGATTTAATCTCACAGCCCTTTGAATTAACTGTAAGCTTTAATTCATCATTTTCTATAAAAAACTCCATATTAAACCTCCAATTCAAATCATCTTTTTATTTCCAATGTTCATTGATATGTTTTGACATTGTTTAATTATAAACAAAGTCCTTATTATTTTCAATAAAGCCAATTCTAGATTCTTAAGTCTAACTTCTTAAGTCTAGTTTCTTAAGTAAAATAAAAAAGAGAGCCTTTAAAAGACTCTCTTAAATCCATGCGGATAACAGGAATCGAACCTGCACGGGGTACCCCACTAGAACCTAAATCTAGCGCGTCTGCCAGTTCCGCCATATCCGCGAACATTCAATATATTATCATGTTTTTAAGCGTACGTCAAGTATAAAAAAGCTTTTCTATTATCTTTGCTCTATCTTCCCATGTATGTCCGTTTTTTGCAAAAATATAGGCGCTATTTGCCATTTTAGAAAGCTTTTCCTTATCCTCTAACAAATTCCTTAATTTCACCCCAAAATCCTCTATTAGGCCTAAATCAAAGCCTGATGCCTCATAATCTCTTAAAAGCTCAAGACTATATCTTATGCAGTTCTCCTCCGTTAGAATTTCCTTATCTAAAAATGTGCTGCTATCTGTAAGTAACACTGCCCCATTAAGCATAGATGTAAAAATCCTATCGTGAGCCCCCGCCTTAAACCAAGGCATGACATTTAGGGAAATCTTTGCCTGACTTATGCTATCAAGACACTTCTTCGTATTACCACTGCCAAGCATGTTTAAATTCTCAGGATGCTTTAGCTTCATATACTCAAAGCCCTCCCCCACAACTGTAAGCTTAAAGCCAAGGTCTGTTAGTGTCCTTATCATTAGCTCCCTATAGTGAAAACGCACCGCCAAATCCACATAGGACATGGTCTGCATAGCCTCTCTTATCTCTGCCTCTGTTATGCCCTCTATCTCCTTAATTAAGGCCTCTTGTCCGATTTTTTCAATTGTTTCTTTCGGTTCCTTTATCATTCTCGTAAGGACACTCTCATAAAAGTCTATGTAGTCCTGTCCCATTTTTTCAATAGACTTTTGCAAAATGTATTTCGGAGTGAAGTTGCCTGTAAAGACAATGTCATATTTTCTCTCATCCATGAATAAATAAGGCCTATCCGGCAAAATATCCCTATCTTTATTTAGCTCCATTCCAGCCGTCATAAGAAAGCTAACATTCTTTATTTCAGGATAAAAATGTCGCATATATTCAAAATGATTTTTATCAATATTAATCTGATGATAGTTCTTTGGTAAGTACTTATGATACTTGTGATAGTAAAGTGGGTGATCCACCACCATGTTAATAACCTTAACACGGTAATTATCCCAGATATTAGTTAGCTTAAGAGTTGAAGCTAGCTTCTGGCTGTTTAAGCTGTCCTTACAATCTGCTTGCCCACACGAGGAGTTCCTATCATCTGCTTGTTCTAACGCGTATTTATTACAATCTGCTTGTCCACACTCAGTTTCAGTATTCTTCACCGATTCACTATCAATAAAATACAAGCCTTCTTCCCCAGCAATTCCCTCATGATTAAAAGTAAAGGCTATGAAATCCTCACTTTTATTGGCATCAAAAAATCCCTTTAGCCTAGAGACTTCACTTGCTCCGACCAAAAGATTATACCAAAAGATTTCATAGCCTTTTTCTTCTAAATATCTTGCTATCTCCATTGAAAAATATTCTAGAGTTTCAACTCCACCCATAAACATAATTAATTTCATGCTATCCCCCAAAATCACTAATTACATGCTTATGCTTCTTTAATTGCCTCGAAAATATCATTAAGGGCAGATACATCAATATCTTCTGCTCTACCTGAATCAACCATTGCTGCAACTTCTGGCTTAATTGGAAGCTTTGCAACTGTCTTAATATCAAGATCCTTTGCGATTTCATCGATATGACTTTCACCATAGATGTAATGTTTCTTGCCGCAGTCAGGGCATTCAAAATATGACATATTTTCAACGATACCAAGTACTGGAACTTTCATCATCTTAGCCATCTTAACAGCCTTCTCAACTATCATAGAAACTAGATCCTGAGGAGATGTTACAACTACAATACCTGCAACTGGTAATGTCTGGAAAATTGTAAGTGGAACGTCACCTGTTCCTGGAGGACAGTCCACAAACATTAAGTCAACGTCTTCCCATAAAACCTCTTCCCAGAACTGCTTTACTGCATTAGCAATAACTGGACCTCTCCAAATAACTGGATCTGTCTCATTATCCATTAAAAGGTTAAGAGACATCATCTTAATACCTGTACTTGTAATAGCTGGGTAAATAACTGTACCAGCCTCATCTGTCATAGCTCTATCCTTAACACCAAAAGATCTTGGAATTGAAGGGCCTGTAATATCAGCATCTAAAATAGCTGTGCTTAAGCCAGCCTGTCTTGACTTTACTGAAAGCATAGAAGTAACAAGTGACTTACCAACGCCTCCCTTACCACTAACTACTGCAATTACTTTCTTAACACCATCATAATTATTAGCCTTCTTTGGCTCTTCCTTAACTGGTGGCTTTAAGTCACTAATAGACTTAGCGTTATTTGTTTCATTTCTGTATTCTTCGCTCATCGAGTCTTCCTCCGAAATTTTTTACTCAATTGATATTATACAACATGGATTAGAATAATGGAATTTATATAAATGCAAATTTAAGAAACTTGTCTTTAAAGAAAGGGTAAAAAAAAGCCAGAAGATTAAATCTTCTGGCTTTAATTATGAGTCCAGCGGGGATCGAACCCGCGACACCTAGATTAAAAGTCTAGTGCTCTACCAACTGAGCTATGAACCCAAAGTGATTTCAGGATTATCGCTAATCCAACTGGGCTAGCTGGATTCGAACCAGCGAATGCAGGGATCAAAACCCTGTGCCTTACCGCTTGGCGATAGCCCAATATAACTGAATAATCAGTTTAGTATATATCATCCGCTTCCGCGTATATCGTCAAACTAAATAATCCCCCGAAATAACAAGCGTTATCAAGTCCCTTAAATAAAAAAAGGGTGGGTACAGGGATTCGAACCCTGGACCTTCAGAGCCACAATCTGACGCGCTGACCAGCTGTGCTATACCCACCATAAAAATAAGTGTGCCCGGGGGGATTCGAACCCTCGACCCACGGCTTAGAAGGCCGTTGCTCTATCCAACTGAGCTACGGACACACGAAGCGGGTGATGGGAATCGAACCCACGTATCTAGCTTGGAAGGCTAGTGTTCTACCATTGAACTACACCCGCAGATTATTTAGTTGTAAGTCGGGGTGACAGGATTCGAACCTGCGACCTCTTGATCCCAAATCAAGCGCTCTAGCCAAGCTGAGCCACACCCCGAGGTGTTTGTCTTTGTTGTTGATGTGTCGCAACAACAAGATGTATTTTACATCAGTGAGTTGTTATTGTCAAGTGTTTTTTTGACTTTTTTCAACTCTTTTTGAGAAACTCGATTACCTTCAAACACTGATGGAATCTATATTCTCAAACTGTTGTAACTATACCAGATGCTTGCCTCCCGGCCGCTTTGTCGTGGCAGTCACAACAGTTATTAACTATACACTATATTTCCTTAATTGTAAAGTCTATTTTGCAATTTTTTTCAAAATCTTCGAATTCCATCATAATATAGGTGCATTTTCTGCTCTCTTGACGAGGATAACTAATACTTCCAGGGTTAATAAAGGTAATATCCTTCTCCTCCTGGATAAGTGGTCTATGAGTATGTCCAAACATGACAATATCTATATCTCTAGCCTTACATTCCTCTCTTAGAGTCTGCAAATCAAGAGAAACATAATAATAGTGTCCATGTGTAAGTAAAATCTTTTTGCCAGCAATAGTAATTTCCTGTTCTGCAGGCATATTAGAACTAAAATCGTTATTTCCTGGCACCATGATAGTCTCACAGCCTGCCATAGCCTCTATAACGTCCTCTTCGCCTTCAAAATCCCCTAAATGTATCAACTTATCGATTTGACCCTCGTTATGAAGCGCCTGGGCTAAATTAGCCTCTTTACGATGAGTATCACTTACAATCATAATTCTATGCATAATTCTTAAGCTCCTCTTTAATTAGTGCTAATGCCTTACCTCTGTGACTGATCTTGTTCTTCTCCTCTGGGCTTAGAGAAGCTGATGTCTTACCATATTCTGGTAAAAATACGATTGGATCATAACCAAATCCATTCTCCCCTGATATTTCCTTAGCTAAAAGGCCTTCCATTGTGCCTCTCTTTACTAATTCTCTACCGTCTGGGAAAACTACTGCAATGGCGCATACGAAACGGCATGATCTATCCTGTCCTTCAACGCCCTCTAACTTCTCAATTAAAGCCTTATTTTTAATGTCATAACTTGTGTCATGACCCATAAATCTTGCTGAATATACTCCTGGAGCCTTATCTAAATAGTCAATTTCAAGTCCAGAGTCATCTGCCATTGTCATCTTTCCTGTAATCTTAGCAATAGCTCTTGCCTTTATAAGTGCGTTTTCTTCAAATGTAGTTCCATTTTCCTCAACATCCACATCAATTCCGGCATCTTTAAGTGAAACGATGTCGTAGTCGCATAGAATCTGCTTTACTTCTTTTACCTTATCTTTGTTGTTAGAAGCTAATATAATTTCTGACATTTTTGCCTCCCCTAATTTATTTTGAGCGCAATTTATTATTTGCGGTTGCACTCAGAAAGATATTTATTTTTTGTACTCGTCAGATAGATGATATAAGTATTGTAAATATGCTCATACTATAGTTGTTTATCTGTCTTTTTTGGTGGCTTTGGTCCGATATATGAATAAAAATATGTCTTTAACATGCCGTTATAGATTTTTCTATTCTTATCTGCCTTCTTGCCATAATATTTCTGCGCATCCTCGTAAGATGTGATCATGTAAACTGACCAAGTATCGAGTAATGCTGCCTGACGTCCAAAATCAGAGTAAATCTTAGGAAGTGTCTCCTTATCCTCTAATCGCTCGCCATAAGGTGGATTAGTGATGATAAAGCCGTACTTCTTGTGGTGGCTTAACTCCTCCACGCCTCGATTTTGAAAATGTATCAAATGATCAACGCCAGCTCTTTTAGCGTTGATTCTCGCCTTCTTAATTACCTCTTCATCAATGTCATAAGCCTGAATTTCAGTCTCAACATCTAATTCTTCAAGGTCTCTTGCCTCTTCTCTAGCATCCTTCCAAAGGGACTTATCAATGAAGTTAGTCCACTTCTCAGCCTGGAAATTTCTCTCTACGCCGGGAGCAATATTAGCCGCCATCATAGCTGCTTCTATTGCAAATGTTCCACTACCGCAAAATGGATCAACTAAAATTCTATCCTTCTTCCATGGAGTTAACATAATTAACGCAGCTGCAAGTGTCTCTGAAATAGGAGCTTTACCAGCTACCGGACGATAACCTCTTTTATGAAGAGAAACGCCTGTTGTATCTAATGCAAGTGTTACCATATCCTTCATAATTGTTACTCTAATTGGATAGCTCTCGCCATCTTCATCAAACCAATTAACGCTATATTTGTCCTTTAAACGATCTACAATAGCCTTTTTAACGATGGACTGAATATCTGAGCTACTAAAGAGCTTACTGTTAACTGAATTAGCCTTTGTTACCCAGAATTTACCATTCTTAGGAATAAACTCTTCCCATGGTAATTCCTTTGTCTGATCAAATAATTCTGTAAATGTAGTAGCCTTAAACTGGCCTACCTTAAGAAGAATTCTCTCAGTTGTTCTAAGATTAATATTAGCTCTAGCAATAGCTTCAGCATCGCCAATAAAGGTTACCTTACCATCTTCAACCTGTGAGATGTCATAACCTAAATCGTATATTTCTCTTTTTAATACCGCCTCCAGTCCAAAGTGACATGGCGCAATCAATTCAAATGTATTCATAACTTACTCCAAAATATTTCTTAGTGAATTATACATATACACTGTGCTTTTATTTTTAAATGCACATACACTTATATTAATTCCTATGGAATTCAATGTCAATTTTACTAAAGTCCAATGCTAGATTATCTGGATTTTACTAACATGTATAATCATGCTAATAGCTCTAGGTCTTAACCAGTTTATGTTTGGAATTAGTATTAAAATGTAAGAATTTGTATAATTCATGATAATAAAAAAAACCTTGCAAAGAAAGTTTGCAAGGTCAATGTACGTGACAAGATTCGAACTCGCGACCTTCTGGTCCGTAGCCAGACGCTCTATCCAGCTGAGCTACACGTACATATAAAGTAAACATCAAAGATGTTTAAGTGCCGGCAACGGGAATCGAACCCGTATGGGAGTATAAGTCCCGCAGGATTTTAAGTCCTGTGCGTCTGCCAGTTCCGCCACACCGGCATGTGTGGTTTTTAGCCCTTTTAAGACTTAAATGGGGCCTACAGGGCTCGAACCTGTGACCCTCTGCTTGTAAGGCAGATGCTCTCCCAGCTGAGCTAAGACCCCATATGTAAACATTGTTTACTTTACAATATTAAATTGTAAACGACCCGGATGGGGTTCGAACCCACGACCTCCGCCGTGACAGGGCGGCGCTCTAACCAGCTGAGCCACCAGGCCATAATAATTTTTTAAAAAAACGAGTAGAACAAATGGACGTTCGGGGACTCGAACCCAGGACCGACCGGTTATGAGCCGGTTGCTCTAACCAACTGAGCTAAAGGTCCAAATAAGAGCCGACAGTCGGAGTCGAACCAACAACCTGCTGATTACAAATCAGCTGCTCTGCCATTGAGCCATGTCGGCATGAAAATCTACGCATTTGCTCTACTCTATGACGCCAAGGGGATTTGAACCCCTGATACCACCGTGAAAGGGTGGTGTCTTAACCGCTTGACCATGGCGCCTTATTTGTATTCATACAAATAGTGATATTCCTATCACAGCTCCCCGAGTAGGGCTCGAACCTACAACAACTCGGTTAACAGCCGAGTGCTCTACCATTGAGCTATCGAGGAATATTATCTTATCGATAATGCCTGAAAGATTTGCTCTTTCAAAACTGCACATTAAATATATCATCCGTTTG